>Ga0155576_122_pt1 | contig 42252 bp, 46 predicted proteins | sample RifCSPhighO2_12_FD_107233 | JGI IMG/M metagenome (GOLD analysis project Ga0155576, IMG submission 107233) | Candidatus Saccharibacteria bacterium RIFCSPHIGHO2_12_FULL_47_17
CCACAATACAAGGAGTGTCCCTGTAAATAGCAGAATCGTGGCATAGCAAGTTTTTTAGGAGTTCAATCATAGTTTCTGATTCCGGCCGTGGCTCCAACACATCTTTATTAACCACGAACCGACGACCATAAAATTCACTAAAACCACGAATGTAGGCGATCGGTTCATGCTTAATTCGACGATGTATTTCTTTATTCAAGCTTTTAAGTTCTTCAGGCCTCATTGCATTTTCTGGATGGGCCAGCAGCCAGGAGCGATCTTTAGCAAGCTCATCCTCGAGCAGTATGAGGACGTCCAGTCGGGCTGAGCCGATGCCGGCGCTCTTTAACTTTTTTTCGGCTTGCGTCAGCCAGTCTCTAAGGTTCATCCCGTTAGAAGTTCGATTCGTCTTTTGCGAATCGGCAGTTTTCGTCGAAAGCTTACTTCTAAAGGGATTCATTTAGATGATCAAGTATCTGTCCGACAACTGTCTCGATTGACTTTGAGGAGTCAATTTCGATGGCACCGGCGGCCCGCAGCTCGGCATCGAAATCCGGTCGGCCGGATAGCACACGGTGTAAATCGACCGGGTGTTTACCGAAGTCCGATGTAGTGCGGCTTTTCAGACGATGTGCCAGCAATTTATCATTGGCTGTCAGAAGAAAAATTTTGTCGAACTTCGGGTAATACTTCGATTGATTAGCGGTTATTGATGCCAGAAACAGCTGCTCACCAGTGTGTTTTTGAAACAGGTCCTGAAGTACATTCTCATCAAAAATCCGCTCATGCTTTGCATACCATTCCAGGCTTGGTGTTTTTGGATGTGGAACCCGTTGCCGGGTTTTCTTATTAACATAATAACTAAAACCAGAATCAGCGTCGTAGGCCGCGTAGCCGCGCTTATGCAGTTGATGGGCAACAGTCGACTTGCCAGTACCGGCCACCCCAGTAATCAAATACCTAGCAGCCATTACTGCTCGCCTCGCTTGAGCTCCAGTTCTTTAGCTTGGAGTTTCTCGATTAAATCATCAATGCCGCCACCTAGCGCGCCCTGGAGGTTGCTGCGCGAATAACCAATCCGATGATCAGTGATTCGGTCCTGTGGGAAGTTATAGGTGCGGATCTTCTCGCTGCGGTCGCCGGAACCAATTAGACTGCGCCGGGCATCAGACAGTTGTTTATGCTCTTCATCAATTTTGGCCTGAAGCAGGCGGCTGCGTAGAACGCTCATTGCCTTAGCTTTATTTTTAATCTGGCTTTTTTCGTCCTGGCTAGTTACCACCAGATTTGTGGGCAGGTGAGTTATACGCACGGCCGAATCGGTAGTATTGACACTTTGGCCGCCCGGCCCACTGCTGCGAAAAACATCAACTCTGGTTTCTTCGGGTTTGATTTCGATATCGGCCTCCTCAGCTTCTGGCAAGACTGCCACGGTTACGGTACTGGTATGAATACGGCCACTGGATTCGGTCACCGGCACGCGTTGGACGCGGTGAACACCGGCTTCAAATTTCAGTTGCTGGTAGGCATTTTCGCCCCGAACCGCAAATATAATCTCCTTAAAGCCGCCGGCTTCTGACGGGCTTTCGCTGACCAGTTCGGTTTTTAGGCCCTTTCTTTCACACCAGCGGACATACATGCGGTAAAGGTCACCGGCAAATAAGCTGGCTTCATCACCGCCGGCAGCGGCTCGAATTTCAACAATCGCGTCCCGTTCATCGTTTGGATCTTTAGGCAGTAGAGCTTCTGTCAATTTCTCTTCATTTTGCGCTAGCTTGGCTTCGAGTTCAGCCTGTTCCGTTTTAGCCAGTTCGGCTAGTTCAGTATCGCTAAGCACTACCATGTGCTTGGTCTGTTCTAGCTGAAGCTCAAGCTGTTTTTTTTCGTCAAACAATTTAACTATAGATTGCAGTTCGGCATACCGGCGAGCCAAAGCAGGGTAGTCTTTTGATGAATAGACATCCCGGCTCTGCAATTTGCTTTGCAGGGACGACAGTTCTTCCCTCAGACTTTTCTCTTTAGAATCCATAGCTTATCTCCAGTATATAAAGAACCGCCTGAAACTCGTATAGCATCAGACGGCCTAAATAACTTAGTTATTCTGCGGCAGCGGGCTTAGCGGTTTTGGCGCCAAGCTTTTTAGCTTCAGATTTTGCTTTCTTAGTTTTGGGCTTGACGACTTTGGCAACACGCTCGGCTCGGGCTTTGGCGGCGGCCTCGCGGCGGGCTTTAAATTTATCAACGCGGCCTTCAATATCAACCAATTTTTCCTGGCCGGTAAAGAAGGGATGCGAGCTGGAAGAAATATGGACTTTTACCAGTGGGTATTCTACACCATCGAGCGTTATGATCTCTTCTGTCTGGGCAGTTGAACGAGTTAAAATGGTCGTGTTGTCATTGCTGTCGGCAAAGACAACCGGCCGGTAGTTACTAGGATGTAAATCCTTCTTCATAAGAGAGTAAGTATAACTTTTTTACCCTTCTCAAGTCAATAAACTATGCAGCTAAACGTTTTTTAGGCCAATCCGGCTCAAAGACACACGCTTCACCCTTTTGTTGATAGATATCACGCCGTATGTTTGAAATTACACGCCAGGCTTTAACTCGCCGATAAATTACCCTAGTGAGGGGCAGCTTAGGGGAGCCATAGGCAACAATATCTGTATCATTTAGCCCATCTTCCTTAAGCGTCCAATGAGAGGCATCGAATGGATCAACCATCGGTTCACGGTAGTAATGAGTTTCAATACCATTGGTAACATGATTAAGACGGCTGCCTTGCTTATATAGTCCAACAGCTCTTTCATCTGACTTATACCCGGGCCAGTTTTCAGCCATAGCTATATTTTAACCCTTGAATAATTATCAGAACAGCTTTACAATGCCAAGACTAAATTAAACAGTGCGGTGATTAGTCCTCTCTAGGAACACCATGTAGGTTTCACGGAGTCTGCCGCACGAAGAGGAAGGATTTAAATTGTCCGTTAAAAGCATAGATATTAAAGAGCTTTTGCAAGCCGGTGCACACTTTGGGCATAGCTCTAGCCGTTGGCATCCCAAAATGGCGCCTTACATTCATAGCGTGCGAGATGGTAACCACATTATTGACCTAACTAAGACTGTTGTGGCGCTGGAGCAGGCTTTGGCTTTTTTAGAAAAAACTGCTGGCGAAGGCAAGCAAATACTGTTAGTTTCAACTAAACGCCAAGCCCGTGATAAGGTCAGAGAAATTGCCGAGGCGCTCGGCATGCCTTACGTTACCGAGCGCTGGCTAGGCGGTATGCTAACCAATCAAGCCACCATTGGCGCCCGTATTAAATATTTGGTTGATCTTGAGAACAAGATGGCTGGTGGCGAGCTCGAGGCTCGTTATTCCAAACTGGAAGTCCAGCGCTTTGCCGAAGAAATTGAAGCCATGAACAAACTTTACGGCGGCATCAAGAATTTACAGGCTAGACCAGGAGCCGTTTTTGTGGTTGACATGCTCAGTGATAATATTGCCGTGCGCGAAGCCCGCAAGCTAGAAATCCCGGTGGTTGGTTTGGCAGATACTAATGTCGACCCCAGCCTGGCCGACTATCCGGTTCCTTGCAACGATGATGCCACCAAAACGATTAATCTTATTCTTGATTACGTTAAATCAGCAATTGAGGTGGGCAAGAGCGAAACCAAGGCGCCAGCCACCCCCGAAGATAAACCAGCCGAAGTTGCTCAAAAGCCGCTCGCCAAGCCAAAAACTGTAACCGCTGACCGACAACCTATAACCTTGGCAAAGGAGACAAAATAATGGCCAAGATTTCAATCGATGACATTAAGAAATTAAGAGAATTGACTGGCGTTGGAATCAGCGATGCCAAGCAGGCCTTAGTTGAATCTGACGGCGATTTCGATAAAGCGTTAGCTGCTATGCGCGATAAAAGCCTGGCTAAAGCCGCCAAAAGGACTGAACGCGAAACCTGGGCTGGTCTAATTGCTACTTATTCCCACGATGGCCGGATCGGCGTGGTGGTGGAGGTCAATTGCGAAACTGATTTTGTGGCTAAGACCGATGAGTTCAAAGAACTGGTCAAGGACCTTACTTTGCAAATTGCGGCTTCCGAAGCCGAAGATGTCAAAGCGCTTACGGATGAACCATTCGTCAGACAGCCGGATGTATCGGTCGGCGATTACGTTAAAGAGCATATTGCCAAGCTCGGCGAAAATATTGTTATTCGCCGCTTTGCCCGCATGGTCTTGGGTGAAGTCAACGGGGAGTAAAATAAGGCTATGAATCCCGTTAGACCTCAGCCTGCAATTTCCAAGCTAATTTTACGTCGGAGCTGTCTTAGGTTTCTAACGATAAACGATTATCATAAGCCAAGGGTGAGGTTCTAACGGGATGAACCCAAGTCAATTAATTACCGAGACTAAAACCAAACTAGAGCGGGCCAAGGCCCATTTTCAGGACGAGCTTACCAAACTGCGAACCGGTCGGGCGCATCCGAGCATGCTTGACGGCGTGATGGTCGAAGCTTACGGCCAGCCGATGCCGCTAAAGGCCGTTGGATCAGTACTGGCTCCTGAGCCTCAGCTGCTGCAAATTACGCCGTTTGACATTGATAACTTGCAAGCTATAGCCAACGCAATTCGTGATGATAGATCACTCGGATTGACACCAACGGACGATGGACGAGTTGTAAGGATAAGCTTGCCGCCCATGACCAGTGAAAATCGAGAGGCCATGGTCAAGGTTCTGCACCAAAAGGTTGAAGATTGCCTAGTGACGGCTCGGCAAGTCCGTCACGAGGCTTTTCGCAAAGGCGAACAGGCCGAAAAAGACAAGCAAATTGGCAAAGACGAACGGCTGCATTTTGAAAAGCAAATTGATGAACTAATGGCTAAGCACAAAGCCGAAATCGAAACACTAGCCCAATCCAAAGAGCAAGAAATTCGCACTATTTAGGCTTAGACGCCGGAAACTATTCCCCACGTAATTATATCTACATATCTCATATATCTCACACTACCATTGAAGCATTTAAATATTTAAATGCTTCAATGAGGAAATATAAAAAAGGATCAAGCAGTTAGTTTCGGGCGGCCGGTTTTTGATGAAGTTGTAAGTTATACTTAATCTAATGCAAGTTCTGCTAGCTATTTTGGGCTTCCTGTTGTTCGTCGGTCTGATTTTGGTTCACGAATGGGGGCACTATTTAGCTGCCCGCCGCAGCGGCGTTGAAGTTGAGGAATTCGGACTGGGTTTGCCGCCACGGGCCTGGGGTAAAAAAACTAAATCTGGCATGTTGCTTAGCCTTAATTGGCTGCCACTTGGTGGCTTTGTCAAGTTAAAAGGCGAGCACGACAGTGACCGCGAAAAAGGCAGTTTTGGAGCCACTAGCTTTGGAGGTAAAACCAAAATTTTGCTAGCTGGAGTAAGTATGAACCTGATAACCGGCCTGGTACTTCTAACGCTTCTAGCGGCGGTCGGTATACCGAAGCTAATCAATCAAGAGACAGCCGGCCAATCTCAATTTACGCTCAAGAGTGATGAGCGGCTGATAAGTTCCCAAACCATGGTCTACTACATTGTGCCGGACTCGCCGGCCCAAGCGGCAGGTATTGCTGAGCGAGATATTATCGAGGTTATTGCTAGTTCCAGTGAAAGCCGCAAAATCACTAACGGTCAAGATCTTAAATCAGCTACCACCCACTTTGCCGGTCAAACGGTCAATATTACCCTCAAACATGGCGGCCAGCAGAAGGTAGTGCAGGCCAAGTTACTCAGTGCCGCCGAGGTCGAAGCCAGCCAAAAGACGGCTCACCCCAAACCCAACCTCGGCGTAGCACCAACCAGCCTTGAAGTTGTCCGCTATAGTTGGAGCGCGCCGGTGGTAGCCGTTGGCTTCACCAAACAATTGATTGAACTAACTGCCAAAGGATTGTGGCACGCCCTGGAAGGTTTGGGTTCGGCCATTGCTGGTCTGGCCACCGGCAATCAGGCGGCTCGCCAGGCCGGCCAGACCCAGGCCAGCTCACAAGTCGCCGGCCCGGTGGCTATCATGGTTGCGATCTGGAATAGTGGTTCGCTAGGGCTTAATTTTCTGCTAATGTTTGTCTCGATAATATCGCTATCTTTAGCCTTTATTAACTTGCTGCCTATCCCGGCTCTTGATGGCGGCCGGCTATTTGTTATCGGTCTGGCGCGAGTCCTGCGGGTTCGACTGTCGGCTGGCGTCGAGGAGCTTATCAATGGATTAGGAATCACGTTGATTCTCCTGCTAGCCGTATTAATAACAGTTGTCGATGTCAGAAGATTCTTCTAAAGAAATCCCACCTAAGAAAAATTTCGGTGGGCCACTGAGGGCAATTGCCAATGCTTTGGCGATTTTTTTATTTAGTCAACTAATTGCCGCTCTGTTAATCGAGCTTTTTGCCGCTTTATATCTCAATCGCAGTCCGACTGTCTCAATCTTAAGCTATTCAGCTATCGCCCAATTCTTTTATATTCTGATTGCCGAAGTTCTGGCAGTGGCGGCCGTGCTTTGGATACTTAAAAGACGCAAATTAAGTCTGGTTGATATTGGTTGGGGCAGGCGGCTAGCTGGCCGGGATTTCACATTAGCTATCGGTGGCTTTATCACTTTCTTTGTGCTTTTGATTGTGGTTAACGCCTCATTGGCAGCACTTATTCCAAGTTATAACTTAGATCAAACACAGGATGTTGGCTTTAAAACGGTCAGCGTTTCGACTGACAAGATTTTGGCTTTTGTAGCGCTAGTGGTTTTGCCACCGCTAGGCGAGGAATTTCTGATGCGCGGCTACCTTTATTCGATTTTGCGCAGTCGCTGGAGCTTTGTTTTAGCCGGACTTGTCACCAGCGCCTTATTTGGTGCCGCCCATCTCTTAACGGGTTCGGATGGCATTTTATGGGCCGCCGCTGTTGACACCTTTATCTTGTCCTTGGTTTTGGTTTACCTGCGCGAAAAATCCGGCGCCCTATATGCACCTATCATGGTCCATGGACTTAACAATATTTTAGCCTTCAGCGTCTATTTCAGCACCTAGGAGGCTTGCTCTGGCGTTGGCCTAAAAAGCCATATACAATTTAAACCCATGAGGCTATCACAGCTTTTTACTAGAACAGCTCACCAAGTGCCGGCCGATGAGCAATCGCTCAACGCCAAACTGCTAATTCGCGCCGGCTATATCCATAAAGAAATGGCCGGCATCTACGATTTCTTGCCGCTTGGTCTGCGGGTCTTAAATAAAATCATTGGCATCATTAGAGACGAGATGAATGCCATTGGCGGCCAGGAACTTCAGATGAGCAGCCTACAGCGCGAAGAACTGTGGCAAAAGACCGACCGCTGGGACGACAAAAAGGTCGATATTTGGTTCAAATCTAAATTACAAAACGGCAGCGAGGTCGGACTGGCCTGGTCGCACGAAGAGCCGATCGTCGATATGCTCAAGAACTTTGTTTCCAGTTATCGTGATTTGCCGATCTGTGTCTATCAATTCCAAACTAAACTGCGTAATGAAATCCGGGCCAAGGGTGGTATTTTGCGCACGCGTGAATTCATCATGAAAGACATGTACTCGCTGAGCCGCACGGCCGAGGAACACGAGGCTTTTTATCAGCAGGCGATAGAGGCTTACCACAAAGTTTTCAAACGCATCGGCATCGACGATAAAACCTTCTTTACTTTTGCTTCTGGTGGCGCCTTTACGCAGTTTAGCCACGAATTTCAAACATTACTTGATACCGGCGAAGATACAGTTTTTTTGGACCGCAATAAAAAAATGGCCGTCAACGAAGAAGTCATGAGCGATGAAGTTCTAGCCCAGCTTGGGCTCGAAAAAGCCAAACTAGACAAGGAGAGAGTGGCTGAAGTTGGCAATATATTCAATTTTGGTATCACCAAAGCCGAGCAGCTGGGCCTGCAATTCAGTGACGAATCGGACCAAAAACAGTCGGTTTTTCTAGGCTCGTATGGCATCGGCGTAACCAGGTTGATGGGTGTGGTCGCTGAGCTGTTTGCGGATGATAAAGGTTTAGTTTGGCCGCAATCGATTGCGCCGGCACATGTCCATTTGGTAGCCCTGCCAGGCAGTCAAAATCTTCAAGCCGCCGAAAAACTCTATCAGCAGTTGACAGCTGCCGCCGTTGAGGTAATATATGATGACCGGGGGGAGTCTGCTGGCAAAATGTTTGCCGATGCTGATCTTCTGGGGATACCGCTCCGGCTCGTCATAAGTGAAAAGACACTTGCAGATGGCGGCTTTGAGCTAAAAACCCGCACTGAATCAGAAGCCAAGCTGGTATCCAAAAATTCGATTATTGACATCGTAAAGCGGTAAGAATAAAGTGGCTTGAGGCATTTAGCTCTCAAGAGTGTTTTTAGGGGTCTAAGAAAGTAAGAAAGGATAAGTTGGTAAGCTATGAAAAAGACGTTCAGCTTAACTCAAGACGGTATCAACGAGCTCAAAACCGAGCTTAGTGAGTTAATTGGCCAAAGAACAGCCATTGCTGAACGGATTAAGGCGGCCCGCGAACTAGGCGACCTTTCCGAAAATGCCGAATATCAAAGCACCCGCGAAGAACAGGATCGATTAGAAACCAGAATTTCCGAACTGGAAAATGTGCTCAACAACAGCAAAGTTATTCGTAAGCCCAAAACCGATGGACACGTGGTGCTCGGTTCAACTGTTAAACTCAAAAGCCCAAGCGGTAAAACCACCCAATTTCAGGTTGTCGGCACCATGGAGGCCGATCCTTTGAACGGCAAAATCAGTGATGAATCGCCAATCGGTGTAGAGCTAATAGGCAAAGCAGTCGGCGACAAAGTTACTATCGCCAACTCCGAAGCCACTACCTACAAAATCACCCACATCAGCTAGGGGAGAGAGACTAGAGTCTGGAGTCGAGGAGTCCTAAACCCTATACCCTAAACCCTATACCCTTTATACTTTTATGTATGAAGTGGCTGGAGAAGATTGTTAATGAAGTTGAAAGTCGTCAGCCTAAAGGTAAGGTGCTGATTGAATCAGGCGCTAGTCCGTCTGGCACCTATCACTTTGGGCATTTGCGCGAAATTATCACCTGTGATGCGATCCGGCTGGAACTTCTAAGTCGTGGCCGGCAAGCCAAACACATCCATTATGTTGATGATCTCGATGCGCTACGTAAAATTCCAGCCAACGTGCCAGCCGAGTTTGAGAAATATTTAGGCCAAGCCCTTTGCGATATTACAGCGCCGGACGGCTCGAAGGCCTCATACGCCGACTTTTTCTTAAGCGATTTTCTTAAGGTCGCCAAGGCTTTAGGTATCGCAATGGAGGTTATCCACGGTAGCGAAAAATACCGCAACGGCTTCCTTGTGCCGGCAATCGAAAAAACGCTTCGCAGTGAGGACAAAGTTCGCCAGATTTTAGAAACCGTTTCCGGCCATAAGCTGGATGATCATTGGTCACCGCTACAGGTGATGGAAGACAAATATTTAAAAAACCGTAAATTTTTGTCGATCGATAAAACTGCTAAAACACTCGATTACGAGGATGCTGAAGGTGAAAAGCAAACTATCAGTTATGCTCACGGCCAAGCCAAATTGAACTGGCGAATCGATTGGCCGGCCCGTTGGTGGCTGCTTAATATAGCCGTTGAACCGGCCGGCCGAGACCATGCCTCAGCCGGCGGCTCGTTTGATACCGGGCTGGCGATTGTCAAAGAAATTTTTGGCGTCGACGGTCCACTACCAGTACCGTATGATTTTGTTAACCGGGCAGGTGATAGCAAAAAAATGAGCGCCAGTGCTGGCACCGGCATCAGTGCCGTGGAAGTAACTCAAGCTTTGCCGCCGGAAATCGTCCGCTACTTCATGTTGCGCTTTCCGCCTGCCAAAAGACTATATTTTGACGAGCAAAATGTAGCTCAGCTGATTGATGAATTTGCCGAGCTGGCAGCTAACGAACCAGACTCAAAACTGGTACAAATAGCTGTTGGCGATTCGGAAAGGGTAGTGAGTGGCGTACCTTTCACTCATTTGGTAGCGGCCTATCAATCCTCTTTAAAAGATCCTCAAAAAACCCTAGCCACAGTTAAAAGAACTAGTAGTGAAAAAGTTGATGAGGTACTCGTCAAAAAAGAGCTTAAATACATTGATGGCTGGCTCAAGAACTGGGCACCCGATGCAATCAAATTTGAACTTCGCCAGACCATTGATTCAGCTGAATTTAGCCAGGCAGAAAAAAACTTCCTCAAAGCTTTAGCCGACAAAATTACCTCAGCTCCACCGGCTGCCGGCGGCGACTGGTTTCACAAAGCTATCTACGGCTTGCAGGGCGAAAGCGGGTTGGAACCTAAAAAGATATTCGAAGCTCTCTACAAGGCCTTGATTGGCAAGACTTCAGGCCCACGAGCGGGCTGGTTTTTGTCAATTTTACCGCGCGATTTCTTAATCAGACGCTTAAAATTAGAAGCTTGATATTATCAGCTAAATAAGTTATGGTATGACGCATGTGTTTATCACAGATTAGTTTTGAGTCTAAGAAAAAGGTCACGAAGCCCTGGTCGTGATCTAGTTAGAGTTTGGTAAAAATCCCGCTCCTGGTCACGACCAAAGGAGCGGTTTTTTAATATTTAATTTCCAAAGGAAAAGGTTAAAATGACACACTTAGATGTTAGTTTTGAAAGACGATTTTTTCAGCCTCTGAGCAGCCACGAGTTAATGTCCGAATATTCTGAAGCGGAACTGTTCGACTTTGCTGAAAACGTCCGATTTGAGTGGCAGCCGGCCGGCGAAAGGCCGGTGGCTACTTGCCGACCGCGAGATATGAGAATATGCTCGCTCATTCAATCGATGGAAGGTCTTGATCCGGCATGGGCGCCAGCTATGGGCTTAAGGGTTGGCCCTCGGGTTATTTGGGAATGGGACCGTGCCAACTACCGAGGGAGATATCGGCAGCTGGGTGGCATAGCTCTTTTTAGGCCATATGAAGCCGCTGAGGCAGCTTTTCGCCGCAATCTTTATCGGCCTAACGATGAAGCTCAACTCTCCCGGCTTAGTGACAGAGAAGTAGAAAATTTCGAAGCCGCCAGAATTGCAGCCTCCTGCCAGATGACGTCCGGCCATCTGCTTTTTATTGCCGGACGTTCAGGTCAATCAATAAAAGCTTTGGTTTCGCCAATTGGCCGTGACTTATATCGCCTAGCTAGGGAGGGAGTAATGGCCGGCCCATACATTCGGCAAACTGCCGATGGGCCGGTTCAAATGTCTGGCATCGGACTATATGAGAAAATAGCTGCAGGCGAAAGTCAGCGGAGGCAAAAATGGCTAGTACCATCTTTACAAGTCGGAAATTAGCAGCCAAGCTAGCGGCTAAATACGGCACACCTATCTATGTCTATAACCTAAGGGGCTTGGAAGCTAGAGCCAAGCAGCTGCTCGAGGCTTGCTCGATTGCTGGCTGCCTGCCTCGTTATGCCATCAAAGCCAATCCGCACGAGCGAATTCTCAAATTGTTCGCTCGGTTAGGTCTTGGTTTTGACGCCAGTTCTGAATATGAAGGAGAGTTGGCCGTCAGCATAGGTATCGCACCACAAAAAATAAATTTGAGTTCACAACAGCCGCCAAAAGACCTGGAGAAAATACTGCAAAGCAGAGTTGAGTTTACCGCCACTTCGCTGCATCAGCTAGAACTAGTGGCGCAAACCGGTTGGCAGGGCAATATTGGTGTACGCATCAATCCTGGCATTGGCGCCGGCGGCACTAACCGTACGGCCACTGGCGGTGTAAGTGCCAGTTTTGGTATTTGGCATGAATATATACCTAAAATTTTGCGCTGGCAGAAACGCTCAGGCTGCCAAATCGTGCGGCTCCATATTCACATTGGCTCGGGCTACGACCCTAAAATCTGGCACAGTTCGATTAATACGGCCTTGAGTTTAGTCGAGCAACTGCCTTCAGTGACAATTTTAAACATGGGCGGCGGGTTTAAAGTGGCTCGAATGCCTGATGAAACCGAGGCTGGTATGGCAAAGATAATTAGGTCTTTTAATATTGCGCTTAAAGATTTTCGTCGGCGAACAGATCGAGATTTGCGACTTGAGATTGAACCGGGCACTTGGCTGGTAGCCAATAACGGACTGATTCTAAGCCGGGTGGTAGACATTGTTGACACCGGCAAAAACGGCTTCCAGTTTATAAAACTAGATACCGGTATGAACGATTTTCTACGACCTGCTATGTACGGCGCTCAGCACGAAATCGAGGTTTTAAACCAGGCCACAAGCAAAAAACACTACGTGGTTGTGGGCCATAATTGTGAATCCGGCGATATCTTGACGCCTGAGCCGGGTAATCCCGAATTGATTCGACCGAGGCTGCTAAACATGGCCGGAATCGGTGATTTGGTTGCAATCGGTGGCGCCGGCGCCTATGGTGCTAGCATGCGGGTAGCTGGCTATAACAGCTTCCCATCAGCCGCAGAGGTTTTCGTTGATGAGTAATTGAACTCGATCGCTCCTATAAAAAACGGCGCTGGAGACGCTGCCGCGGACAATCCGTTTGTCTGAAAAACCGCTGCCACTAAAAACCGTCTATAATTAAACTAAATGGCAGAGGCAGCAATTACAACCTATGGCCTGAGCAAACGCTATCAAAAGGCTAGACATTTTGCGCTGCGCGATCTGGAACTCAATATCAAACCCGGTGAAATCTATGGCTTTTTAGGGCCTAATGGGGCTGGCAAAACCACCACCATTAGGTTGCTGATGAATTTCATTGTGCCAACCCGCGGCCAGGCCAGGATTCTGGGACTCGATACGCTAACGCAGTCTGTTCAGGTCAAAGACAAAGTTGGTTATCTGGCGGGTGAAGTTGAACTTTACCCGAAAATGAATGGCCGTCAACTGCTGGCTTATTTAAGCGATCTAAGACCACCACCGATAAGCGGCTATGTCAATGTACTTTGCCGACGGTTTAAGGTAGAGCTGAATCAGCGAATATCATCGCTGAGCCGCGGTAATCGACAGAAGCTGGGCATCGTCCAAGCCTTCATGAATCATCCGGAGGTACTAATATTGGACGAGCCGACTGCCGGTTTGGATCCTTTAATGCAGGAAGAATTTTTTGATCTGGTGCGCGAAACTAAAGAGCGTGGCGCGACAATATTTTTAAGTAGCCATAACCTAACTGAAGTTCAAAAAGTTTGCGATCGCGTCGGCATTATCCGGGCCGGCCGCTTAATCAAAGAACAAGACATCGGCGACATTGTTGCCAGCTCAGTTCAGGTATTTAATATCGCCTTTGCCAAACCAGTGCCAGAAGCTCAGCTGCGGACTATCGCTGGCCTCAAGCTAATACTAAATAGTCAACATCACGCGACTATTAAAGTGAGAGGCGATTTACGGCCGTTGTTTCGAGTTTTAGCCAAGCATCAGGTCCGCGCCTTGGATCGCCAAGAGAGCGACCTGGAAGAAGAATTTCTAAAGTTCTACCGAGGCCAGTCGTGACTTCGTCACTCCAATATTCAATGAACAAATGGACTAATGAACAAATGAATGCCATTAATGCTTCTAATGATTCAATCTATTTAAACCATTACTTCATTGACTATTCATTGAACATTGAACATTGTTCATTGATCATTGCCTCCGAAGGAGGCCTGTGATGTGGGCTGTATTGCATTGGACTTTCTGGCAGCGGCGTTGGTCAACGCTGTGGTGGTGCACTGGTGTCTCCAGCTTTATCATTCTGAGTCTTAGTTTCTATGCTTCGTTCCGCGACCAGGCTGTCCAACTAAATGAAGTTTTGAGTCGTTTACCCAATGCCGCCCATGCCCTAATTTCTGATACAACTGATTTCTTAACGCCCGAAGGCTTTCTTAGTGCCAGACTGTTTTACCTTTTATTACCGTTGCTGCTAAGTATTTTGGCCATTGGTCTGGGCAGTAGCTTGATTGCCAAAGAAGAGGATAGAGGAACTCTGGAGGTATTGTTATCCCGACCAGTTTCCCGCGTTAAACTACTGGCCGGCAAAGCTTTGGCCGGATTAATTATTGTCTTGGCTGTTAGCCTCGTCTCGTTAATTACGGCAGTCGTAGTTTGTAGACTAGTGAAGCTGGAAGTGGCCTTTGATCGGATTATTCTGGCGACTCTACTGTCAACTTTGCTGGCCTTAGTTTTTGGGGTCATCGCTTTTGCGGTAGCAGCTCACGGTCGGGCAAGGGCCGCCAGCGTCGGCATCGCCACCTTATTTGGTATAGCTAGCTATTTAATCTCTTCGCTTGATGAAGTCGTTGAGGTTTTACGGTTTCCAGCCAAGCTGCTACCTTACCATTATTACCGCCCCGGCGAAGTATTGGTTGGTAATTTCAATTGGCGTTTCGTAACTATTTTGGTCAGCGTTATTGCAGTTTTAATTTTGTTCTCATTTTTAAGCTTCCGCCAGCGCGACCTCAACGACTAATAGCCTCAATTATTATTCGGGACATTTTTTCTATTACATCAATACTAACTTAGAGCTAGACACCTATATACATATTCTATAGAATACACGAATAGTATATGTATGTAGGATGGTTATGTAGGGTAGGATGCGCGGGGCAGGATACTCAGGGAGGTTAAATGATGAATGTAAGACAAGTAGAAAAAATAGTGAAAGGATTTGCCAATCGTCGGCGTATTCAAATTTTGATGATCATTGAAAATAATCCCGGCATCACACTTTACGAAATTGCCCAAAAGGCCAAAATTAGATTTAGAAATGCTAGCGAGCATACCCGGAAACTGGCTGAAGCCGAATTGATAGTCAAAAAGTATAAGGCTCAAACTGTCGAACATCGATTGACCGATCGTGGTCGAAAAGCCCTGAAGTTTTGTAGAATAATAGAATGACGCAAACGGCAATTTTTGCGGCTGGGTGTTTTTGGGGCGTACAGTATTATTTTGATCAAGTGCCGGGAGTGCTGGAAACAAAAGTCGGTTACATTGGCGGCCACACCAAAAACCCAACCTACGAGCAAGTTTGCAGCCATACAACTGGTCATGCCGAAGTCACTAAAATTATTTTTGATCCCAAAAATGTTAATTATGAAACACTCGTTAAGCATTTCTTTCGGATGCATGACCCCACTCAATTAAATCGTCAAGGCCCGGATGTCGGCGATCAGTACCGCTCGGCAATTTTTTATACTGATAAGCGACAGAAAGAGGCTGCTAAGAAAATCTTAGATGAGCTCAATAAAACGCAGTTTGATGGCCAAATTGTAACCACGCTAGAGCCAGCCAAAAAAATCTGGCCGGCCGAGGAATACCACCAAAAATATACAGAAAAAACGGGACTCGGTATGTGTCATGTCCCGTATACTCCAGTGTAAGGAATGCTTGCCCCGCACCAAATCCTGAGTGGAGAAAAGGGAGAATATCCCTATTTCGGAACATCAAGATTTTGGTGCGGGGGTGCCATGTGGCTTACGAGCCAATTTAATCGGCGTTAAAAAATCCGGTTAGAGTTGTTTTGGCGAGGGTATGACTTTCCATAGCCTTTTCCAGTGTTGATCTGTCGCTGCCGGCCGGCAAGTTCAGAACACTATCCAAAGCATAAAGCTCAAACATGTAACGATGAGTACCGGTACCAGTCGGTGGGCAGGGGCCCATATATTTATTTTGGCCGCCGTCGTTTTGGCCTTGAACGGCGCCGACTGGGACAGAGTTAGCGTTGATGGCGGTGGTTGAAGTTGGTAAATCCCATATTAGCCAATGGGTAAAATCGCCGCTGACGGCATCGGGATCATGAACAATCAACGCCAGAGCCTTGGCCTCGGTCGGGGCGCCGGTAACCGCCAATGGCGGATTGACGTTTTCGCCCTTGCAACTAAATTGGGTAGGAATCGGCTGGTTATCGTTAAAAGCTGTTGAACTGAGCGCTAATGTACTAATTGTTGGTTTGGACTGGTTGTCCATCTTGCCTCCTTGTTGATCTTGCTTGGTTGCTATGACAATTATAATACCGACCACAACTGCCAGCAGTAATAAAACTAACCAACCAAGCCCTTTGCGCATAATTTGATAGTAGCACTTGCTAAGATTAATGTATGCCTAAATTGACACCTAAGCAGTTTAAGAAAATAGTTGCCGAAGCCATAGACGGTATACCGGAGCTTTATCAAAAGTACCTTAACAATGTGGTTTTTATCATTGAAGATGAACCGTCTGCCGAGCAACGCCAGCAACTCAAACTAGCAGATGGTCATACATTGTTTGGGCTTTATGAAGGTACGCCACTACCAGCTCGGGGCGGGGCTACTAAATTACTGCCGGATAAAATCACGCTTTTTAAATTGTCGCTGGAAGCTATTAGCCGAAGTACAGACGATCTGAAGGAAAACGTTCGTCACACCATCTGGCACGAGGTGGCTCATTATTATGGTCTTGACCACGACAGAATCGATGAACTTGAATCACAATAAAAACATAAGCCTATGTTAATTTGAAAAGGCTGTGGATATGTGTCTTGAAATATTGCGCCCTAAAGCATATGATGGACTCATTAACAACTAAGGAGGAAACTATGTGGCAATACTCGCCTAAGCAAGTGGCAAATGGTATGCTTATGCTTTTTGTAAGCTTAACCGAACTGCTGCTTACTTTAAGGGTGGCGCTAAGGTTCTTCAATGGCAATCCGGATGCGACGTTTGTGAATTGGGCCTACAGCCAAACGCAAACACTGCTGGAACCATTTAGGGCAGTGTTTACATCCACCGATGTCGTTTTGCGCGGTTGGGTTGTAGACTACGTAGCTCTGTTCGCTATGGCAGCTTATGCGGTAGCGGGCTACTGGCTAGTGTCCTACATGCGCAACATGAAGTAGACATTGGAAGATTAAAACTTAAAACTGAAAATAAAATTGGCGCGGGCTTAATCGATATATATTTCGCAAAGGCCCGCGCTTTTTCACGCCTACGCACTTGGCGCATTACGGTGTCAGAGCCCGCGGTACTCCTTCAACGTATTTCCATATACGTCTCGGTCCGTTCCTCGGCTCTTCCTTGTGCTGCATCCAAGTACGTAGGCGTGATAAATAATCGAGATGTACAATAAAGTTATGAACCCGACTTATAAAAAGATCGGCATTATCGCAATCGTGGCAGCAGTAGTTTTGGCGCTAATTTCGTGGCTAGCAATCATTCTTGCCGGCTGATTAAACTAAATTGTCCTAAAAACATAAGCATGATAATCTTGAAATAACTTAATGGAGGTTAGGAAATGCCGCCAACAGAACCCTATCAAACGTCCTCAATGCCTGTACAGACTCATACAACTCCACCGCCACCCCCGGCCACTCAAGTTCCAGAAATCAATACCTCGGCATCTAGAAATGATTTGCCGGTTGCAGTTGTCCAAGCCCTAAGTGTCCGTGGCGTCGAATATGCCATGATGACTTTTAGTCTCTGGCTGATTGCTGGCAGTATTATCTGGGCCCTAATAGCACTGGTCTATGGCGGCACATCATTTAAGGCGTTGGTTCTACCAACGGCCATCCTTATCGCCTGTATGCCTGTTTTTGGCTACCTTTTCATACGACTCAAAAGGGAAGAAATTGCCAATCCGAATTTGCGCTTTGATCCTTCTAAACGGCGCCTAAGCCAGTTCACTCAAATTATTGCTTTTGCCGCCTGTCTTTTTAATGTCATAGGTTTTATATATTTACTGCTACAGAAAGCGGCAGGGGAAACCGGACCGACGATAGTAAAATCTTTCTTGACAATGCTAATTGTGCTGGTCGTCGCCGGTGGAATTCTGACGTACTACTGGCTGGACGAGCATAAATTACGTAATAGATGAACTCACTGCGTAAGTATCTTTTCGGCATATTGGCGCTAGGTCTTTTAACAGCTATTCTGGCAGCTTACGTTCTACTTCAAGGCGCTAGTGCCAAACAGGACAACCTAACACTTCAAGCCGCCAAGGATGCCGCCGAAAAAATCAACAGTTATGTTACCGAGAAAAATGAAATTCCTGCCTCCCTTAATGAGGCAGGAGTCAAAAGTGCTCCAAATACCATTAAGTACACTAAGAAAAGCGCCTCGGAATTTGAATTTTGCGCGACCTATAAAAAAGCCAATAAATTGAATATTGGTAGTTTCGATCAAATTCTTTTCGGGTTGACAGCTGGTGGACAGGCTACCAGCAGTAGCTCTTACGGCAATTATGATTCAGCATATTTATATATTGATGATCAATACAAAGCCGGTGAAAATTGCCAGACAATCAAACCCTATATCTATTCTCCAGAGCCGCTTAATGATTCCAGTACGGATCTATGTTCACCAGAGAACCCAGATTATGAGTTGTACGCGGAATATTGTGCGGAAATCAACCCTCCTAGCAATGTCAACTAATTGTTAGAATAGATAGATGGCATATAAGAGATGGCACCGCCCGCCTTATCAACCGGGGCAAACTTCGCCGTATAAAATTAGTCGCAGCAAAATTGACCTATTTGTACAGTGTCCGCGCTGTTTTTGGCTGGACGGGCGCCTGAAGATCAGTCGGCCCAGCGGCCCGCCATTCCAACTCAATAAAGCAATTGACGAACTGCTCAAAAAAGAGTTCGACTCATTCAGGCTGAAGGGCCAACCCCATCCCTGGATGGTCGAGCACAAAATTCAGGCGGTGCCAATGCAACATGAGGACCTAGATAAATGGCGACAAAATTTTACTGGCGTAGCAACTTTACATCAGCCAACCAACCTACTTATTTATGGGGCAATTGATGATTTGTGGATCGATAATAACGGTCAGGTATATGTGGTCGACTACAAAGCGACAGCCAAGGCAGGCGAAGTTAGCTTGGATGCCGAGTGGCAGAAAATGTATAAACGACAAATGGAAATTTACCAGTGGCTGGTCAGGCAAAACGACCTTAATGTTAGCGACACTGGCTACTTCGTATATACTAACGGTCGGCTGGATCCGGACGGCTTTTATAATAAGCTCGAGTTTCACACCAAGATTATCAGCTACCAGGGCAGCGACAAATGGGTAGAGCCAACGATAAAAAAAATGAAAGATTGCCTGGAAGGCGAGATGCCGGCAATTGGCAAACAAGTTATGGACCCTACCAAACCCTGCGAGTTCTGCACTTATGCCAAGGCTCGTACCGAACTAACCCTCAATCACATAAATGGCAAAAGGCCAATCAAGCTCAAGACCAAATAGCTATATAATATAGATATGCTGGATATTAAGTTTATTCGGGAGAATGCCGAGCTGGTTGCTAAAAAAGCCGAGCAAAAGGGCTACAACGTTGATATTAAAGATTTACTGAAAAAATATGAATTAAGAAATAAGCATTTGCATGAACGGGAAGAAATTAAGAAAAAAATAAACGAAATTTCAAAGGTCACAAAACATCCATCAGAAAAAGAAATTTCAGAAGCTAAAAAACTAAAAGAAGAACTGACGATTGCTCTAGAGGACTTTAGGAAAGCTGATAATGATTTCTTTAGTTTACATAAGCAAGTACCAAACATGCCAGCTGATGATGTGCCGGTCGGCAAAAGTGAGAAGGATAACAAGGTTGAGAAAGAATGGGGCAAAAAACCGCACTTTGACTTTAAACCCAAAACGCACTGGGAAATTGCCGAACCTCGAAATTTTATTGATAAAGAAAGAGCGGCTAAAGTTGCTGGCAGCCGTTTTACATACATAAAAGGCGACCTAGTACGGCTACAGTTTGCCATGATGCAGTTTGGGCTTGACACGCTGACCAATGAGGAAACCCTAAAAAAAATCATCAAAGATTTTAAACTCGACGTGCCGTCCAAGCCGTTTATGCCAGTCTTGCCGCCGGCTATGATCCGAACCGGAGTTTTTGAAGCGATGGACAGGCTGGAACCCCGCGAAGAACGCTACCAAGTCGGCAGCAAAGAGGATGACCTTTGGTTGCAAGGGAGCGCCGAGCATACTCTTGGGCCGATCCACATGAACGAGATTCTGGAGGTCAAAGACCTGCCAGTCCGCTACGCCGGTTATGCAACCAGTTTTCGCCGTGAAGCTGGTAGTTACGGCAAGGACATCGAAGGCATTATTCGCCTACATCAATTCGATAAATTGGAGATGGAGAGTTTTACAACTTCAGAGCAGGGCATAAACGAACATCTCTTTATGATAGCTATACAGGAATATCTGATGCAGCAGCTTGAGCTGCCTTATCATGTTCTCAATAAATGCACGGCCGATATTGGCAAACCTAACGCTCGAGGAGTAGATATTGAGGTCTGGCTGCCAGGGCATAATCGCTATCTAGAGACTCATACTGCCGATTTCATGACTGATTACCAGGCTCGTCGCCTTCAAACCCGTATTAAGTTAGCCGACGGCAGTTTGCAGTACGTTCATACCAATGACGCTACGGTCTTTGCTCAGCGTCCGCTCATCGGCATTATCGAAAACTACCAGAACGATAATGGATCGATAACTGTCCCGAAAGTTCTACGTCCATATATGAGAGAGCAGGCCACCATTTAGATTAAATAGCCAGCGTACGCTAAAATAATAAGGTTAATCAAAGTTACAGAGGGGTTTACTTAAAGTTGCCAATAATCAGGAATAAGTTCTTAAAGCGGGTTTTGGGCGATCCCCAAGCTGCAACTATCAAGCGTTTGAAAAAACGGGTGGTTGAGGTTAACGCACTAGCTGATCAGTATAAAAAACTATCGGATGATAAACTCAGGGCCAAAACAGATGAATTTAAAAAACGCTTAGGCGGCGGTGAAAGCCTGGATAAATTATTGCCGGAGGCTTTTGCGGCGGTGCGCGAAGCTTCCACCCGAACACTCAAGCAGCGCCATTTTGATGTTCAGCTAATTGGCGGTATGGTGCTGCACGAAGGTGGTGTGGCTGAGATGAAAACTGGTGAAGGTAAAACCTTGGTAGCCACGCTGCCAGTTTATCTAAATGCTCTGGAAGGTAAGGGTGTCCATATCGTCACCGTTAATGATTATCTGGCCCAGCGTGACGCTGGTTGGATGGGCCAAATTTACAATTTTCTAGGTCTATCCGTCGGTGTGATTATCCCCGACGAATCATATTTGTATGATCCAAACTATACTAACAAAGAGCATTTTGATGAGCGTTTCCGTCACTTGGCGCCAGCTTCACGCCAAGATGCTTACAGCGCCGATGTAACTTACGGTACCAATAATGAATATGGCTTTGATTATCTGCGCGATAACATGGTCCGCGAAGTTGATCAACTGCGCCAGCGCGAATTGAACTTTGCCATTGTTGACGAGGTTGACTCAATTTTAATTGATGAAGCCCGGACGCCGCTGATTATTTCGGCTCCCTCCACCACCAGCGCCTCGGCCTATGAACAATTTGCCCGCGTGGTTCGTCAGCTTAAAGAAACCGAGCATTATGAAAAAGACGAAAAACGGCGCAGCGTGGTGCTAACTGACGACGGCGTGGAGTTGATGGAAAAGACGCTGGGTATTGACAATCTTTATTCAACTGACAATCTACGGATTATTTACCATCTGGAGCAGGCTCTGCGAGCCGAAGTTTTGTTCCACCGCGATAAAGATTATGTCGTCACCCGCGAAGGCGAGATTGTAATCGTTGATGAATTCACTGGACGGCTGCTGCGCGGCCGTCGCTATAACGAAGGTTTGCACCAAGCGATTGAAGCCAAAGAAGGTGTTGAGGTTCAAGAAGAATCAATGACGCTGGCCACTATCTCGTTCCAGAATTACTTCCGTCTGTATAAAAAATTATCTGGCATGACTGGTACGGCGGCCACCGAGAGCGAAGAGTTCCACCAAATTTATAAAATTAACGTGGTTGAGGTACCAACCAACATGCCGATGATCCGGATGGATTTGCCAGACCGGATTTATAAGTCTGAAGCCGGAAAATTAGGGGCTATCGTGCGCGAAGTGGCCGAACTGAATAAGCGTGGCCAGCCGATCCTGCTAGGTACTGTAAGTGTTGAAAAAAACGAACTGCTGTCCAATTTCTTAAAAAAAGCCGGTGTACCTCACGAAGTGCTCAATGCCAAAAACAACGAGAAAGAGGCCGCCATTGTTGCCAAGGCCGGTCAGCGCGGCTCTGTAACGCTAGCTACAAACATTGCCGGCCGGGGCACCGATATAGTTTTGGGTGAAGGTATAGTTAAGCTCGGTGGTTTATTCGTTATGGGCTCCGAGCGACACGAGGCCCGCCGGATTGACAATCAGCTGCGTGGCCGAACCGGGCGGCAGGGCGATCCGGGTATGACTCAGTTTTATGTTTCTTGCGAGGACGATCTGATGCGGATTTACGGCGGCGACAAAATTGCCTCCATCATGGGTCGATTGCGAGTTGACGAGGATACACCAATTGAGAGCCGGATGATTACTAAAAGCCTAGAAGGTGCTCAAAAGAAGGTCGAGGGTTTTAATTTTGATATGCGCAAAAACGTTGTCCAATACGACGACGTCATGAATCGCCACCGCAAAGCTATATACACACTGCGCCGCGAGGTCCTGAAGGCCGAAGATATTAGTCCGCGGATTATCAAATTTATTGAAGAAGAGGCCAAGGCCCTGACTGAGCATCCGGAATCATTGAGTGAGCATTTTGAAGAAATTTTGACTGCCACCTTCCCATTTGATGCGGCCGCGCTTGATAAGTTGTTTGCCACTGAGGCCAGTGCTTTTGGCGAGGCCTTAAGAAGGGCGGCTGTGGATTATTACCGACAACGCGAGCAAAAATTTACACCGGCCCTAATGCGCAAAGTAGAGCGCGATATCTACCTGCAACTGCTTGATACGCTATGGATGCAACACCTAGAAAACATGGATCATTTGCGTCAGGGGATACATTGGATTGCCGTTGGCCAACGCGATCCGCTGGTTGAATATCGGCGCCAGTCCCAGCGCATTTTTGATGAGATGCAAATGACTTTGCGCGGTGAAATTGTACGAGCGATTATGCATGCTCAACCGCTCGAGACAGAGCTGGAAAAGCAAGTCGATACCGAACTGACACGAGCCGCTGCCTCATCGGTTGATAATGCCGCCCAAATTACTCAAGCTGAAAGCTATGAAGAATCAGATTTTGCCGAGGCGCAGGAACAGAAAATTCAACAGGCTATGGCTCACAACCAGCGTCGAAAAGTTCGTAAGGCTGAACGCCAGCGCAAGAAAAAATCGCATGCCAAGAAAAGAAAAAAGAAGTAAAATTTTTATGCGGCTATATTATCAGGAAGAGTTGCCTATGGGTGGTGCTAGAAAACGCAGGAAAAAATAGTGTTACGACACGCGGTTAGTGAAATACAACTTAAAAATGGCGCCCGCGGACTGCTGATTGACGTTCCGGGAACTTCGGTGACAACTTACGAACTCAACTTCCGGGCCGGGGAATTTTTGATTCCTTATGTTAAATGCGAAGTGCCGCATATTTTGGAACATTTGGTGTCTTCTGGGGCCAACGAGCTTTATCCTGACCGTCAGCTGTTTAACGCCGAAATCAGTAAAAATGGCGCTTATATTAACGCTTACACTAGTTACTATTCGGTGGCTTATGTGGGCGAAATCGCCAACTTTGAATGGGAAAGAGTAATGCGTCTGCAATTTAACTCGCTGGAGAAGCCTTTGTTCTTGCAATCAGAGTTTGAAGCGGAGTTTGGTAACATCCGCGACGAACTAACCAGTTATACCAATAATCACTTTCGAGTACTGAATACTAAAATGAGTCAGGGTTTTGGTTTCAAGGTTGTGTCTGACGGACAAAGAATTAGATTGATGAAAAATGTCAAAGTTGACGATCTAGTTGATCACTATAAGCGAACCCATTATACAAGCAACTTACGCTTTATTATCGCCGGCAGTCTAAGGGGAAGGCGGGTGGCGATCAAACGTCTACTTGAAGAACTTAACCTACCAAAAGGCAAATCGCGTAAGGCGTTGCCCCAGGAGCATGCTAAAAAGCCAGCCAAGGCGGTTTTTATCAAAAACCCAACTGTACCGAACATCTATTTGACAATCAGTAGTCAATATAATGACATTGTCTCCCAAAAAGATGAAGATGCCCTTGGCTTGGCTCGCGTGATTTTGACCGATACTATGTACTCGCGTATTTTTGGACAGGCTCGCGAACATGGTTTGGTCTACAGCGTTCATTCTGGCCACCATATATCGAGCCGCAATACTGAGTGGTGGTTAAGCACACAAGTATTGCCGGCCAGCGCACCGGCTCTCTGCGACATAATTTTGGCGGAGGTCAAGAAAGTGCAAAACGGCATTATTGACGATCTGGAGCTAGAAAATGCCAAACAATATGCCCTTGGTTCGTATCAGCGTTCATTCCAGACTGTTGGCAATGTAGCCAGCGCTTATTCGCGTTACTTCTTTGATGGCCATATTGAAGATTTAAAAAATTTCCCATCAAGGATAAAAGCTATCAGCAAAAACGATATTGCTGGCGCCATGCGACGGCTGTTTGATCAAAAAATCGGTGATGTTGGGGTTTTGGGCGGTACTGACCGGAGCTTGGGGATTAAACTACGCGAACAACTTCAACCACTCTGGCACTAGGTACTCGCTCGCTCATCTTTATTTCGAACGCTCGGTCTACTTGATGCAGCCACTCGTCAAAGCGTACAACAACCTGCGGAACTCGCTACGCTCAAACAGTCCTCGGCTTACTAGTTGTGCTTTTGACGGTAACTGCTCAGGTAAACCTCGCATGTTCTCAAAAAGATGGGTTCGCTTTTAGATGGAAGGTCACTGTTACCTCTGTACGCTGAACGGTACAAGCTGTACGCTATTAATATGGAGGAACTGAAAAAAAGGGCAGACGAGCTGGAACGAGGGCTTAATCAAGCACTAGCCAAACTTCGATTTGAAGAACTAGAACAGGAGTTAAAGTCGCTTAATAACCAGATGGCCGAAGCTGGTTTTTGGCAAGATGCTAAAAAAGCTCAGGCTACTGCCCGTCGGGCCGGTGATTTGAGTCGGCGGTTAGAACCGTGGCAAAAGCTGGCCTCAGACCTTAAAGCCATTCAAGAACTACTAGCTACCAAAGATCCGACCATTGTGGGCGAACTCACGCTGCAGCTAGATGGTTTGGAGAAGCAATTGTCTGAGCTTCAAACCGAGCTTAAATTCCAAGGCCCGTATGATGATCACGATGTGATTATCAATATTTATGCCGGTGCCGGAGGCACTGATGCCCAGGACTGGACCGAGATGCTGCTGAGAATGTATGTTCGCTGGGCAGAGAGTCAGAATTTATCAATTAAAACAGTTGATCAATCGCCCGGTGAGGAAGCTGGCCTCAAAAGTGTCACCATTGAATTTTCCGGCGGAGATTTTCTCTATGGCAAACTGGTTGGTGAACATGGTGTACATCGACTGGTACGGCAAAGCCCCTTTAACGCTGATCATAAGCGTCAAACTAGCTTTGCTAAAGTCGAGATCTTGCCGCTAATTGATAGATCCGACAAGGTTGAAATTGATCCCAAAGACCTGAAAATTGATGTTTTCCGAGCCAGCGGCAAAGGTGGCCAGTCGGTTAACACAACTGATTCAGCGGTTAGGATAACACACTTGCCGACATCTATATCGGTAGCTATTCAAACTGAGCGTTCGCAGCTACAAAATAAACAGACAGCTTTATCAATATTGCGCTCAAAACTTGTTCAACTTTCATTGGAGCAACATGCCGACAATTTAAGTCAACTCAAAGGTCCAAGCCAATCGGCGGAATGGGGCAACCAGATTAGAAATTACGTTCTGCACCCTTACAAACAGGTCAAAGACCTACGCACTGGTTTTGAGACGTCGAACCCGGAAAAAATACTCGATGGCGATTTGGAACCGCTCATTGACGCCTGGCTCGATAAGGCAGCCTAAAGTGCTTTTGTTATACTATTAGATAATGATTCTACTCGATAGGGTAACTAAGGTCTACAATCGCCGCGAAGCGGCCTTGGAACGTGTCTCCTTGCACGTTGAGCCCAAAGAGTTCGTCATTATTGTCGGGGCTAGCGGCGCCGGTAAATCAACCATGTTCAAGTTGCTGACGAGAGAAGAGAAGCCGACCTCCGGTAAAATAATTGTTGGCGGCATTGATTACGAAAACCTAAAAGATAGAGATATACCAACCCTCCGACGCAAAATCGGCGTAGTCTTTCAAGACTTCAAACTACTAAGCAATAAGACCGTCTATGAGAATGTGGCCTTTGCCCTGGAAATTGCTGGAGCAACTAACGCCGAAATCAAACATACCGTGCCAAAAGTACTTGAGGTGGTTGGTCTAAAAGACAAAACAAATAGCTATCCCAGACAGCTTTCCGGCGGCGAGAAGCAGCGGGTAGCCATTGCCAGAGCCATCGTCCGCCAGCCCAAAATTTTGATTGCTGATGAGCCAACCGGCAATCTTGATCCAAAGCACGCCTGGGACGTCATAAAAGTGCTGGAGAAAATCAACCGTTTTGGCACAACCGTGCTTTTGACCACCCACAATCAGGAAATCGTCAATTACCTTAAGCGTCGAGTAGTGACTATTCGCGATGGCAAGGTGGTTAGCGATAAAGCAATTGGTAACTACAAAGGATGAATGGACGAATGAACAAATGGACGAATGAACAAATGCATTTCAAGCATTGTTACATTGATTATTCATTGAACATTGAACATTTGTCGCATTGGTGCATTGGAGCGAAGCGGCAATGAAAGATCATAAATTTATAAAACTGGAGCGGATCGTTAAAACCGGTGCCGTTAATTTTATTCGCAACATCTGGCTGGCTATTGCCGCCATCGCCATGATGACTACCACCCTAACAATCCTACTATTTGCGGTGGTAGCTAATGCCACTTTTTCTAACAGCATTACCGATCTTACCAGCCGGATTGATGTATCGGTTTACCTTAAAGATAGTGTGACAGAGCAGCAACGCAATCAATTAAGAGCCGACCTTAAAAATATTGACAATGTTAAATCAATTGAGTATGTCACTAAAGAACAAGCCCTGAAAGATTTTCGCGAGGATCATGCTAACGATCCAGAAACTCTGTCAGCCGTTTCCGAAGTTGATAACACGCTACCGGCCTCACTCAAAATTAAGGTCTATGATCCAAATCGTTTGCAAACTATCAAGGATTTTGTCGATAAAAAGGAAATCCAGGCTTTGCAGTCTGAGCAAACATCGTATTCAGGTGAACGTAAAGAGGCAATTGATAGCATTGCCAAAGCGACAGATTTTTTCCGCAAGGCCGGTATCGTTAGTATCATAATTTTTATAATAATTTCGATATTGATCATCTTTAACACCATTCGTATGACTATTTTCAATCGTCGTGACGAACTTATAATCATGCGTTTGCTTGGCGCCAGTCCATGGTATATTAAAGGGCCTTTCGTGGTGGAGACGACGATGTATGGCATTATGGCGGCAGTTGTCTCGATAGCTATTGTTTGGGGGTTATTTGCTATCGCTTCGAGCTTGGAGGTAAGTAGCCTACTGGACATTGATTTTTCAAGAAACTACTTTTCAAGACACTTATGGCTAATAGTTGTCGCCCAAATCGGAGCTGGTATAATAATCGGTGCCGTTTCTTCAGCAGTGGCGACGCGGCGTTATCTAAAGCTTAAGTAGAAGCTAGAAGCTAGAATCTAGGGAAACGGTTAACAAATACTAATCGCAGGTTGCAAAACAGGGGAGGGTGTGATACAATCAATCTGTTAATAATGCCAAAACAAAAAAATAAAAAACCATTTAGTTCAAAACGATATGCCGTCCTATTTGTTATAACGGCTGTTTTAGCATTTGCTGCCCTAATGTCTGGTTGGGTGGCAGCTGATCAATTTGATGACCAAATCCGTGAGTTGCAGAATCAAAACAGCGGCCTACAGCAAAACTCTAGGAGCCTAGCCGCCGAAGCCGCCAGCTACGAGGACGCCATAAATAAGCTTCAAGTCCAGATTGATGGCCTGCATCAAGCGATTTTGGATAATCAACGGCAAAATGATGAACTACAAAGACAGATAGACGCTGCCCAAGTTGAGTTGAACCATCAAAAACAGATTTTGGGCCAGAACATCAAAGCCATGTATCTGGAGGGCCAGATTTCGACTATTGAAATCTTAGCCAGCAGTAATGATTTAAGCGAGTTTGTTGATAAACAGACCTATCGCAATTCTGTTCAGAGCAAAGTTAGAACCACGCTTGATAAAATTACTCAAATTAAGCTGGAGCTGGAAGGTAAGCAGCGTCAGATCCAAATTTTGATTTCTGAGCAAGAAAGCCAAAAAGCCCAACTGGCGTCCAGTCAAGACGAACAGTCCAGGATGTTAGCTTACACAGAGAGTCAGAAAGCGTCATTCGACTCTCAAATTAAGGCTAACCAAACCCAAATCAGCGAGCTAAGACGACAGCAGGCAGTCACCAATGCTCGACTGTTTGGCGGCGGTCAAATAATCAGTACTAGTCGCTGCGATATTTATCCGCAGGATTGGTGCAATGCCCCGATGGATAGCATGATTGACAGTTGGGGTATGTATAACCGCGAATGTGTTTCCTGGACCGCTTACCGGGTGGCTGTTTCTGGTCGTTATATGCCTTACTGGGGCGGGCGGGGTAATGCCAATCAATGGGATGATAATGCTCGGGCGGCCGGAATTCCAGTGGACGGTAGCCCGCAAGTTGGCGATGTAGCCGTCAGCAACGCCGGCTACTACGGTCATACTGCTTACGTTGAGGCCGTTTACGACGATGGGACAATTTTGGTCAGCCAGTTTAATGTTGACTGGGGAGGTACCTATAGTATGGCTAAGATCAAAGTAGGCAACCTGGTCTTTATCCACTTCCCCTAGCGAATAAGCACTTTTTTTCCAGACCCACGCACTTGGATGCAGTGCCAGGAAGCAACGAGGAGCGAGCCAGCCGTATATGGACATACGATGAGCGAGCCCCGCAGGCAGCTGACGCCGTAATGCCCCAAGAGTCCGCCGGCATGCCTGGCTATGCTAGGCAACAGGGCGGACGGTGCGTATGCCTGGATGGTATAATTTAGCATAAGTTTTATATGGATGGTTTGAATAGCTACAACAAATTACCTGAGCCAATTGGTCAAAAAAAAAGTTGGCCGTTTCTAAAAATCGTTGCCAGCCTGTTATTTGTTTTGGCCGTTTTTGCGGCTGGTGTAATGATTGGCCGCGGCGACAAAATTCATCTTCGGGGCCTTTCGGCCACACCCAAAACCACTCAGACTCAGCTGGACTATTCTTCGGTTGAACAAGTTTATAATTTGTTGAAAGCTGATTTTGACGGTGCCTTGGATAATAATATTCTGCTCGACGGCTTAAAGCGCGGTTTGGTAGAAGCGGCCGGCGATCCCTACACTGAATACTTAAATGCTGCCGACGCCGAAGAATTTGACAAGCAACTGTCTGGAAGTTTTACTGGCATTGGTGCGGAGCTTGGAACTGATGATGAAAATAATATTTTAATAGTTGCACCGCTTGCCGGTTATCCGGCCGAGAAGGCTGGTCTGCAGCCTAAAGACATAATTTCGGCCATTGACGGCCAAACTACAGCTAGTATGAGCGTCAATTCTGCCGTCAAGAAGATTCGTGGACCGGCCAATACTCAGGTGACACTGACTATTATTCGTGGCTCGGCTAAACCATTTGATGTTACTATCACCCGAACCCAGATTACTCTGCCGAGCGTCGAATCAAAGATCGAGGGCAATATTGGCTATCTTAAAATAAGCCAGTTCACCAATGACACAGTTGAATCAGCCTCTGCTGCCGCCAAGTCGTTCAAAGAGCAGGGCCTTAAAGGAGTTGTTTTAGACGTCCGAGGCAATCCCGGCGGCTATCTTTCCGGCGCGGTTGATATTGCCAGTTTGTGGTTAGAAAAAGGCAAAACCGTCGTCTCGGAACGTCGTGGCCAGCAGGTTCTGTCAACCGATTACTCCACCGGTACGGCAACCTTAAATGGCTTGCCAACCGCCGTGTTGATAGACGAGGGTAGCGCTAGCGCTAGTGAAATAACGGCCGGCGCCTTGCATGATAACGAGATTGCCACAGTGGTTGGCGAGAAAAGTTTCGGTAAGGGCAGTGTCCAGCAGGTGGAAAGACTTTTGGGCGGTGCCGCCCTGAAAGTAACCATCGCCAGGTGGTATACACCTAAAGGCGTCAATATTGACCAACAAGGTATTACACCGGACGTTCAAGTCGGCCTATCGGATGATGATAAGAAGGCCGGCCGCGATCCACAAAAAGATAAAGCCTTCGAGATTGTTCGTCAAAAAATTACTCCTTGAATATCCGTCCCTACTAGCGTAGAGTAATCTAGTAATTAACAACTAGCGGAGAGAATTTAAAGAGGAGAAGTTTTAAAGTGGCGGCTCGGGCCCAGACAAAATACATTTTTGTTACCGGCGGCGTTTTATCAGGCGTCGGTAAGGGTATCACCGCCGCTTCGCTCGGCAATATTCTTCAAGCCCGTGGTCTCTCCGTAAACATCCAAAAGTGCGATCCTTATCTAAATGTTGATGCCGGAACGTTGAACCCGGCCGAGCATGGCGAAGTTTTTGTAACTCATGATGGCGCTGAGGCTGATCTCGATCTTGGCCACTACGAACGTTTTTTGGATATTGAACTCAATCAATCTAGTTCGCTAATGAGTGGCCGGATTCTGCAAAAAGTTATCGCCGATGAGCGCTCTGGTCGCTACCTTGGTAAAACCGTCCAGATTATTCCGCATGTGACCGATGCCATTCAGGTAGAGATCGAGAATACCGCTAAGGGCTTTGATGTCCATATAATTGAGATTGGCGGCACGGTCGGCGATTATGAATCACTAAGCTTTATCGAAGCAATCCGCGAGATGAGTCTGCGAGTTGGCGCCGAAAACTGTCTCTACGTTCATGTGGTTTATATTCCTTACTTGACGGCCAGCGGCGAATTCAAAACCAAGCCGGCTCAAAATGCCGTTCGGGAGTTGCGTGGCTTGGGTATTGTGCCAGACGTGCTGGTAGCCCGCTCCGAAGCCACACCGCAGCGCTCGGCAGTCAATAAATTAAGTTTGCATACGGGGGTTGAGCCGGAAGCTATCGTATTGCTGCCCAACGCGCCGACCATTTACCAGGTTCCGCTGACTTTAGAGAACGCCAAAATAGCTGATGTGATTTCCGACAAGCTCAGCCTTAGGCGCCGCAAAGCCGATATTGAGGAGTGGAAAAGAGTGGTGAAGAGCGCCCTGAGCGTCTATAAAAAGACTGTCCGGATTGGTTTGATAGCTAAATATCTTGATAATCAGGATACTTACATGTCGATTTGCGAGGCTCTAAAAGCTGCTGCCTGGGCAGCTGAAGTCAACATCGAAATTGTCTGGGTAGATGCCGAAGGTCTAATTAAAAACCCCAAAGAAAAGGCCGGCCTCAAAGAACTTGATGGCCTGGTGGGCATGCCGGGCTTCGGCTCACGGGGCAGTGAAGGCAAAATTCTGGCGGCCGGTTGGGCCTACGAGAATAAGTTGCCTTATTTGGGAATTTGCCTGGGCATGCAGATGTCAGTTATCGCCATGGCTCGCCGGGCTGGTCTAAAAAAAGCTAACTCAACTGAATTTGAACCGGATACGCCAGATCCAGTAATTTCGACCATGGCCGAGCAAATCGGCAAAGAAAATACTGGCGGCACCATGCGCTTGGGCGATTACGCGGCTGTATTGGAGCGAGGGACGTTGGCGCGCAAACTGTTCGGTCAGGAAAAAATAATAGACAGGCATCGTCACCGTTACGAGGTAAACAATTCTTACCGTGATCAATTTGAACAATGGGGTATTAAAGCTTCCGGCTTGTCCCCAGACGGTAAGCTAGTTGAGATGATCGAGGCGCCTGCTCATCCATTCTATATTGGCACACAAGCTCATCCGGAGTTTCGTTCTAGACCAAACAAGCCACACCCACTCTATCTGGGCCTACTTCGCGCTGCATCTAAAAAATGAAATAGTTGATGCTAAAACACCTGCGTTCGGGCGCAGTTCGTTTTACTCGACTATAACTTCGGTGCGGGGTATTGTACGGCCAGAAAAGCTGCGAACTTTACGTTGGTTGAATTTAACCACCCCGTCTTTACCGGCGTGGATAGTGAAATCGCGGCTGGCAAAGGTGCCTTTGCCAGGCCGCTTAGTCATACCGATTTGGCGCACTAAAACGTCGCCGACCTTAACTTTTTGGCCGCCGGATACTTTTAATCCCAGCCGCTGACCGGGGCTGTCATGGACGTTTCTAGCTGTACCGCCGGCTTTAGTCTTACTCATTGTCCGTAACCTCTAACCTGTAACCTATAACCTCTTTAATATTAACAATTCACGGGCGACGATTTGGTTTTCTCTAAAATAAATCAGCTCGTCTCTTTTGACATGAACCAAGTCCAAACGAGTATAGCCCATATCTGTTAAATGGTCAACTAATGGCAAATGCTTGAAACCGTTTTTAACTCGCCAAGCCGGTACAGCCAGGACCATCCGCTGTCCCGGCTGCAATTGCGAGGCAATGTTTATTAGGAATTTTTTGATAATTGTATTAGCATCGTTGATTATCTTTTTAAGTTCGTCATCTCCTGGTAGGGAAGACAGTGGTCGACCGAGAAAAACTTCCGAGGCCACCACCGAAAAGCGCGGCCATTTATGATTTATGGCATCAGCTTTTTCTATAACCACATGTCCCTCAATCTGAGGATATTTTTTTATTAACCATTGAATATTTTCGGTTGTATAATCAACCATCCGCTGATCAATATCTGTTCCCATAACGCTGTAACCCATCAGCAGTGCTTCCTGAAGAATGACCCCCGTTCCGCAAAAAGGATCAAGTATCCTTACCGATCGTGGCCTTCCGTCTTCCGTCTTCTGTCTTCTGTCATCCGGCGAGCTCAAATTTATCAAAATTTGAGCGAGCTTCGGTGGCAGCATACCGACCCGCGCGTCGCGTTTTGGTCTGGCTTGGTCGCGGGCACCGTAAGCTTCAATGTCTTGAACAAATAATGTTTGCGCTAAAATAGCCTGCCCCTCATTTCTTATCAAAAGCAATTCCCAGCCACCACGATGCGTTAGTTTGTTATGTAACACTTGTGCAGCGTTAAGCTCAGCTGTTTTATTAGGGATAATGCGCACCGGCCGTCCGGTTTGGCGGATAATTTTTTTAATCTCCAGCAAGTTAGCGCTCAAAGTTCTTAACGGTACTCTGATGCCATAGCAGCTGACACCTAGTCGAAATTGGCCTTCAGGCAGATATTTAAGTTGTTTGGGAATATTTTCTTTAAGGTAAGCAAATAACTTTGACCAATCGGTGAAGGGCAGAACGGCCAGTATTTTGGCGACTTTTAAAGTGCCGCCCACACGTTTGAAATTGATATCAGCTGCTTCAATATCAAGCAAAGCCGCGCCATGGATAGGTTTAATATGTCTAGCGCCATATAAACTTTCCAGCTCAGCCAGTCCCAAGGCTGGCTGGCGGCCTAAAATACAGATACTTTTCAGCAAAAACTCCGTCATTACTCTAGTGTAACTTAAAGAAGGGAAAAGGAGAGCCCGAGTGTCGGATTCATTCCGCGCCCGGCGCGATGAGGGAAAACCGCGAGGTTGTCCCTCATAAGGCGGAGCGTCAGCGTAGCCGCATTTTAGTATAAACTTTGCGGCGTAGTTACAGTTATAATATCGGCATATACAAATGAGTAATTCAAAAGGGCCGAAGTGGCGACTATACCTGACGCTAGCAGGTTTTGCCGGCTTGGCGATGTTAGTTTATGGCCTACGCCACCAAATTCTTGAGGCTGTTCGCGAACTCGGCAACATTAATGCCGTCGCATTACTTCTAATCATTCCTCTTAAGTTTCTTAACTACGATGCCTACGCTCGGCTGTATCGGGGGCTGTTTGCGGTTTTAGGCAACAAAGTAGAGTACTGGCAAATGTACCGTCTAAGTTTGGAACTAAACTTCGTTAACTACATTTTGCCCAGCGCTGGAATTTCCGGTATCTCTTACTTTGGCTTGCGCTCTCGGGCTTACGGCATTAGCGCCTCTAAAGGCACCTTAGCCCAGTTCGCCAAGATGCTTTTACTTTATGTTAGCTACCAGCCACTTCTGATTATTGGCTTAGTGCTTTTGGCGATGCGCAATCATGTTAACGACTTGGTGCTCATAACAGCAGCCTCATTAATCACCTTGTTAATTGCCGGCACGCTTTTTAGTATCTATATGATCGAGAGCCGCCGACGGATTAGAACCTTTCTAACTTTTATGACTAAGATTTTGAACGTCTTGATTAAACTGGTGCAGCCCAGGAAAAAAGAAGCCATCAATATTGCTGGGGCGCAGGCGGCCTTTGATGAACTGCACGATAACTATCGACTATATAAAAAGAATTGGCGTGATTTGAAGTGGCCCTTCATCCACACAACATTTGCTAACCTAACCGAAATAGCCTCTTTGTACGTGGTTTATCTGGCTTTTGATCAGTTCGTCAATCTAGGAGCGGTGATTTTGGCCTATGCGGTCGCCAACTTCGCCGGTTTAATCTCGGTACTGCCGGCCGGCATTGGTATTTATGAAGGTTTGATGACTGGCGTCCTGGTGGCTACAGGCATTCCGGCTGGCCTGAGCCTATCGGTCACCATTATGTTTCGGCTGGTTACCATGGCTATTCAACTGCCACCCGGCTACTTGCTTTACCAAAGAGCTGTCGATAACGGACTAAGGTCAAAAAGCTGATGTCGGTATGAGCCCGGAAATTGTTTTTTCGCCAAGTGATTTTGTAGCAGTCTTTAATCAGACGCTGGAATATGCTTATCCTAACGTGGCGATTGAAGGCGAACTGTCTAATTTTAGGGTGGTTAAAAATAGATGGGTCTATTTTGACCTCAAAGACGAAGCCGCCAGTTTGCGCTTTTTCGGTACAGTTTACATGCTGCCAGGTCCGCTGGAAGACGGACTCAAATTAAGGGCTATTGGTTCGCCGCGGCTGCATCCGAAATTTGGCTTTACTATTAATTTAATGTCGCTTCTGCCAGTCGGCGAAGGTTCTATCAAAAAGGCGGCTGATCTGCTGCGAGCTAAGCTACAGGCCGAAGGCCTGTTTGATGAAGATCGTAAACGGCCGCTGCCAGCCGTGCCGAATCGAATTGGCCTAGTCACGGCGGCTGATTCGGCGGCTTGTGCCGATTTTCTGAAAATATTAAATAGCCGTTGGGGCGGGGTGGAAGTTTTGTTAGTTGACTGTTTAGTGCAGGGTGACCAAAGCGCCCTACAGCTAGTTGAGGCAATTGAGCATTTAAACCAGTTGCCGGATCTGCCGGACGTAATTGTGGTGACTCGTGGTGGAGGCAGCGCCGAAGATCTGGCGGCTTTTAATGACGAGCGGCTGGTTAGAGCTGTGGCGGCCAGCCGAGTGCCGACGTTGGTGGGAGTTGGCCATGAAGTCGATATTAGTTTGGCGGAACTGGCGGCCGATCAGCGGGCCAGTACGCCAACCAATGCTGCCCAACTAGCCGTGCCGGATCGCAAAGAAGTCTTATATCGTTTGGAGCTATCAAGCAAAGCCTTAAAGCGTGATATTGAAGATTTGTTCGAAAGCCATAACCGCCATCTGGTCGAGATGGTAACTGACACCCATAAACTGGTGGAAAGCTTGCTAAGAGCCGAACAGGAAAAACTAGCTTCAGTTAAACGACTGGCATTACTTTTTGATCCGATGGCCGCACTTAAGCGCGGCTACAGCCTAGTTATTAAAAATGGAAGCTATGTAACCAAAGCAGCTCAAATTAATATTGGTGATAATTTAAGCTTACAATTTCATGATGGACAAATTGCTGCCCAGGCCGGCAGGAGGCTTAAATGATGGCTAAATCCAAATCAGCGAAGGACTATCAACAATTGGCAGATGAGCTAGAAGAAATTATACTTTGGTTCGAGAGTGGCCAAGTCACACTAGACGAGGCTATTAAAAAATACGAACAGGCCAGCCAACTAATCGCCGAGATGGAAGAGTATTTGAAGAATGCTGAAAACAAAATAAAAAAGATAAACGCTACCTTTAAGAAAAAGAGTTGACAGTGGAATGGTACAATTGGCTGTTTTGGATTGTCTGGTCTATCGCTATCCTGATGGTCATAAGTTATGCTCTGACCATTCCGTTTGGGGCCATTTACATACCAACAATCAAAGATGAGAGGCAGAAAGCCCTGGACTTGCTGGACCTAAAGCCCGGCCAGACATTTGTCGATCTCGGCTCCGGTGACGGCACCATGCTGATTCTAGCAGCGCAGCGTGGCTGGAAGGCCATTGGCTATGAGCTTAATCCTTTTTTGGCGATTGTTTCCTGGCTGCGTACCCGGCGCTATGGCCGGCACGTCAAGGTCAGACTTGGCAACTTCTGGAAGGCCGACGTATCAAACGCCGACGGAATTTTTGTTTTTTTGATAACTCATCATATGAAACGGCTTGATAGATTTTTGATCAAACAAGCGAGGCAAAAAGATCTCAAAGTTGTTAGTAATTCCTTCGAAATCCCTGGGCGTAAGTACTCCAAAAAATCCGGCCCGATGTTCCTGTATATTTACGGCTCTAAGCCGCCAAACGCATAGTCAACGCCGCCAAGGCTTTAACACCCTTTTCAATATCCTCAGGACTGGAGTAAGCGTCGGGATGGTGGGCCTTGCCGCCGTTACGGCTCGGACAAAAAAGCATCACTGCCGGAATGCCGGCGCGGGCGGCATTTTGGGCATCGTGACCAGCGGCACTGAACATGACTTTTGATGAACCGATACCGTACCTGTCTATAATTTCGGCGGCGGTCTTAACTAAGCCAGCGTCCATGGCCACAGGATCGTCGTTACCAGGCAGATCGTTAAAGAATATTCTGACACCGTGTTTAGAGTTAAGTCTCCTGGCAGCTTCTCTTATCCAAGTCGCTGTCAAATCCCGCGGATGTTTATCTATGCCGCGGACGTCGAGCTTCATCTCGATCATACCACTGGAATCTAGGCTGAAGGTACCTATTGTACCGACGACATGCTCGTTGCGCCGGCTTGTAGCCTCATTACGAGTAGCTATAATCAACCCAAAAGCTGCCAACTGCCTGGGTATGATCGTAGAGCCGGGAAAAAATTGGCTATCGTGCAGATCATCAACTTCACGTAACTCCATCGCCTGCGCGTCGAACAGAGTCTGCCGGCCCTCGCGGTAAGTATTACTTAAGGTTACTCTATCTTGGAGAAGTCTCAACGCTTCATCGACTTGCTGCTCGCTTTGTCCGGCCAAGCGAATATTGGCAGTGGTTAGACCAGGTATTTTGTTAATGGCACCGCTTAAGATATCTATCTCGCCAACGGAAATCGTTTGGACACGATCCATCTCTTCTTCCATCAGACGCGAGAGGACTATTGCCATCTCGACCAAACCATCAGCCCGATTTTCTTCACCCATCGGCGTGGCCCCCGAATGATCCGCCTTACCGTTGACGGTCAACTCGAGGTATTTTTTATGTTGATATTCGATTTCGTCCGGCTCCAGCTCTCTGTCACCAATGTGTATGGTGTAGCGAACTGGCGCGGCTATGGATTCAACTATACCCAAATCAACACCATCTTTTTCCAGGTCGCTGCTCTGTTCCACGTGTAGTTCAATGACGGCGTGGGGCGTCGGGAAAAATTTATCATTTAGCCGAAAAAAAGGCATACTGGCTAAGCGGCTACCCTCGGGACCCAAGGCTTCTTCAATAGTTACACCAAGCCCATCGCAGGCCTGTAATTCTTTATCAGTCAAACCGTGAAACATGCCCCGGCTGCCAAACAGGGCCAAGCCGAAGCGGGCGGATTCCTCGCCGGTTAAGGCAAGTACAAAAATAGGCCGTTTCGGTACAATACCACTTTCCTTGATCGCTCGAACAGTCTCGATACCGCCGACTACGCCGAGAGTGCCGTCATACATATCACCATTCGGCACTGAGTCGGTATGCGACATTATGAAGAGTGGCGTGAGTTCCGGCTGGCTGCCCTCGAATCGGCCTATTAGACCAAGAGGGTGTTCAATCATGCTCATTCCGGCCTTATGCATCATTAACTTGATTACATCGTTGCGAGCATTGATGTCTTCTTCGGACAGAGCTAGACGGTTTACAGCGTAACGCTCCGGCAACTGTTCGGTCGGCGGGTATGGCAGTCCACCCACACGGGCCACGTCGAGCAGCCGTTGTTCAACAACCCGGCCTTTGATTTTTTCTAAGACTCTGAGGATATCAGCATCAAGATCAAGCTCTTCCGGAAGCATGCGCGGCAGTCCGACAGCCTCATGTGATAAAGGATTAATCGATGGTCGCTCACCAGCGCTCATAAGATGTAAATCATATTAACTTTTGCTCTTTTTGTCAATCAAGCAGCAAGGGTTGATAAGATAGGCGAACTCCATTACCATAAGCTATATGCTCAGTAACAGTTCTCTGAAGTACGTTATTGCCATAACTATTTTAAGCGTGCTTTTAGCTGCGTCACTTATCTTTGGTGGCTGGGCTTATAGCGGCCGACAGGATTATAAAAATAATGTCGACAAAAAAATAGCTCAAGCAGTCGAGACTGCCAAGGCTGCTCAAAAACAGGAGTCCGAAAAACAATTCGCTGAAGAATCTAAACTGCCTTACAAGTCATATAAAGGTTCGCAAACTTATGGCAGCGTAAGCTTTAATTATCCAAAAACCTGGAGCGCGCTGGTTGAAGAATCCACCAGCCAACCCATCAATGCTTATTTTTATCCTGATATTCTGCCGTCCCTCGAAAGCAAGGTAGCACTGGCACTAAGAGTAGAGCTACTAACATCAGATTATGCTTCAGTGGCTTCGCAATTTGATTCCCAAATTGATGATGGTAGCCTCAAAGCCATTGCCTACATCCCACCACAAATGACAAAAGTTGCCAACGCTCAGCCCGGATTGAAATTGGATGGTCAGATCACTTCAGACTTTCAAGGTTCGATGGTGATTGTTAAAGTTCGTGACAAGACTTTGCAGATTTCGACCCAGTCCAATGATTTCTTAAAAGATTTTAACGATACAGTCCTCTCCAGCCTGACCTTCGTGCCGTAAAAATTACTTCAGTCGGCCTTGCTATAATTATCTTGAAAGAAGTGCACTGAGGGTATGACCACAATTAGAAGTAGCATGTCAAAGACATCTTCTGATTTGTTTAAAACAAATCAGACTTCTAACGTTGTCTATCCCGTTAGAACTCACCTCACAGCTCTTGAATTTCTTTTGCGGTGGCGCTGTTTCAGATTTTCAGTGAACACTGATAAACATAAGCCAAGGATGAGGTTCTAATCGGGATGATAAAAAAACGGGCTCGCGCCAGCATAAATGAATCCGAGCAATTATACGCTCTGCTGGCGGCTCTCAGTAACGATCTGGCTCTGCCGCTGTTGCAAATAAAAACCAGCCTTGAGATGTGGGAGCAGACCGGATTTAACCGCCAACAACTGCTAGTCAATGCCGAGAAAATGAATCTTAGTATCGATAGTGGCTTACAGTTAATCGAGGCTTATCGACTGGTTTTAAAAGCCGGCGAGGACCTCGCTCAAGAGTATGAGCCGGTAGCCATCGGGGCTGTTCTAAACGATGTGGCTCATCAACTTTCGCCATATGCCCAGAAATATGATGCTCAGCTGCGGGTTGATGTCCAAGGCCGCTTAACGCCAGTTCTAGCCCACCAACCCAGTTTGTTTGTGGCCATGCAGATTTTAACCTCAAGCTTAATTCGTGCCCAGGCAGCCCAGGCTAACCCCAAAGAGCAACTGGTTATTCTTGGTGCTCACCGTGGCGAAGAGAATCTAATTTCGGCTGGCGCTTTCTCGAACGTGCAAGGAATATCAGATCGCGCCTTACGTACAGCCAGGAGCCTGATGGGTAAAGCCAGGCAGCCGATACCAAATCTACCAGCTGGTGCCGCCAGCGGTGTGCTGATTGCCGACATGCTTTGCAGCTCTATGTGGCAGCCGCTGCGGGCCGCTGTCCATAGCGGCCTGCACGGTCTGGTTACCGTCGTGCCGGCTAGTAAGCAGCTACAACTGATCTAAGATGGCACACGTCTTGGTTATAGAATCAGACCGCATTGTGGCAGACAACATTACTCAAATGTTGGAGCAGGCTGGTCATCGTACTTCTTGGCATTTGGATCCGCAGGGTGCTATTGATGGTGCTGATTCTAAGGCCCCCGACGCCATAATTATCGATCTAATGTTAGCCGGACGCAGCGGTGTGGAGTTTTTGTACGAATTTCGCAGTTATCCGCAGTGGCAAAAATTGCCAGTCATAGTATTTTCTGATGTCACGCCCGAGGAATTTAATGGTGCCGGCACCGGCTTTAGCCAGCTAAACGTAGCGGCTTATCACCATAAGCCGGTCACTAAACTCAGTGATTTATTAGACTCAGTTAAGACAGTTCTTCAGCCTGCGGCCGCATGACCCCGATTAAAAGTAGTATGTCAAAGACATCTTCTGATTTGTTTAAAACAAATCAGACTTCTAACGGGGTCTATCCCGTTAGACCTCACCCGTGTATTTCCAGTCGATATCTGCACGTCGGACGATGCCTTTGTTATCCAACACTATACGAAGGTTGTAAATTGAAGGTTGAGGTCTAATCGGGATGAACGCCAAGAGTTTCACGACCAAAGGCATAATCCTAACTCGTACTAACTTCGGCGAAGCTGACCGGATTTTGACCTTTTTAACCAAAGATCACGGCAAGGTTAAAGCTATTGCCAAAGGCGTGCGTAAATCCAAAAGTAAACTAGCCGGCGGAATTGAACTATTTTCAATCAGTGATTTGACATTAATAATCGGCAAAGGCGAGATTAACACCATCATTTCCTCGCGTTTGGTTAAACACTACGCCAACTTAGCCAAAGACTTAGACCGCTCCAATATGGCATATGGTTTTATCCATAAAATTAATAAAGCAACCGAAGAAAAAACCGAACCGGAGTATTTTAATCTGTTAAAAGCCGCTTTTGAAGGCCTAGACAATACAAATATCGATCCGCAACTAAGCGAACCCTGGTTTAACCTACATCTGCTGAAGCTAACCGGCCATGCGCCCAATCTTCGGACCACTTCCGATGGCCAGAAACTACAAGTCGGCCGGCACTACAATTTCGATCTTGATAGGATGATATTTACGCAAGGCGAGAAGGGCAAATACAGCCCTAACCATATTAAGTTTCTAAGGTTTTGTATAGGCACCAAAACACCGAGAGTAATAAATCGAATCCAAGGCACCGATAAATTAGCCGCGAATTGCCGACCCTTGGTCGAAGCCATGTTAAAAACGCATATTCGAACTTTGGCCTAAGCCGCCAGCTCTTCTGGTTCTTGAGTGGCGACTAAGGCTAGTTGGCCAACCTTTAGGGCTTCGAGCCTATCCGATACGAACTCAGCCGGTAAAGGTAAGACTTTGTCAGCCTCATTTCTGTCGCCCCATTCCTCTAGGGCGTTTATCTCAGTATATACTTCCTCCGAAGAGTTGCTTTTGCGTGCATCATCGCGAGCCTGCGTAAAATAAGCTTGACGTTCCTCTGTCGTGCTTTTCATTGCTCCAGCTCGAGCCCAGAATAATGGTAAATGTTCGTTTTGGTAGCGTAAAAAAAGCGCCCGTGTGTATGCAGTACCAGCTTGATCCGGTTGGGTTGGCCACAGCTCTTCGGCGACTTGAACACTTTCTGCCTTTGTCAGTTCAGCCGGATGTGAATCCCACATATTGTGATGCGGGCCTGGGCCTGAATCGTAAAAACCGTGAGTTATTTTTTGTGTTGGCATTTCATTAGATTATACCACTTATGCCTAATTTGAGCAAGCTAAGTGTTACACGATGTGTGGATAGACCGGAAAGTGTACTACAGGGTATAATCTGTAGCTAAGACCTGTCCTGTTAGAGGCCACGAGAACTGTTCTAAATCGGCTATACTATTAGGTAAATACTTTCAATTATGCAAATCACTATGACAAAAATAGGAAAGGCTCTAATGGGATGACAGTTACGCTAGACAATATTGCCCAAGTTGGAATTTTCATTTTTGCGGTTTCGGCCCTCTTCTTGATCTCCCGAAAAAATAAGTGGGGGTTTGTGCTGGGATTAATCTCACAGCCTTTTTGGTACTACACCAGTTATCATCACCAACAATGGGGCATATTTTTCCTAAACTTTGCCTATACGGGAGTTTGGACCTACGGCTTTTACCAATGGT
>Ga0155576_126_pt1 | contig 30142 bp, 32 predicted proteins | sample RifCSPhighO2_12_FD_107233 | JGI IMG/M metagenome (GOLD analysis project Ga0155576, IMG submission 107233) | Candidatus Saccharibacteria bacterium RIFCSPHIGHO2_12_FULL_47_17
GACTTAGAGCAGTTTATAAAAAACTAAATAGGAAGTTTATCCTTAAGATTTTTTCCAAGAATCGGCAATAGCTATGGCTTTTTCCGAGGCGAGACCGAGGTAATACTTTCGCGGCTCGGTGATGATTTATATAGTTGACATAAGTAATACATAAAATGTATGATTTATGTATGAGTAAAAATTCTAAGGTTATTAATATTACTTTGCCGGATGACTTAGTTAAGCAGGTTGATAAGGCTGCGAAGGTAGAATTCGCTACCCGCAGCGATTATATTCGCGAATCTCTCGTCCGGCGCTTAAAAGGCCAGCGTGTCATTGATGAATGGGGTGACGAGGGTAATTGGGAAACAGTGGTAGATTTTAGAGAAATTAATCCAGAGGGTGTACCTGCTGAAGAAGTTCTGGCAGCTTTAAAGCGACTCGACAAAGTTGATGAACAAAGTCGAAAAACTGCTTCAAAAACTTGACCCTAAAACTCGTGCCCGAGTTGAGCAGGCTTTGCTTCACCTGGCCAATAACCGCCTAGAGGAGTTAGACATTAAAAAAATCAAGGGCACTAATGATATTTTCCGAATTCGAGTTGGCAGACACCGAATTGTAATCCGGCAAGTCGACCAAAAATTTAATCTTATTACTATTGCCAAACGCGACGAAAAAACTTACAAAAGTTTTTAAACGATTCGCTTCTTCCAGTTTGCAGCGATGGACTTGGCTTTTTGGGCGGCCAGGCCCAAGTAGTATTTTTGCGGCTCGGTGATGATTTGGTTTAACTATTGCCAATGTCAACTCATCATTGTATAGTCTGATAAATAACAGGAGTTCAGTAAATGAGCGCTAGAGAAGCCCATGACATTATTTTAGGCCGCGCCAATGATGCATTAATTGTTGAATTTCGTCCGTCACTCAGTCCGCAAGAGGCTATCGATATTACTCAAATAGAAAGACCGAAGTTCAGCTATCAGGATAGACGGCTAACATCTCTGGGAAATTCCTCATTGGTAACTTTTGAACAAACAGACGCCACAGACAGGCAAGCATTTGAATACGTAGGGACTTTAACAAGTTTTCGCAGAAGACCTATATCTATTTTGGGTGAACTAGTAAGCAGACAAATTCCAGGGATGAAGGCTGGCCAATCATTATTCCAACAGCGCGAAGAAATTGTAGCTTCAGCTCGTGCCCTTTCTCCGTCTATTGGATCCATCGTAGAAAAGTTTTTAGAGTCCGCAGCAGATAAAGATCAGCTTGCAAGAGACATAACTGAGTTTGACGGACTCGTAAGTGACGTAATCAGTAAAATCGCAGATCCGTATGATGAACAAGGCGCAGCTTTTGTCTGGAAAACAATTGGCTCGGGCAATGCCGCTAACGCCCAAATATTTGCGGAAAATGGAATTCAAGTCATGCTAGGTTATCATGGCCAAGAAGATACTGATGCGGTGGTAGAGTTATCTGGTTTAGTTATGCCAGGAGACAAGTTGATGCATAGTTTTGTTGGAGCCAACGGAATGGTCCTACGCGAGGGTGATGGTATTTCGGCAGTCAAAACAGGTCCAGATAAGTCAGTTTTAGATCACGGGTATAGCTTTGCTATGCGGTCTTTACTTGACCGTGCTTTTTACGAACTCGTTAGAGAATAGCTTTTACTAAATTACTGTTTCCAGTTTTTAGCTATAGCTCTGGCTTTCTGTGAAGCTAAGCCCAGGTAGTATTTTTGCGGCTCGGCGATGATTTGCCCCCCCAACAGCAAAATAATAAATAGATTCACCCCAACTCACAACAACGTCACAACGTCACAACGTCAAACTAGAATTTTACAAATTAGAATGCACACAACCCCCACTCCCCGCAACACCTCCCCCACATGCACACCACCCCACACCCAACAACGTTATAACGTCATAACGTCACGACTCAACTTGATGGCTACCGCACCAGCAACCCCCACACCCCCACACTCCCACAACACAGTACCTCCCCCACCGCCACGACGTCTTGACGTCACAACGTCACACGCGGTCATGCGATTTAGGGTGGGTATATAATTAAGATGTAAAGTTAGTAAAGAGGAGGGGTGTTATGCCGGTGTTTTTAGGGGTGCATGACTTTGGTGAGGCGGCGGATGAGACGAAAGTTAAAGATAGCTGGTCTCGCTACGGCGAAGCATGCAAAAATCACGGTGCCAAACCTTGGAAAGTTTATTTCAACGCTAAGGAAGGCAAGGCTTTTTGTGTGACCGAGGCGGCCTCGGCCGAGGACGTCCGTGCCGCCCACGCCGATATTGACTTAGCGCTCAAAGACCTTGTCGAGGTCCAGAAACTTGGTTAGTTAGACGTTATATCTGGCTTTGACGTGATCTTTGTTGATGCCATTGACGACATTAGTGAAGCCGATCGAGCCAAGGATGTTTTTGCAAATGTTGGAGCGGCTGCCGGTAGTGCAATAAAGCACCAACTCGGTATCTTTTGGCACGTTGGCGAGCGCTTTGGCGCTATTCATAATCTCTGCTGGCGGTATGTTAAGCGCACCCTCAACATGACCTCGGGCATATTCCTCTGGTTCGCGAACATCAATGATCATTCTACTCATAAACCTTAATTTTACCTCAACTACCTCAACAACAATCCCAATTTCCCAATCCAACACGACGTCTTGACGTCATAACGTCATGATATGAAGTATAACCATTAAAAGCATCACCATCCACCCCCCCACTAACGACGTCTTGACGTTACAACGTTACTACTCAGGGACGTAGTTACAACACATCAACTCTCACCACTTCGACTTCTATTGCTCCGCGCAACGTCTTGACGTTACAACGTTGTGCTGTGTAATATATGATTACCAGTAAAAATAGGTGGTAGTGATTTGGAGGAAGCGATTATATGTCCAGTAAATTGACTCAAAGAACCACAATTTATCTCGAGCCGTATGTCAAGAAATTTTTGCAGCTGCGTGCCCTACAACAGAGTAAATCAATATCGGCTATTATTAACGAACATTTTGAATTTCTGATGAGGAAGTTTGAGAACTCTGGCAAAGGCAAACAACAGCATCCATCGCTCGCTGAGTGGGAAATTGTTAAAAGAGAACTAGATAAAAAACCTAAACAGAATTAATTTAGTTTTTCTTCCAAATGGAAGCGATAGCTTTGGCTTTTTGCGCGGCTAATCCCAGGTAGTATTTTTGCGCCTCGGTAACGATTTGCTTTTATGGTAGGCATGAGCGCTTCTCGAAATACTATTAGATTGTATAATGTACATATGAGTGAGATAGACTGGACTCCTTTATACCGCAAGTACAAAGGTGAGTGGGTAGCTTTAGCGAAGGATGAAGTTACTGTTATTAGCCATGGCAAAGATGCTAAGAAAGTCTGGGAAGATGCTACCAAGAAAGTTTCTTTCACGCCTCTTCTATTTAAAGTACCCACAAAAAATATAGCTTACATAGGATAAATAATTTGCCAGCCCTAACTTTCCGATATAAAAGGGTGGATGAGAACTTAAGGCCCCTTATACCTGTTGAAGTCGTTAATAGAAAGACCGGAAAGTCGGTTGGGCAACTAGTGCTAGTTGACTCTGGGGCCGATTTTTGTATCTTTAGGGCCGAAGTTGGTGAGATTCTTGGGCTGAATATTAAGTCGGGTCATAAAAGAGAATTTGCTGGGATTAGCGGTGAGTCTAGCATTTGTTATGTACATAATTTAGAAATCATTGTCGGTAACGTACATTACCCTATTCCGGTCACATTCTCTTATGATATAAGAGATGATGGCTACGGGATTGTTGGACAAGTTGGTTTCTTTGATCAATTCAAAATTACATTTGACTACTCAAAAAAGCACGTTGTTCTAAGGACCAAATAGCTTTTGTAGCTGGTTAGGCAACAGCTACAGAAGTTTATTTATATTTCCTTCCAAGTCCTGGCGATAGTTTTGGCTTTTTGGGAGGCTAGGCCGAGATAATTTTTTTTTGCGGTTCGTTGATGATTTGTTTTTCTTATTTGTCCCATGGCTAAAACTTGGTATATATTATCTGAATGCCTAACATCTTGGCGCACACGCATATAACCACCTCCGTTTTTAGCGGCCGCGAGCATGGTATTGTCTTAGGAAGCACGTTGCCTGATTTTGCCGGTATCCATAAAGCTCTGTACGGCGAGAACGTTCCAATCAGGGGATTGAGCGACGAAGTCGACCAGGGCATTGATTTTCACCATACGACCGACAGTTTCTTTGGCGCTCAGCCCGAAGTACCAGAAATGACAGGGCCGTTACGGTTCGACTTAGAAGATGCCGGGCTTGAGGCCAGAGCGGCTCGGGCCAGCGCCACCATAGCGGCCGATATCTTACTTGACGTCGCGCTGCTGGAGTTTGATGGACCGCGCCAAGACTTCAGCCGGGTTAGGGATTTGGTAATGACCGAACAGACGGAAGCGCTAATGCATCAGGATAAAAGGTTTCGAGAGATAGTGACCGCATACTTTGCCTATAACCGCCCATACGCGTATCAAAACCCAAGAACGGTAGCCGAAATAATCGCCAGGCGGTTGGCAACCAGGCGAGATCCACGCGAAACGGTGTTACCAGAGCAACAAGGAGTATTAGCCGACGTTTTGTCGGCGTACGCCGAAAGGATAGGCGGCCTAGGCCTTTCTGCCACTGCTGTTACTATCGAATACCTGAACGATATTTAGGTAGATGATTCTATACCTTGGTCAGGGACTCTGACAGACCACCGTCGAAGGGTATTACCTCGCCGTTCATATCGCCCGTCGCAACTTCGAATATTTTTTCGGCTGCCTGTTCTGGCGTGAACGCTTGTCCATCTGGTACTTGCTGTTCAATTTCGGCGAATTGCTCTGGCGTTAAATCACCTCGGGTCATATCTGTGTCGACTAAGCCTAATCTGACAACGTTGGAGCGGACACCCCATCTCTCTAAGTCAATCGCTACCGTGGCAGAAATTCCCTCTAATGCTGCTTTGCTTCCGGCGTAGCTGGCTTGTCCTTTATGACCGAACTTAGCCACTGAGCCTACCCATGTGACACTTGCCCCCACTTTTCTCATGTATCTTGCGGCTGCTTTAGTGAAGAGGGCAGGTCCGATAACATTGGTTTCGAAAAGATTTCTCCAGCCATCGGCGGTCAGAGAAACAAAGTTGTTATTGTCTGTCATACCGGCGTTGTTAACCAAGCCTTTGATGGCTACTTTGCCGCCTTCGTGAACCGTACCCTTAAACCGATTCTCGGCCTCTTCTACCATGGCTGCTACGGTATTTTCATAAACTTCGTCACCAAGTCCGGCTTCGAACTTAAATTGATGAGCGAATCCCCCGAATGGTGCCAGCGCTTCGTTGGCGTTCGATACACCTATTGGACCGGTTACAGTTACACCAACCAAAGCTCCTGCTTCAGCAAATCTTTGGGCTGTCGCGGCGCCTATGCCTCTGCTCCCGCCAGTGACGATGTAAAATTGACCAGCTAATGGACCTTGTTCTGCTACAGACATTTAGAAAACCTCAATTTAATTCTTAATATTTTGCATCAAACGCAACATTTTGCAAGCATAAGCAGAAACGTTGATGATTTATCTCCAGTTGCTGGCGATGTTTTTGGCTTTTTCGGAGGCTAGACCGAGGTAGTATTTTTGAGGTTCGGTGATGATTTGTTTTTCTTGGGTGCTGAATTTGTCCCAGTAAGATTTGGCTTCAGAGTCGGCGGCGATAACTTCCACCAATGATTTATTAGAATCCAAAGCTTGGTGAGCGAGTGCTTTCGATTTTTCGTGGGCGGAAGCATGGCCATATTTGGCCAGCAGCAAGTAAAGCGGCTCGGCGGCGATGGCGCCGCCGCTCATGGCTAGGTTGCGCTGCATGTTGGCTTCATCGACCTCGACTTTTAACATGGCCGAATTCAGCCGACTTAACATCACGGCCACAGTGGCGACCGGAACAGCGTAGAAGCGGGCCGAGGCCGAATCGGTTAAATCGCGCTGATGCTCACTTATCAGGTTGAGGTTGGCGTTCAGAATTTGCGATAAGACTTGTTTATGCATACTAACTACGTTCTCAAAATTGATCGGATTGCGCTTATGAGCCATGGTTGAGGAGCCGGTCTGGCCGGTTTCGAACTTCTCGCGAATCTCGGCAATTTCACTTCTTTGCAAATGACGCATGTCAGTAGCAAGATTGGCCATGATAGCGGCCATGATGGCCAACTCGTCAAGCAAGCGGACCATGTATTCGGGCGGTACGATTTGGGTGGAAGACTCCGATGGCTCGAGCCCCAGTTTTTCTAGGAACTTTTTCTCGAAAGCCAGCGGATCATCAGTGAAGGCGGACAGGGCATTGTAAGCACCAACCGCACCGGAAAATTTGCCTTTGAGCTGGCCGGCCAGATCTTGAACTGCCATCATCGAATTACCAATTCGACTGACGTATTCACTCATTGCAAAGCCGAAGGTTATCGGCAGGGCGTGCTGGCCATGGGTGCGGCCGATTTGCGGTGTATCGGCATAACGTTCGGTTAATTCAACAAGAGTTTTAAGCAGTTCTTTGGCACGCGGAACAATGAGTTCGTTGGCTGCGGTTTTAAACTGCAGCGAAGTGGCGGTGGAAACGATATCGTAGCTGGTGGCGCCGAAATGGACATAACGCCCGGCATCTTCGCCGGCATATTTTTTAATGACATTCACCAGGGCCTTGATGTCGTGTTTGGTGGTTTTTTCTTCCTGCGCAACTTCTTCGGCTGTGACTCTGGCAGCAGCCGCTTCGATTTTGGCAGCGTCGGCGGTCGAGCAGATCTTAAAATCGGCCAGAGTGTGAGCGAGGGCAGCTTCACAGTAGGCCTTATAGGCAATAGTTGCACGCTCGGAAAGATATTTGGCAATTTCCGGGTCATAGTAACGGTTATCGAGAGGATCAATGCCATCATGAAATGGCTTATCAGATACGGTTGGAAGTTTGAAGGCTTTGAGTGACACTATATTTTCTCCAGTGCTACTATGACATTTTTTTCTATTCTTTTCAAGAGGTTTTCATCGCCGGGTTTGACGAACTTCTGTCCCGTCATTTCCTCGTATAACTCAATGTAGCGCTCCGAAACTGAATTGACAAACTCATCATCCATTTTTGGCATCGGCTGACCTTTTTGGCCCATGAAACCGCGCTCCATCAGCCACTCGCGGACGAACTCTTTGGATAGATGCTTGGGTAATTCCTTACGGTCTTTGAGATAAGTTCGGTAACTGTCGAGGTAGAAGTAACGCGACGAGTCCGGCGTATGAATCTCATCAATTACCAAAATGTCGTCACCTAATTTACCGAACTCGTACTTGGTGTCTGCTAAGTACAAATTGCGTTGAGCTGCCATGGCTTGGCCCTTGGCAAACAACGCGCGGGTTAGTTGCTGGAGCTTGGCCCATTCTTCCTCGGTGGCCAGATCACGACTAATAATCTCTTCCGGGCTGATATCTTCGTCATGTCCGGCTTCGGCTTTAGTGGCTGGTGTCAGAATTGGTTCAGGGAATTCATCATACTCTTTGAGTCCGTCGGGCATTTTCGAGCCAGAAATTGTTCTTTTGCCAGCCTGATACTCGCGCCAAGCGTGGCCGACCAAACAACCGCGGATAACCATCTCGACTTTGAACGGCTGGCACTTTTTACCGATGCTGACATTAGGATCCGGCGCGCTCATCAGCCAGTTCGGCGCCACATCAGATGTGGCGGTTAGAAAATAATCGGAAAGTTGATTGAGAACCTGACCTTTGCATGGAATGCCGTGCGGCAAGATGACATCGAAGGCTGAGATACGGTCGGTGGCGACAGCGACTAAGTATTTATCTTTGATGGTGTAGACGTCACGAACTTTGCCATGATATACACCGGTTTGCCCGGGAAAAGCAAAGTCAGTCGAAGTTATGGCCTTGGAGCTCATACCAGGATACTCTTTCTACTGCAAAGCTTCCTCAGTGCACTAGCCTGCAGTTTGGCTTCGCAGCGTATTAACCAATACGCTTTGTCGCCAGAACTACTGTCTAGCACTACTGATAGAACCTTTTCGCTTACAAAAGGCATCCTGGAATGAGCTCCTATCACTACCTCTATTGTAACGATATGGGTAAAAACTGTAAAATAAGATGTAAAGACAGGAGCAATTAATGGCTAATCCGGTCGTCGGTATTATTATGGGTTCCAAATCGGACCTCGATGTAATGAGTGAGGCAGCCAAAGTTCTAGATGATCTTGGCGTAGCTAGCGAGGTTCGGGTCTTGTCGGCTCACCGGACGCCTGAAGAAACTACCAATTATGTAAAAGAGGCAGCGAACAGGGGCTTGAAAGTCATTATTGCCGGTGCCGGCGGTTCGGCCCACCTGGCCGGCGTGACGGCCGCTCATACCACCCTTCCAGTTATATCGATACCGATTAGACGCCAAGGACAAGGCCAAGAGGCACTACTATCCAATATCGCTATGCCGCCGGGCATACCGCTGGCGACCATGCCAGAAAACGGTGCCAAGAATGCCGCTCTCCTGGCAGCCGCCATACTGTCGCTGGTTGATGACTCGATTGCCAAGCGCTACGAAGTCTACCGTCGCCAAGCTACCGAGGAAGTCAAACGCTCGGATAAAAAACTGCAGCAGCTAGGCTGGGCCGAGTTCCTAAAGGAGAAATAAGTCGATGGCAAACAAGAACGACTCCTACTCCAAATCAGGGGTAGGCTACTCGTCAATTGATCCGATTAAGGTTTTGGCGCAAAAGTTGGCCGTCTCGACCTCTGACAACTTAAAGAATTTTGAGGCCAAGGAAATTGCGGCTAGCCGCGGCGAGTCAGCCTATGTCTGGGAAGAAGCCGATGCCTACCGAGCGCTGGTTATCGAAGGCTTGGGCACTAAAAATCTAGTGGCTGATGAAATGCGCAAGATCAGCGGTAAAAGCTATTACGATCAACTGGCTCAAGACACAGTGGCTATGATTGTTAATGATCTGGTATGTGTTGGGGCGCTGCCGCAAGTCATCAATGCCTACTTTGGCATTGGCGATTCCAAGTGGCTGGAAGATAAACAGCGGGCTTCCGACTTGGTTACTGGCTGGGCCAAGGCTTGCCAAATGAGTGGCGCAGTTTGGGGCGGCGGTGAGACGCCGGTGCTCAAAGGTGTTATTAATCCGGCCACCATCGATTTAGCCGGCTCGTCCGTTGGCATAATTAAACCAAAGGACAGATTGGTGCTGGGCGATAAACTACAGATCGGGGATGCTATCGTTTTGATTGGAAGTAGTGGCATTCATGCCAACGGCCTGACACTGGCTCGTAAGGTTGCTGACGGGCTGCCTGATGGTTATGCTACGAAGCTCGAAGACAGTCGTCTTTACGGTGAGGCTTTGCTGACTCCGACCAATATCTATGTTGATCTAGTTAGGTCACTGCTTGAGCAAAATTTGGACATTCATTACATGGTTAATATCACTGGCCATGGCTGGCGCAAGTTGATGCGGGCTACTCAGCCGTTTAGTTACGTTATTGAACAGGTGTCTGAACCAACGGCCGAGTTCAAATTTATTCAAAAGCAGGCCGGAATCAGCGATCAGGAAATGTATGGCACTTTTAATATGGGAGCCGGCTTCGCCGTTATGTTACCAGTAGGTGATGCAGATCAAGTTCTGCAAACAGCCAAAAAGCTGAACCTCCAAGCCTGGACAGCCGGTAAAGTTGAAGCTGGTCCAAAGCAAGTTGTTATCAAACCAAAAAACATAACCTTTGCCGCTGATGCGCTGGAGGTTAGGTAGTGTACATCTACCACGGTGCTCGAGCGTTATCGGATTTTAGGAAAGAGAAGTTAATTGCCGATATCCGGAGGCTTCAGCCGGCAGTCAAGAACATTGAAGCTCAATACGTTCATTTTGTTGACGCCAAAAAGCTATCAATCGCTGCTCAAAAACAGCTAAAACAATTGTTAGATTACGGTTCGCCTTTCAGTGGCCAGCCAAAAGGTGAGTTATTCCTAGTTACACCAAGAGTCGGTACGATTTCACCGTGGTCATCAAAGGCGACAGATATTGCCAAAAACTGCGCTCTAACCGCGGTGCGCCGTGTCGAGCGTGGCGTAGCCTACTATATTCAGTCGGCCAAGAAAATTAATCGTCAGGTCGTCACCGCGCTTTTGCACGATCGGATGACCGAGGCTGTTTTAGACAGCTTAGAAGCGGCTGAAGTTTTATTTAAAGAATCGAAGCCAAAACCATTAGTGGAGGTTGACATCTTAAAGGAAGGTAAAAGGGTTCTAGCCTCAGCCAATCATTCCATGGGTCTAGCTCTCTCGGTAGAAGAAATTGATTATCTATATGACGCTTATAAAAAGCTAAAGCGTAATCCGACCGACGTCGAGCTGATGATGTTCGCTCAGGTTAATAGCGAACATAGCCGACACAAAATTTTTAACGCCAAATGGATTGTTGACGGCACAGAACAAGAAAAATCGCTATTCCAAATGATCAAGAATACATATAAAAAATCGCATAAAAATATTTTATCGGCTTATTCGGATAACGCAGCTGTGCTTAAAGGCCCTATTGCAGAACGGTTCTTTGCAGATCCAAAAGACCGGATATATCGACCTCATAAAGAATTGGTTCATATGGACATTAAAGCAGAGACACACAACCACCCGACAGCGATTGCACCAAACCCGGGCGCGGGTACTGGTACGGGTGGCGAGATCCGTGATGAAGGAACCGCCGGCCAGGGCTCCAAGCCGAAAGTCGGCATGGCGGGCTACACCGTTTCTAACCTTAATTTACCCGGTGCTAAACGGCCTTGGGAGAAGAATTACGGTAAACCGGGATACATGGTTTCGCCACTCGACATAATGATAGAGGCGCCTCTTGGAGCATCGGGTTATGGAAATGAATATGGTAAGCCGACAACTCTAGGTTATTTTCGGACGTATGAACAAGAAGTCGGCGATCAAATGTGGGGTTACCACAAACCGATAATGATAGCCGGAGGTATCGGCAATATACGTGACGAGCATGTCGATAAAAAGCCGGTACCGAGCGGATCGTTGATTATTCAACTTGGCGGGCCGGCCATGCTGATAGGACTGGGCGGAGCTGCCGGCTCAAGCATGCAAAGCGGGCAGAGTAGCGAAAAGTTGGACTTTGCTTCTGTACAGCGTGCTAATCCGGAAATGCAGCGGCGGGCTCAAGAAGTCATCGATTATTGCTGGTCTTTAGGCAAGGATAACCCAGTACTTTCGATTCATGATGTTGGCGGAGGAGGTTTAGCTGTGGCGCTGCCGGAAATAGTGCACAATGCCGGGTTAGGTGCCGTGTTTGAACTACGCGATGTTCCAAACGCCGAACCTGGCATGGCGCCGATGGAGATTTGGTGTAATGAATCCCAAGAACGCTACGTTTTAGCTATTGCTCCAAAGGACTTAGGCAAATTTAAAGCTATTTGCGAAAAAGAGCGCTGCCCGTTTGCCGTGGTTGGAAAGGCAACCAAAGAGAAAAGGTTGCTCCTGCACGACAGCTACTTCGACAGTAATCCGATTAATCTGCCGATTGATGTTCTTTTTGGCAACCCGCCAAGAATGAAGCGAACATTTAGAAGCCAAAGGATTAGACGCAAAAAACTGACAGTTAAAGACATAGATATTGTTGAAGCCGCGGAGAGTGTCCTAAGTTTACCGGCTGTCGGCAGCAAAAAGTTTTTAATAACTATCGGTGACCGAACCGTTGGTGGTTTGGTCAGGCGCGATCAAATGGTCGGACCGTGGCAAGTACCGGTCAGCGACGTAGCTGTTACAGCAACGGCTATAACTAGTCAGACAGGCGAAGCTATGGCGCTAGGAGAACGTCCGACCTTGGCTTTAATTAGCGCGGCGGCCTCGGTCCGTATGGCGATTGGTGAAACCATAACCAACATTACCGCCGCCGATATTGGCGAAATATCCGATATCAAACTATCGGCTAACTGGATGGCGGCGGCAGGATCACCAGGCCAAGATCAACAACTTTTTGAAGGTGTTAAAACTGCCGGCGAAGAATTTTGCCCGGCATTAGGAATCACTATCCCGGTAGGCAAGGATTCGCTGAGCATGCGCACTTTTTGGCAAGAAGATAGCCGTCAAAAATCAGTCGTTTCGCCGTTATCTTTGGTAGCTACAGCCTTTGCGCCCGTGATAGACATTGCGAAAACGTTGACACCCGAGCTGCAAAACACCGATAGCCGATTGATATTGGTAGATCTGGGTGCCGGCAAAAATCGCTTGGGCGGGTCGGCGTTGGCGCAGGTTTACAATCAAGTCGGCGACCAGGCACCTGATATCGATCCAGAGATACTAAGGAATTTCTTTAATCTTATCAGCAAACTGAAGAAGGACGGCCTAATACTTGCTTACCACGACCGTTCCGATGGCGGTCTATTTACGACCTTGTGTGAAATGTCATTCGCTAGCCGTTTAGGCTTAGATATCCAACTAGGCAATTTGCACGGTGGCACCCTCCAAAAACTATTTAATGAGGAACTAGGTGCAGTCATCCAGATTCGTAAAAAAGATGAAGCGAAAGTTCTATCAGTTTTAGAAAAAGCCCTGGGCAAACATGTCTACGTCATCGGCTCGCCGCGCGATGGCCAAAAACTGATAATCAGCCAAGGCGCCGAAATCATCTATCAAAATAGTCGCAAAGAGTTGGAAAGGCTTTGGGCTGATACCAGCTGGCGGATTCAAAAGTTACGTGACAATCCGAAATTGGCTGACCAAGAATATGCGGCCATTGCCGACGATGAGGATCCTGGTCTTTTTGCAAAAGAGAATTTTCAACCGTCAACTAAAAAATATCGTGCTAAGCCCGAAGTCGCTATCTTACGCGAACAAGGTGTTAACGGTCAGGTGGAGATGGCCGCCGGTTTTAGCCTAGCTGGTTTCGATGCCGTGGACGTTCATTTGACTGACTTAAGTTCCGGTCGGGTCTCACTGGATGATTTTAGAGGCTTGGTAGCCTGTGGCGGTTTTAGTTATGGTGACGTTTTGGGTGCCGGCGAAGGCATGGCTAAATCGATTTTATTCAATAGCGATCTTCGGCAAATGTTTAAGAATTTTTTTGCTAGGCCTGATACATTCAGCCTTGGCGTTTGCAATGGCTGCCAAATGTTTGCCGCTCTGAAAGGGTTAATTCCGGGAGCTGACCATTGGCCGCGGTTTGTCAAAAACAGCTCTGAACAGTTTGAAGGCCGATTTGTCCTAACCCAAGTTAAGGAGTCGCCGTCGGTTTTACTTCGAGACATGGCCGGTTGGCGCTTGCCGATTCCAACAGCCCACGGCGAGGGAAGGGCCGAATTTAGCGAGCCGGCTATGGTCAAAGCTAGCCTCAAAAATAAGCTTGTCACACTGCAGTTTGTTGATAACTACGGCCGGGTTACTGAAAGTTACCCTGCTAACCCGAATGGTTCACCACTCGGCATCGCTGGTCTGACTTCGACTGACGGACGAGCTACCATTGTTATGCCGCACCCAGAGCGAGCCTTTTTGACCAAACAACTATCCTGGCATCCGGCCGGTTGGTCAAACTATTCACCTTGGTTCAAACTGTTTCAAAACGCCCGTGACTTTGTCGGTTAAAGGTGATCGTGACATATCTCACATCAACTTAAATCGCCTGTGGTAAAATTGGGCTGCCATTTTGACTTGATGGAGCTAGCATGGATAAAGGCAAAAACAAACTATACGACGTTGCTATCAAAGCCCACGATATTTTATTTACAGCTAATAGTGTTTTTCCTTTTATCCTTTTCCCGGACACAATTACAATCGACCGCGAAAAAGTAACTATTGTACACCGTCCCTTCTTTCGAATGGCCAAAATAGTTAGCGTCCGGATACATGATCTGTTGAATGTAGAGTCAGATGTCGGGCCATTTTTTGGCACAGTTCATTTAACCTCGAGATATTTCCTTAATAATCCAGAATCAATCAACTTTTTATGGCGCAGCGAGGCAGCCAAAGCTCAAAGACTCCTGCAAGGCTATATTATTGCCCAACATGAGAATGTTAACTGTTCTAATATTCCAATAGACGAGCTTATCGTGCTGCTTGATGATCTTGGCCGCGGCACTTCCGATTAACGCCGCTCATCTGCTAGGGTTGATAGTTCTCACATTTATGTTATAATTTATCCAAATGAGAAGCTTAGAAGGTGTCAGTTTTTCCCCATCCCTTGGAATCGACGGCGGGGAGCTGTCTGCTAATGGTCCAGAGGTAACTAAAAACTGGCGTGAGCGCAATCCGGTACCGATATTCATTGAGAGCCCGACTGTAATTACAGGCAATAACATTCTGGCTGGTGAAAGTGCGGTATGGCCCGAAGACGAAGCCGGTTTGATTGAAACGCTTGAGCCAGTGCGACGACAGTTTTTTAACGGTATTTATGCCGGATTCGAGGCCGGCTTTAAGCCAAACGATAACTTAACTTCCTACATGCTGTGGCAGCCAGGTAAGAAATTACCAAAGGAATATCATAAAGAGAAAAGATGGGTAGCCTTTAACCCGGTTTACTTGGGGCCGATGAGTTCAGGTCTGGTAGAGGCGTTAGTAGAACCGGATATAGAGAAGTTCAAAGAGAGGCTAAGAGCTACCACACCTGAGGTGTTACCGTTATCCTTTACAATGGCCCCCGAAATGGGTGTGAGAATAGCTCAACCGGATTTCGTCAATGTGGTATTCATCCAAGATAATTTCCGAATCATCGATAAATTACCAGCTGACTATCGAGTAGCCCTGTGCCGCTCATTCATGGCTGGATTAGGATCTTGGAAAGTTGACATCGCCACTTATAGTCTCGACGAAAAAGGCAATGCCACTCTTAACAATGTGACGATGGGCAGTTTGGAAGGCGGCCACCCATCATTCGGACTCGATGATTTAGATGAGCTCGGTTGGCGACATAAGATCTTCGCCTGCACTAATAAAGTCGATGTCCATAGTGTACCAGCGGCAAAAGATCAACCGATACCGTACGAACAATGGGTGAGTTCGCCAGCGGTTGAAGGTGTACGGGCCAGCGGACGCATCCTGGGCGCTAAAGGTCTCTTGTCCGATTCGGTGTTAATGAATAAATTGGTTGCCAACGAATTTTTAGTAGAGAAGCTGAAGGGCTTAGCCCGTTTCTCGCAGCAAGGTGAGGGTGCTTTATTCGCGTGGGACCCAGTTATCGGCCGTTTGGTCGTGTCGTGTACCGGCCAAATGGGCGCGATGAAATCAGCTCTCGAACTAAATGAAGTAGTAGCAATCAGACCACTCTTGCCACAAGAGAGGAAAAAAGAGGAAGAAAAAATCGGCATGATTCCGGTCGCGGGTCAGGGTGAGCCACTTAAGCCGTCCGTTGAAGGTCCGGAATTCGGCTTCCCGATGTGGGGGCTTTTGGAAGACAACCCAGTCTGGCTTAATGAGCGCGAAGGCGGTTTCGTGATAACCGCCGATGGCGAAGGGGCATATAAGGTTCCGCCGATCAGGGCCGGCGGGCACTTACATCGAGGAGTCGTTCCACAAAATAATTCAAGGGTCGTCCACATGGAAACCTCAGTCCAAGAATGGCCGCCGGTTGGCTGTGGTGTCGATGCCAGCGATGAATATAGCCACTTTGTTTTCAAGAGAGCCGTTGATCTTTGGGAACAATCCGGTCGGCAGATTGAGTTTGTGACATTTCCGGTACACGGGCATAGCACGAACTATCTGCAGTTTTATGTTGAGGGTAAAACCAATCCGGCCAACCATGCCGAATCATTAGCCGAAGTTCTCGATAGCGGTCAATTGAAGTTCACGCCGGATGTTCCTCAAGTTAGCCAGCGGATTATTCCGACTATAGACAAGACTTAAAATACTCAGTGGTGGTGGCGCTTTTTGAGTTGGGCTAAATGCAGCCGGGCGGTGTGTTGGTGTAGGACATGCTTAGCTTCATCAAGGGCTTGGCGAGAATCGGCTGTTTCGACCAATTTTTGAGCTCTTGCCAGAGCCTCCTGGGCTTCTCTTTCGACCACTTCTTCAGACGTGGTGACATCATCAGTAATAAAACGGGCCTCTTTGCCCTCAATCTGTAAAATACCGCCGTAAACTGCAAAATGCTCCATCTCGCGAGCCGAGTCACTGCTTTTGTGTCTAATGCTTAAAACTCCCGGTGCCCCGGCTGAGAGCAGCGGCATATGATCTTCGGCAATGGCAATTACACCGTCTTTGGTTGGCACCAAGACCTCGTAGACATCGTCGTCAAACTTGATGCCATCACCTGATATCAGCTGGAATTTGAGGCTCATCCCATTAGACTCTTTGCTAACAAAAATGTTAGTTTGTTTGTAAGTAATTCACGGCTGCATCGTGGGAGTCTAACGGGATAGACCCCGTTAGAAATCTGATTCGGCTTTAGCGAATCAGAAGTTTTGCTTGCAAAGCTATTTCTAATCGGGGTCACTTTTCTTATTTAACCTCGTCGATTCTACCTTTCATATAGAAAGCCTGCTCGGTCTTTTTATCGTGCTTGCCGTCGATTATTTCGCGGAAACCCTTAACTGTTTCGGCCAGCGGCACATAGGCTCCTTTACTACCGGTAAAGGCCTCGGCCACGAACATCGGTTGAGTCAAAAAGCGTTGAATGCGACGGGCTCGGTTGACAGTCTGCTTATCTTCGTCGGATAACTCTTCCATGCCTAGAATGGCAATAATGTCCTGTAAGTCTTTGTATCGTTGCAAAATGCGCTGGACTTCACGGGCCACATCATAATGTTCCTGTCCAACCACGTCGGCCTCCAGAGCGGTAGAAGTTGAATCCAATGGATCGACTGCCGGATAAAGTCCAAGTTCGGTTAGTGCACGGCTCAAGACAACTGTTGAATCAAGATGGGCAAAGGTGGTGGCTGGTGCCGGATCAGTAAAGTCATCGGCCGGCACATAAACTGCTTGAACAGAAGTAACTGAACCTTTTTTGGTGGAAGTAATACGTTCTTGCAAATCACCCATTTCGGTCGCCAGATTCGGTTGATAACCAACGGCGCTCGGCATGCGCCCCAGCAGGGCCGAGACCTCGGAGCCAGCCTGGGTAAAACGGAAGATGTTATCAATAAACAGCAAGACATCGGCGCCCTGATCACGGAAACTTTCGGCGATGGTTAATCCGGTTAAACCAACTCGCAGACGGGCACCGGGCGGCTCATTCATTTGGCCGAAAACCATGGCTGTTTTATCAAGTACACCGGAATGCTTCATCTCGTAATACAGGTCATTGCCTTCTCGGGTGCGCTCGCCTACGCCGGCAAAGACCGACTTACCTTTGTGGAATTTAGCAATGTTATTGATGAGCTCTTGAATAAAGACAGTTTTGCCAACACCGGCTCCGCCAAACAGACCGACTTTACCACCTTTAATGATTGGACAAATCAGGTCAATAACTTTAATGCCGGTTTCTAAAACTTCAGTTTTGGGGCTCTGATCAATCAGGCTGGGGGCCTCAGCATGGATGGGATATAGCTTAGCTTTTGGTTTCGGTTTTTCGTCAATCGGCTCGCCAACCACGTTGAGGACTCGGCCGAGTGTGGCATCGCCGGTTGGTACTGAGATTGGTTGGCCGCTGTCAAAGACCGCAGCGCCACGTCTTAAACCGTCAGTTGGACCCATAGCGACGGCTCGAACAGCGCTTTTGCTTAAGTGTTGGGCTACTTCCAGCACTAATTTTTTGCCGCCTAACTCAAGCTGCAGGGCATTAAAAATGGCTGGCAAATTACCTTCAAATTCGGCATCAACGACGACACCGACAATCTGTGTAACTGCTCCCTTGGCATTGGTTGATGTGTTTTGTGGCATTTATTCCTCCTTTTAAGCTATGGCCTCGGCGGCTGAGATTATTTCGGCCATCTCCTGGGTGATAGCCGCCTGGCGAGTGGCGTTAAGTTCCAATGTCAAGCCGTCTATCAAATCACCGGCGTTGCGGTTGGCATTATTCATGCTTATCATCCGCATGGCGTGTTCGGCAGCGGCGGCCTCAATGCGCGCCCGCCATAGGCTGGCTTGCAGATATAGTTTGATAGCGCTGTCTAGTACTACCTCAGCATTGGGCTCCAGCTCATAGACTATTTCGGCCGGTCCCTTGGCATCGGCGACTTCCTCCGGCGGCTTAATCGGCACTAGATTGAGCGTGCGAACTCTTTGGGATAGAGTCGAAAGAGATTCGGTATAAATTAGATCAATCGCGCCAAACTTACCAGCCATAACAGCGTCAGTAATTGTTTCAATAACCGGGGCAAAAATATTAATATCCGGAATATCAGCTATATTTTCGTATTCACCTAGCAGTTCAATGTTAGTGCCACGGGCAAAATAGCGGGCTCCCTTTCGCCCGTAAGTGATCACTGACGGCCTGGTACCACTTTTTTTATCAGCCGCAAAGGCGGTAGCTGCGGCATTGAAAATATTGGCATTGTAGGCGCCGGCTAGGCCTCTGTCACTGTTAAAAATTATGTAAAGTTTGTTATCACCCACCGGTCGAAAGAATGGATTGTACTTAATTTCTACATTAGCTGACAGGCGTCCCAAGGCTGTCATGGCCGCGTCGGCGTAGGTGTGCGCTTTAGACGCGGCGTCTTGAACTCGGCGCATTTTAGTAGCAGCTACCAACTCCATGGCCTTGGTAATCTGCTGAGTATTACCGACAGAGCGGATACGCCGTTTTAAGGCCTGAGTATTAGCCATCGGCGCTCCGTTCGGTCGCTTCAGCTGAAAGCGGAAAGCTATAAGCTGAGAGCCGAACTGTAGCGACTAGGGGCTTTAGGCATTGGATTCTAAGCTGGAGAAAAGAAGTCATTTCTTTTCTCCTTTGTAGCCTTTGGCTACAGCTTGAGCAACCTGAAGGATAGTTTTTTTGGCAACTTCGGTCGGCTTATCACCTTTTTGGAGTTCGCCGGTAAGCTTGGCGTGCTTTTGTTCTAACATTCGCAACATCGCCTCCTGGGCGGCTTTGACATTCTCAATCGCCACCTCATCAAAGGCGCCTTCTGTGGCCGCCAAGATGCTGGCCACTTGTTGCCATAAAGTTAGCAGTGAATGCTGAGGCTGTTTTAAGATCTCGGTTAACAAGCGGCCGCGGCTGAGGCGGGCTTGAGTTTCTGGATCGAGGTCGGAAGCCAATTGTGAGAAAGCTGCCAGTTCCCGATATTGAGCCAAATCCAAACGCAACCGCCCGGCAACTGACTTAATGGCCGGTGGTTGGGCATCGCCGCCGACTCGCGAGACGCTCAGACCAACCGAAATAGCCGGTCTAACACCTTGATAAAATAGGTCAGTTTCTAGATAAATTTGGCCGTCAGTAATCGAAATAACATTAGTTGGAATATAAGCGCTAACATCGCCGGCTTGGGTCTCAATAATTGGTAAGGCCGTTAAGCTACCGCCGCCGAGCTTATCCGACAATTTGGCTGCTCGTTCCAGCAAGCGGGAATGAAGGTAGAAGACATCGCCCGGATAGGCTTCGCGTCCCGGCGGACGGCGCAGCAGCAGAGCCATCTGTCGATAAGCCACGGCGTGCTTAGATAAATCATCATACACAATCAGGGCGTGCCGCTTGTTATCGCGGAACCATTCGCCAATAGCGCAGCCGCTGTAAGGGGCCAGATATTGCAAGGGTGCCGGATCGGTCGGCGAGGTGGCCACAATGATGGTGTTGTCCATCGCTCCTTCGTGTTTGAGCCGGTCGATCAGCCGGGCAATCTTAGCCTTTTTCTGGCTAATGGCTACATAAATGCTAACGATGCCGGTCTTTTGGCGAGCTTGGTTGATGATGGCATCCATGGCGATAACCGATTTGCCGGTTTGCCGGTCGCCGTAGATTAGCTCGCGTTGACCCCGTCCGATTGGAATCATGGCATCAATCGCCACAATTCCGGTAGGCACTGGTTCGGAGACTTTTTTACGATCCAGCACGGTTGGCGCCAGCCGCTCGACTTCAGAAGTAGCCTTAGTCTTAATTGGTCCTTTGCCATCCAGCGGTAACCCGAGTGGATCAATCACCCGGCCAATGAGTTCCGGCCCGACCGGCACGGATAGAATCCGACCAGTCAAGCGAACTCGCGCACCAGCCTTAACAGCCTGGTCCTCGGCTAGCAGTACGGCGCCAATTTCATCCTCCATCAGATTAAGCGCAAAGGCTGAAACTTTGCGGCCAGCCAGTCCATCAATTTCGATAAGTTCGCCAAAACCACAGTCGCGCAAGCCGTAAATCCAAGCCACGCCATCGCCAACCCTCAGCACGACACCTGAAGATTTTTCGTCCCCAATATCTTTGAGATCGGCAATCGACCGGCGAACTTCACCGGCTAACTGTTTTATATTGTTATTAAATTCAGCCACGAACACCTTCCTTAATATCGGCTAGCCGGCGGGCAATGGTCTTATCCCAAGTGTGATTGGCAGTTTCGATCCGAACACCGCCGATAACGGCCTTGTCGATTTCTTCTTCTAGAATAACATTCTTAACGCCCACTGCTTTTTTCAGCTGAGTCTTAAGCTGCTGGCGAAGTTGGTTTGTCAACGATGTAGCGGTAGTGACTTTGGCGTGAGCCAGCAGGCCGCGATTTTCTAACTCGTGAGCAACATCTTCCATCAATAAATCGGTTTCCTTTTTATTTTTGGTGGCAATCAAAGCCGCTGCCACGTTCTTTGATAGTTCAGTCCTTGATTTTCGGCCAATCAGATGGTCAATAATGTAGTCAGCCAATTGGCGCCGAGAAAAGGTCAAAGTCATCCCATTAGCCTCCAGGCTATCAAAGTTTGTATGACTGACGAAAACTCATCTGATCGGCATTGTCGTCGGCTAACGGGATAGACCCCGTTAGAAATCTGATTTGCTAGCAAATCAGAAGATGTCTTTGACATGCTATTTCTAAGCGGGGTCATGCCAACTCCTTAATGCTTTGCTCAATTAACCGTCTGTCATCGGAAGCCGTTAGTTTGGTACGCAGAACTTTCTCGGTGGCTTCGGTGACTAGACCGGCCAGTTCTTCTTTAAGTTCATCGCGCAGCTTAGCTCGTTCCTGGGCCAGTTGAGCTTCAGCTTCTTTAATTATTCGCAGCGATTGGACGTGAGCATCACCTTCGGCTGCAGATACTACCTCTCGAGCCTGAGTTTTGGCTTCCAGTATGGCCGTGTCCGCCTGCTCGCGGGTTTTATGCAAAATCTGACCGGCTTGTTCTTCGGCCCGAGCTAGTGTCTCTTCTGTTTCCTTGGCTTGGACTAAACTTTTTTCTAGCGTCTGACGACGGTCTTCAAGCGTTTTGGTTAGGGGCGGTAACACCCAGCGCTTAATGATCAGCAGCACAATTACGAAGGTGATTAGCTGGAAAATAAAAGATTTGAGATTGATGTTAAAAGCGCTAATGCCACCTTGCGGGCTGTCAGCTTCAGCAAATTTGATTATCAAAATCTCTCCCAAGACCATCTTCCCCTATTTAGCTGGTAGTAAAGAGTATTAGAAGGACGAAGGCCAAAACGGCGTCAACCAGACCAATCATGATGAAGGCCGTGGCTAAAATTTTACCTTGCATTTCCGGATTACGACCAACCGCTGCAACTACGGCGGCGCCGACTAGGCCGATGCCGACGGCCGGGCCAATTGCACCTAGGCCAATGGTCAAACCTTTAATTAATGCTGGATCAACATTTTCCATATGTTCTCCCTATTTACTTGAACTTATTAATAATTTAATCAACACCTTATGTTTAAGCAGTCGCTGGAGCTTCAGGCGACTTACTTCCTCCTTCATGCGAGACGGCCGTCACTAAATAAGTGGCTGTTAACATCATAAACAAATAAGCCTGGACAAGCGAGAAGAAAATTTCTAAAAACATGATTGGTAAGGATGCTGCCCAGGCAAAATTACCAGCCAGAGCCGAGATGGCATGAAGCAGGGCTTCGCCGCCATAAATTACACCAAAAAGTCGCAGACTAAGCGTCACCAAGCGCAGAACTTCACCAAACAATTCATTCAAACCAATAAAGATGTTCATCGGGTTAAATAGATTGCCGGAAAAGTAGTAGCGGAACCGGCCGACAAGGCCAAGTTCGCGCAGAGCATAAATATGGACGACTAAAAGAGACAGTACAGCCATCGCCAGGGTGGAGTTGAGGTCGGTCGTAAAAGCCCGTAGCAGCGAAGTTTGCTCGCCATTAACATTAACCGAAATACTACCAACTCCCGGCAGTAAACCACTAAGGTTACCAGCCAGAATAAAGACAAACAGGGTTAGCAGCAGTGGGAAAAAGCGCATGGCGCGCCGGCGGTCGCCAAAGGCATCGGCCATCAGATCAAATACTAAATCCACCAAAGATTCTATGTAAAAAGCCAGCCGACTTTTGGGCCAAGCCTGAGAGGCTCGAGCGGCCAGTCCAAAAAGCCCTAACACAAAGAGGGCGGTGAGAAGACCAAACAGCATACTGTTGGTAAAAACAAAGGGGCCAATATTAAACAGTTTTTCGGCCGACAAAGGGACGTTTTCGGCAGTTTGGGCAGCCAAAACCGGCACTAACATTTGGAACCCCCGTCATCAGCAAAGGCGGCGGCTATCATCTTATCGATGGTCGCTAGACACTTCTGAATCATTCCCTATAAGTTTAACGGCTAAAAGGTTAAGTTTCAAATTTTTTTATCTGTTAGTTTAATTTTAGCCTTATACTTAATTCATATGGGAGAGCTACCGCCGACGATTTTGGTAATTTTTGGGATAACCGGCGACTTATCGCACCGCAAGCTGCTGCCGGCACTGGCCGAGATAAAAAAGGCGGGGCAGCTGCCCGTCAAATTTAAACTTCTTGGTATCAGCCGGCGCGCAATTACTAAGAGCCAAGTTCTAACTAAAGACTGTGCTGATCTTGCTAATTTGCTGGAAGTTCATACCATGGACGTCAGCCAACCAGCCGAATATCAAAAACTTAAGCAGAAGCTCGACTCATACGGCCATGGCTGGCAAATCATTTTCTATTTTGCCGTACCGCCAAAAGCCGTTCTGCCGATTGTCCGCCATTTAAGCCAGGCAGGCTTGAACCTGCCTCACACCAAACTGCTTTTAGAAAAGCCCTTTGGCGTCGATTACCATTCTGCCAAAGAGTTAATTTCAGAGATGGAAGCTCATTTCAAAGAGCAGCAAGTGTTTCGGATCGATCATTATTTGGCCAAAGAAATGGCCCAGAATATTACTGTTTTTTTGGGTAGCAACACCATTTTTCGCGATCTTTGGAGCAATGAATTTATTGAGTCAATCGAAATTACGGCCTTGGAGAAAATTGGTATCGAGGGCCGAATTGAACTGTGGGAATCCACTGGCACGTTGCGCGATTTTGTCCAAAGCCACTTGCTGCAGATGACGGCTTTGATTTTGATGAAACCTTGCTCGGACATTTTTGATTTTGACGAAATACCGCGCCGCCGTCTGGCGGCGCTCGAAGCCATAAAGCCAGCGATTCCCTCCAAGGCTGTTCGTGCCCAGTATCAAGGCTACCGCACAGAAGTTGGTAACCCAGGTTCATTTGTTGAAAGCTTCGTCCATTTAACAGTTGAATCAAATGATCCGCGTTGGCGCGGTGTGCCAATTTATCTGATGACCGGTAAAAAGCTGGATGAAAAATTTACTTCCATTCGTGTACGCTTTAAGCAAACTGATGCTTCGGCTACCAATTTGTTGATTTTTCGCATCCAGCCAAACGAAGGCATTGAAATCGATCTTTGGGTTAAAAAACCCGGCCTTAAGCGCGAGCTGCAAAAATTAAAATTGGATTTTAGCTACGACCAATCGTCACGGCTGCCGGATGCCTATGAAATGGTAATAGTCGATGCCGTCCGCTCCAATCACAGCCTATTTGCTTCCAGCGCCGAAGTTTTAGCCAGCTGGAAAATTCTGCAGCCGTTGCTGGAGTCCTGGCTCAAAGGCGGGGAAGGCCTGAAATTTTATAAGCCCGGCAGCACTTACGAAGAAGTTCTCAAAGCTTAATCAAAACTAAAATAGTTCTTCGTAATATCTCTAAGATATCCCCTAAGCACTTCATTGAAATATTTAAATATTTAGATATTTCTATATCCAGAATGTGATTGATTTGTTGAATCGTTAGTTTTGGAATTTCTAGTTCGGTATAATAAATGTCTATGTCAGCTCCTATAATTGAGGTGCGCGATGTGGTCAAAACGTTTGGCAAAATTAAAGCTGTTGACCGGGTCAGCTTCGCAATCAAACGTGGTGAAATATTTGCCTTTTTAGGCCCCAATGGCGCCGGCAAAAGTACCACCATCAAGATGCTGACAACCATGCTACGGCCAACTGCTGGCGAACTCTATCTGGATGGTCACGATGTAACTCGTGAGCAAGCCAAGGCCCGCAAATCTTTTGGCATAGTTTTTCAAGACCCGGCCGTGGAAGAAGAATTGACGGCTTACGAGAACATGCTGTTTCATGCCGTACTTTACGGTGTACCAAAAGCCGAACAGCAACCACGCATTCGCAAATTGATGGCACTAGTTGACCTTTGGGAACGCAAAGATTCACTAGTGCGAACATTTTCGGGCGGCATGCGCCGCCGGCTGGAAGTGGCCCGCGGTCTGCTGCATCATCCCAAAATCTTGTTTCTCGATGAGCCAACACTCGGCCTTGATACCCAAACCCGCAACATTTTGTGGAATTATGTGCGCAAACTTAGCCAAAACGAGGGGATGACCATTTTCTTTACCACCCACTATCTTGATGAGGCCGAAGACGTAGCCCAGCGGATCGCCATCATTGATCATGGCAAAATTGTGGCCACCGGCACCGCCGCCCAGCTAGCTAAACAGACCAAGACCAAAAATCTTGAAGAGGCCTATTTAAAACTGACTGGTGAAGGCATACGCGATGAAGTTTCCGAAGATTTTAATGGGCTCAATGTCCGAAGCGTAATGCGAGGCAGATAATGGCTGAAGTCTACATTTTGTGGTGGCGCCACATGAAGCGCTATCTGCGGACTCGGTCGCGGATTATCGGCGCCGTTGGCCAGCCGCTGCTTTTCCTACTGGCACTGGGCTATGGTCTCGGCTCGGTTTATAAGCAGGCCGGGCAGGGCAACTACCTGCATTTTTTGGTGGCCGGTGTCATTTTGCAGACTATTTTATTCTCCGGCGTTTTTTGGGGCATGCAGATACTCTTCGACAAGCGCTTTGGGTTTTTAAAAGAAATGATGGTGGCACCCATCTCGCGCCTTAGGATACTTCTAGGCAACGCTCTGGGCGGGGCAACTATCTCACTATTTCAGGGTGCCTTGGTATTTATAATCGCCCTGGCTATCGGTTTTAGGCCGGACAATTGGGCGCTTTTTCCACTGGCAGCCCTGATTATGCTGATACTGTCTTTGGCTTTGACTAGCTTCGGGGCGGGCCTGGCCAGCATGGTTGACGACTTTCAGGGCTTTCAAGCCATCAACAACTTTTTGGTCTTTCCGTTATTTTTTCTGTCCAGTGCGCTCTATCCGCTAACCAATGCCCCGGAATTGTTACGGATTCTCGGTACTATTAATCCCTTAAGTTACGGCGTTGATGCTCTGCGTTACAGCTTGATAGGCGAGACCCATTTTGGACTCGCCAAGGACATGCTCATCATTGGCCTCACATTAGTCGTTTGTGTTTGGTTTGCGGTTAATCGCTTCAACCGCCTCCAGGTGTAACCTCTTTACCCTAGCCCCTACACCCTATAACCTATGATTATGGAACAACCATTGGCCGATAGGATGCGGCCGCAGAAGTTGGAACAGGTAGTTGGCCAAGCCCATATTCTGGGTGAAGGCAAATTATTGCAAAAACTTGTCAAAGCCGGCAAGCCATTTAGTTTGATTTTCTGGGGGCCACCAGGTAGCGGCAAAACAACTCTAGCGCGCATCATTGCCAGTGAAATGAAAGCCGATTTTGTGGAAATTTCTGCTGTTATGGCCGGTAAAGCCGATGTCACCAAAGTTGTTGAGCGAGCCAGGAGAAATGAGCAGGGAGATACTACAAAAAGCCCGGCTAGAACCGTGCTTTTTGTGGATGAGATACATAGATTTAATAAAGCTCAGCAGGACGCCTTTTTGCCGCATGTTGAATCCGGTTTAATTACGTTAATTGGCGCAACCACCGAGAATCCGAGCTTTGAGGTTATCTCGCCATTGCTTTCCCGCAGCCGGGTAATTGTGCTCGAACCACTAGCTAAGAAAGACGTTATAAGCATTATCAAAAGGGCTGCTAAAACAGAAAAGATTCCTGCTAAACGATTACCGGATGAAAGCATTGATTTAATAGCCGAGTTGTCTGGCGGTGACGGCCGGATTGCTTTGAATACACTGGAAATGGCCATGCAATTAACTCGTGGCAAAATAGCACCGGCTATGGTGGAGGCTGCTGCCCAGGCCAGGATTCCGGGTTATGACAAACTGGGCGAATATCATTACAACCTCATCAGCGCCTTTATCAAAAGCTTACGCGGCAGCCAACCGACGGCCGCACTGTACTACATGGCCCGCATGCTGCAGGCTGGCGAAGATCCAAAGTTTATTGCCCGCCGGATGGTGATTTTTGCATCCGAAGATATTGGCTTGGCCGCACCGGCGGCGCTTAATCTAGCGGTTTCAACTTTCTTAGCGGTTGAACGGATTGGCATGCCGGAGTGCCAATTCAACCTATTCCAATGTGCCACTGTAATGGCCAAAGCACCCAAGTCCCGTGAAATTACCGGTGCTATGCTCAAAGCTTTAGCAGCCGGACGGGATTACCCGGATTTGCCGGTACCGCTGCACCTGCGTAATGCACCCACAAAGCTCATGCAAGATCTTGGATACCAAAAAGGCTACAAATGGCAATCCGGCTTCAAGCACAAGGAGGGCTTTCTGCCGCCAGAACTTGCTGGCAGCAGTTTTTTCGATTAGACTAAGCTGTATTAACAATTTAAATATCAAGAGAGCAGGGAGGGAACGAGCCCAGTGATCTGCCGACAACCCTTCGACAAGCTCAGGGTCGACCCGCTTATCGAAAAGGTGTCAAGTCTCGCCCGTTTGAGCGGGAAAGATATGAAAAGAATTTTCTTAATCCTTTCCCGTATAGAGAGGATTTTTTAATGTCAAAAAACAGTCGGGATCCAGTGACGTCCTTTTTGATGAAGGGCTTGTCCCATTTTGCTTCGGAGTCGGTTTGCGCCGGCCACCCCGACAAAATCTGCGACCAAATTAGTGACGCTATTTTGGATGAAGTGCTGAAGAAGGATCTTGATTGTCATGTCCAAGTTGAGACCATGGCCGGCAAAGACATGCTAGTTCTGTCCGGTGAAATTAAAACCAGCGCTCAAAAAATTGACTTTGAAAAAATTGCTCGAGCGCAAATTAAACGACTTGGCTATACCGAGCCAGCTTGGGGTTTCTCCGATCAATCACCGATAAAAATTAATATCCATGAACAATCACCGGAGATAGCCGTCGCGGTTGACCACAAAGGTGCTGGTGATCAGGGAATGATGTTTGGTTTTGCTTGCCTAGAGACGCCGGAACTAATGCCACTACCAATCATGCTGGCTCACCTGTTGGTGCGTAATATTGATATGGCTCGCCAAAGCGGCCGGCTAAATTATTTACGGCCCGACGGCAAGTCTCAAGTGGTGGTTCGCTATAAAGATGGTAAGCCGGTTGGTGTTGAGCATGTAACTTTGGCCGTGCCTCACGACGAATCGGTTGATAACGAACAGCTGCGCAATGATTGTTATAACAAAGTTATAACACCGGCCTTGGAAAGTTATGGCTTGGTAGTTGCAAAATCGTCGGTCGTGGTTAATGGCACGGGCGTCTGGCATCATCCTGGACCGGCTCAAGATACCGGCCTGACTGGACGCAAGATCAATGTCGATAGCTATGGTGGCTACGCCCGAGTTGGCGGCGGCAGCTTTTCCGGCAAAGATGCTACCAAGGTTGATCGTTCCGGTGCCTACGCGGCTCGCTTTATTGCTAAAAACATCGTAGCTGCCGGCTTAGCAAAAAAATGCGAAGTCGGCTTGGCCTATTATATCGGCGGCCGTCAGCCGGTAATGATGGAAATTGATACTTTTGAAACCAGGAAATATTCCCAAAAGGCCCTGCACGATTTTGCCGATAAAATAATCGACACCTCGGTTCAGGGCATTATTGAAGGTCTTGACTTACGTCGGCCAATTTATCTACCAACAGCCGTCTACGGACATTTCGGCAAGCCGGATTTGCCCTGGGAACAAATCGTAGAATTACTTTGACTGGCCAAAGTAACCAAAGCCACCGGGCGCGCCATAAAGTAGATTGAATCTAAGGCTGGCTCGAACCGCACCAAAAGGACGCAAGCGGCCCCTCACTTTTTCTAGCGGAGGTTCGGGACTGGCTTTTGGCTTTACTCGATTCTCGCTCAGCCTAGCTTCATCTGTTTCTGGCTTATGCCCGGACTCGAATAATTTCAATCTATAAAGCTCTCACCACTACATCTTTTAAATACTGGTTTTTGAAGTTGGTTTTTTGTCCGACTTTGGCTTTTCCATCAGAAACAAAACGGACCGAAAGCGACTTTCTATATTTGTTGGAAATTCCTTGGACTAGTCGCAGTACTTCGACTGCTCTTTGCGGATGTTCATCAATGCCAATCGGGTAGGTATCTATCCCTAAGCCGGAGTGCAGCGCCAAAAACATATTTCTTTCTATCGAAAAATTGCCTTTTTCGTACTCGTCAGCCAGTTCAAAATCTTCCAAGCAAGGGAACATCAAACCACATAAACCAATGGGCTGAGGGCTCTTATTTTTTATAAAATCTGTAATTCTCAAATACGTGTCTGTTGTTACCGAACTGCTGAAATCCATGCCCAAGCGTTTAATGAAGTTAACTAGACTGCCACTTCCATCAAAGATTGGCGCGATTGAAGTGTCAATTCCTAAAAAATCTGGCTCGATCGAAGAAATATCGGTAATTTCATTCCAGACCAGGCTCATTTCCTCAAACCATTGTTCAAGCGTTTCACAATTTTCGGAAAGATTCGTCGGTTGTAAGCCAATGGTAAAACCGTTCTTAACATAAACTGCCGACGGGAAATAGGGGCTGGAGGGAGAGTTATTAAATGTGTAGGTAAAGTTGAAAGTCTGTCGAGGCGCTCTTTTTATAATTTCAGTTATTAAATCTGTGTGCTTAACACTTATGTCGCTAGATGTTAGATTAACGTTAAATGAAACATTATTTGTCTTTAGCAACTTGTCCAAGTCTTTTCGAGCTACTCCATAATCAAGTTCACCTAAACTATATAAAGTCCCGTCATTTGATCTATCTAGGTCGTAAATTATCTTGGCATTAGAAGAACAAATTCTTTTTGTCTGAATCTCAAAGCCGATATTCTTAAATTTGTCCGCCAGCTCGGATAGCCTCGATAAATCATTCGTGGTTGGCCGATCGTTGAATAAACAAATCGATCTAATAACTTTCATTCCTAAATCATACCAGCTTCAGAGATGTTTACAGGCTAGGTGGCTAGGGTTTTCGTCTGGGGAGGGGTAGTTTTGGCAGGCTGAGAAATCGTTTGCGGCGTTTGTGGTCTGATTCGTCTTCGATCTCGTGACCGATAATTTCTTCAATCAAGTCTTCGATAGTTACAATGCCAACGATTTTGTCATCGCGCTCGACCGGCAAAAGGTGGGTACGGGCGACAATGAACTTGCGGAATAGCGTGTCAAGCGCCGTCATAGCACCAATCATCCGAGTCGGATGAAGCGTCATATCGTCAACTCGGAACTCATTTTCATCAAAATCAATATCGACCAGTTCCTTGACCAACAAAATGCCATGACATTTGGTTTTAGGCTGATTGAAAATCGGTATGCGACTATAGCCGGCGTCTTTAATTTCGTCAATCTTTTGGCCAGTTAAATTATCATCCGGTGTCAGCCAGTAAACCTTGCTGGTTGGCGTCATGATATCGCGGACCCTTTTTTCGCTTAAAACAATGGCGCCCTTCATGATTTCTAGCTCGTCCGGATCCAGATCGCTGGCCTCATGGCCGGCATGTTCGGCGATGATAATGCCCAGCTCGCGACGGCTTGTTAAACGAGCCTGTTCGTCACCTAA
>Ga0155576_110_pt1 | contig 28675 bp, 23 predicted proteins | sample RifCSPhighO2_12_FD_107233 | JGI IMG/M metagenome (GOLD analysis project Ga0155576, IMG submission 107233) | Candidatus Saccharibacteria bacterium RIFCSPHIGHO2_12_FULL_47_17
TGATCAGTTACATAATCTACTGGTGGGTAGGTATATTTTGGTTGGTTGCCGGTTACTGTTTGGCCGGCGTTAGGGTCTTTGATACTTAGATTCGTAAAGCCGGGCCAGTGTTGGCCATTGTTTTTGGCCGGATCCCATATAACATAGGGGTTGCCGCCTTGGCTTTGTTGAATGACTACACCGTTATTTCTAAAGGTTAAGGTGTTATCGCGGCCTTTGACGTCAGTAAAGGAATAGGTCTTATTAGGGTCAGTCTCACCCTGGTAGCCGGCTGTTTTGACTTCGTTAAGTGCTTTTTCAACACCGATGCCTTCACCTAAAGGTACCTTACCGGTTTGGCGGTCTTGTTGGTCAGGCGTGCCAAACTGCTGTAAGTAACCTGGCGCCTGTGCGTCTTTTTCTGTTGAAGCAACTTTATCCGGCGCCTTAGATCTATAGGCATTGTCGCCGAGTTTTTGGGTAAATATGGCGCCGTTTTTTAGATAAGTATTAGTCACGCCCGTGTTTGGATTGTATGTCACTTTGTCAATTTCGCCTCGGCCGCCCTTTGGAATAAAAGCTCCGGGTGTGCCCTGACGCGGGCCAAGGTTGGTGTGAACATCAATATCATCTACTACAATTGGCGGCTTTTGTGCAGGTGTAGGCTGGACACGCGGCTGCGGGGTTGGCGCAGAAGTTGTCGGAGTTGAAGTCGGTGGAATATACGGCTGTTGGGTTGGTTTAGGTCGTTGAGGTACAGGCGGCTGGGTTGTCGGTGGCATTGGTGTTGATGTCCCTGGGGTTCCAGAGCCAGGTTTTTGACCTGTGGCCGGGTGCTTTTTATTCCAAGCTGCTTGGGCAGCGCTTTGGCTGTCGGATGACAACGCTTGACCAGTTTGGGCATTTACCCAGGTTCCATTACGGTAGGCGGCTGTCACGGACATAGTCGTAGTTCTCGTGGTCGTCCTTGTTGGGAGAACTGGCGGCGGAGGTATTACCCATTTATAACGGCCGCCGTTAACACCGGTGATTTCCACGCTGCCGTCAGACCAAGTTACCTTTTGTGCTAACCTGTCGCCAGTTACCGGATTTGAGACCTTGCTGGTGATCCATCTTTTGGGTGTCGGCACTGAAACATTCATCTCCCTTGTACTTGTAAAAGTCACTTCACTGCCATTAGACGGGCCCATCGTCTTAGGGATAGTTTTGCTGGCGGGGCTGCGTCTTTGCAGCCAGGCTTCAACTTTTTCTTTTGAGCCGGTTACATATGGCTTTGAGCCGTCCCCGCCCTGTTGGATAACTGCGTAGCTGCCTTTATTCTTTCCGGAAGTGATTTGAATTATGCTAGCTTTTTTAGCCTTATTATCGGATTGACTTTTGAAGCTAAAGTTTTCTTTGACCTTAAAGCTCGGTGAAGGCCCGCCGGTCGATGAGGACGGTGCCGCTCCATACTGTATGTTATAGATTTTATTATCAGTTCCGACTACTACAACATCTCCGTTTGATCTTTTAATAATTTTTGCATCCATCTTCACACCGGTATTTGTTGTGATAGGAGCAGTGCCAATAACTTTATCTTTTGAAGACACAGTGTAAGAAATCTTTGGCTCTTGTCTTTCGTATAGCCACTTTTGAACTTCAGCCAATGATCCTTTCCGGTAGACACTCCTTCCTGCGCCGCCTTCTTGCATAACGTAATAAGTGTCCTTCAGCTTGCCGATTTGCGCGTTAATTGGTTTACCGGTTTTTTGGTCGTAAAAAGTTACATGCGGATTTACCATTGAGCCGGCACCAGAAGTCAGATTATACGAATCTGATTTTTTAGTAACAACAAATGCCTTTTCAGTTTCTCCTTTATTAATATCCCATTTAATCAACTCGCCCTTTTTATCTTTATACATAAGTCTGCCATCTGGAGCTTCTCCTACAAGCTTAACTTCTGATGCCAGTGTTTTATCATATGTACCTACTTTGACCCACTCATCTTTTTTTAGCTCATAGACATGTCCATCCGGACTTGTTCTTCTGGGCGGTCTTGGTCCCGAAGCACCAGGAATACTTAAAACAGCTGCCGCGACAACTCCTGCTGGTCCGCCAGTAGCTATCCTTGCAAGGCCACCCAGAGCAGATAGACCTTTTTTTGCTCCCTGCCTTAGGACACCTTTAATGACAGCCCTCTCTGCGCCGCCCGCCGCAGCATCACCGACAGCTGCTGTGCTGCTCGAGAGTCCACTGGGCAATTCGGTGGGGGCACCGAGCCCCTTGAGCCCGCGCTCGGCTTTTACTAGTTGTCCCTGGGCGACCGTAAGTCTTTGCTGGGCTCTGGCAATCCTAGGGTCGGTATCGAAGGAAAGCTGTTTACCACCTTTTTTACCAGATATCTCATTGATAATGTTATTGGCTTTCCGAATCTCTTCTTGGGCGACGGCTTTTTGTTGTTGGAGGTTATCAATTCTAGTTCTTACGCCATTATAATTACTGAAATTAGGTGCGCCATTCTTAACCTCAATCCCCTGGGCCCGTATTCGCTTAAGCAGATTTTGTTTTGTTTTCTCGGCGTTCTTAAAATCTGTTTCGTCGAAATTTCCACCGTTAAGCCTAACGTCATTCTGAAAGGCATTCCATTCATTCCTCAGCCCGGTAATTTTAGCTTTCGTTCCTTTAGAAAGTTGCGTTGATGTAGCCGCAGTTGAAGCAGTACTCAATGTGGTTGTAGCAGGAGTAGGCGCGCCAGTGACTCCCCCCGGGAAACGGACGCGCAAGCCGGAAAGTTTACCCGTTAATTTATCCACGGCGTTGTTAATATCTTGGATGGTTGCTTTTGTGGCCGTGGCATTAGCGGTTTTTAATCCAGACAGTAGTCCTCGAATACGACTAACTTCGGCCTCAGCCGCTGCCAGCTCAGTAGCGGCTGAAGGGCCACCGGCAAGCCCCCCCGGCAGTCGAGCACGTATTGTATCAATATATCCGTTTAATCTATTTACTCCCTTGGTGATATCTTGGATGGTTGCTTTGGTGGCTACGCTTGAAGTCCCTCTTATTCCAGAAACAAGTTTTTTAAGACGGCCAACTTCAGTCTCGGCCGACTTAACTGCCGCGCCTGCTTCCGAGGAAGCTGTTGCAGGAATCTCAAGAAACCTAACCCCACTTACATCACCTCTCTTGCCTGTGAATATTTCGCCGTAATCTCTTTTTATAGTCTCGTAGCTTTTTTTAAGCCAGAAGCTTCTTTCCTCTGGGGTTAGTGTGGCTAAATCGGGAGCTTCTTTTAGGATTGGAACACCCTCTTTACCATAAAATCTGAACCTCGGATCACCCTTTATACGCTTTGCTTCGTCGCTGCCAATATCAAAGCGGCCCCAAACTTTAGCTGAGCCGTTAACTGGTCCATCTGTCGTGGATACTGCGCCACTCTGTGGTAATAGTTTCTTACCAACTCTTTTCTCAATTATTTGTCCGACCGCTTTAGCATCATCTCTTGAGCCAATATAGACAGTAAAATCTTTACCGGCCCCGTATTTAATGCCGGTTTCGAGGGTTGATTTGTATTGCTCTATGAGGCCCCTTTTTTGAAGTTCTTTAAGAAGTTGCGCTACAGGCTTAGCTCTCGCTGCCGCTTCTGCTTCCGTTGCTTCGCCCGATATTGCGCCTACATTCAAATGAAGTTTCCACCCCAGCCCACCTCTACCTAACTTTTCTTTAAGAGGGACTGTGGTTAGCTGTCCGCTGGGACTTCGGCCTGCACCGTTAGTGCTAGGACCGGCACCATTTGTGCTGGCTGAAACATTAAGAGTTGGTACCAATCCATGTCGGAGTTGCCCCACCACGCTTTTTACAGCTTGCGTCCCTCTCCCCTTATTGAAGAGTTTATCTGCGCTATAGGCCAGACCAGTACCAACTAAACCAGGTACTATAAAATCGCTTCCAAAACCGGCCTGCTGAACTGGCCTGTTATTAAATGGCCCTTGTTGAACGGGTGGGTTAAACGGATTGGGTTTATTGGATGGGGCAAATGGATTTGCCGCAGGCTCTGCCATTTTTATCTGTTTTCTTGTTTATTTTTACTTAACGGTTTGAGCTTACGCTTATCGCATCAGATAGTCAACTCTGTTCACGAACAACTTATCCACAATGGTACCAATTCCTGATATTCCGAAATAGGGATATTCTCCCTCTTCTCCATTCAGGATTTGTAACGGTGCAAGCACCCTTTATCATTTATGCAAAATTACGACCCCCGCACCAAAATCTTGATATTCCGAAATAGAATTATTCATTCTCTTCTTCATTCAGGATTTGGTGCGGGGCAAGCATATGACCCATTTTTGCATTTCTGCGGCCAATGACTGCGATAAATAATCAAAAAATATGCAGAAAAAGTACATATGTTATTATTTTGTATATGAACACAGGTCAGGCAATTAACTTCGCCCTTAAAGCTGTGGGCATTGCCGGGCTGGCTGGTGTTGTGATCGTGGCGCCGAATGCCGCTCAGGCTCTTGAACTTATCTTGCGTAAATCCCCCGCCAAAACCTCAAGAGCCGATAAAATTCTGGCTGAACTACGACGGCAAAAGTTAATCGTATTAGTTCGGGGGAACAGTGGGTTTGATTTTACATTAACTCCGGCTGGAGCCCACCGTCTTCAGCGGGCCCTGATCGAGGAACTTGCCATCGCTACCCCTAGAAAATGGGACAAAAAATGGCGCTTGGTAGCCTTTGATGTACCTGTTAAATTCTCAAAACAAAGGCAATATTTTACCGCGCATTTGAGGAAGCTGGGACTACACATGTTACAAAGAAGCCTATGGGTGCACCCTTTCCCTTGCTTTGATGAGGTTGAGACGCTAGCCGGTCACTACAATTTATTAAGATATTGTGCCTTGTCTGAAGTCTCAAAAAGCGACAACCTAACGGCTCGTCGCCTAACGCGCCACTTTGCCGATCAGCTGAAAATCTAAATACATTTTTGGTACATATGTCGTAATTTTGCATATTTCATTTTTAGTTCCCATTATCTTAGCTCCCCGCTATTCGAGTTAGTACTCGAGGTTAACGATGGCTGGTGAGCCGATTTGAATCGTCTGTCCTAAGTCAATGCCCTGCCTTTCCAGCTCGGCCATGATGCCCATTTTATACATAATGTCGCGAAATCGCTGCTCGCCGTGATAATCGCCAAAGTAGGTCCGCTTGGCAAACCGCTCGATTTTTTTGCCCGTCACTAAATAGCCGCCTGGCAATTTTTTAACTTGCCAGCCCTCATCAGATTCACGCAGACCAATAATTGGCAACTCGGCCGGTTTTGACTTTTTGCGGCTTTGCTTTTTTATCTTGTCAAGTCGAGTTTGGGTGAGTCTAAGCAGTTCTTTAATGCCAAGGCTGCTGTGGCTGGATATGGCTAAGACGGTGGTGCCTTTTGGCGCAACCTTTTTGAAAGCCTTGATTTTTGCTTCAAGGTTGTGCTTTGGCATACCTTCAGTCTTAGTCAAGGCCACGATTTGGGGACGCTTACTCAAATCGATTTTATAATCGTGCAGCTCCTGAATAATAACTTTGTAGGCCGAGGTGATATCTTCGCTGTAAGCATCAATAAGATGTATCAGCAAGACGGTTCGCTCAATATGGCGCAGAAATTCATCACCCAGGCCCTTGCCTTGAGACGCTCCCTCGATCAGGCCGGGAATATCGGCAAACAGTAGACTGATCTTGCCATCAATGTCGACTACACCCAAATTAGGCGTTAGGGTTGTAAATGGATAGGCGGCAATCGCCGGCCGGGCGTTAGAAACAACAGACAGAAAAGTCGACTTGCCGGCGTTGGGCAAACCAACGATACCAACATCGGCTATCATTTTGAGCTCTAATGTTGTAGCCAGCGTTTCACCTGGATCACCTTTTTCGGCTACCCGCGGCGCCTGACGAGTGGAGCTGGCAAAGTGAGCATTACCATAGCCGCCACTGCCACCATGAGCCACGGTGAACTGCTGGCCATCCACTGCCAAATCAACCAAAACTTCACTCTTAGATACAATCACCGTTCCAACTGGCACTGATAATCTTAAGTCATCGCCGTTCTTGCCGTGTCGCCGGCGCGAGGCTCCATTTTGGCCGCTAGCCGCTTTAATGAACTTTTTGTAACGGAAATTAGCCAGAGTATGTTCGCGGTTACTGGCAATTAGAATAATGTCACCGCCTTTGCCACCGTCGCCGCCGTCCGGGCCGCCTAATTTGCGAAATTTTTCGTGACGGAAGCTAACCACCCCATTGCCGCCATCGCCAGCTTTAAAAGTTACCTCAACCCTATCCACGAATGCCATAGCAAAAGAGTACCTAGTCCTTAGTCCTTAGTCCATAGCACTAGGAGCTAAGTACTACGAGCTAAAAGCTACCTATAGATGTAGTTATCAAATCTAGAAATCGGTGTCCAGTCACTGCGACCAACGCGGCCCCAGCCGGCCAAACCGTTCATATCAGAATATTTGATCATGGTGCCGTCGGCCGAGACCTCATTGACCACGCCAACGTGCCCCAGCCAACCACCGTTAGATTGACCAATGGCACCGGGGCGGGGAGTTCTACTGACTGTCCAGCCGGACAGTCTGGCATACTGATCCCAAGTATTGGCATTGCCCCAGTTGGTCGGCACGGCTATCTGGGCGGCCACGTAATAGGTGCAATAACCATAATCATAGCCGTTGCTGCCATAGTTGGCTGTAAACGAACTAATTAAATTGGTGCGCACGGCTGGCACAAACTGCTGGCCATTGGGAATGATAATTTTTTCGTCGGCCACCAGCCCATTAATCTCGGCATCGTTAAAGGTAATGATTTGATTCTCGTCGGCCCGAAAACGGCTGGCCAATCCAGCTGGCGTATCACCGGCTTTAACGGTATAGACGATGCCATTGATAGGCGGAATTACTAACTTGGTACCGGCTGCCACAACGTTGCCCGAAAAGCTATTTGACCAGCGAACGCTATCGGCTGTGAGACCAAACTTATTAGCAATTGAGGGAACCGTGTCGCCGGCGGAAGCTGTATATTCAACTATGTCATACTTGGATTTTTGGGCACCGGCCACAATCAGCGGCTTGCTGACGCTGACTGAATCACTTGGTACGATATTTAGGAGAATGTTATCCGAATCAGCCTGATTGCGCACGGCGGTTGATTCCGCCAAGCGAGTCATTTTAGCCGCCGTTAAGGCAATTTGGGCGGATGACAGTTGATCTAAAGTAGCAGCCTTGGAGCTAGTACTTGACGAAAAGGATGCCAATGTACCGCTGCGAATAGTCTGAGAAGTTGAGCGGTTAGTAATAACAAAGGCTGCCACACCTACCAATAGCAAGGCATTGCCAAAAATCAGACTATAGCGCAGCAAACGTCGGCGGGTTTTCTTCGGTAGCGTTGAAGGTGTAGGTAAAGACGGCAGTCTATCCGCCGCCGGGATTCTGTTGACCAGTTTATTAATTGAAATATTTGGTTTGTGAATAAGGCGTTCTCCAAAATAGCGAAAGTTGGGAAATAGTTCTTACCTTTCGCTAAGTTTCTTATTATACCAACCGCAGCTGCTCTGCAATTCAGTCTACCCCTGTTGTCTGCCGCCTTGACAACCCACACATCTGGATCGCCTTGCCCTGCCTACCAGCGGAGCCGGTAGCACTAACGGCCACACTGGGTGGTGCAGTATTTGTTTACCGCCGTCTGGTGTTCATCCAAAGTCCGTGAAAAATGGACTACGCCATCGTCACCGGCCACGAAGTAAAAATAATCACTGTTTGATGGATGAGCCACGGCCTCAAGGGCGGCAGCTGTAAAGTTGCTAATCGGACCGGGCGGTAAGCCGCTGTGAAGGTAGGTATTAAAGGCTGAATCAAAATTTAAATCACGAGGTACGCCGGCAATATCAGCGCCATAGTGAGCTGAGGCATCGGATTCCAGGGCCACGTCCTGGCGCAGGCGGGACAGGAAAACTTGGGCGACAGTTGGTTCAAACTTAGGATCATCGGTTTCACGATAAACAATTGAAGCCAAAATTATGCCCTGATAGACGTTCAAACCTTGGGCCCTCATGCCCTCAATAATATCGGCTGTTAACTTATCACCAAATTCCTCTAAAGACTGTTTGATTATATGCGTGGCCGGGGTGTTGGCGTCCTTTTGGAAGGAATCGGGGTATAAATAGCCTTCTAATGTGGCGCCAGCTGGCAAAGAACTTAAACCTGGCAAGCCGCCATAGGTCTGCGGGTTAAAGGCCGTTTCGATCTCGGCTTTGGAATAGCCAGCCTGGCTAAATGCCTCCTTAATTTGATCAAGTCGCTTGCCGGGCAGAATAGTAACTAGGTTTTTTGTAATATCCCCCTTGACGATTTTGCCGACTATATCTTGGACGCTCATTGATTGGCTCAGTGAATAGGTGCCGGCTTGCAGATTTTTATAAAGTTCGTTGGTTCTGACATAATATTCAAAAGCTGATGTCGAGCGGATCAGGCCAGCTCGTTTCAAACCGATGGCTATTTGATGCAGACTGGCGCCTTTTTCGACCGTGAAATAAACCGTCTTTTGAGAAGTTGAAATTGGGCTTAAGTTATGCTGATACCAGCTGCGCAGTCCAACGGCGCCGCTAACCAGCACTAAAGCTGAAACAACAGCAATGATTAACCCAAGTCTTGATTTGCGCAGTAGTGATTTTGGCATCCAGCGCATGAAATAACAGATTAGCACGAAATCAGTTAGACGGCCACTCTTAGCTCTTCCGGGTTATCTAAAAAGTCTTGCAGAATTATCGCTGCCGCCAGGGCGTGTTCATCAAGATGTTTTTTAGATTCTAGCTTCTTAATTCTGGCTTCTAGGCTGGTCAGGGCTTCGTCTTGAAAATAAAAATGGACTTTTGGTAGCTTAGCTTTGGCAGTTCCAACAAACTGGCGCAGCCACTTAGTTTGGGCCGTATCTTTACCATTTAGACTCCGCGGCAAGCCAACAACTATTATTCCGGCGCCTTGATTGATCATTGATGTAAGTTCTTCAATAAGTCTAGCCGTCTCTATTGAAACGAGCGGTTCAGCTAATTTAGCAACTGTCGAAGCCCGAGCCATGCCAGTGTGAACATGTCCAATATCCAAACCGATGATTTCACTGTTTGCTATGCTCGCCCCTCCGGAAGAGAGCCCGACAAAATGTATTCCATTTTGCCGGCGCGATGAGAAACCGCGAAGGGGTTTCTCATTATTTTTTTCACTGGTTGGCATCTACGTCGTTGACCTGCTGCAAAGTGACTTGAATTTTGGCTGGATTGTTTGGTGCTTTGCTTACCCAAAATGGGCTCATATTGACATCAACGTCTTTGACGCCGGGCAACTGCCCAATAAAGTTGCGAATATCGCCTTTTTTTAAGCCAACGGCCTGGCGCTTAATTCCTTCCGTGTCAATATTTGGAGTGGCCGAGGCCTCGGCCGTAACACTCAAAGTCATATTGGCCGGCGAAGTCTGGCTCTGAACTGTGTTTGTGACATTTTTTAACAGATCGTTATCCAATATTTGCTGTCTGGACGTATCAATCTGTTTTTTAAGCTTGTCGGCAACTATTTGCTTAAGCTCATCTTTTTTCAGAGCCACGATTGAATGGGTAATTTTGATGTTAACGTTAACCGTCGAAGCTGGCTGGCCAACATCCGGCGAGGCCGTCACTGCCGCCTCACCAATTTTGAGAGTTGAGCTAATCAAATAAAAGCCCTGCTCAGAAAGTTGTTTCTGGAAGTTTTTAGAAAACTCATCGGAGCTTTGGCTGGTAATTTTCTTTTTAGCTTCATCGATGTCATTTTGAGAAACGACTTTGGCAATATTGTCTGTGCCACCGCTGGCTGAGCCTGTAGCACTGACGTCTGGGCGACCAGCAACCGTAAATGCTGCCGAAGCAACGTTGTAATTGGAGCCACCGGACTGAGCTTTAATGGCGGTCGAACTGGTGGCTGAATAGTTTACGCAACTACCCGAAGCACCACTAATGGTAAAGCTTGTTTTAGCTTGGGTTATATAAGTTAAGCCGTTGGTACTTAGGCCGGCGCCGGACGGAACATCGGCTGGCGTGTTAAAGGGAGCCGAGCAGTCTTGAGCGCTCATTGTTACCGAACCGCTAGCTTTATCGCCGTTATTTTGCTGGCCGGTGGCCGAAACTTGCTGGGTCGAAGTTTGATCAGAGGTTTTTAAGGTTGCCGGAATAATGGATTTTTCCAGATCAACAGCTTTGGCGCTATCAGCGGTGGTTAGTTCAAAATTGGAGCTAATTGGTGTGGCAGTGGTTTTAACTACAATACTAGCTTTGGGCAAGACTTTGGTAGCCAAAAACAGAAATATAATCAAGCCAACTGCCCCGGCGATGCCCAGCACCAATCTTAGGCGAAATTTATCAAAGTTGGGCACTTTAAACCGCTTGTCTTTGGCGGGGGCAGTTTTTTTGGTTGGTTCTTTTGTTGCGGCCTTATCCTCAGCATCAGTTGCTTCGTCCTCGGCCAAGCTAATGGTTTCCGGCTCGTCGACTTCGGCAGGAACAGCAATCTCGCCCATAGAGCGGTGATAATCAAGTGTGGCATCTTTCTCGCTGATCTCTTCACCTGGCTTCCCTGCACCGACAACATCCTGACCTTTAACGGGCACCGGCGAGGGTGGAATATAAGGTTTGCTATGTAAGTTCTTGGCGACATGAACTTCGGCCGCGCCGGCCAACGGCAAGATCTTCGGATCACTGGTCACCAAAACAATATTTTTATCTGCCTCATCGGCGCTGCGTTTCAAAAGGCGCATATTAACTATGCTTTGCAGAGTTGAGAATTTTTTCGGTAAAACTAAGGCTGTAAGTTTGCCTCTGCTGCCCTCAACCTTATCAATAATTGAAGTTATTTCATCATCAGCATCAATGTAGATAGTGTCTTTATCAGCTTTGGCAGATTTGTCGGCGGTCATCCCATTAGACTCCTAGCTACCAAAGCTGGTGGTTTTTTAGAAGTTCGGTCACGACTACATCGTGGGAGTCTAACGGGATAGACCCCGTTAGAAGTCTGATTTGCTGTTTGCAAATCAGAAGATGTTTCCAACATACTACTTCTAATCGGGGTCATGTCTTTAGCGCCTTATTGAATCGATCTTTTAGGCTAGCTTGATCTGGTGCCTCGCCAGAATTTAAGGTATCCATACCGACCCGCAGCAAGCCCATGGCCGTGATAAATGTGTGGTCGGTAATATCACCGGTGGTATCGGAAATGCCAATGACGTCTTCTGGCAGGATATGTTGGACTTTTGGTTTCTTGGTAAATGGTAGTACTTTATACCAATCGCCTCCACTCAAGTGGTGCATTAGCATTTCCAGTGAAGAGCCGCCGCCGCATAGCAATAGCCGGTTGGGTAGATGGTCTAATTTATCAAATTCAGCTAGTGCCAGTTCCACGCCGCTGCCCCAGACCTTAAGGGTCTTGGCTAACGCTCTTTCAATCGCTGGGCGCTGCTGGGCAGCTATCGTGCCAGCACCTATGCCAAGCTTCAGGGCCTCGGCGGCCGGGAAATCGACATCAAGCTCTCGCGCGATGGCTTGGGTAAAGGCCCGGCCGCCGATACCAAACATCTTTGTACCTTCGACGCCGCCTTCATTAACCACCGCGATATCGGTTGTACCGCCGCCAACGTCCATCAACACAGCACTAACTTGAGCGTTGGGATCGTCACCCACCACCGAACGAGCCACCGCAAAAGGTTCGGCCGCGACGGCCAAAAGCTCCAAATCGAGTTCAGTTGCCACTCGTTCCAAAGCGCCAATATGGATCATTGGCGCAAAAGCGGTATACATTTCAACCTCTAGGTCGCGGCCCTGGAAGCCAACCGGGTTGGTAACTTTATAGCCGTCAATGTCGATGCGCACCAGCGCACTGTTGACCAAACGAACCTCAACATCCTTGCCGAGCTCCCAACTCAAAGTGGCCCGAGCTTTGACCTCGGCTCGTTCCTGAACCAACTGTATAATCCGCTGAATCTCTTCGATCGTTAGTTCATCGGTAGCTGTCTGACGGGTGAATCTAACAGTGCTGGTGGTACCCTTGACAAGCTCGCCGGCAATGCCGATGATGGCGGTCCTGGCATTACTAACTTCGGCTTGTTGCTCGGCATCGGCCAGTGCTTTGTCGCAATTAGCGACCACCGCTGCAATATCGGAAATAGCACCGGCTTGCATATCCGAAAGCTCCTGGTGTGAACGACCGACACCTATTATTTCAACTTCATTGCCTACCACACGACCGATTAGGGCTTTAACAAATTCGGTACCAATATCTAAAGCCACCAAATACTCACCAATTGGCTTTTTTTTGTCGCTGCGTTTTATTTTTGGCAGTTTGAATCGCAAACTTTTGGCCTTTTCAAGCATAGGCATGATCAGATAGATTATAGCACGCCTAACAGTTTAAACAGCTCTGTCGGACTACTCCAAAACGGCTTTGATGCGGCAGACCTGCCCCGCACCAAAACCTGAGCGGAGTAGTCTGCAATCAGATTATGGAGCTTCAAGTTTTTGGTGCTGGGGCGCCGGCAACCTTTTCTAATATGGCCTTTATTCGACGAACCCCCGCAGAACTAGCTTCCTCTTTGACGATTTTGAATTGCTTGCCGCCGGCACCGATCATGCCGGTGTGCTCGACATGGGGACCGCCGCAGATTTCGCGGCTAAAGGGCTTTTTGGGGTCGCCGATGGTGTAGACCTTCACCTTATCCCCGTACTTGTCACCAAACGCACCCGAGGCAGTTTTTAGGGCTTCTTTGGTGTCTTCTTCTTTCCAGTTAACCGGTAAATCTTCGGCGATTTTCTGATTGACGATGTCTTCAACCTGCTTTAACTGTTCCGGCGTAACCTTTTCGGGATGTGAAAAATCAAAACGGGTCCGTTCGGCCGTGATATTACTGCCGCGTTGGACTACGTGGTCGCCCAGAACATTTTTAAGCGCCCGGTACATCAGATGGGTCGTGGTATGAAGTTTGACGACGGCTTCAGAATGGTCAGCCAGACCGCCTTTAAACATGCCGACACTGGCGGTTTGACTGCGTTTTTTCTGTTCTGCCATAAGTTGGTCAAACTGTTTGCGCCAATCGTCGCTAACCTCGGCTTTTTGCAGATAAGCTTCTTCTAAGCTTAGTTCTATCGGGAAACCATAAGTGTCATAAAGTCTAAATATATCCTCGCCGTTTAGTTTTTTCTTTTGTTCGGCTAGTTTAGTAAATTCCCGTACGCCGGAACGCAGGGTTTGGCGGAAAATCTTTTCTTCCCTGGCGAAAATTGCGACGACGTCGCTTTTCTGTTTTTCTACCTCTGGAAAATCGGATTCGTAAATTCCAGTAATGATGGGTACGACCTGCTCACAAAGTTGTTGCTCGATACCAAGTTCAAAGGCATAACGGATGGCCCGGCGCAACAGGCGCCGTAAGACATAGCCTTGAGCTTTATTGCTTGGTGCCGCCCCATCAACAGCCAAAAATGTGGCTGCCCGCAAGTGGTCGGCAATCACCCGCATACTGGTTTCATGCTGGTCATAGTCTTTACCGCTTAGTTTCTCAAGGTTTTCAATAATTGGTTTTATCAGGCTGATCTGGAAAATATCTGGATTATCATCGCTGGCGGCCGCCAGCCGTTCCAGGCCGCCACCGAAATCGACGTTGGGCTTTGGCAGCGGCTCAAAGCCTTTGGCCGTCTTTTTATAGGCCATGAAGACGCTGTTGCCGATTTCCAAAAAGCGGCCGCAGTTGCAGTTAGGGTGGCAATATTTGCCATATTTTGCATCGTGGGGTGTACCGAAATCATAAAAAACTTCGGAGTCTGGACCGCCCGGTTCGTCTTCGCGCATATTGGCCGGCTCACCCTCCCGGCTCCACCAGTTTTTGGAAGCATCATAGAAAAAGATTCGGCCGTCTTGTATGCCTTTGACGTGGCCATCAGCTTGCGAACCGAGTTCAATTTCTTTAGCTTCTAAGCCTTCAAGTTCAAACAGGTCTTTCCAGATCTTGGCCGATTCGGTGTCTTTAGGTACGCCAGTCTTTTTGTCACCACTGAAACAAGTTACATATAATTTGGCTGGATCGAGTCCGACAATTTTAGTCAGCCAATCCCAAAACCAAGTCAGTTGCTCCTCTTTGTAGTAATCGCCCAGGCTGAAGTTGCCGAGCATTTCAAAAAATGTGGTGTGACGGTTGTCGCCGACTTCGTCCATATCTTCGGCCCGAAAGCAGGTTTGGCTATTGACCAGCCGTTTGCCAGCCGGGTGCGGTTGGCCAAGCAAGTACGGCACTAGCGGCTGCATGCCGCTGCCGGTAAATAAAGTAGTCGGATCATCTTGCGGCACTAAAGAAGCCCGGGGGATAATTTTATGGCCCTTGGCTTTGAAATACTCGAGGTATTTCTTCCTGATTTCCTGCGCCGTCATGCTTTGTATTTTAACAGAGGTTTTGGTTTCCGAGAGTTGCACTTCTTGACTATTGAGCATTGGCATTTTACTGTATCAATTATGGAAAGAAGGGCAGACGGATCAACCGTTCTAATCTCCTTAGCTGAAGAAACTACTGCAGTTAGTGCACTTCACTGTACCGCTCAGTGTCGCCTGTTCGGTAGAAGGGGCAACTTGCAACTTGCCAGCAAAATTTTAGAATTACGTCAAGCTAATTCTATCTCGCCTTTAGAGCTATCATCACGTGAATCACGGAAAGTGAAAAAAGCCATTAAGTTTACAGTGGCTCACCCTAGCACTGTGCGTGATTCAATTCAGGAATGGGCAGACAGCAAACCCTCTCAGATAGGACATGTCTCTCTGCACCATACCTGGGGTCAGCCGATGCCAAGTTTGGTTTTACACGACACTCAAGAGGTGGCTCAAAGATATACTCAAGACGTACTATCTGAAGCTCAAAGAATGCACGAACAGTTGCGCCAAGCAGTTTAAACTTAGGTGACGATGCCACCGCCAAGGCACATATCGCCGCTATAGAAAACTATTGACTGGCCCGGTGTTACGGCCCGGACATCATCTTCCAGCTCAACACTCCACCGATTTGACTTACCTGTCCTGAGCAAGGTTGAAGGGTTAAGTTTCTTTACTTTTATTAATTCGCCGCGGTGTCGTGTTCGTGCATAAAGCTGGCCTCTGTTTATTGCTGCTTGTTTAATGGCCGGAGGCCCATTTATCCAATGAGCCTGGGTAAATTTAATTTCTCTGCTCCAGAGCTTTTCATCTTGTAAGTCAGTAGTAACATACACCTCATTTTTCTTCATATCCTTGCCAGTTACGTAAAACGGCAGACCACCGCCGACATCCAGTCCATGGCGTTGGCCGATGGTGTAAAAGATCGCGCCGTCATGCTCACCGACTTTTTGGCCCTTCTGATCAATAATCGGTCCCTGCTTTTCTTCAACATATTGGCTCAAGAATTCCTTAATACCAACCTTGCCGACAAAACATAGCCCCATGCTTTCCTTTTTGTCAGCTGTTACCAATTTATGCTTAGCCGCCAACTGTCGAACTTCACTTTTTAAATAATCGCCGATCGGATAAAGCGTATTTTTAAGCGCATCTTTGGTTGCTCGATAAAGAAAATATGTTTGGTCTTTGTTTTTGTCTTTGGCCATGTAGAGTCGACCGTCTTTAGTGCGGGCGTAGTGGCCGGTGGCAATAAGGTCCGCACCGTCGGCCATAGCCGTATGAAAAAACAAGCCAAACTTGATTTCTTGGTTGCACATGATGTCTGGGTTCGGCGTATGGCCGGCCTGAAACTCTTTGAGCATGTAATCAACCACTTTTTGCTTGTACTGCTTCTCGAAGTTGTACATCTTAAAATCAATGCCAAGCTGGACGGCCACGCGTTTAGCATCGGCAAAGTCTTCGCGCCATGGGCAAGGCATACCCGGTAGATCCTGGCTCCAGTTCTTCATAAAGACGCAAACTACCTTATAGCCTTGCTGCTTCAAAAGTAGAGCAGCGACAGAGGAGTCTACGCCCCCGCTCATCCCCACATATACTGTTTTCACATCTGTTATTGTAGCGTAAAAGGGTTGTAAGGTCGTAGTAAACGTACTATAACCCTCTCTTCCTATGACCCTGTAGCCCTTTATATATCAAGGAATACGGTTACTTTGTCTTGTTTGACGTGGAGGACGCCGCGGCTGATTGGCAATACAAATTCCAAGTTATCTGGTTTGCGAATTCGAATATTGCAAGGTCTTAGCAGAGACATAAAGTTCTTGTGTCTTGGCAAGATATCAAATGGACCGGTATCGTTGACTGCCGAAAAAGTCAGAGCCTGGCCATCGAAATAGACCTTTGATGGTGAGTAGATTTTTACCCCAATTGTTTTGGTTGGCCTCATATCAACTAGCCAAAATAGTCTCGACGCCGGCTAGCATTTCTTCTCTTACCACGTATTCACCTTTATGGCCAGTCAGGCCTTCGGTTACGAACATCGGCTGGGCAAAGTAGTCTATGAGCTGGCGAGCACGGGCAAATTCAGCCCGATCCTCTGGCGATAGTTCGTTCTCGCCAATAATAGCAATGATGCCGCGTAGTGATTCATGTTTTTGCAAAGTGGCCTGAACTTTAACAGACAAATCGTAGTGTCTTTGGCCGACGATGTCTGGACTTAGCAATGATGAGCTAGTTCGAATCAGGTCAACAGCCGGACGAATACCTTCTTCAGCCACTTTGCGCGACAGAACGATTATGCCATCAAGTTCGTTTTGAATCATCTGGACAGCCGGATCGGATAAGTCGTCGGCTGGCACATAGATTGTCTGGACGGCCGTGATCGAGCCGTTTTGATTGGAGCTGAGCCGATCCTCAAGTGTTTTAACGTCTGAGAAAATAGTCGGTTCATAGCCACCCTCGCTGGGTATTTGCTCCAAAATTGTTGATAGTTCGTTGCGGGCCTGAACATAGCGATACATGTTATCGGCAAAAAACAAAATATCTTTTTTGTGAATGTCGCGGATATGTTCGGCCGCCGCCACACCAGAAAGAGCTACCAACACCCGCTGGACCGGGTTTTGATCCATCTGGCCAAAGAACATGCTGGTATTACCAAGCAGATTGCGAGCTTTGAGCGTCTCATAAAGCTCATGCCCTTCGCGGATACGCTCGCCAATACCGGTGAAGAAACTAATGGCCCGGCCAGCTTTGGCAACGTTGTGAATCAGCTCCATGGTCAGCACCGTCTTGCCAACGCCGGCGCCGCCCACAATGCCCATTTTGCGTCCCTTAACAAACGGCGTGAAGAAATCGATAACCTTAATACCAGTCTCCAGAATTTCCGGCGCACTGGCCTTGAATGACATCCTAGCTGGCGGCACCTGCCAAATGTCCTTGTAAGACAGTTGGTCAGAAGCCGGCAGCGGCTGACCATCTAAGGGCCGTCCCAGAGCATCAACTATTCGGCCCAGCATTGGTAGGCCAACCGGCACTTCAATGCCCTTGCGGGTTCTTTCTGCCGGCATATTTTTAGACAAGCTTTTGTCACCTATTACATTGAGGCAGATGGCAATATTATCCGGGTTTAAGTGGTTAACTAGCAGCGGTGACTTTTTGTCCGCGCCGGAAAGCAGTAGTTCGCCGATCTCTGGTCCGTCCTCATCGAATTGGACCGAAACTATCAGATTGCGAACCGATTTAATCAGGCCGGCGCTCATAGACTCCCCCTTTGGCGTAGGCCGTTCATGACTTCTTTGAGGCGCTCGTCTTTGAGCTGTCGCTTGGCCCGACTATACTGCCAGCTGACATCACTACTTCTGTCTTCGGCTTTTTCATGGGCCACTCGCATGGCCCGAAAACGGCTGGCATATTGAGCCAGTTTGGACTCCATAATGACCTCGGAGAGCATAATTTGCATCATCGAACGCTCCAGATGGTCGACCACCGCGTAAGGGCTTGGCTCAAAAATGTAATTTTTTTCGCTGATTATTTCCTCGCCCGGCCGAACGTTAGCACCTTTCTCGGTAACCGCCGAGCTCAGCGGCATGGTTTTGATCTCTTGGTTCATCAACGAAACATAGGATGGATAATAAACCGTCGTGGAGTTATATTTTTGGACTTCCACGATCAGCGGCATGACATTGATGTTCTTGTCATTGATAGGCATCTTGAAGCTTTTAACAACTGGCGCGCCGGCCTGCATTAGTTGGACAAGACCATGGTGGCCGATAACGATAATATCGCTTCGATTTCGGTCATAGTTTGTTAGCGCCGTACTCACCAGCTTCTGGTCAATATCACCGCTAAAGCTGCCTTCGGAGGTGATTAAGATCATCAGCTCTTTGGGGCTGACAGCAGTGCGGCTTTGACTGCGGCCAAATCGAAAGACTCGATCAAATCGAATTTGGGAGTATATTCGCCAAAGGTCGCCAAAGAATTCAGTGGCTCGTAGCACCTGATCTTTAATTTGAGCGATGCGGGTACTAGCAATGCCCTCAAAAGCGCTGGTTAACTCGACCATCACCGACGACAGTTCTTTGGCCTGTTCCAAGTCAGTTAGCTGTCTCATCTATGGACACCTCCTGCTAGCTGGCTTTTCAGCTGGGCCAAGGCTGCAGAGTAGCTGTCTGGCGAAGTGATACTGCTTGCAGCCTCGGTGGCGGCTCGCTTGAGCAGTGGAATATCTAGACTATCGGGGGCATCATCGGCTAGCACTAAATCCAGCATCAACTGTTGAGCAGCTAGGCTATAAGTTTCGCCCGGAATCTGGGTAAAGATTTGGTTAAGCTGCTGGCCCTTGATCAAAACTTTTCGGGTAGAGGTGCTAACCTCAGTTCCGAAGTGGGCATATTCTTTGGCCCGGTTATATTCAGTCAGGGTTTTAAAAACCTGAGCGTTTTGGGCGCGTTGGCGCTGATTCTGGCCGACCCCACCGACTCGAGTAACGCTCAAACCAACCGAAATTGCCGGCCGCAGCCCGGCCCGAAAAACGTTCATGTCCAGTATCCACTGACCATCGGTAATCGACATAACATTGGTTGGTAAATAAGTTGAAATATCGCCCCCTTCAGTAAGGACTAGCGGTATAGCGGTTAGGCATTTATGATTAGCTGAAAGCTTACCAGCCCGCTCGAGTAGCGACGAGTGGGCATGAAAAATATCGCCCGGATAAGAATCGCGACCCGGGCTAACGCCGGAAAGTAGCGATATTTCGCGGTAAGCAAAGGCATGGGTACTTAGATCGTCATAGAAAATAACTACATCTTGATCGGCGGTTTGCCAGAGGTATTCGGCCAGCGCACAGCCGACATAAGGTGCCAAATAACTGCTAACTAAAGATTCGAAGATGGTCGAGACCACGACGATCGACTTTTTCATAACGCCAGCTTCATTGAGTCGGCTGAGCAGCAGATCGATATCGGACCTGCGTTTGGTGATCATGACGTAGACCACAATCTGGTCAGTCTGGCGTTGATTAATCGCAATTTGGGTAGCCAATGTTGATTTGCCGGATTTGCTATCACCAAGCAAGGCCAAGCGTTGGCCGCGGACGATTGGGAACAAGGTGTCAATCAGCGTGACACCGGTCTCTAGCTGGGTGGACAAAAGTTCGCGCTGATAAATTGGCGGCGCCCCGTTAAAGACCGGCCAGTTGGCATCGGCGGCGATCGGCCCTTTGCCATCTATCGGTTCACCGGTGACTGATATGACTCGGCCGACATAATCGCGGCCGACTTTGGTCACCAAATCTTCCTGCTGGACAACCGCCAAGGCACCAATTCGCAGTTTCGAATTATTGAGTCTTAGCACATATATTCGATCTTCTAAAATATGGTGCACGAAACCTTGGCTACCGTCATCAAAGATTATCAAAGCCTGAATATTGACCGGCTGCATACCACGTATCTGCACCAAAAAACTGTTGATGGCGATAACTTCACCAACCGGCTTACCGGCGTCAACAAAGCTTTGAAAGTGCTTGTTGGCCTCAGCGCTCACTGACGGCTCCCCGTATGAGCTCTAGCAAGAAAGCCTTTTCTTTTTCCAGATGGACCCGCAGGCTCATATCAAAGACTTGGTTTGGGGTGCGTAGCACACAGCCAGCAGCGATACTAGGCTGCAGGCCAACTTGCAACAGACAGAAAGAATGAACATTCTCACGCAGCCAGGCTAATATCTGCTCCAGGAATCTGGCCGACGGTTCGGCCGCAAAGCTGATGTGAAGTAACGGCGCGCTCTTTTCCAGTTTGGCAAGTTGGTTGCTCAGTGACTTACGATGAGATGTTTGAAGCAGATTAAGTTTATTTTCTTTGGAAATTTGGTCAAGTAGTCGAGTCAGTCGCGGTGGTGCAACTGACGTTCCGGCCTTACGAGCTTTGAGCGCAATAAAGAATTCATCAAGCGCTGCTAGCTCCCTCATCAAGTGACTGACATCGGTATTCGAAACAACCCCCAGCGGCAGCTTAAATTCCACTTTTGACATCCTCGATTATGGCTTTTTTGTTGTTCTCCAACTCGGCCAAAATGTACTCCAGCTGATCAGACAAATCGATTTGATTGCCAATAGCCCGCAGCACATAGTGATTGACGATCGAGGCCATCTCGCTTTCAAAGTGCTCTAGTAAGCGGGCCTTTTGAGTTTCGGCTTGAGCCTGCAACTGAGTTTCCAAAAAATGACGCTGTTGTTCTATCGTGGCGACGGTTTTCTCAATAGAACTAAGCGCCAGCTGCTTGGCATCACTAATGGACTCTTGGTATTTTTTAAATTCTTGCTGGAGCGTACGGGTAATTTCGGTACGCATGTATTCATTGACCTGGGTGGTGGTTTCGCGCAGATCTTGCTGCAGGAACATGGCATTCTCACCAATGACTTTTTCAAAGTGCAGCCGGCCGCGGTTACGCAGCTCCTCGCGGAATTCATCATTAAAGATATGGTCTACGTCTTCTTGAGCCCGCTCCAGCAGGGTTGAGCGAGTAACCGGTGGCGCGGTTTTTGCGCCAGCCGCCGGTTTGGGCTTGCGGTAGGGTCGCCATAGCAACCATAAAAACAGGCCAGTAATACTGACGATCAAACCAACTATGATTGCTATCCCACCGCTACTCATACTCTATATATTTAGGACTATATAAACTCCACCCAGGCCGCCAAAAAAAACCAGCCCGGCAGCCACAATTACCTGTGTTAAACCATGCATGATGGACTGTTTGCTTAGCGGGTTGCGGCCAATAGAGATAATACTGCTGCGCACTCCTACTAAAATTAGACTGGCGGCCACGATCAGGGTTATTAGAAAAATAATCAAAGCGCTATAAATACGGGCCGCCGAGACCGATTCGCCGGCAATGGCATAAGCCAGCCGAAGCAATGGGGCGGGCACGTAGCGATCACCTTTTATCAGTGGATTCTTACCGGGGTTGATCTCGGTCTTAATCTTACCAACGGCTGAGCCATCCACGGTAGTAACTACGTCCGAGCGGCCATCGAAATTAGACACTGCCTTGCCAACCACATACTCTTGGGCCACCGAAGCTTTGCCGGCAATACCGTCACTTTTTTTAGACATTGACAGGTAGTCGCCCGATTTAATCGAACCATTACTTACCGATACCAATACCGGATAAGTGCCAGACGTAGCTACAAAAACTTGCTGATTTTCTTTTTGCAGGGTTACAGCCGCTTCAGCCTGTTCAATTACGACACCGTAGATCCGGTTGACGTCAGCAGCCGGCGCCAGCTCAACATTTTCCGGATTATCTTTGGCCAGCGTCACGACCCGGCCGGGTTCAATGGCCGTCTTGGCACCAAAACTTTTAGCGATAGTCTGACTGTAAACGTAACCGGCAGGCAGTAACATCAATGCCAGGGCAAGTAATACTTTGGCAAAAAAAATTTTGTATAAAATAGCCGAAAAACTCTTTAGCAGAAACATCATACTTATTTTTAAGTATAACGCTTTTGCTTAGGTGATAACACCCTTTAACTAGCTACGGGCTATGACGGTGGCCAAAGTCTTGGCGGTTGTCACCAAATCGTCAACAGTTGTAGCACGGCCGAAGCTGAAACGTAAACTGGAACGAATCAGCGGTTCTGGTAAACCCAGAGCCCGCAGCACGTGCGAAGGATCTTGGCGAGCGGCACTGCAAGCACTGCCGACGGCCGCCTGGATGCCACGTTCATCAAGCTCCATGACCAAGCGCTCGCCGTCTTGTCCGGGCAAGCTAAGGCTGATGATATGCGGACTGCGGGCTTTAGGATGGCCATTAACTTTAGCATCTGGCAATTTTTGGTTAAGTTCTTCAATGAAGCGGGTTGATAGTTCTTGTAGTCTTTTCAGTTCAGCGTCTTTGTTGGTTTGAGCAGCTTTCAGGGCTTCGGCCAGGCCGACGGCTGCTGCCAGGCTTTCGGTGCCGGAACGCAGGCCAAATTCTTGACCGCCGCCCAAAATCAAAGGTCTCAACTTCGCACCTGCCTTTACGTAAAGAGCACCAGATTGTTTTGGTCCGTAAATTTTACCACCGTTGAGGCTCATTAAATTGACCCCCAGACGGGCCACCCGCAGATCGAATAAATTTCCGGCTTGAGCAGCGTCGGTATGCAAATATAGTGGTCGGTCAATCTTGTTTTTTAAGCGCTGGCGTTTGATTGCTTTAACTACCTGAGCAATTTTGGCCAGTGGTTGAATGGTGCCAACTTCATTATTAATGTACATAACACTGATTAATACCGTTTTGTTATTGATCATCCTAGCCAGCTGTTTTAGGTCGACTATCCCAGACTTATCAACTGGTATCAGACGATGTTTGAACTGGCCGGCCGGCGCCAAAACGGACTCATGTTCGATACTGCTGAGCAGTACTTCGGCTTGCGGAAATTGACGCATGACACCGCTGATCGCCAAGTTGTTGGCTTCAGTCGCACCACAATTAAAGATAATTTCGCCAGCTTTGGCACCGAGGCATTTGGCAACTGTTTGTCTGGCTTGCTCCAAGGTTTTTCTGGCTTGCCTGGCCGCCAAATAAACAGACGAGGGATTATGAAAAAATTCACTGAAATAGGGCATCATAGCCTTCAACACTCTTGGATCTACTGGAGTTGCAGCTGCATAGTCTAAATATATGTATTTCATTTTGGGAGATTTTCTAAGCAGCCGGGCTGGCTGGTTTTGGCTCTTGTTGTTTCGGAAACAGCGGTGATGGCAACGGCTGCAGTACACCGCTGGCAAAGACGCCTTTTATTTTGGCGGCTGTTTCGGGCATAAACGGCGCCAGCAGATCGGCAATTTCAATCAAACAACCAGCTATATAGGCGAGTACCTCGCTCAAATGCTCGTCATCACGCGGGCCGGTTTTAGGATCGGCCAACTGCCAGGGTTTAGTCTCGTCAATATATTGATTTAATCCTCGAACTTGTTCCCAAACCTCCTCCAGGGCTTTATCGAACCGAAAGTCCGCCATAGCTTGTGAGTAACCCGCAATGTCATGCTCTGGATCGGGGATTTCGCCGATCATGCTATTTTCGTATTTAGCAATCATGGCTGACGTTCGCTGCACGGCATTGCCGAGCTGGTCGGCCAGTTCATCGTTATAGACAGCCGTGAAACGATCCCAGTTAAAATCGCCATCGCCGTAGCTAGGAATGTGACGCACGAAAAAGTAGCGAAAGGCATCGGTGCCAAATTTTTGAATAACTTCAAGCGGCGATACTACATTGCCAAGACTTTTACCCATTTTGCCACCGCCAACCGTTACATAACCATGGACATAGAGAGCCTTGGGCAGTGGCAGGCCAAGGCCCAACAGGATGCCCGGCCAGATGGCGGCATGAAAGCGCAAAATACCTTTACCAATAACCTGGACGTCAGCCGGCCAGTATTTTTTTAAATCGGGCTTGTCCGGGTAACCCAAAACAGTGATGTAGTTAAGTAGCGCTTCAAACCAAACATAGATTATTTGGCTGTCATCGCCCGGAACCGGCACGCCCCAAGCAATTTTTTCTTTGGGCCGACTGATGCTGATGTCTTCCAGTCCGGCGTTAATGACTGACAGGATTTCGTTGCGCCGGCTGTCCGGCACGATACGAAACTCGCCAGTTTCGATGGCCGCTTTAATTTTGGGCGTAAAGCTGCTTAGCTTGAAAAAATAATTCTCTTCTTTGAGTCTTTCATATGGTCGGTTATGCTCCGGGCAGATGCCTTTGTTGGCCTTAACTACTTGCTCTGAGAAATACTCCTCATCGCCCACGCAGTACCAGCCTTCGTACTGGCCCTTGTAGATATAGTTTTTTAAATTTTGCCAAGCCAGTTGAGCTCTTTTTTCATGCTCTGGCTGAGTGGTTCTAATAAAGCGGTCATGGCTGATATTTAGCAGCTTCAGAAGTTCGATGAATTTTTGGCTCATTTGTTCGGTAAATTGCTCGGGTGCCATCTTTAATTCAGCTGCCTTTTCCGCGTTTTTGCCACCATGTTCATCAGTGCCAGTCGAAAAAAGCGTCGGTATATTTTGCAGCCGAGCATAACGAGCCAAAACGTCGGCCATAATAAATTCCATAGCGTGTCCAAGGTGCGGCTCGCCGTTTACGTAAGGTATAGACGTTGTTACGTAGAACTTGTCCATTTGTTTAATTGTAACTTATCCCCAATGTTAGGTCCTTCGACTTCGCTCACCCTTCGATTTCACTCAGGGTGCCCTGAGCTTGTCGTCCTTCGATTGACTCAGGACGACCCTGAGCCTGTCGAACGGGTCGAACGGGCAGGATCATTCAACTCGCAGATGGTTTACCACCCCTCGACCGTGAGCTCGGGGTCGAATGGTGGGCAATGTAGGATTTGAACCTGCAACCTCTTGAATGTGAATCAAGCGCTCTAGCCGTTGAGCTAATTGCCCGAGCAGATTAATTATACTGCCAGACTATTTATCAATATATTCCCGACAAAAGCGCTCGAAGATAGCGTTCGTCCAACCAAAGCCAGTCTGGGAGGGATAAATTCCTTTGGCTGGCGGTTTGCTCGGCGAAACAACATTATATTTTTCTAGAAAAATGCCATGTTTGTTGAACCAGGTTAGATTGGTGCTTATCCACTTCAGAGCAATTCGCCTGGCATCTTCATGATAGCCGTATCGTTGCAGTCCCTTAACAACTATAAAATGCAGTGGCGCCCAACCGTTTGGATAAGCCCATTGAGTTGGTGTGGCACCCGGCACCAAAATGTTAACCTGGGGTGCATCGGTTGTGGTCAAACCACCTCGTTTCTCAAACTTGCGCAGCGATTTTACCAATCTGGCAGCATGTTTCTGACTGGCCATTCCTGCCCACATCGGGTAATAGGCAGCCAGTGAGGCCACGCTGCTGCGGCTTCTTTTAATGTAGTTATAGTCATAGTACAGCCCACGCAGTTCGTTCCACATTAACCGATCGATAGTGTAGCGCCGGCGGTGGGCAACTTCTTGCCATTTGTCAGCTTCAGCTTTTTTTCCCAGGATTTCGGCCGCTTTCAAAAAATCGGTTTCATACTTATATAACAGCGAGTTGAGGTCGATTGGTAGGTAGTTTAAGCATTTGCGGTTAAAGCGCGGTGTCATATCCCAGCCGCTTTCGGCTTCGGCCAAATCATGGATGTAGTTAATGTCATAGTAGCGACTGAGGCCTTCATAGATTTGGTGGGCATACGGTTTGGTCTGGCCCATCCAAACGGTGACATATTCATCTTTGGCAACCTCAATCATGCTTTTGAGCCATTTATCACCAGGGTGATAAGTCTCATAGACATCAAAGATAAACGACGTCAAAAATGGTGGATTGCTGTGTCCCATCAAATAAGTTCGCGAGGCATTGGGGATGATGCCGAAACGTTTATAGAGGCTAACCAGGTTTTCTAAGATGCCGATTACCAGTTTTTTATGTGGCTCATCCAGCAGGCCCTGGACCATGAAGTAGCTGTCCCAATAGTAAAACTCATTGAAATCGAACTCATGGTCGCGCTCAAAGGCCGGTACCAAATAAGGATTTGGCAGACCAACCAGTGTATCGTCGTCTTTAGCGTGCGAGCGTGTCAGTTTGGGCCAAAACTTCTCAATATAGGCTCGGGCAGCTGCTAGCTCCTCCGCCTTCAGCGGTTTTTCTTTAGCCAATATCAACTTTGGCAATTTGCTTGGCAGTTCGCTGATTTTTTGTCTGATGGTTCTGTGGAATGGCATATCGTTAGACACTATACTACTAATTCTAGCTTACCTGTGTGATTCTTTACGTGCGGGATCTTATATATCTAGCAATAAATGGCGCGCCGGCCGTCAGGCTATAAATAATACCTAGTAGGTGCCCAATGGCCGGGACGGTTTTGATTTTTGTCCCATCAATTGTGGAGTCATGAGACAAGACAAGTCCGTCATGGACTGCCTTTAAACAAAGTAGCTTGGCTTTATCTGTATCTTGTAATTCTTCAATAAGTTTTTCAGATAACCGTAAAGATTCTTTGAAGGCCGGGTTGCGGATGAAATAACGAGGATTTGTAGTTTTAAAGCCCTGAATTTTGCCGCAAATAAAAACTACGACCGAGACTTTCCTGCTTTCGGCCATGTATAAATTCAAGGCGGCGCTAGCACCGGCGCTCACACCTACGATTGCGACCTTATCACCATTTTTTGTCAATTTATCGATAAACTTAACTGCCATTTTGAGTTTCGGCTCAAACGGTTCACCATCGCCCCATTTAATAGGCAGAAAAAGCACTTTTAATCCCAAAGGTTGCCAGAGCCTGAGTAACCACATTTGCCATGAATAAGAATTATCCCCCAAACCCGGCAGATAAATAACGTCTATTTTTCTATTCACTCTACGAGCATATCAAGAAATTAAGCTGTAGCTAACACTGGTATAGCTACTCTGCCGTAGGTTCTAAAGGCTCTACCTTCCTCAATGCGCATAACTTCGCCTTGAATACCTCGTGTTTCGACACCGTCCGGATCAATTTGGCTTGCGTGAAGAAAATCTAATATTCCTCTTCGCCCCAGTTGTTGGGTAATTTCGCTGGCTCGTTCACCAAACTTTCTCTTTAGTAGACTTTCAGCTGTGTCTGTATCGATCGCGCCTGTAAAATAATACGTGCCCGCGAAACTATCGAGCAGAGCTTTAGCTTGTGGTGTAACAAGATCTTCTTCCCGACGACCATACAACCAATGATTAGCTTGCCATTCTTCGTTATGAGCTGTAGCACATACTTGAGGTGCATCTGGATCTTTTGTCATATGCCCTAGAAAACGGGCAACTTCAACATGTTTTAGTGCGCATTGATACCGACGCTTGCCCTCACTGCCTGAATAGCCATAGTAATCTGCATTATCAACTATTACCAAGCCCTTATTGCCGGCTTGATCAGCGAACTTATCTAAGACCCTTAAAGCATTTGAGGCACCTTCCTTGCAGCCACCACTTATGTGTGCCTGCATTATCAAAGTTGGCATTTCATACTGACCAGACCTAGCTAACACGCCGATGTCCGACACTAAATGGGATTTACCAGTTCCAACGGGCGCCTCAACTAAGCAACTACCGAAGGCTTGTGTTACTTCCAGTGCAATCCTTGCATCTTCAGGAAAAATTAACAGCTGGCCATCGCTATCTGGCTCCGGAACAGCAACACTGTATCCATGACCATTCCTAAAGTTTTCGAGAGTTTTCACCCAGCTGCCTCAATTTGCACTTGAGCGCCGGCCCCGAAGCGTCCAAGCCCCACTCTCATACCATCCAATCTGGCTACAGCATTACCTATTCCGTGTCGCATGTATATGTTTAAGTCCAAAGTCATGGCATCAAATATTAATTGAGCTGCCTCGGTAGCATCGGGGCCATACTCTTTTTCTTCTGCCAGAATCTCGTCGGCGCGCGCCATTAAATTCATAAATTGGTGGTCATGCATGCCGCCCTGTTGATAACGTGACCCGGCACTTCCCAAAACGCTAGCTAAATTTTCTCCTCGTGCTCTTGGCATATTTTATATCCTTTCAAAAATAAAAAACCGGACTGCTGTGGTCCGGTTTACTTTTCTTAATTTGTACTTTTTGGCGAAATTACCAGACTACAGCATTGTCTCGTCATCAACGAGAATAATACCGAGAAGTCCAGTTATATTTCGCACCATAGCCTAGTTTATACCTCAAAAGTACTTAGAAGTGCAACTATTTTTATCTTTATTGAACAATGATTGTGCCGGTTTCAGACGAATTGAGGTGGTTATGGTAACCGAACGTGCCTGTTTTAGTGACTGTGAAAGTGCTAGTTTTGCCTGCTTGGATCAGCCCGACATTAAGCTCATCGTTATCGTTGTGAATAGGATGAGGGTTGGACTGAATCTGAATTGAGCCATCCGAGTTATTCTTAATTGTCACACTGTCGCCGGCTTTAACCGTCAACGAACTTGGGGTAAAACCGCTATTAGCATAAGTAATAGGGCTGGCTGATTGTGGTGTTTGGGTCTCGGATGTATTGGTGGCAGTTTCCGGCTGTTTGTTTGTAGTGTTAGTAGTCGAAGTCTGGTTATTATCAGATTTGTTGTTGATGATTATGAATCCGCCAATCACCAAAGCGGCCGCCACCAACCCAGTTACAATAATGCCTGTTTTCATACAACCTCCTAATTATTCTTCAATTATAGCCCACAGTTCAGCTTAAAAGAGCTCCACCGTCAACTACTATTTGCGAACCGGTCATATAGCTGGCCATGT
>Ga0155576_136_pt4 | contig 21947 bp, 18 predicted proteins | sample RifCSPhighO2_12_FD_107233 | JGI IMG/M metagenome (GOLD analysis project Ga0155576, IMG submission 107233) | Candidatus Saccharibacteria bacterium RIFCSPHIGHO2_12_FULL_47_17
CGCTTCATTAGCACCGCCGCCGCCGGCCGCATAACCACTGTCATTGCCGTAATAACCGCCGCCGCCGCCAAAAGCCGACAACCAGTTGCCAAACCCAGAACGTCCTCCGGCAGTGCCATGGTTACCACTACCAATACCGCCAGTGCCGCCGGCACCGACCACGATTGATTCGGCTGCACCTAGCTCAGAAGCTGTATAAATTCTTTCATTGTATGCACCGCCGCCGCCGCCGCCGCCACTCCAAGTGAGCCCCCCAGTATATCCCTGGCCGCCGCCGCCGCCGCCGCCGATGGCAATCACCCGCACAAAAGTAGCGTAGGCCGGCTTAGTCCAGGTGCCGTTGCCGTTAAAAGCCTGGATATCGTAACCGGCAATCATATTGTGCCAGGAGCCCCCTTGACAACCTCGGAAGGCACTAATGGCTGAATTGTAGTAAATCGCACCGTTGACACAAGTCGGGTCGCCAACCGTGTTTTTATCGCTTAAGACCAGCAACGCCGGAGTAGAACTGGCGGTTTTTAGCTTGAACTGGGTGTTGGTGGTATCAACCGTAACAACAGCGTCGCCCACAGCATTCTGGACTCTGAACGCGGTTGTAGAATCTGTCCAAGTCCTAAAATTACCGGTACCATTAACTGTTAAACTTTTGCCGTTCGAATATGTTACATTATCAGCCACACTGACCCCATTGCCGTTACCGGAAATTGTCAGCTGGCCGCTGCCGCCGCTTTGCAGCGTCAGCGCGCCGGCACCGGTATAACTGGCGCCGCTGGCCAATGTCACCGTACCGGTGGTGTCCACTTTGAACTTGGAGCCGCTGCCGCCAGTCTGGGCCAGTATCAGATTGCCCGTAGCCGAAGTATTATTTTGATTAATTGACAGCAGATCCGGCGCTACCGAACCGCTGGTGAAGTTTGATAGGTCCTCAATCCGCAGCAGTGCCCCCGTTAAGGGATTAGCTCCGCCGCTAAGCTGGCGGGTCATTGTTATGTCATTTAAGGAATAGCTGCCACTTGGCGTGCCACTATGCTGGAATGAAACTAGATTGGTTGCCGTACTAGTTAAGAATTTTATCGGCCCAGCACTACCAATCCGAGTAGCACCATTGGATGCTGTCAGCACTGCCTGGCTATTGGCCGAATCATAGTAGATATCAACGTAGGCTTGGGTTGCCGCACCATCGTAAATCTTCAGGTGGGCATTGGTTGAATCAAGCACCATCACATTGAAACTAGAGGCGTTTTGCAGCTGCAAAGCTGTGGTTGAGCCTCCTTTTAGAAACAGTATGGAGCTGGTATTACTGCCATTATCCAGCTTCATCACGCCCGAAGCTACACCCGAGCTGGTATTAGTAAAGGTATAAAGATAATTACCGGCCGTGATGGCGGCCGATGAACTTTCTTGAACATTTCGGCCAAGATAATTACCGCCGGTGGCCGGCGCGTAACCGGAACAAACACTACCAGTCGTACAAACGGTGCCATTCTCGGCCGGGATTGTTACCGTGTAGGCAGTGGCGCCCGGGTTAGCCGGCGTCAAAGCCACGCTGCCGGTCTGGCCGGAGTAATTAAATTGCGCAGCTCCGGTTACACCACTGGCGCCGGAATTTCCAAGTATAACTTTGCCGTTGGTGGTGTCGGCCGACAGCACGCTTTTGCTGGCAGAGTTCTGCACTTTGAAGGCGGTAGCTGAATCGAGCCGGACCGTTTGGTCGGCCGTAAAGGTATTAGCGCCGGTGGTCAGAACTACGTTGCTCGACAGTCTGGCGTCGGATAGTGTGCCGGAGCTTAGGTCAGCTGCCGAGCGGGTCGTCAGATCGGCCAGGCTGGAGCCAGTCTTGCTTATTTTGCTCCAATCAATGGCTGCGGCAGCGTTGATATCGGCATTAACAATGCTAGTGCCTAGATTTAATTTTGAATAAGCTATTGCGGCGGCGGAGTTAATATCGGCATTAACAATTGAGTCGTTGGTAATTTCAGTACTATCAATGCTGCTACCAAGCAAGGAGACATTAGCACTTAAACGGGCGTCGGCCAGAGTGCCGGAACTTATATTATCGGCGTTGAGGGAGGTTAGGTTGGCTCCACTGCCTTGTAGACCGGCGATTGTTACGGTGCCGGCTGTCGTATCAACCAGAACCAAATTTGTGCCTAAAGAGTTTTGGATACGGAAGGCCGTGGTCGAATCAGCGGCATTCTGGAATAGGGCTGTGCCACTGAACTTGTTATTACCAGTGAACGTCTGTGGACCGCTGCCATTAAGAAGCGCTACATTAGCCGATAATCTGGCGTCAGCCAGAGTGCCGGAGCTTAGGTCGGCTGCCGAACGAGCAGTCAAATCAGCCAAGCTAGAGCCAGTTTTGCTTAGCTTAGTCCAATCAATGGCGGCGGCAGCGTTTACATCACTATTAGTAATAGTACCGTCGGTTATTTCGGCACTATCTATAGTGGAGCCAAGCAGTGAAACATTAGCGGATAGTCTAGCGTCTGCCAAAGTACCTGAAGACACATTGCTGGCATTAATACTGGTTAAACTGGCACCGCTTCCCTGAAGGCCGGAGATTGTTACTGTGCCAGCAGTTGTATCAACTAAAACCAAATTTGTACCTAAAGAATTTTGAATCCGCAAAGCGGTAGCTGAATCAGCAGTATTTTTGAACAACGGTGAACCAGTAAATGTTTGCGAACCGTTCACTAGAGCAACATTATTACTCAAGGCGCTGTCAGCAACCTTGCCAGCCGTAGAGATTGTATTAAGTTTTGTGTCCGCAATTGAGCCGGCTAGGTCGGCGTTAGTAACGCTACCTGCCAAATTAAGTTTTGAATAAGCGATTGCGGCGGTGTTAGAAACATCACTATTGGTAATATTGCCAGCCAGATTGAGTTTGGCATAATCAATTGCCGCAGTGTTAGAAATGTCGGCGTTGACTATTGTGCCAGCCAAGTTAAGTTTGGAGTAGGCAATGGCAGCGGCTGCAGCAATGTCAGAGTTAGCTAAAGTACCTGTCAGGTTGAGTTTGGAATAAGCGATTGCCGCAGCTGCAGCGATATCAGAATTGGCAATCGTACCTGCAAGGTTAAGTTTGGAGTAAGCTATGGCAGCTGTGGCACTAATATCGGCATTAGCAATCGAGCCGTCGGTTATCTCGCTGCTGTCAATAGCCGAGCCCAAAAGTGAAACGTTTGAGCTCAGACGAGCGTCAGCCAGCGTACCTGATGAAAGATTAGTGGCGTTGGTAAAGAAACTGGCGGCATTGCCCTGCAAGGTCGCCGCATTAACATTAGCCAGGCTGGCGCCGCTACCACTGAAACTACTGGCTGTGACGGCACCGCTAACATTTAGATTACCTGTTTCGGCTGAACCAGCGGTTGCCTGTAGCGATACACAATTACCTAGTGGGCAAGTGGCTTGAGTCGCCGGACCGGCTGGTCCAGTGGCACCCGTTGCGCCGGTATCGCCTTTGTCTCCTTTGGCACCGGCAGTTCCAGCGGTTCCAGCGGCTCCTGCTGTCCCCGTTCCGCCGGTAGTGGTTACCGTCGCCGTGGGGTTGGAGTTGGGAATACAGCCTGAAGTTGTACAGACCGTTACCTTATTAATAACTAGTCCGGTATTACTTAGGCTGGTGGCACCATCGGAAGTATAAATTGTGCCTGAAGCCTGAAGATCGCCGATTACTGCTAGTTTCTTATCTTCAGAGCCGGCAACCAGCTGCGAAGCAGTTAGACTTTTACCGGCCCCAACAACAGTGTCGTAATTAAGATTTAATGTACCGCTGGTATCAGGTAAAATGCCACTTGAGGTCTGGCTAGTCTGGGAGCTAACCGGCGATGATGGCTGCTCGGATTGATTAGACAGCTTACTTATTCCAAAAGCAGCACCGCCAACTACCAGTACTAATATTGCGAACACTCGAGCGATCAACATTGGTTGAAAACGACTTAGAAATCCGGATGCATTACTGTAGGGCGTTGTTCCGTATGAGCTACCATAGTCTTGAACTGGTTCGTTTGTTTCTTGCGCGGCTAAACTTTCTTCAGCTGTGACAGGAGTTACAACTGGATTAGCTGAGCTGGAATAGACAGCACCAGGTGTGTAGCTTGATCCTGTGGCCACATTGTCCGGATGGAAGTAAAAGCCGCTACTGCCCTGGGTAGCTTGCGACTGTTGGAACTGGGCTTGTGGCGAAGCAGCTTGGCTTTTGTTGGGGCTGGTACCGGTTACTGGCTGATTTTCGTTCATTTAACCAACTCCGCGGTAGTCGGCTGGCTGCGTCGAGGCATAGCCGAACTGAGCCCTGAACTTTGCAGGGAGAATTTAATCAGCTGCAGGCGCTTACGACAACGCGCTGAACAGGTTTTTGCGTCGCGCCGGGCCTGAAATCCACAGCCGCAAACAATACATTTCCTGATAGCCATTTTCTGCGCCCCGTACAAAATCCTGAATGAAGAAGAGGGAGAATATCTCTATTTCGTAATTTCAAGATTTTGTTTGGGGTGTTTTCCCCATTTTTCTTTTTATTTTTTTCCGCCGAAAATTCCAAGGAATTTTTTGCGGACAAAGGCTAGCTTTTGGTTTTGGCTAACTGTGAAAAATTATCAAGCATAAGCGTCTAACCGTCAAGCTGTTTAGCCGTGAATTTTCTAAATTTTCAAATGTGAATTTTGTTTGAATCAAAAAAAACAGGGGTAAAGTCCCCTGCCTCATTTTTAAACCTGTGCCTTTCCTGTGGAAAACTTAAGCAATTTTGGAGATGCGAATCCGTGAAAGCCGTTGGCGATGTCCGCGGCGCTTATGTACCCGTTTTTTAGCCTTATAGCGAATGGCTACAACCTTTTCGGCTTTTACCTCTGGCTCAATAACTTCGGCCGTTACTTTTACACCTGTAAGAGTCGGTGTACCGATGTCTACCTTTTCGCCGTCAATCAAAAGCAAAGCCTCAAAGTTAATCTTTCCTTGCCCTGAGCTTGTCGCCCTTCGAGTCTCCTCAGGGCGACCCTGAGCTCCTGTCGAATGGGTCGAAGGGTTGTCATCTTTCAGTTTATCAACCTCCAGCTCCTGGCCTTCAGTAACAAGGTATTGTTTACCACCGGTAGTTATAGCTGCTTTTTTCATCCCGTTAGAGCCAGAAAACGCTTGAGTCTATTCTTCAGATAGCGCTTTCCCATTCCTGACTTTAAATACTTTTCTCTCATATATGCATCCTCTATATTTATACACACTTCGTAATATATTAATTTATACGGTCCGCGATTTTTAGTATAGACTCCTCCTTGTCCCTTTTGATGTTCGTTCAAGCGTTTTCGTAGGTCAGTCGTGCATCCGATATAAAACTGATTGCACTCCCACTCTTTAGAACATAGACGTAAGCCACATTGGCTCTAACGGGATTCATAATTTTTTGGGTTAAGTGACTAGCTTAACAGATAGGCTGTAAGGTGTAAAGCCTAGGCCTTGGACAGGCTGATTTTAACCTCCTGGCCTTCAACTTTGACCGTTTCGCTATACCTTCCTTCTTCCTTAAGCTCGCCGGTTGCCAAAGTCTCAGTAAAAATAATATCCCTGAATTTACTTACCGCCCTTGTTATTTTCTTGGAATCAGAGCTGATGTTGAGCTTGATTCTGTCTTCAACATTTAGCCCAGCATTTTTCCGGGCATTCTGGACATTACGGATTACTTCTCGCGCAACCCCCTCTTTTTTCAGGCTATCTGTAATCTTAGTGTTTAGTTCGATGTGCGGCGTTACCTGGCCAAAATTGCCGGCTTGGAGATTCTCCAAAAAACTTTTGTTTATATCTACTCCGCCTTTATGTTCGACGAACACAAGCTCTTTAATGTTTAACTCATCCTTGATGATCTGTTGTAAATCCCCCGAAAGGAATTTTTCATAGGAGTTATTTATTTTGGCGGATTGAAGTGGCTGACGTACCTTAATTTTAGCAGCGGCTCGTTTAGCAAGTCCGGTTGCTACAAAAGATCGCACAGATACCATCTGCTCTAGCAGTTTCTGGCTAGCCGTATCTGGCTTGCTAACAGATAACCAATTGCTCAAGTGGATTGATTTGGGCAATTCCATAGCCTGAGTCAATTGTCGCCAAAAGTAATCGCTTATGAATGGCGCCCATGGTGCCATTATTTGACTAGTTCGAATTAAAACGTAGTGGAGAGTGGCGTAAGCCTGCTGTTTATCGGCATCATTTTGACTCTTCCAAAAACGCCGGCGACTGCGGCGAACATACCAGTTGGATAAGTCATCAATCAGATTAAATATCGGCAAAATGGCGTGGGCAATCTTGTACTTGTCGGCGCTTTTGGTAACTTCCGCAACCGCCCGATTGAGCCGAGCCAAAATCCATTTATCCAAAATGTTGTCACTGCTTGGTTCGGCCAGTTGCTTTGGCGGCGACCACTCATCAATTTTGGCGTAGGTTTGGAAGAATTTATAGCTGTTATAAAGCGTTAAGAGAACATTGCGCTGGATATCAACCATGGCTGAACGGTCAAAGCGCATGTAATCGGCCGTTTCGGTTGCTTGAGTTCGCGATAGGAGATACAACCTGAGCGAATCAGCCCCCTCCGAAGCAAAGACTTCCTCAACCGGCGGATAGTTGCGTAGCCGCTTAGACAGTTTTTGGCCATCAGCCGCCATCATAAAACCGGTTACAATTACCTGTTTGTAGGCCGGTTTTTTAAATAAAATCGTCGAAATGACGTGTTGGACATAGAACCATAACCTGGTTTGGTCAATTGCTTCAGTAATAAAGTCGGCCGGGAAGGTTTGGTTAAACTTATCCTTATTTTCAAACGGGTAATGCCACTGGGCGATCGGCATTGAGCCGGATTCAAACCAGCAATCGAGCACTTCTTCAATTCGTTTGTAAGTCTTGCCATCTTTCTTAATCACAATATCGTCAATGTAGGGACGGTGGACATCCGGCCAATTTTTGCCTTCGACTTTTGGTAGTTTTTGCAGTGCTTCACTGCCGGCTAACTCCGCCAGTTCAGCTAAGCTGCCGACAATAATGTAATCATTTTCGTCGTCGACATTCTGCCAAATCGGCATCGGTGCGCCCCAGTAACGGTTACGCGAAATCGCCCAATCGCGGGCCCCTTCCAACCATTTGCCAAAACGGCCGGTTTTGATATGGGACGGCACCCAATTGATGTCTTCAGCCGCTTTGAGCATATCTTCTTTAACCTTGGTAACCTCGACAAACCAAGTGCTAGTGGCAAAGTACATCAATGGTGTCTCGCAGCGCCAACAGAACGGATAAGTGTGGGAGAAATTGCTTTCAGCCGCAAAAATGCGCTCTTTGTGCGTTAGATCGGCAATAATATGTTCATCGGCCGCTTTGAAAAACTCACCGGCCACCAACTCAGGCTGAACCATGCGGCCTGAGCCATCAACACTTTCAATTAAAGGCAAGTTTTCCTTTAGGCCCAAAGCTAAGTCTGTTTCACCGTAGCGCGGCGCCACATGTAAAATGCCAGTACCGTCGTCTAAATCAACAGCGGCGTCGGCAAAAACCTGATGAGCATTTTGAACTTGTTTGGCACTAAATTTACCAGCTGGCAGCCCGTAAAGTGATTGGTAACGCAGACCAACCAAATCTTGGCCCTTAACAGCTTTGACGAGCTTATATTCGCCTTTACGCAAATCAAGGACAGCTAAGCGTTTTTTGGCCAAAATTAGCGTAGAGCCATCAGATTTAAGCTCAACGTAAGCATAATCGGCTTTGGCGTCGACTGCTAAGGCGGCATTAGCTGGCAAAGTCCACGGCGTAGTTGTCCAGGCTAACAGTTTAGTTGTTAGATCATCCTTAAGCGGAAACAGCACGAACACGCTTGGATCGGGTACATCATCTTTATAGCCCTCATTAAGCTCAAAGTTGGAGAGTGGCGTTTCGCAACGCGGGCAATATGGTAGCGACTTAAAACCTCGGTACAGCAGTCCCTTTTTATAAATCTCACTTAAAATCCACCAAACACTCTCAGTATAAGTGGTGTCAACCGTAGCATAGTAATGTTCGTAATCGCTCCAACGACCAATCCGAGTTAAAAAATCCTCCCAGTCGGCTTTGTATTTGAAAATCGAGGCCCGGCAAGCAGTGTTAAACTTCTCTAGTCCAAGTTCAAGAATCTGCTTTTTACCGCTAACGTCAAACTGTTTTTCGATGTCGAATTCCACCGGTAGGCCATGGCAGTCCCAGCCGTTACGACGTGGCACATACAGCCCACGCATGGTTTTATAACGCAGCATAGCGTCTTTGACAGCCGTAACTAGGGAGTGGCCAAAGTGAGGTTGGCCGTTGGCAAAAGGCGGCCCATCGTTAAAAGCAAACAACTCGGCCGAGCGCCGGCTGTCAATGCTTTTTTCAAAAGTCTTTTCTTTTTGCCAACTATCAAGAATTTGCTCCTCAATTTCGGCCAAAAAATGTTTCTTAGCCGGTTGCCCGGCTTTACTCGTCTCGCTCATTGATTCTGATTTTAGCCTAAAATGCGTCTAAATAACAGCGGTAGCGGCATGAAGTGGCATAATTGTTTTGCCACTGTGAGCCAGTATTGGCTGTGTTTCCTGGATATAGTAGGATAGTTCATCCATCAGCGGCAGCGGCAAGCCCTGCCACATGCGAATTAGACTGCCTGTGTCGCTCATGGCCAGGATAGCTGGATACTGATCGACCCCGTAAAGCCGGGCCAAATCGGCGCCTTCAATCGATTCTAAACTTACCAGTTCGACTTTTTTGTGCTTATAGTTTTCGAATTCCCGGGCAAAATCAGCTACCACACCGCCGTGTTCGGAATGTTCGTGATACAGAATGACTACTTGCATACCATAAGCTTAAATCCAAAAACCAAAAGCGTAAAGCCAGAAAAAGTTTACCGTTCACCATTTACTGTTTACCGTAAGTTTACGTTTTACTGTTTACGGTGGAAAATTGAAAACGGATCATTGAAAACGCATGAAAAACTGTGCACCGAAAACGGAAAACGGCTAGTATTAGCTAGCTATAGCCGTTGGTGAAGCCACCCTTCGACTTCGCTCAGGATGGGATCAACTACAACCCGTAGTTGATCCACAGGCAGTGCAGACGTAGCAGGAGCCGGAGCGTTGGGTTTGGTTGCCACAGTTGTAGCATAGCGGCGCCGAATCATCTTGTCGGGCTGGTTCGGTTTTAGCCGAATCAATTGAAGTGCTAGTTGCAGCTCCAGTCTTTGGCTCGACACTCGACATATCGGCCGTGCTGGCCGCCACGGTAGTTACCGCCTCGGCAATGGCGGCTTCGGCCTCAGCTACAGTTTCAATGGCTTGTTCAACGGCCTGCTCCACAACTGTACTTGGTTCGCTGGCGCTATTTAACAAACTGGTTTGGCCTTGCGGCACATCATCAATCGAGGCTAAACCAACTTCCAGACGATCATCAAAACTAAGATAAGTCTTACCGAGTCGGCGGAAGATGTAGTCAATCAACGAACTGGCGGTCCGAATATCTGGATCATCGGTAATACCGGCCGGGGCGAAACTAGTGTTATTGAAGGTCCGCACAAATTTCTTGAGCGGCACGCCGTATTGCAGGCCGTAGCTAACAGCCGTGGCAAAGGCATCCATTACACCGCGCAGCGTCGAACCCTGCTTGGCAATGCTAACGAACAATTCCCCGGGTGTGCCATCTTCATATTCACCAACCGTAAAGTAGCCGCGTACGCCGGCGACGGTGAATTTGAAGGTGCGGGCATTGCGGACACGGGGCAGCTGGCGCCGGACACCGTGGGCTGGCACTAGTGCCTGAGCGGCTTCAATCGGTGTGGCAACCGCGGCCGGTTGGGTCTTTTCATCACCTTCTTTTTTAGCCATACTCAGCGGTTGAGCTACCTTACAGTTGTCGCGGTAAATGGCAATTGCCTTTAGGCCCATCTTCCAGGCGTCCATGTGCAGCTGTTCAACTTCGTCAACTGTAACTTCTTCGGGCATGTTAACGGTTTTAGAAATCGCTCCAGAAATGAATGGTTGAACGGCGGACATCATTTTGACATGCCCTAGATAGTGAATGGCGTTATCGCCCATGCTACAGGCAAAGACTGGCTCGTGTTCGGCTTTAAGATGCGGCGCGCCTAAGATGGTCTTTTCGACATCAATGTAGTTGACGATATCATCAATTTGGGCCCGGTTGTAGCCGAGCGCCCGCAGCGCTCGCGGTACAGTCTGATTAACAATGCTCATGGTGCCGCCACCGACCAGTTTTTTAACCTTAACCAGTCCAAGATCCGGCTCAATGCCGGTAGTATCACAGTCCATCATCAAGCCGATCGTGCCGGTTGGGGCCAGTACAGTGGCTTGAGAATTGCGCATACCGTAAAGCTCACTTAGCTCAACTGCCTCGTCCCATGCTTGGGCGGCAGCTGAGAGTAACTCTTCGCTAACCTGCGCGGCATCGATTTTCTTAACCTCATCGCGGTGCATTTTGAGTACCCGGCTCATGCCTTCTTTATCTTGCCCGTAGCCAGCAAACGGCCCAACCCGTTTGGCTAGTTTGGCCGATGTGGCATAAGTATGGCCAGTCATTAAGGCAGTTATAGCGGCGGCTTGAGCGCGCCCCTCCTGCGAGTCATAGGGATGACCTTGCGCCATCAGCAGTGCCCCCAAATTGGCATAACCCAGACCCAGTTCACGATAAGCCTTAGCATTGGCGGTAATGCTTTCGGTTGGATATTCCGAGTAGCCGACCAGAATCTCCTGAGCCGTAAACACCAGTTCAACCGTGTGTCTAAATCCTTCAATATTGAAGCTGCCGTCGTCGTTTAAGAATTTCAATAGATTGATAGAAGCCAAATTGCAGGCCGAATTATCAAGATGCATGTATTCAGAGCAAGGATTTGAAGCGTTGATGCGGCCGGCCTTGGGCGTTGTATGCCAGCGGTTGACGGTGGTATCGAATTGCATGCCTGGATCAGCACATTCCCAAGCCGCCTGGGCAATTTGGTGGAAAATATCGCGGGCCTTAACGGTTTTGACGGTTTTACCGGATGTGACGGCTTTTAAATTCCAACCATCATCGGCAGCCACGGCCTGCATAAAATCGTCGGTCACTCGCACCGAATTGTTGGCGTTTTGGTATTGCACTGAATAAGCGTCTTTACCATCCAAATCCATATCGTAGCCGGCCTCAGCCAGTACTCGCGCTTTGCGCTCCTCAAGCGCTTTACACCAGATAAATTCTTCAACGTCAGGATGATCGGCGTTTAAGATAACCATTTTGGCGGCGCGGCGGGTTTTACCACCGCTTTTGATAGCCCCGGCGCTAGCATCGGCGCCACGCATGAAGCTCAAAGGTCCAGAGGCCGTACCGGCACTTTTGCCCAGCGGCTCGACTGAACTACGCAAACTGCTGACATTTATGCCCGAGCCGGAACCGCCTTTGAAGATCATGCCCTCTTCTTTGTACCAATTGAGAATAGCCGGCATGGTATCCTCTACTGCTAAGATAAAGCAGGCACTAGCCTGCTGCGAGCGGGCCGGCGCGCCAATGTTAAACCAAACCGGTGAGTTAAAGGCCGCTCGTTGGGTAGCCAAGATGTACTTTAGCTCTTCACGAAAATCCTCGGCCTCGGAGTTAATAAAGTAGCCTTCGGCCATACCATGTCGAGTAATTGTATCAACCACTCGGTCGATTAACTGTTTGAGAGAATGTTCACGCGACTTAGTGCCGGGCGTGCCGGTAAAGTATTTCTGGGCAACAATATTTATGGCGTTCAAGCTCCAGCCCTCTGGAAATTCGACACCTTTTTGCTCAAACACGGCTTGATTGGTCAGCGGGTTGGTAATGGCCGAATCACGCTTTAGCCATTTCAAAGCTTCGTAGGCTTTGGTTTTCGGCTTCGTATACAGCCGACGGACTGATAGTTTAGTTGCTTGCGCCATAATATTTTCTCCTTAATTTTTTTAATTTTTTGGCTTTTTATTTAGCCAGCACCAAGTGCTGTTCTCCCTCTTGTAATCTCATTGTAGGCTATAAAGTTAGCCAAAACAATATTATTTTTTGGAGGTTTTTGGGGTGCTTTTTTTATCCGATTTGCTTTCGCGGATGCGCGACAGTTCACGCTCAAAGCTGGAAATATCGCGGAATTTGCGGTAGACGCTGGCGAAGCGCACGTAAGCTACCTCGCTGATTTTGGGCAGCCCGGCCATAACCAGTTCGCCAATTTTGACTGAAGATACCTCCGGCTCACCATAGCCATATAGTTCGCGCTCGATTGAAGCTACAAAATTTTCTAGCTGAACGTTAGTGACAGATGTTTTTTCAGTGGCGTGAGCTAGACCGTTCAGCAATTTCTCGCGGCTGAACAGTTCACGAGTTCCATCACGCTTAACCACTACCAGACTGGGCCGTTCCAGACGTTCATAGGTCGTGAAGCGCTGGCCGCAAGCCAAGCATTGTCGACGCCGCCGGATAGCCTCACCATCAGCTACATCACGCGATTCAATAACCTTGTTGTCCATTGACCCACACTGCTGGCACTTCATCTGAAATTCTCAACTTCCATATCTTTTTGATTTCTTTTATTTAAGGTGCAATCGCTATATCTAGCGTTAGCGAACTTAATATTAGCCCCATACATAGTGTCTATGCAAGCTTTTTTTGATGTATTAATAACAAAAACAGATGTTTGCCAATTATTTATCTTGAGCCTCGTCATTTTCGGCTTCGTTGTCCACAGATTTCGGTTTTTGTTCATCGTCTTCATCGTCCTTGGCAGGCTCAGCCTCTGCTTCCTCGACTGGCTGGTCTTGGGCCTCATCTGGCTCTTGAGCGGAATCATCATCCGACGGTTGAACTATCTTGTCATCATCGGCTGGCGGTTCGTCGACTGGTTGATCAGTTGGTTCGTCGGCTGGTTCGTCTGCCGGTTTTTTAGCTTTGCGGCGGCTAAAACGGCGCAGGAATGACGGCTTTTCCAATTCTGTCTCCTCTTCAGCTCGAGCCTCCTCGCTAACATTTTCTTCGTCCGGCAGGGCCCAAATATTTGGGACATCTTCTTCGTGGAAATGACCTTCCTTCGGCTCTTTAAGCTCCATATCAAGGTCGGCCATGGTTTTCTCGTCTACTTGCTGGGCGACGGTGGCTGTTTCTGGTTCGGTTTGGCGCAGTAGTTTAGCAGCCGGGCGAGTACGGGTAGCGTAATAAGTATCGTCAAAACCGGTGGCGATAACGGTCACAATTATCTCACCTTCCAGATCGGGATTGATGGTGGCACCAAAGATTATATTGGCTTCATCGTCAGCTGCGGCGGTAATGGTTTCGGCCACAGTGTTAATTTCGTGCATGGTCATATCGTTGCCGCCAATTACGTTAAATAGAATACCGCGGGCGCCGTCAATTGAAACTTCCAGAAGCGGCGAAGAAATAGCTTGCTGGGCCGCATCCATAGCTCTATTCTCACCAGAAGCCCGGCCAATGCCCATTAAGGCTGTGCCGGCACTTTGCATGACTGTTTTAACATCGGCAAAATCGAGGTTAATTAGACCATGGACGGTTATTAGATCTGATATACCTTGCACACCTTGACGCAGTACGTCATCGGCCACTTTAAAGGCTTCCAGTAGTGGCGTGCGGCGGTCAATCGTCTGCAGCAACTTATCATTTGGTACGATTATCAATGTATCAACGTGCTTGCGCAGTTTCTCGATGGCCGCCTCGCCATTGCGGCGTCGCTTCTCACCTTCGAAGCTAAATGGTCGCGTGGCAAAGCCAACTACCAAGGCGCCGGCGTCAGCGGCAGCTTTGGCCACCAGATGACTGGCACCACTGCCAGTACCACCGCCGGCACCAAAGGTAACAAATACCATGTCGGCACCAGATACGGCATTCTTGATATCCTCAATAGACTCTTCAGCCGCCTTCTGGCCAAGCTCCGGATCGGCACCAACACCTAACCCCTTGGTTGTTTCCTTGCCGATATTGACCTTTAAGCCAGCTTTGGAATGATGCAGGGCCTGCGCATCAGTGTTGATAGCTACAAAATCAACGCCGGTAACACCAGATTGGACCATCCGATTAACGGCGGCACCGCCGGCGCCACCAACCCCAACCACTTTAATCCGGGCAAAGCTTTCGACAGTTGGTTCAACTTGGGGCATTAAGCCTCTCCCATGAGCATTTGCAAATATTATATGCAAAAGCTGCCAATGAATGCAATTTTAACTCGGTCATTTTTTAGCGTTTGGTTCGTTGAATAAAAAAAGAGCTCTAAGTATTGATTGGACGGTCTTAGCGCCGACGAAGGCGCTTCAAAATGCTATTCAGTGGATCGGTAACAGATTTAAAAAGCCCGGCCGAGACTTCGTCAAACATTCCCCGCTGGCCCGGACCAAGCAGCATGTCAAGCAGCATTAGGCCAACGGCTGGCGCAAATCGCTGCTCATCAAGTCCATCAACTACTCGCGGAATGTGCTTCCAACTACCAACCCGAGCTGGCAATTCTAGGGTTTCTTTAGAAAAGTCAACTAGGCCGGGCAGTTTAGCCGTGCCGCCGACAAAGACCACGCCGCCGGGTAGCTTCTGTGAGCGGTGAATCCGTTTAAATTCCTTATCGACATATTCTAATATTTCTTCGACTCGGGCCTCAATGACTTCGCGCATCATTTCTTTATCAAAACGAACTTCTTCGCCCTTAGCCACCAAACTACCTTCACCGCTGGCTGCTTTCGACAGGCTGGCGTACTTAACCTTAATGGTTTCGGCTACATCCAGATCAGTTCTCAGGCCAATCGCTAAATCGTTGGTTATGTGGTTGCCGCCCATCGGAATAACGGCAATGTGTTCGACTTCGCCATCCTCAATCACAATTAAGTTGGTAGTCGCCGCGCCGATATCTATTACAGCAACGCCTGATTCTTTTTGCTTGCGGTCCAAAACTGCTTCGGCCGCCGCCAAGCTGGTAACGGTGTGATGGGAGGCGGCCAGTTCGGCCTTTTGCAAAACCTGATCCAGGCTTTTAAGTGCTGGACTAGAAGCCAGCAGAATGTGAGTGTCAACTTCCAGACGCACGCCATGCATGCCAACCGGATCTTTGATGTTGTCCTGGCCGTCCAGCCTGTAATTCTTGGCAAAAACTTGAATGATGTCTTTGTTGGCCGGCAGTTGAACGATGGTGGCGGCCTCTTCCACGCGCATCCGATCATCAACCGAAATTTCGCGATTTGGCGAACTAATGGCAATTACGCCTTTACTGTTCATGCCTTGGACGTGCGAGCCATTAACGTTAATAGTGGCAGCTTTGATTTCGCGACCCGACACTCGCTCGGCCTCATTAACGACACCAATTACAGCTTGAGCCACTTCCTCAACGTGAGCAATATTACCCTTTCGCATGCCGGAATTTGGACTTTCCGAAAAAGCTATTATATTTGGCAGTTGAGCGTCACCACCAAGCTCACCAACTACGCAGCGAACCGAGGTAGTGCCGATGTCCAGTCCTGTAAAATAGCTAAATTTCTCTTCGGTTGGCATATTTGCGGGCTACCTTGCCGAGGAATGAATAGAAGGTTACTTGTTTGTCGTTCATTGTTTTTATTTGTTATCTAACAACTGCAGTATAACGCTAGAGGTAAAAACTGGCAACACAAGAAACGTGATTTATAGCAGGGTGAGGATTTCGGCCCCGGTGTCAGTAATAACAACCGTGTGCTCGAAATGAGCGCTAAGTGAACCATCAACCATCTCGACTGTCCAACCGTCGGCGCCGGTTTGAATGTGCCAATCGCCGAGCGAGGCCATTGGTTCGATGGCGATGGTGACACCGGCCGGCAAAACCGGTCCAGTGCCTCGAGCGCCGTAATTGGGAATATTCGGTTCCTCATGTATATCATCACCAACGGCATGTCCAACCAAATCTCTGATTATGCCCAGTTTGTATCTATTGAGCACGTCTTGAACAGCTGCCGAAATATCGCCGACGCGCGTACCGCCGCCTTTGATAGCAGCGATGCCGGCCGATAATGCTTCCTTTGTACCTTCTATCAATCGTTTGACGTCGGAATTTGGGTAGCGGCCACCAACCACCTCGGTAATGGCACTGTCAACATATAAGCCCTTATAAAAAACACCGAAATCGAGGCCAATCACATCACCATCTTTGAGAATTTTCTTTTTGCTCGGCAGGCCATGGACGATTTCATGATTAATTGACGTGCATAAGGCCTCCGGAAAATCCTTATGGCCTAAAAAAGCCGGTCGGCCACCTAAAGCCTTTATTTCGGCTTGAGCCATATCAGCCAACTCTTTGGTGTTCATGCCAGCACTCATTTCTTGTTTAAGTTTATTCAGTACGGCAGCCAGCATCCGGCCACCCTCGCGCATGACTTCGATTTCCGGCGGGGTCTTAATCCTCACAGCGCACCTCCTACTGTCGGTGCAATGATCAATTTACAATTGTCAATTGTCAATGAATTATCAATGACACAATTATTCAATGCATTAATACATTGATTACTTGAGCATTCATTGAACTTTGAACACTGAACATTGAACATTAGCTACCCGCCAGTGTTTTTCGAATCTGACTAGCTACTTCTTCAACCGAATGGTCGCCGTCAATTTCGGTGATTTTAAAACCTTGGTCGGCCAAATAATTAATTGCCGGTACGACTGACTGCTCATAAAACTTAAAGCGTTCGGAAATAAGCTGCTCGGTGTCGTCGTGGCGACCGCGCAGTTTTAATCGGGCGAGCGCCGTCTCTTTAGATAGCAAAATATGGATAATAGCGGTCAACTTCAGCTGATCGCTTTTGATTTTATCCGCCAGCCAGCGGGCTTGAGCCTCGTTGCGTGGCGTACCATCGAGGATAAATTCGTTTTTGGTGGCGCCGATTTTAGCAAATTCTTTTTCTATCATTGGCAACAGAACTGTATCAGCCACCAAAACGCCTTTTTCGACCGCCGCCTTGACTGCCGGATTGTCGCGGTTTTGACGCAGCAGCTCGCCGGTTGACAGAATTGGACAGTTAAGCTCGCCGGCCAAAATCTCAGCTTGTGTCCCCTTGCCTGAACCGGCAATTCCGAACAGTACAATCATTGAAGTTTATCTTTAGCTATGTTGGCAATTGTCGCACCGTCGGCTGAAGCACCAAGTTTGGCCCGCACCACAGCGATGATTTTGCCCATATCGGCAACCGAGCTGGCTCCAGTTGCCGCAATCGCTTCCTTGACAGCTGCCTGAATGTCTGCCTCTGAAGCCTGCTGGGGCAAATATTGCTCAATTATGACTTTCTCGGCCAGTTCAACCTCAGCTCGCTCGGTTACGCCGGCATTTTTATAAATATCGGCTGTTTCTTGACGCTTTTTGGCTTCGCGGGCCAACACTTTTTGAACTTGTTCGTCGGTTAATTTATCTTTACTACCAAGATTGATAGCCTCATATTGCAGAGCGTTTTTGAGTGTCTTTAGAGTTTCGGCCTTGGTTTTATCGCCGGCTAACATCGCCTGCTTGAGGTTATCCTCGATCTGATCCTGCATTTTTTTATCTCCCGAGTTTAAGCTTACGGGTCTTTTCGGCCTTGCGGGCTCGTCTAGTAATTGCCGACCGGCGGCGATCACTTTTACTCATCGGTTTGTCAAAGAACTGAGTTTGCTTAGCAGCCGCCAGCGCCCCCGATTGACTTACCTTGCGCGAAAAACGTCTCAGTAAGTTCTCAATCGATTCATTAGAGTCTTTTCTGGTAACTATAATCATTTACAATTGTTGCCTTGGTTTGGCTAGTCGCTGCGCCTTTAAGACGATGCTTTGCAGTTCTTTGAATATCGGAAAATGCTTGTTGGTGTAGTAAACCTTGGTGTTACTTTGACGTTCCGAAATTAAAAAGCCAATTTTCTCCAGGCGCTTCAGTTCGCGCTGGATATTGCCGGCATCTTCTTTGATAACCTTAGCTAGACCACGGACGTGGGTTTTAAAATCGGGGTACTTGGCGTACACCACGATGATCTTACGACGCACCCTAGAGGTAATAAACGTATCTAACATGAACTGCCTTCATTTAATCACTCCCCAAAATTAATCGGGGGAAGTCCCATTGTTACTTAGACAACGTATTAGTATAGACAACTGAATCTGCAAATGCAACTTCTGGATTATTAGGTCTGTCTAAGGGAACGGGCGGCGCGCTACAATAGCTGGTATATGCACTACTTTGAGGTGGCTATAGCCGATAAACGTTACCATAGCGATGCACCGTTAACCTACTCTTACGACCAAAAATTGAAAGTTCGCAGCGTGGTGAGCGTGCCTTTGCAAAGATGGTTGATTTCCGGCTTTGTGACTCGCGAAGTTGCCAAACCGAAATTTGCCGTCAAACCAATCAAAGGCGTGATGAGTCAAGTGCCAATACCTGCCCACAGCTTAAAGTTGGCCCAGTGGTTGGCTGACTATTATGTTTGTAGCCTGGGCGAAGCTCTGCGCCAATTTGCACCCACTAAACCGACTATCCGCCGCACCGATGAGGCGCATCAGACTTTTGGCGAGTCGCCGGCCATCCAGCTGGATTTCGTATCGCCCTTAACGGCCGATCAGCTGCAGGCCATCAAGGCAATTAAGGCCGGTCGGTCCACAACCTATCTGCTGCACGGTGAAACTGGTAGCGGTAAAACCAGAGTTTATCTGGAACTAGCTCAAGCCGTTCTGGACGGTGGCCGCTCAGTCATCCTGCTGACGCCCGAAATTGCCCTGACCACTCAACTGGCCGCCGCCGTTGAGCAACACTTGCCTCATCCTGCCTATATAATGCATTCGCACTTGAGCGATGCGCAGCGCAAAAAGCTATGGCTGGCGATTTTGGAAGCCAAAGAACCCATAGTCGTGATCGGGCCACGTTCGGCTCTGTTTACACCAATCAAAGATGTTGGCCTAATTGTCCTCGATGAGGCCCATGAGCCAGCCTATAAACAAGATCAAACGCCGCGCTATCAAACCAGCCGCGTAGCCAGCCGATTGGGCCATATTAGCGGCGCCAAAGTCATCCTTGGTACGGCCACCCCGCTCATAACGGACTATTACTTGGCCGAGCAGCATGGCTCAATCGTCCGAATGAAAAAACCAGCCATTGGTAGCGGCAAAATCTTTGCCGAAACAGTGGTAGTCGACATTAAAGAACGAACCAACTTTACTAAATATCATCATCTGTCAAATCAACTTATTGATGAGATAAAAACAACGTTATCGGCCAAAAAACAGATTATGATTTATCATAATCGGCGTGGTACAGCCCGACTAGTCGTTTGTGCTAATTGCTCTTGGCAGCTGCTGTGCCCGGATTGCGATATACCGCTGATATATCACGGTGATGACCACAGGGTCCGTTGCCACACCTGCGGATATTCGGCCGTTCCACCCCTAGTTTGTCCAAATTGTCACAAGCCGGAACTGACCTATCGAACTATTGGTACCAAAGCCTTAATGGACAGGATTGCCAAACTTTTTCCCGAGGCCCGAGTCGCCCGATTCGATAGTGATAACCCTGCCGGCGAAAGAGTTCATGAAATGTATCAGAAGCTCAAAAACGGCGATATCGACATTCTAGTTGGCACCCAACTGCTGGCTAAAGGCTTTGATCTACCCAAACTAGCCCTGGTTGGCATTATCTCGGCTGAAACTTCGCTCAGTTTGCCCGATTTTACCAGCGAGGAACGCGCTTTCCAGTTGCTATATCAGGTTATGGGGCGAGTGGGTCGCGGTCATACCGCAGGTTATGTGATTATTCAATCCTATGATCCAAACGCAATTATTATCCGGGCGGCCATTAATAAGGACTGGCAGTCGTTTTATAAGTACGTCACGGCACAGCGCCAAGCTTTCCGCTTTCCACCTTATAGCTATCTGGCCCAATTTATTTGCAAACGTTCATCAGCTGCTAACGCTGAGGCTGCTGGTAAGAAACTGCGCCAGCTACTTTTGGAACAAAAGCTACCGGTTGAAATCATCGGACCGGCGCCGGCCTTCTATTCCAGACGTGGTGGATACTATTATTGGCAATTGGTCCTAAAAAGTAAGGACCGGCAATTGTTAGTTAAGTTGGCCAAACTGGTGCCAGCCAACTGGTCAATTGACCTCGATCCGATAAACCTTCTTTAATTTTCTGTTAATATTAGGCTAGCAAAAGCAAAATAAAAATGAGTCAAGTTTTAGAGATTATCAAAAATCGTCACCATGGCGGTTCTAAACCAGGCGAACGGGCTGATCCATACAAAGTTGCCTTATGCGTTGAAGGTGGCGGCCTGCGCGGAGTCGTTTCTGGCGGTTCCCTAGCCGCTCTTGAAGCTCTCAATTTAAAAGATGCTTTTGATGTTGTTTACGGTGCTTCTTGCGGCGCCTATTGCAGTTCGTATTTCGTATCAGGTAAAACGATGGTTGGGTCGCGCTTCTTCCTTGATCATTCTCAAAGACAATTCATCAGTATTAAGCGTTTTTTGACAGGCGGACCGATCTTCGATTTAGATTACGTAGAGAGGATGATGCATAGCGTAACGCCTCTAAATTATCACAAGGCGCTAAAAGCTAACCCACCACTGCATATAGTAGCCACCGATGCGAAGCGAAGTCGGCCTCACACCCTGAAAGATTTTAAAACCCCGAATGAGATCGACCGAGCCCTAAAAGCATCGTCTAATGTGCCCTCATATTTTCATCCCAGACCGTTGATATTTCGAAGTCGTAATTTTTTGGATGCCTCAATCTTAGACCCGTTTTGTATCCATAGCGCTGTCGCTGAACAATGCACTCATATGCTGATACTATTTTCGATGCCCTGGCGGCACCGCCACGTCTTTCGACTTTTGGATAAAAGTTTTATTGCTCCGATGCTAGCAAAAATTAATGACGTCTTAGCCGAGATTTATCTTGAACATGGCGAATATTCCGTCAACGGGCTAAATCACATATGGAACCACTATGACGGCACGCACATTTTAACTGTCGCTCCCAGAAAAAGTCGTAAACTGCCCGGTCAATTAACCAGGGATCGTCAACGTCTTGGATTCGGATTCTTAGCTGGTGCAGAAGCCGTATTGAACCACTTTGCACCTGATGACCATACCAAAGAACTAATTCTGGCTAGCTTCAAAAACGAACTTAGAATCTAAATAGTTGGCCAATCAACAGAGGTAGATTATACTACTGGTCATGCCAAGAAGTGCTAATGAATTAATAATTACCTTGCCAAGTTCAGGCCTGCGACGGAAATCGCAGCGGATTAGCGTAATAACGCCTGAAGTAAAAAAAATTATTGATGATATGAAGGCGGCAACGCTGGACTGGGAGGCCAGCCGGCCGCACGAAGTGGGAGTGGCTTTAGCCGCCATCCAGATCGATCAACCCCTGCGCATCATCATCGTCCGTAATAATTTTGACAACAAAGACGATAAGAGCTTTAGCGTTTTTATCAATCCGGAGATAGTTAAAAAAGAAGGTGCGCTGGAGGAAGATTTCGAGGGCTGTTTAAGTGTTAAAGATGTTTATGGCAAAGTTCCCCGCTATCCTAAAATCCGCCTCCGCGCCTTAGATGAGGAAGGCCGACCGATTCGCGTCCGGGCCGAAGGCTTTCTAGCTCGCGTCCTCCAGCATGAAGTTGATCACCTTCAAGGGATGGTTTTTGTCGACCATATTGAAGATAGGCGGGATGCTTTTTATAAAATCAATGAAGAAGGCAAACTGGAGTCGTATGACTATGACAGAGTCGCTTATCTTTTTCGGTAGTGGTCCGGTCGGTAGAGCTACACTCGAAGCTTTAATTAATGCTGGTTTTGATATTGAAGCTGTCATTACCAAACCCAAACCCGAACACCATCGCGGTGACATGCCGGTTTTAGACTTCGCTCAGGCTAAAAATTTGACTATTTTTACGCCAAAAAATGAAGCTGAGCTAGAAGATTTATTCAAAACACCGCGATTCAAAAGTTCTGTT
>Ga0155576_128_pt1 | contig 21616 bp, 17 predicted proteins | sample RifCSPhighO2_12_FD_107233 | JGI IMG/M metagenome (GOLD analysis project Ga0155576, IMG submission 107233) | Candidatus Saccharibacteria bacterium RIFCSPHIGHO2_12_FULL_47_17
GTAACCGACGTGGTTATGACTAAGCTTGATACCTTACAAAAATACTCGGATTTAGGTTCTATTCCGATTGCGGTGGCTTATAAATATCAGGGTCAAACTTTGAGCGAGGCCCCCAGCTCGGCCTACATGCTGGCCGATTGTCAGCCGGTTTATAAAGAAGTTAAACTTTGGCAGGGCGATGCAACGAAAGTAATGAGCTGGCGTGATCTGCCAGATAGCGCTAAAAAATTTGTTGAATTCATAGAAAAACAACTCGGCGCGCCGATTTCTTTGGTCGGAGTTGGTCCGGGCAGAGAACAGCTCCTAGCTAGAAACTAGCAATTAGGAAATAGTAATTAGTAAGCATATAGTTGCAGCTGTTTTCCCATACTAATTGCTGTTTTCTAGTTCCTAATTTCAGCGCATAATATGCGCTATGGCTTTATTTCAGAAACAGCCAATCACCCAAAACCAGCCGCTGTATACCATTAGTGGTGGAAAATCCCTGCTAGTAATCGGTTTAGGTAATCCAGTCAAAAAATATGCCGGCACCCGTCACAACATCGGCTTTATGGTAGTTGATGAGTTTGCCAAAGCTAACGATTTTGCGGCCTGGCACCTAAACAAAAGTTTAAAAAGCGAAATCAGTCTGGCCAACTTAGGACAGAGCAGGGTCATACTGGCAAAACCGCAAACTTTTGTGAACAAAAGTGGCGAAGCCGTCCAAGCCGTCCAACATTTTTATAAAGTCGGCAACTCCGAAACGCTTGTAATCTATGACGAGCTAGCCCTACCATTTGGTCAACTTCGGACTAGATTGGGTGGTTCAGACGCCGGCCATAATGGCGTCAAATCACTAATTTCACACATAGGCGAAGATTTTGGCCGCTTGCGAATTGGTATTAGCTCCGAATTGGCTGACAAAAGTGACGCCGAGAAATTTGTGCTTGCAAGATTTAGCAAAGCAGAGCAGGTATCATTGACCAAGATACTCGGTGAAGCAAACACTCTAATAACTGAGTATGTTTTTAGCGGCCAGCTGCCTCACGACACACGCACCATAATTTAGAATTTAAAAGTAAAAACAAAGAGCCTCCAGAGGGGGTGGGCACCGCTGGAGACTCTTTGCGGGCTCGAAACTTTGGCTCAAGCCCAAATTACACCCTTCAACCCCACCGTAAGCGAAGCATCAGAAAGTATCGGCTTAAATTAATTAGCAAACGATATCCGTGCCGCCCACCTAAAAATTGGTGAAGCATCATTGAGATTCGCTGACCCACATTGAAGCAGAGTCCTCCCGCCATCGGTCGAAACCGCGGCGAGGCAGAGTTAAAGGGGATAAGTTGCCTGAGAGAGCCCCGCCCCTTTCTGCTAACCTTGAATATTTGCCATAAGCAATTGCCCAAGCAGCTACTGCTGGCTTATACTCAAAGACAACAAAAAGGAGCGGGGGACCGAGCCGTAAGTGGAGGGTAAACAACTTACATAAATGGTCGGATCTCTCAAACTCCCGCAGTCCGTAAAACGAACTTAGGGTAAAAGGTGCGTAAACCTACACTAGTAGGTCTAACAAGTTGCAATTTTAGCAAAAAGATTGTAATAAGTCAATACTTCTAAACATTCTAGCATGAAAGTCAATATCCATAAGCACAATCAGACTGGTTATCCGGCAGTTCTGGCCAACATATACGATCCACCCGGGCAGTTATACTGGACAGGTGCCGAACCGGCCTCGTGGCTAGACTTGCCAAGAGTCGGTATTGTCGGTAGTCGCAAGCCAACCACCTATGGTCGTCAGGTAACTTACAAGTTCAGCTCGACTTTGGCCGCCCGCGGTGTTGTCATAATTTCTGGTCTGGCCTTTGGTATTGATTCCATTGCTCATCAGGCCGTGATAGAAGCTGGTGGCCTAACAGTTGCCGTTTTGCCCGGGAGCCTGGAGCAAATTTATCCAGCCTCGCATCGGGCGCTAGCCGAAAAGATATTAAGAAGCGGCGGCACGCTGGTCAGTGAATATCCGCCAGGCACCGAGATCCGGGCCCACAACTTCATCGCCCGTAACCGGATCATCAGCGGCCTGTCTGATGCCTTATTAATTACACAGGCCGGCGTTAAAAGCGGCAGCCTGCATACTGCCAACTTTGCCATTGAGCAGGGCAAAACAGTCATGTGCGTTCCAGGTGATATTACAGTCGCCTTAAATGAAGGCAGTAATAATTTGATAAAAGGCGGGGGTCTGCCAGTCACAACAGCGGAGGATGTCATCTTCGCGTTGGGACTAAATCTGCAACCCACCAAGTCCAACCGCAAGATTTTCCAAGGCAGCGCCCAGCAACAATTAATCTTTGACCTTATCCGCCAAGGCGTATCTGATCAGGAGGAACTAGCTGTCCGCAGCCGGCTGGATAGCGCCGTCTTTTCGACAGCTTTAACTATGCTCGAGATTTCCGGATATATCCGGGCCAGCGGCGCTGGCCAATGGACAATCGCTTGACCATTGATACTTGAACATTAACCATTTATTGGTAGACTGGCAGCTATATGCCAAAGAACGTAGTAATTGTTGAGAGTCCGGCTAAAGCCAAGACAATTGCTCGTTTTTTGGGTAAAGAGTACGAGGTCACGAGTAGTTACGGCCATATCCGCGATCTGCCAAAAAAAGAGTTCGGAGTAGATATTGAGAAGGGATTTAAACCAACTTATGTAGTCCCGCCGGATAAGAAAAAGGCCGTCCGCCAATTAAAACAAGCCGCCAAGGGCGCCACCATCTGGCTGGCCAGCGACGAAGACCGCGAAGGCGAAGCTATTGCCTGGCACGTTTGTGAACTATTAGGCCTTAATCCCGACAGCGTCAAACGCATCGTTTTTCATGAAATAACGGAAGGAGCTATCAGCCAAGCCATAAAGACACCACGCGGCATTAACCGACAGCTAGTCGACGCTCAGCAGGCCAGGCGAGTATTGGATCGACTAGTCGGCTACGAACTGAGTCCAGTGCTATGGAAAAAGGTCCGACCCGGTCTTTCGGCCGGCCGAGTCCAAAGTGTAGCCGTCCGATTAATTGTGGAACGTGAAAGAGAAATTCGGGCCTTCGAGCCCGAAAGTTCCTTTAAACTAACGGCTGTTTTTGTCGTTGATGAGCAGCAGCTAACCGCCGAGGCGGTCGACAAAATAGCCGCTCTGGCCGATGCCAGAGCATTTTTAGAAAACCTTAAGTCTGCCACTTTTAAGGTAATTGCTATTGATCAAAAACCAGCTAGCCGCAGCCCGTCTGCTCCTTTTACGACTAGCACTCTGCAGCAGGCGGCTAGCAGTCGGTTAGGTTTTAGCGTCCGTCAAACTATGCGACTGGCTCAACAGCTTTATGAAGACGGTTTAATAACTTATATGCGTACCGACAGTGTAATCTTAGCCGAGACAGCGCTTAATTCAACCGCTAAATACATAAATGGTAGTTTTGGTGCTAAATATTATCATCGTCGGCAATACCAGACCAAAAGTCGTTCCGCTCAAGAGGCTCATGAAGCAATTCGACCGACAGACATCAACAAAACTTCGGCCGGTCGCGACGGGCGCCAGCGCAAACTTTATGAGCTAATTTGGCGACGGACCGTTGCCTCACAAATGGCCGCCGCCGAAATTGAAAAAACCCAAGTTAAAATTGCCATCAGCACAAGGGATGAATTACTAATTGCCAGCGGTGAAGTCCTAAAGTTTGATGGTTTTATGAAAGTTTATGGTGGCGCTAAAGATGATCAGCTGTTGCCTAATGTCAAAGTTGGCGACAGCTTGCAGCTGGCTAAAGCCACGGCCACCGAAAATTTCAGCCGTCCACCAAGCCGCTATTCAGAAGCCACTTTAGTCAAAAAACTCGAAGAGCTAGGCATCGGCCGTCCCAGTACTTACGCCCCAACCATCAGTACCATCCAAGACCGCGGCTACATTGAAAAGAGGGATAGCGACGGAACAGCAGTTTCGCCCCAAGAACTCAACCTAGACAATGGTCAAATCAGCCCAGCAACTCTTGAGGTTATAATTGGCGCTGATAAAAACAAGCTGGCGCCGACTGATTTAGCCGAGGTAGTGACCGATTTTTTGATTAAGTACTTCACCTCGATTGTGGATTATGATTTTACAGCCCGCGCCGAAGCCCAGTTCGATGACATTGCTAATGGCGGACAGGATTGGCAAAAGATGATAGCTGCCTTTTATGAAACCCTTCACCCCTTGATAAAAAAATCGCAGCAAGTTAGCCGAGCCGAAGCTGCTGGCGCCCGGGAGCTTGGTAAGGATCCGGCTTCTGGTAAACCGGTAATTGTCCGATACGCTCGTTTTGGACCGGTACTGCAGTTAGGGCAGTCGCCTGATCCAAAAGATAAAACAGCGCCAAAGCCACAATTTGCGCCGCTGCCAGCTGATACAACGATGGACAACGTTACACTGGAAGCCGCCTTGCCAATGTTTAATCTACCAAGAGCGGTTGGCCAAACAGAGCAGGGCGAGAGCATAAGCGCCTCGATAGGTCCCTACGGACCATATATCAAAGTCGGTAAAAAGTTTATTAGCCTTAAAGAGCATGATCCTTTGGCAATCAGTGAAGCCGAGGCCCGAGTACTGATAAAAGAACAGGCCGAAGTGGCTTCTAAGAAGGTTATTGCCGATTTTGGGGTGGTTAAGGTTCTGAACGGCCCTTATGGTCCCTATGTGACAGATGGAAAAATCAATGCCCGACTTCCAAAAAAACAAGACCCCGATAAAATTGATGAACAGACCGCTAAAAAAATACTCGAAAATAAACCAAAAGCAAAATTCAAGAGAAAAAGGTCATAGGCGTTGACTATAGCCAAGCATAGTCCGCCGGCCATTTATCCACAATTTTAACAGTTTGCCGAATATGTTCTTTAGCAATAAAACATAAACGGATTGTGGCTGATACGTCTAATTAGTGATACAATAAATATATCAAACTAATTGTTTGACTTTTAAAAATTATAGTTTTATAATAGGTATAGCCGATAGCGTTATGGGCAGCGCTAACAGGGAAGAAAATTATGGAAGAAGCAATCACAGCCGAGAAAATAAACGTCGAAAATGTTGTTCGAGACATTTTGGCGACGATTGAACGTGAAAGGGAAAGGGAGATTATTGCCCGTCGCTTTGGCCTGTTTGATCGCCGCGAGACACTCGAGCAGATTGGCGAACTATTGGGAATTACCCGTGAACGCGTCCGTCAACTCGAAAAAGCGGTTATTACCCGCTTAAAGGCCGCTGGCGAAGAGCTACCACATATCAAAGATGTCCAAGCTATTCTCAACCAGCATCTGTCTGATATGGGCCATGTGGCTCGGACCGAGCACATCACGCCTAAGCTGGCACCTTCCAATAGTAAGCTGGATCAATCAAGAGTGGCCTTTTTGGCCCACTTAAGTCCTCAAATCGCTGTAGTTGAAGATAATGATCACTTTTATCATGCCATCGGGCTGGCCGCCAAGCACTCCGAGCAGGCTATTCGTGAACACGTCGGCAAGGTGATTGAGGCTATTACCAAAATTGGCCAGCCCTCGTCAATAAAAGAGATTGCCGCTGCCTCTGACAACCAGGACGAAAAACACGTCCAGGCGTTGGCCACCGTCTCGAAAAATGTGGCTAATTTACACGGCCGCTGGGGCTTGACCAAATGGCCAATGGTTAATCCAAAAAACATCCGCGATAAGATTTATGTCATATTGCATGATGCCAAAAAGCCAATGCATTTCTCAGAAATCGCCGAAGCTATTAAGCAAAGTGATTTCAAGCGCAAAGACGTCACCACTCAAGCCATCCATAATGAACTAATTAAAGATAATCGCTTTGTCTTGATTGGCCGGGGTATTTATGCGCTCAAGGAATGGGGCTATAAGCGGGGCACCGTGGCCGATGTTATTGCTGAAGTACTGAAAAAAGAAGGTGGCTCGCTACACCGCGATGAGATTGTCCGTCGGGTGCTCAAAAGCCGCCAAGTTAAAGAAACAACCATCCTGCTCAATCTGCAGGGTAAGCCACAGTTTAAACGGGTGGCCAAAGCCACCTACGGCCTGTCCGAGTAAATCCGCCGGGCGGGCGGCACTTTCCCCCCGCACTTTCCCCCGATAAGAAGGATGAAACTGGTTTGTCAGGAGGGTATAATATGGCTATGGGAGTAGTTTATGCGCATCCGTGGAAGGCAGTTATTTGGCAAGCCATCAAACGATTATTGTTTACTTTCGATCAAAGTCCCCTCAAGCTATGATAGCGACCAAAGTAGTGCCGAGCAGCTTTTAGCCTCTTGGCATGATTTGCTGCAGCCGCAAAAGCGATCTCGACTAACAGGTGCCCTAAGTCAACATATTAGCCTAGAAATTACTTCGATAGCCGGTCAAGTTAGTTTTTATATTTGGCTACCCAAAAGTCTGGCCTCAACTGTTACCAAAAATATCCGCGGCTATTACCCTCATGCCCTTATCAAAGAAGAGGCGATTGATTATGCCCATCGTCTTAGCCAGGCTCCGGTTGTCTTATCGGGCGAATTGGCGCTACTGCAAAATGAAATACTGCCCATCACGGGGCAGGCTGAACAGCAAACCAAAATAGTGGAATCTATTATCGCCGGGCTGTCTAAAATCGATCCTAAAGACGAGGCAATTTGGATACAGATCTTAATCAGACCAATCTGGCAGGGCAGTGGTTCAAAAGCCCTTAGCCGAGTCCGGCGCGGCCAAGCCGCCTTTGCGCCTAAAGGCTTAAACGCCAAACTGAACTACGGGGTTCATTTGTTTGGTGCGTTGTCCAAATCAGGAAGGGCAGGCAGCCCAGCCGACTTAGAATTGCCAAAGCTTGAGCAACAAAAGCGCTCTGCCATAGAAGATAAAATTAGCCGGCCGGGTTATAGAACCAAGATTCGTCTTTTTTACTGTGGCCAGGATCAGCGGACCGCTCGTCTAAGATTGCAGGCTTTAGCTGGTGCTTTCCGTAATTTTTCCTCTCCATCGGTCAATGGTTTTAGACTTCAGAATCTCAGTTTTAATCCCGAAAAGCAGCTAGAGTACTACGCCCGCTTTTTTATCGATAAAGGCTTTTTATTAAACAGCCGCGAGCTGGCCACTATTTTTGATCTATCGTACTTGCCGAGCGATGCCGCGCCAGCCACGTCAGTTAGCGAGGTCGAGGCGCCAGCCGGGGTGGCCACGGCCGAAGAGCCAGCTCAATCGGTTAGCCTTTTCGGTTTAACGTCAGTTGATAGCTCCAAAGTTGTCTTTGGCATTAGGCGCCAGGACCGGCCGCAAAATTTGTTGATCTTGGGCGAGGCGTCTACCGGTAAGTCGCATCTACTTGAGCTGCTGATGCTATCAGATATTTTTTACGGGCAAGGCTTTGCCCTAATCGATGCTCATGGCGATCTGGCCGAGAAAATTATCAGCTTTATTCCAAAGCGCCGTTTTGATGATGTTGTTTACTTTAACCTTGGTGACCTGCGACAACCGATTGGTTTTAACCCACTAGAAAATGATGACGCAGCCTTGCGTGGACAGCTAGATGCTGATCTGGTCAGTGCCATCAAGACGCTGTTTAATGATGAATGGGGGCCGTTGAGCGAGTATTTACTACGTCAGTCCTTTCTAGCCTTGATGGACTACCCAGAGGCTACGCTCCTAGACATTAATCGTCTGCTTAAAGATGAGACATATCGACGGGAAATTGTATCACACATCAAAGATGAGGACGTTAAATCATTCTGGCAGGCTGATTTTGAAGATTGGCAGGCTAGATACCCCGAGATTGTTATAACATCGCTCAATAAGATTGGCGATTTTACGACCAACCCAACTATTAAAAATGTTGTCGGCCAATCAACAAGCACTTTTGATATTCGTAAATTAATGAACCAGGGCAAGATATTAATTGTCAATTTAGATCGCCGTCTGCTGGGTGAAGCCAACGCTTCGGCGATGGGCATGCTACTGCTGGCCAAACTTCGCTTGGCTGCCGCCAGTCGCTTGAATGATCCGGCCGAGCAGGCCAGACCCTTTTACCTATACATAGATGATTTTCATAATTTTGTGGCCGATCCCTTCTTGGCAGTTGCATCTGAAAGCCGACGCTTGGGATTGAATCTCACCTTAGCCGATCAATCGCTGACCACACTTAACGGCAGTCTTGGCACCAAGCTAGTTGAACATTTTGGATCAATGATTAGTTTTAAGCTAAAAGAAGAGGACGCTAAGTCTGTCCGGGCTTATTTTAAAAGCGGATTTTCTTTGTCAGACCTAACCGGGCAGCGTCATGGTTCATTCGTCGCCAGTCTGATCATTAATCAAGAAAAAGCCCCGGCCTTTGCTGGCCAGCTGCTTAATTTGCCCATGCCGCCGACAGATAACCGACCGGACGTGGTGGCAGTCTCTCGAGCCAATTATGGTGTTGACAGCCGCACCATTGATAAACTATTGACCAAAAAACATAGTTCATCGACGGACAACATCAAAGCCTTGAGCGGTATTTTTCGCCTAGCCACCAAGGGACTGGCTAAAACCAATATTGGAAAAGTAGCTACCGGCAGCGCCAATTCGGCCAGAGCGGCGTCCACTCGCAAGCCAAAAGATGACGACGAGCGCATTATCAAGCTCCATTAGTCTAAGTTTTATCAAATCTCACTAGATACTGAATATTGATTGTTGCTTTATCTCGAATATGGTGGACTCTTTGAAATGTTGTTCGCTGTCAATAAGTATATTTGTGGGAAGTGCTATTTTTCTTCTTGCAATGGTATCAGCTACTTCCTGAAATGTGAGATTACCATTACCTACAAGCACGAAATAAGTATTGAAGGGCAACTTAGAATATCTTTTTAATTTAATATTAATTACCCCTCCAAGAGAAAATCTGTCCTTTGCATAAAATAAATCGATAACTACACCTATTTCTTCGTTAAGATATATAAAATAATCGCTTGAAACATTACCTGGTCTTATAATTTTATGCTCATGTACGGCGAGAGGTTGAAAATGCTGTAACAAAAAATTATAAAACTCTTCTTCGTATAAAGTTGCTCGTTTGTAAGTCTTACTGGCGATTTCACTACGATATGAGCCTTGGGTAAAATTAGAATGACTATCAGGGATCAACTCTTTACGAAGTACAACTAAACCGCCAAACTGACGCTGTATAGATCTAGAACTTGGTAGATACTCAAAAATGTCGATCTCGCGCGCAGTAGGATATCGTCGATAAATTTTAAAGAAGTGCGTAAGGCCTGCTAAAACTTCTTCCTTAGTCCAATTTGTTTGATGTCCTGATTTACTAGCCCTAAGGTTAGAATTCACAAATTTATAGTACTACAAATTTAACTGAACATTTTGCGAACATAATATAGTCAGGCCTTGCAGGACAGAAAAAAGACTCGAAGCTAAAACGGGTGAGGTATATACTGAAGAAATATTGCTCTCACGAAAAACGAGAAAAAATCAGCGACGCATGAAGTAGGGGGAGAACCGATTTAATGCCCGAAAGCGCACGTCGTACAATGTACCTTTTACGACGCGACGTTTTTATATAGGAGTTATAAGTTAACACCCTACCCAACAGGGGACCTCGGCTCGCCAAGGTCTGATTCATCCTTCTACCTCGCTATCGTTGTCATTAAGAATCTATTACCTTAACCTCTTCATATTCTTTGCGATTGAAAATAGATATCGCTTATAGTTATCCACAAGCAGCTATTTGCATTTTTGGGCTTCAATGTTTTTGTATTTTTCTCCCTGCTTCAACTGACTTATATCAATATTTGACAATTGGATAATTACCATTCGCTATATACTTTTCCCCATCGTCAGTAAACTTAAGCAAAATGAACAAAAAACGAACTAGAGGGGTGGGGGTATTAGTCCTGCAAATTTATGAATTAAATCAATGTGAGTTTTTTAAAAAACTATTTATAGTAGATACGGCCTTCGACTCGGACATCAAGATATTCTTTAGGCCCTTCCCCGCTTTGGTCAAACTGAGCCCGAGCCGCTAAAAATTGCCCGGTCTGAATCAACGCGTCGCCATCAACGTTAAACTTAACATAATAATTTCTATCGGTAGTTCGCAAATTAATTTCTGGGGAGCCTTTTGGTAAATTAAATGAGGCCACTGGCACATTAGCCTTTTGGCATTGGGCCAGGACAGACAGTATAAATTGCGACGTGTCTTTGCCTAAAACAACTTCGCCTGATTTAACTGGCAATGATGTCTGGTCATTGATAACTGGTAAAGCCGTAACTTGCGGAAAATTTTCTGCTAGGCCAACAGCTTTGCCGTTAGCCGCCACCACATATTTGATCTGTTCTCCGTAAGTTCCAGCCGCACCGGTTAGAATGAAGCTAGGTGGAGCCACTATCAACTTCACCTGCGGCGTACGGGCATAAAGTGGCAGTTTGATGATAACATCAGATAGTTCCGGGAACTTGGCTTGAAGCGAATGAATAATCGCCTGCTGGTTGAGCGTCGGTTTAAACCGATTTAAGACCGTTGAAAATTGCTGGTTAACGGCCGTGGTATATTCACTGCTCTGGCGGTAAATTTGATTATCAAGCTCTACTTTAGCTTTAGGATTAACGATCAAACTAAAAATGATGCCAGCTAAAATAAGCGCCACTAACATAAAAAGGTTAAGCTTGGATAAATAAGTTCTAGCTTTGGCCTTCCCTGACGTCCGATTATTAAAAGTTGTTGTTGGTCTTTGAGATCGCTGCCGATAGTATGTCATTGGCGCCCGAGCGCTGCCCATGGTTGGTCTAGTCCTTAGTTGTCTATTTTTTTTGGCTCCGAAAAAACGCATATTAGGCTAGGATTAAGTCCGCTAATTTATCGGCTGCGTCAGGACGAGCCATTGAACCAAGATTGTCGGCAAGTTCGCGTCGTCTCTTAGGATTTAGCCTCAACTGCTCGGTAAGTTTGAGTAATTTTTGTGGACTTAGCTTGTCATCCTCAATAATTGCGGCTTGACGAATTTTAAGCTCCTGCGCATTTTTTAACTGATGGCCACCAGTTAAAAATGCCGCTGGCATAATAATGCAGGCTTTGGCCGCTACGGCCAGTTCAGCCAGAGTTGAAGCGCCAGCCCGAGCAATTACCAGGTCAGCGGCGCCGCTGTATTTATAAAATTGATCACTAAAGCCAACTACCTTGACTCTCTTGAGTTGCTCATCACTCAAAATTTGGTGGTATTTTTGTTTGACGGCCATCTCGTGTTGACTGCCCGTAAAATGAAGGATGTGGCTTTTGGCATCAGCCTTAAGCAACTGGGGCGCAATGGCCAAGGTTTTATCATTTAAGGTTTTGGAGCCAAGGCCACCGCCGGCCACCAGCAGCACAAAGCTGTCCGCCGGCAATTCGAGCTGTTTCTTATATTCAATTTGGAGATCTGGAGTGACCGGTCTGATCCGCTCATCGGTCGGAACACCGACGTACTTGACCGTACCAGCTGGATAAGTGTCGGTGTAATACTCAACCGGCATACCGCTAGTATGGATTTTAGCCCAGCGACCAACTAAGCGATTAGCTAAACCAGGTTCGGCATCCGAATCATGAGTAATAATCGGGATATGTAAACTTCGGGCGGCTAAGCCGATGGGTACCACCACATAGCCACCTTTGGAAAAGATGACGTCCGGCTTGAGCTTTTTGAGCAAGCGGCGAGCCGAAAATGCACCATATAAAACTTTAAAAAAGTCTTTGATGTTTAAGATAATAGTTTTTATATCAACTAGACGCGCCAAAAGACTCTGATCATGGTAACGGCGAAACTTACCTGAGGTAACAAAAAAAACTTGGTCAAAGATTCCAAAACGTTCTTTAACCCCGTCAAGTTTGTCTCCACGCAGCCCAATGTAAATTAGTCGACACTTTGGACATCGCCGCCTAAGTACGTGGGCGAGCGGTAACAGCGGTGTGATATGCCCGCCCGAGCCGCCGCCCGCCAAGATTATTGTTTTTGGTTTCAAAGGAGCCGCCTGTTGGCTCTGGTTCCTTAACATTGTAACTAGTATAGCGCGAAATCTGGAAAACCAGGCCCAGCGCGGCAGTCAGAAAGACTAGGCTGGTACCACCCTGACTAATCAGCGGCAAAGTAATGCCCTTAAGCGGCAGTAAGCCGACCATGGCGCCAATATTAATAATCATCTGAGTACTAAACCAGGCCAAAACCCCGACGACTATCAAGCGGTAGGCCCAGTTGGTGCTACGCGCGATTATTTTTTTTAGCCGGCTAATATAGAGACCGTAAATTACCAGGATTATGGTGGTGCCAATAAAGCCGAATTTCTCGGCTATAACGGCAAAAATGGAGTCGTTAGAAGGCTCCGGCACGTAGCCAAATGAAGCTGTGCCAAAGCCTAAGCCTTGCCCAAAAACACCGCCCGAGCCGATAGCCGTCAAGGCTTGGCAAGCATGGTAGCCACTGAGCTGACAGTTGGCCTCGGGATTTAAGAACGTGGTAATACGATCGCGACGATAAGGGGTACTGGCTATCGCCAGACCAGCTAAGGCTATAACAACCGCAGCTACTATAGCGATGCGTCTTAAGGGAACACCGACGGCGTAAGCCATCAGGCCAATTATCATAACCACTACCGCCGCTGAACCAAAGTCACTTTGCAATTTAGCAATCACAAAACCGGCAGCTAGCACAATAAGAAGCAGTGGCCTAAGGGTGGCTTTAAAATCGTTGACTTTCCCTGCCCTATAGCGCTTCGCTAACCAACCAGCCAGCCATATTATCAAAGCAAACTTAATTAGTTCGACTACCTGGAAAGAAAAGCCGCCAAAACGGATCCAGCGATGCGCCGGATAAGCTTCGTTAATAGGCGTAAACATTACCACCAATGAACCAATGATAGCAATTGCTGCCAGCGGTTTAGCCAACTTAAAAACCTTTTCTATGGGCAGCTGAGTGGCAACTATGAAAGCAATTACTCCTAGGCTAACATCTATTAACTGTTTTACTATGAAGTGGTTCTGGCTAATGCCTTGACTGGCAGCCAGTCCTGGGCTGATGGAATAAACCACAACTAGGCCGATAACCATTAGCAGAGCTGTCAGAATAAGTAGAGAGTGATCAGCCTTGTGCCGACGTAGATATTGACTATCAAGTGCCGATGTTCCTGGTTGATTAAATGCTAGCTGGGGCCGCCGGCGAGAGCGGATGTTCACAGCGGTCCTCCGAGGATAAACATAATCAGACCAACGAATGAAGCGACGGCACCGAGGACCCAAAAGCGCATTGTAACTTTAGTCTCGGGCCAGCCCAGTGCTTCAAAATGATGATGGATTGGTGAAGACAGAAAAACTTTTTTGCCCCTCCTGAGTTTTTTGCTTAAAATCTGGATTACTACCGAGCCAATTTCGACCACAAAAACGGCCGCTATGACGGGTAGCAAAAAGACGGTATCGGTTAAAAAAGCTACGACGCCAAGAGAGGTGCCAAGTGCAAAAGAACCAACATCGCCCATAAAGAAACGGGCTGGATAAATATTAAACCAGGTGTAGGCCAGCAGCGCACCGGCGACGGTCATGCAAAATCCTGCCACCCCATATTTACCCTCAATAAAGGCAATCAGCGAATAAGTTCCAAAGGCTATCACGGCTAGGCCACCAGCTAGGCCATCCAAGCCATCAGTCATGTTAACAGCGTTGGCTGTAGCGAAGATTACCAGAATAAACAGTGGAATGATTAGCCAGCCGATATGTAGATCACCTAAAAACGGTATATTGACACTGGTGACATCTAGTTTGGCAAAGAACCACCAGCCGCCAACTAAAGCAACGCCTGTTAACAGCGCGGCCTTAACTTTAGCTCGCATGCCGGCAATTGCCCCGCCAAAGCCCCGAATATTAATAAGGTCATCAATCAAACCGATTGTCCCAGCACCAGCCATGGCCGCCAGCGGCAGCCAGGTTTGAGAGCGGGAAAGATTGCCGGCCATTGTCACTAAAATAGTAGCCAGGACGAAAATCATACCAGCCATAGTCGGAATGTTACGCTCGTGTTTGGCGGCGTGTAGTTTCTGATAGACCGTCGCTGTCTCGCCGGTGATGGCCGTGGTTCGAGGCCGCTTCCACCACTTACCAGAATAGGCAGCCGTAGTGTAAAGCGGCGTCAAAATCATGCTGACTGCAAAGCCTAAGAAGCCGAACAGAAAAATTTGTTCGATGGTTGAGGCGTCGGCTACGACTTGAAGTGTACTCATGTTTGTTTGGCTGTGATGGCTAATATTATATCATTTTTTCGGCACCACGCCGAAGTTATCAATCAACATGTGGGCCAGATCGCCAAAAATTGGCTGAGCAGCGCCAGCACCAGCATAGCCACCAATACGAGGATCGTTAACCCGCACCACAATTACATATTGAACTCGGTCGCCGCCGACGAAACCAATATATGTGCCATTGAATTTATCCTCGTAATAACCACCGGCTGGATTGGCAATTTGGGCCGTGCCGGTTTTGCCACCTACACTATACTTATCGCCAAAGCGTCTGGCAAAATGATGGTTAGCCACAACATATTCCATCAGCGAGCGCATTTGGCTAGAAACGGCGTCCGAGACCACGCCGGTTCGCACCACATTGGGCTGCTTAACTTGGCTGCCGACTTGTTCAACTAAATGTGGCTGATAGTAGATGCCGCCGTTAACAATCGACGATAGAGCTGCGGCCATTTGCAGCGGCGTGGCCGCCATAGCCTGACCAAAGGCGGTATTAGCATAGGTCAATTTTAGAGCATCACCGCTGAGCGGATCAGGGATATAGCCATTGGCCTCATAGCCCTGCTCTATGCCGGTGGCCTTGCCCAACTGGAAATGATTAGTCATGTAATCGTACCAATGCTCACGGGCTTGTTTATTAATATCACCACCACCCATCTGCATCAGGATCCAAGTAGCCCCGGTATTGACTGACTGGTTCAAGACCTCGGCAATACTTCTGGTAGCTGCACCGCCAACTTCCTCAATATTGGTAATGGTATGGCCGTCTAAATCCCAGCGACCAGGATCATAAAATGTCGTATCGGGTTTGATAACACCCAAATCCAGCGCCGCGCTGGCGGTCAGGATCTTCATGGAAGAGCCAACTTCTAGCGGTGAACTAACGGCCGCATTATTAAAGACGTCACTATTGCTGACATTGTAATACTCAGCCGGGTTGTAGCTTGGCCAATTAGCCATGGCCTTGATGGCTCCAGAGTTTACTTCCATAATTAGGGCCGAACCGGAGTTGCTGCGAGCCGTTTCTAGGCCCTTTTTGAGAATATTCTCCAGTTGTTTTTGCATGCCCAGATCAACTGTTAAAATCACATCGCTGCCGGCTTTGGGGTCAACTTGGATATTATCTTTACTGGCGGCCAGCGGCACACCACGGACATCAGTCACCGCTTTCAGCAGGCCTGGCGTGCCAGTCAGTTCTTTGTTATAAAACTGTTCGAGACCATAAGAGCCCTTTCCTTCATCGTTAACAAAGCCCAGCAGCTGGGCGGCCAAATTGTTTTGCGGATAAGTTCGATAAGTCTGGGCTTGGATGCCGATACCTGGTAACTTTTGTTCGACGATTTGATTTTTTTGAAGTTCGCTAAGACGTTTAGCCAGCACGACGTAACGAGTGTCTAGTCGCCTCATTGCCGCTTCGTAGTCTGCGGGATCTCCTGCCGTTATGGCACTAGCTGTGGCCGCCGTAGCCGGAATGTCTTTAATATAGCCCGGGTCAGCATAAAGTGTATAGAGCTTCTGGTTTAAAACTAGCGGAACAATTTGTGAGCCTTCATGCGCTTTGACTAAACCGCGATCAGCGGCGATGGAGTACTCTTTCAGCTGATCGGCCTGGGCAGCTTTCCGATAGTAGTCATGGCGGATAATCTGCAGATAAAACAGCCGTCCGATAATGACGGCCAGGATTAGAATTAGAGCGACGTACCAGATATTAATGCGACGGTTAGCAGAAGGCATAAAGTTCAATTTCTTTGTTTTTTTAGGCTTTGAGCCCATTATATCAGTTATTAATCATTCAGTAGTAGACCCCGCCTAATTTGATCTAGAGGGGGCTCACTACTGAGCAATCGTTCCAGCCGGAGCAACCGAAACTAGGCCTTGGGCCACGCTGCTGCCAGCCACCCGATCAAGCGACTGAAAGCGGGCTGCGGCGATTTCCAGCTCAGCTTTTTGATTTTGTAGTTCAGTTTGCTGTTTCTGCAGCTTGTCAATGGTATAGCCGTAGCTATTGGTCTTAGTCACTTGGGTCAGATAGAGTAAACCAATCAGGCAGGCCAGAATTAACAGAATGACTGTATTGGTGATAGGGCCAAGCGCCCGATCGGCGACCATAAATGAAACGGCGTTTTGATTACGACGACCATAGCCTCGTCTGGCATGAGCGATTGAACTTGAGTATGTCATATTTTTGTTTTCTTGCCCCTTACCTTTCCTGAGTGAAGCAGTTTGCAATCAGATTGCGGAACTTCATGAAAAGGCGTGGGGGTCTTTTTTTTGTTTTTGTTTGTCCCACCCAATTTTTAATTTCAAAAATTGGGTGGGGTCCCCAAGGTGCCTCAGCGATGCTTAAGCACCCTTACCTGCACCTTGTATGTTCGGGAGCTACTTTTTACCTTAATAGGCATGAATTTAATTTACTTCCTTTCTATTTTTATTTTTACGGCGGCTCGCAATTTGGCACTACGAGCTCGCGGATTGATATCAATTTCTTCGGGCCTGGCAGTAATTGGTTTTTTGGTCAGCAGCTTCAGATCGGCCTCATAAAGATTTTTAGAATGTTGCTCCAAAAAGCGCTTGACGATCCGATCTTCCAGGCTATGGAAGCTAATGACGGCCAGCCGGCCCTGGATTTTCAAGAGTTCTATCCATATTGGTAGGCTAAGTTCCAGTTGAACCAGCTCGTTGTTCACAGCGATTCTTAGCGCCTGGAATGTCTTAGTCGCCGGATGAATTTTGCCTGTTCTTGGCATGACTCTCGAAACGGCGGCGGCAAGTTGAACAGTGTTGGCAATCGGCCGGACCGCTACAAGCGCATCAGAAATCATGGTTGCCCTTTTTTCCTCGCCGCAGTTTTTAAGTACTCCGGCGAGCTCGGCTTTTGGCCAATCATTCACAATTTGATCGGCCGTCAGTTTCTGTCTCGGGTCCATACGCATATCCAACGGGCCAGATTTGCGAAACGAAAAACCACGCCCCTGATCCTCAAAGTGCAGTGAACTTACACCCAAATCTGCCAAAATCATGTCAAATTTTTTACCTGTTTCCAGCAGTTTTCGGCTGGCACTTAAAAAATCTCGGTCTAAGATAGTAGACTTTTTAAATTTCTCGCGAAGTACATCTGCCGCTTGTGGATCCCTGTCCACAAGCGTTGCCCTCTCCGGCGCGGCTGTTGCCGCAATAACTGCTGCAGCATGTCCGCCCATACCGGCCGTAACGTCAAGAAAACTCTCGCCGTCGGTCGGCTTCAGGCACCTGATGACTTCTTCGAGCAAAACTGGTATGTGGTGAACGTTTGATTTAGACATTTTTGTTTTTGTTTTTGCAAGATCACCTAATCAGCAGCCAGCTTTTTGTTTTTGGGGTTTGTTTATTTTTGTTTTCTCTGAGATTGCTCTCAGAGAGAGTGGAGCTCAAGCCGCGAACGGTTAAGTTCTTGTCTTAGGCTCCTAAAGTTCTTTGTGAGAGACTTTGTGAGGTGGAGTTTTGGGAGGTGTTACAAAACTAAAATGTACCAGGGTTTTTTGACAGTGGTTACCCTTTAAAGTCCACTGGCTGACTGCCAATTAGCTGACCTCGAACTGCAGCTTACGCACCGCTCTGGCCTGCCGTCCGGCAAAGCCGGCCGCACCGCCAGCGCTTCTGGCGCATTGCTTCGTCAGTAACGCTCTGTCACTCGCTCAACGTACCATCTGTACGTCTCGCTCGTTCCTCGCTACTTCCTTGCACTACATCCAGATGCATAACCCGCATCTTCTTTCTTCAACTTGTCGCCAATTTGTTAAGTTGCGAAAACTGCCTCCGCCCGTCAGGCGGCCATCAGGCGCCAGTACTTACCGGCTCGCACCGCTACGACATCACGCCCAATTTGGGCGTAGTCCAGCAGATGCTGCGGCAGTTGCACGCGACCCTGCTTGGCATCAATCTGGCACTCTACCTTGCCCGTCCTAAGCTGAACGTTTTTGTCGGCCGTCTCTTCGTCAAGGATGTTGCCTTGCAGAGCCGGCTCAACCAATTCGTCCCAAACGGATCTAGGATAGAGGTGGAGATAGTTTTTGTAACCGCGGGTTAGGACTGCTCCTTGAGCAAACTCACTGCGAAGTTCGGCTGGTATGGTCAGCCTCCTTTTGTCATCTAGCTTGCGTTCGAAGTAGTCTCCCATGGTTGATAGTGGTTTTTGTTTTGTGGAGTAACGATTTTGGTTACCCACTTTTACCCACTGAGCTGACTATACAACCCACCTCTACCCACAGCAAGTACTTTTAATAAAAAAGTGGTCGCTGCCGCGACCACTTATCCACAGATTGATCGAAGTTTATATAATAAGCACAATATATAGCGTTCTGTGGATATTATTTTCCGCTAGGTAACGTGCGTTCAAGAGATGCTGGCACATTGGCTTTTGTACCGGGGGTTTCCCTTTTAGAATCGATAATGTTTTTGCCGATGAAAACAGCAGAGAGCGCCATCAAGCCACCGACGGCAATTACTCTTAAAAGATTGCGGTCATATTCACGCTGAGCTGACTTGTTTTGCTGAACTTCATGGCGAGCTCGCCTGTTATATCCTGCCCTTTGTTCGAAGTCGGCCAGTTGGGATATTTCTCCCCTCCTGAAAATATCTTTTTTGTATCTTTTCTCTAGTATTTCTGCTGGTGATTTCATTCTAATATACTAGCACAAAGTGTTAAAATGGTCAAGCTTATGTCAATTTAAGATAGTTGTTTGATCCGCTCGGCAAACCACTTGGCGCTCTCACGGATTGTTCGTTTCATGCCATCCTCTCTATCAACCGCCACTAGCCCAAACTTCGGCCACCAACCCATCGCCCACTCGAAGTTATCGAGCAGGCTCCAATGAAAGTAACCCCGGACATCAACTCCCTGACTAATAGCCCGTTCCATCGCCACAATCGTCTCTTCAATCCACCAGCGCCGATATTGATCCTGGGCATCGGCCACACCATTTTCCGTCACAATTATCGGCTTTTTAAAGTGAGCCCAAGCGCGCATTAAAATTGGATAAAGTCCTTCTGGCTCCATGTACCAGCCTAGATCATTAACCGGCGTACTTGGATTGGTCCGCTTAAACAAACTGTCGTAGTAGTCCGTGAAGTAATAATTCATGCCGACAAAATCCTGATATTTATTTATTCTTTTTATAAACCACCAGTTCCAGAAGTAGCGCATAATCTTGGTCGAAAATTCATCAAAATAGTCATGCGGATCTTTGGCTTGAATATTAGCAATTTGCAAAGCGATGCCAATGTTCAAGTGCTGATGATGGCTTTTAAGAATTCGGTAGGCCGATTTATGAGCTCGGATAAGATGCCAGTAAACTCTGGCGCAAGCAAGTAGACTTTTTTCTTCAGGCGGCCACTGATGATTAGAAGATAAATCCTTAACTAGATAGCCGTAGGCGGTGTATACATTTGGTTCGTTGATTGTAATTATGTACTTCAAGTCCTTGCCGTATTCACTAGCGATTTTTTTAACAAACGCGTTGAAATAGATTAGGTTGGAGCGTTTTTTAAAACCGCCTTTTTGCTCAAACCAAACCGGATGTGTCCAATGCCAAATGTTTAAGACCGGCTCAATACCTCTGTTGCGCAGATGCTTTATATAACGACGGTAGTACTCAACGGCGTCTTCGTCCCACTGCCCTTCTTCCGGCTCCAATCGTGACCATTCAATACAAAAGCGGAAAGCATTGAGGTTAAGTTTTTTAACAATGTCAAAGTCTTCTTCGTAACGATTCAAGTGATCCACGCCGTAACCGGAAATGTAGTTATTAGGATCTTGAGCCTGTTTTTTTACATCTTCCCAAACCGGCACATAGCCAATACGGTCTTTGGCTGTCTTGGCTAGTTGAGTAGCATTCTCTAATTCCCAGACTGTCCACTGGTCATGATTGCCGCCTTCCACTTGATGACCGGCGGTGCTGGCACCCCACATAAAATTTTTTGGAAAAGCTTTTTCTTTGACTTCTTCTGGCATTTCACCCGCCTAAGTTTTTCATCATGTTATGGATCGATTTTCTCAAGTATTAGTAAGTTTTACCAGAACAGATATTTTATTTGTACAGACTTTCAAAATAGTTAATGAAAAATTTCGGCGGGTTAAACAACTAGATAACCGAACCGGAATTGGCGACCTGCGGCAGGCGGGCTTTAAACTTGCCATTTTCAATCAGTATTTTGCCGCCAATAAAACTTTTCTCAACTGCTCCAACTGCAAGATTGTTCATATACGGAGTCCAGCCCGAGCTGGACAGGCCTTTCGGATATTTATCGCCAATTCGGTATTCTTCCAGCCGCCAAGTTACCTTTGTAGTTGACGAAAGTTTAATGCCTATAATTTCGGCCGGGCTTTTAGAAGTAGCATCGATGATCCGTTCCAGGCTAATACGACCACGCTTCATTTGATAAAACAGCAGTGGCAGTGCGAACTCTACTCCTGGCACGCCAAAGCAAGTCCGATGGTCTGGATCATGAATTCCCTCCGGATTTTCCTGCTCGGCCGCCCACTTATCGGCTGCTAAATGCGGCGCGTGGTCGGTTTCTAAAACATCGATTTGACCCTCCGCAAAAAGTCTAAATAGTTCTGCTGCAGAAGCTTCATCAACTAAGGCAGGTTGCATTCGAGCAAACCAACCTTCGGTTACTTCATCTTTTTCAGATTTTAGTATGTGATGAGGACAAACCCCGCAAGTAACTTTGGCTCCTTTTTCTCTGGCCTTCATAACAAGTTCAGCATCAGTCGGCGAATTGATGTGGCAAACGTGCAATTGGTGACTATGACGATTAGCAATTAGTTCAATAAATTCCCAAAGATTGTCCTTGCCAGAATGCAACATAATCGGCTTATTTGGTGCAGCCTTGTGCCAAGTTTTGACAATTGCATCAAATTCATCTGGCTGGTAGTCTCTGGCATTTCCGGTAGTCGCGGCGCCGTAAAGCTTAAGCCCAATCGAATGTGGAGCCATTAATGCCAATTCTGCTAGGTTGTCTGATTCCGGTTGAGAACCAGCATATGTAGCAATCGGCATGTGGGAAGTCTTTTTAATAATTGCTTGCTTCTGGGTCAGTCGCTCCATTGTCCAAGTTGGATTACCCGGATTATTTGGCATGTCACAGACCAAGGCGTAGCCGCCTTGCAAAGCGGCCTTCGATCCGGAGGCTATTGTTTCAGCTTTGTTAGTTCCGGGCTCGCGGAAATGAATGTGTAAATCAATAGCGGCTGGGATAGTGACGGTCTTAGGCTCGGCCATTCATAATCCCATCGAACAAGGCCATTCGAATATAGAGCCCATTGCCAGCTTGTTCGAAATATTTGGCCCGGTGGTCGCTATCGACGTCGGTTGTAATTTCATCGACTCGCGGCA
>Ga0155576_131_pt1 | contig 16914 bp, 16 predicted proteins | sample RifCSPhighO2_12_FD_107233 | JGI IMG/M metagenome (GOLD analysis project Ga0155576, IMG submission 107233) | Candidatus Saccharibacteria bacterium RIFCSPHIGHO2_12_FULL_47_17
AAAAATAAGACAACCTTGCCAATTTCGTCAGGCTCACCCATCCGGTGCATTGGGATCTTGGCCATAAAGGCCTCGATCATGGCTTTTGGATCGGCGCCAGCTGGCATTTTTATTTGTGATTGCATGGCTTCGACGCCCGGTGTCTGGATGCCGCCTGGCGCAATAGCATTAACCCAAATTTTATGCGGTGCGAGTTCAAGCGCCATATTTTTGGTGAATCCCCAGAGCGCATGCTTCGACGCGTCATATACGGCAAGTCCCACGGAAGAAGGATGGAGCGCATCTATAGAAGTGATATTGATGATTTTGCCGCCTCTCTTCTGTTTTATCATCACTTCCGCAACCGCCTTGGTGAACATAAAAGCGCTTCGGACATTCACCGCCATAATCTTCTTGAAATCCTCGACTGCCATTTTCATTGCCGGAATCATGGGGTAGATACCGGCATTGTTCACCATAATATCCACGCTACCGAATGTCCTTTCGGCAAAATCAACTGCCGCTTTCACCTCTGTCTCCTCCGAAACATCCGTTTTAATAAAATCGGACTTGAAACCAGCATCACTTAATTCTTTCGCCGCTTTTCCACCTACTTCAGGATTGATGTCGGCGATAAGCACACTTGCGCCGGCTTCGGCTAGGCGATAGGCAATGCCGAAACCGATACCCTTGGCGCCGCCGGTAACAATGGCCGCTCTGCCACCAAGGTTTAATAATTCGCTAATTGATTGCATTTTTTACTTTCCTTTATCACTCTATAGCGTATCACTGTTTTAAGCTCTTCTGGTTGAGTTCGCCACAGATGTCAGGTTTTTTAAAAAAGTTCTGAAAGAAGTTTGATCACAAATGTGCTAAGACCAATAATGATGGCAACGCCTAGTGAACCAAAAAAAGATCCGACAAATAAAAACAAAGAGTCCTCCAAAATTAGCCCCAGGCAAATGACGACAACTCCCATTGATGGCAGGGTGTCTAGCCCAGTCAGTGGCGGTGCCAAAAAAGCAGCTAAGGCGAAAATAAAAATTAAAAGGCCGATCAATTGAGACATCAGCGGTAACTCGAAAACGCGGCGCCAACGCGGGCTGGAACGGCGTTCAAACCAACTTATGCGACGAGCTATCATTGGTATTGCCCGGCGCTCCATAATTTTTCCAAGCCTCATATTTTGCCAACGATTTGGTAGCCAGATTGTCTTCAGCCCGCCGATCATCTCCAGGGCCAAAAGCATAACAACAATTTCAAAAACATGGGTCACACCAGCCGTTGGCAGTGGCAACGCCGGAATGATCATCAAAAACAAAATAATAACCCCGAAGCTTTTGGCGCCAAAAACCTCTATTAAACTGGACAGTGTTTTAGGCCCGTCACTTTTTAGCCACTTTTCAATTTCTTGGCTAAAAGTTTCACCGGATATTTTGTTCATCCGGCTAATTATCTTTAGTTTAGAAACTTCATGATATCAAACAGGTTGCCCGATTCGATGTGATGAGTAGAAACTTCTACCAGCCTTTCTGATTTGCTGTTGAAGGCTATGGAGTCGCCAACCAGCAGGGCGGCCACGGCGTCAGTCTCGTTGCTGCCAACGTAAATGCAGTTACCAGAATAGGCATTGTATTTTTGGATCATATCTTTGACGCAGTCAGCTTTATGGTCAACATCGTATCTGGCAGGCGTGGCACCTGCTAGCACATCGTTTTCATCAAAATGATATTGGTTGACAAATATTTCCTCGAATAAATCTTTGGATTCCGTGCCATAAACGGCCTCCACCACCAAGTCTATACCGCTGGAAATGGCAAACATTTTATAACTGCGCTCGTGCAAGGCCCGAATCGTCTCAATGGCACCCTCCATTGGATGGAGGTTCATGATGGCGTTGATGATGGCTCGCTTGGTGGCACCGGCCTCTCTTAGCAGACGAACGTCGTTTTCGACAAACTGAGTGTAATTAACTTCGCCGGATATGTACTGCTTGAGAAGGGTGCGGGTCTTTTCCTTGTCTACACCAAAATATTCCCATAGATGCTGGTAAAAGTACTCCATACCATCTACCAACGTGCCATCCAAATTAAAAAATATCAGTTTTGTATCACTATTCATTACCTTAATAATACCAAAAGTTCGGATTAGTTTTGTTAGTAACCTAAAAGGTAATGGTAATCGTCTTCTTCCAGCTTAATGGAAGCGGCGGCCACATTGGCCTCCAAGTGTTCAATTGATAGCGTCCCCGGAATTGGCAACATAACTGGTGAACGTTTAAGCAACCAGGCGATGGCAATCTGAATCGGACTGCTTTGGTATTTGTCAGCCATCTCTTGCAGACGACGGTTCAACGTCACACTGCCGCTTCTGAGCGGGAAGAATGGAATGAAGACAATGCCTTCACGAGTGCAGTATTCCAAAACATCGTCGTGTTCACGCTCCATCAGATTGTAATGATTCTCTACCGCAACAATATCAACCGCGCTTCTGGCCGCTTCGATCTGATCAATTGTGACCCCGGAAAGGCCGATGTGCCTTATTTTGCCAGCTGCTTGCTGGCTTTTTAGAAAATTCATGGTCTGTTCTATGGGCACTTTCGGATCAATCCGATGCAGAAGCCACAGTGGCAATTGTCTGAGCCTTAGTAATTCAAGGCTGTTATCAATCTGAGACTGCAGACTAGCCGGATCATTATCATCACTCCAGCCGCCTTTAGTGGCCGCCACTAAACCGCGCGGCGGCGCCAATGTCTGGCCAATAACCATCTCGCTCTGGCCGTATTTGGCGGCCGTATCAATAAAGTTTATGCCAAGTTCAACCGCCCGTTTTAAGGCTGCCCGCGATTCATTATTATCAGCAATTCGATTGGTGCCCAGTCCCAGCCGATTAACGGTTATATCGCCTAACTTAACTATTCCCGCATTCTTGGCCGTTAACTGCCCCATACATATATTTTAACTGCAGCTTGAGCACTTCTGCGAAATCCCGAATATGTTTGAATGGTCTCAAAGTCAAACTTACGATTATTTCGACGGGCGTATTTTAATCATGGTTCGCAAGTTAGCCAAATAAAATTCAGGGTTAACTTTGGAATGTCCTCTTAGATAAGTCGCGTGTTTATTAATAAAGGCCACAGGCTGGTTTGATGGACCTTCCAAAGTGGGATCGGTCTTTAACAAATCATCCTGCTCCATAAGCTTCAATGCCGTCATGATCTCTTCTTCGGTCATGAACAGGGGCTTATACGGCCTAATTAGTGCACTAATATTCATATTGTTGATGGGGCTAGAGCTCAACAACAATCTTTACCTGGCTCCCATTGGATATTTAGTGTTGCAGTTGTCTTAGCTACTCTTAGTATACTCCTGCCAACACCTTAAACCTAATTGCTACCAAGCAGCTTGCTATATTTCTAGCACAAAGTTGCCTAAAATCGGTTCGCGTTCAAAACCCATCCGCAGCGCCACTTCGTCATATCCTTTCTGGTATCTCTCAATGGTATATTGGTTGGCATAAGACAGGTTGTGGGCAGCGACAATCCCGACCTGTCTAACACCTATCTTCCTAGCAACTTCTATTGCTGCTTGAACTAGGGTGTCGCGCCAAAGCAAGCCGCCATGCAGACTACTGTTCTTATAAAACTCTTCCTTGCCGTCGAAGTTTTCCATAAGCTCAACCAAGCCTTGTAGCTGAACGATTTGCAGTATCGGATCAGCATTTTTTTGATCGACGCCGGCGCCCAAAACTGCCTCCAGCCGATTTCTATAAGTCAAACTAATAACCAGTCCAGCATCAAAAAAAGGTAGTTCTGGAGTATTGGGCAGCCCAATGTTCTCGGGCCATGTATATGAGCCGCCAATGGGTGCATCGTGCCGTAGGGTGATTTAGGGTTCACAAAATGAGTAAAACCATAAAGATTAAGTGTTCTTGGCGGATTTCGATCGCCGGGTAGATGCATGACTTCCTCAACTGCCAGTCCGGCAACCAATTCCGGGAATCGGCTAACTAGGCTAGACTCCAGCTCATAGCCTAATCCTAAAGGTGGCGGTGTATCAGTAAAAACTTCTGCCATAATTTTTAGTTGGAACAAAAAGGCTCGAGTTGCCCTCGAGCGTTTTTGGTGGAGCTGGTGGGTATTACACCCACGTCCGTCGGTTTATCGAGCTAGCGCTCTACAGGTTTAGGCCATTTAATTTGGTTTGGGAGCAAAGCTGTAAAGTGGCCAAAAAACTTCATTCCCTATTCCTAAGTCTTAGCAGATTTTATGGAAAGTAAAATCTGAGCAACCAGATGATATGACACGCACTGAACATTATCTGGTGTGGCGTTCAGGCGCGGTTCTCGAACTTAAGTTAAGCGAGAACTAGTACTGGCGTGCTAAAAGCAGCTTTTACACTGTTGTAAGCATTCGCCAAGTAGTTAGATACTTTGTTGGCATCTAAAATTGTTTTGCCAATAACGCTGACAAGCGACCTGCAAACTAGTTGATAAAGTCCAACGTCGAGCTAAATTCAGCCCCGTAACCAGAAATTATACCATATATTAATAACATAAGCAATAAGGTGTTTTGTCAATCCCAGTGGAACCGGCTTCGTCGTTCGATGGAGGCGAAGTTCCACAGGATTGACCCCGTGGAATCCGCAAAGCGGAAATTCCACTAGGGTCAAAAATTAGCTTCTGCTAACATTTATAGAATGTGCGGGAAGAAGATGGTACTTATTGCCACTGCTATTGGCTGCAGTGATCTTTTTATTGCTTAGTGGTCTTACCAAGTTTCAGGCTCAAAAGAAGCACCATAGCACAAGCTCCAAAATTAATGCCTGATACAATCCTAAAAAGTAGATCCGGCAGAATAAATAAACTATATAAAAAGGCAACGACGGAAGTTGACGTCCATATTACGTACGAGGTCACATTAGCGCTCGGTTTTTGATGATAATAGAGGTCTTTGATCGTCGGCCAATAGGCAATAAGGCCGATAACACCGACTCCCGCATAGGCAACTGTTATCAGTTTCAGTAATAATTCTTTCATTAAATGTTACTACGATTCTTAAAAGATTTTATTAAGTTGCTTCAGATTTTTCACAAAGTCTTTGGACTGCGACTTACCCCACATCTTTTCCAGTTGGTGGTAATGGTTTTCTAGAACTTTTTCGGCTTTTTGGTAAGTCTTGACACCCTTCTGAGTAAGAGTTACTTCTCGAATTCGTCTATCTTTTCGGTGACGACCAATATTAACTAATCCCTGCTTTTTCATGATCTGCAACTGACGGCTAATGTTAGCTTCTGTCTGATATAGCATAGTGGCGACAGTTTTTTGGGACCGTGGCACAGCCAAATGAAGTTGGCTCAAAATCCGGACTTGACTTAAGCCCACTTCTGTTTCATGAGCCAATAGTTCGTCAGCTTTCTGTTGTAAAATAAACAGCGAGCGGTGCAGGGTAACGGCCGGCGACGGCTGACTAAAATAATCTTTTTTCATAGCCCTCTAATTCTACGCCTGATACTTAACAAGTCAAGTATCTTGATAAATGAGCAGGGGACTAATTTAATTTTGTTGGACGCTCTGGTAAATTTGACACCACTGTTTTAGCGTCAGTTCCTGGGCTCTGGCGTCCGGGAAAATATTTGCCTTTTTCAGAATATCGTCAGCCTGTTGCTTGCTAATCCCAAGTCCCCCGGCCAAGCTGCTGCGCAGTTTCTTACGTCGGCCGGAGAAGCCGGCCTTGACGATACGGAAAAATTTTTGCCTATCTAAATCTTTAAAAGGCGGCCTGTCCCGCCGGCCTAAAATAACTACTCGGGAATCGACTTTCGGCGGTGGTTTGAAAAACCTGGCTGGAACAACAATGCCAAGTTCAACCTCGTAATAGAGCTGGACGCTGACCGACAGCAAGCTCATTTGGCCGGGTTTAGCGGCGATCCGCTCGGCCACCTCTTTCTGTACAAGCAAAACCATCAGGCTCGGCGGATTAGCCGATTCACTTAATATCCTAATTAGGTTACTCGTCAGATAGTAGGGTATATTGGCCACCACTTTATAGCCACTTGGCAGCCTGTTCAGATCGAATGCTAATATGTCTGCTTCAACAACTTCCAGACTTGGCGCGCCTGGTAGCCTACTTGCCAGCTCCGAGTCAATCTCGACAGCCACGACCTTTTTTGTCTCCGCTACAAGGTGCTTTGTCAGGCTGCCTTGGCCGGGGCCGATTTCTAAAACGGTGTCATCGCCAGTTAGTTTGGCTGCAGCACAAATAGCCTTGAGGGTCGGCTCGTCATTCAGCCAATGCTGTCCCAACGATTTCTTTGCCATAGCTGTGATTTTACTCTATCTATAATCTCCGCACATCCCGAAACGCACCCCGCTGACACTACAGCGTACTAGTATACTAGTACGCTGTAGTGCGGATAAAGCCAGCGATTAAGTGATAGAAATCGTAAGGAACTATCTACCAGTAATGGTTAGAGGACCAGAAATTATAGGCCCCAGCCCAGCCACCGTAGCGTGATTGGGCATAACCCGAGCACCATCTAAGCTGAGTTACCGGATTGGTCTGCCAATCGGCTCCGGCCGTAGACATTTTACTGCCGGGGTAAGCCTGGCATAAACCGTAAGCCCCGGGTGGGCTGCCGGCGGCGTTGGTTCGCCAACTGGATTCACGACTGACAATATAATTGACGTAGTTGTAATCAGAGCTGGCAATGCTGGCCGCCGCCATCAAAGATGTTCGATCGCCAGTTACAGCCACAGCGCTGCCGCGGGCCGTAATTTGTGGCACAGCGGCGGTGGTGACAGTCTCGTGGATAGCGGTGCGAGCAAGTTCATTACCGGCCGAATCGGCCTGAATTAGGTAGGTGACAGTCTTCTTGCCCGGGGCTCCGCTCTGACGGACAACGGTCGTACCAAAGCTCAACGTGCCATCATTTACAATCTCTTCCGGTACTGGGATGGTCTCCTCAACGTTCACCAGTTTGGCATCTTTACGCAGCACAAAGACTTCCATGTTCGGGGTTATGGCGGTGGCTTGTGACGGCTGCACGGTTTCACCCTCGGCAAGATCAATTTTCTTTTCTTTAAGCAGATCGCCCACATTCTTGGCTTGAGTATAAGTAGTTAGCGCGGCCCCATAAAGATTTAATCTAACCTCCGTGGCTCGGCTAACAACTACCTTTTCGCCGATAATATTTTCGGCCAAGCTGCCTGGAGTGAAGTTGGCGACATCTTCCGGTTGCAGGCTCAAGCCGGCTTTTTGAGCCACCACCCGAGCACTTTTTTGGGCCGTCAAGGTAACCATTTTATTGCCGCTGTCAATTACAGTCACTGGACGGGCCCGGTAGATATTGATCCGGAAATTATCTTCGGGGATCGGGGTCTCGCGGCTGGGCTCGATAACGTCTTCAGCTAGCAAGTTGAGGTTAAGCTTGTCCAGCAGTTCGCCAACGGTGGCGGCCTTAGTATCTAAAACCGTGCGATCGCCTTTATCAGTCAGAAAAACTACGTGGGCATCAGATGGTTTAGTAATACCCTTATGACCGGCCAAAATGCCAGCTACAATAATAAAGCCCAGCACCAGACCCAAAAGCGGTACGATGTATGGCCGGCGCTCAATCTGCTGGCGACTAGTATCAGAAACGGTCTGATACTGCTTGGCCAATTTTTTGCGTAACAATCTCATCCCATTAGAGTCCTACCTCGTGCTGGAAACCAATAATCATAATTTGAGTGTTTAACATAGTTGTATTCTCAGTTTAAATCCTCAGGGTCTCTAACGGGACTCATAAAACTTCGAGGTTCTTAATTATAGCTTCTCCAAAGGTGCAAAAGCTAGATTGATGCGTTTGCTGCCACGTTTTTTGAAGTAGATGGTGGCGGTTTCGCCCTCCACGTCCAGGACTGTTCCCTCCCCAAAAACCTGGTGACGCACGCCGTCGCCCTCGGACAACTCCAGCACATAGTGCGGTTCAGAGCCGCTCAAAATCGCCGCCTCTGGTAGTTCCATAGTTGGCGTGGCAGCCGTTACTGCCTCGATATCAGCCAAAAAACGGCTGGGCAGATTGGCGCCGCGACTACCGAATAAGGTGCGGCCGATAGCATAAGTTAAATAAAGTTCTGCTTTGGCTCGAGTCATGCCTACATACATTAACCGGCGTTCTTCGGCCATCTCGGCTTCATCATAAAGTGAGCGGCTGTGGGGTAAAACATTCTCCTCCATGCCGGTAATGAAAACGACCGGGAATTCCAGGCCCTTGGCAGAATGAAGCGTCATAAGCGTAACCGCATCAACAGTTTCAGCCGCACCGGTCGTATTAACGCTGTCGATATCCGAAACCAGCGCCACTTCTTCTAAAAAATCTGGCAACTTAAGATCGTGATAATCGCGGGCCACACTTGAAAGCTCGCGAACGTTTTCGGATCGAGCCTCACCCTGGACAGTGCCGTCTTGCAACCAATTAAGATAATCTAGCCGTTTTAGCAGGGCCTCGATTAGAGCTTGTGGGTTTAGCTCATCAATCTGATCGGCAAAACTGTCCAGCAAATCACCGAGTCCAACTAGTGCCCTTTGGGCTCGGGGTGTTAGCTTATCGGCCTCAGCTGCCCGCTTTAGAGCCTCCGCTAAACTAAGCTCTCTTTGACGACGCCAGAAACTAAAAATTTGCAGTGACTTTGCGCCCAAGCCTCGAGCCGGCACGTTAGCTATCCGATTAAAACTGGCCAGATCATCGGGCTGGTATATCAGTCGCAGATAAGCTAAAACGTCTTTAATTTCTTTGCGGTCATAAAAACGCACTCCACCGACAATTCGGTAAGGCAAGCCAAAGCGAATAAAAGTTTCTTCCAGAGCGCGGCTTTGGGCATTTGTCCGATACAAAATAGCAAAGTCGCGATAGCTTCGGGCTTTGATGCTAACAGCCGCCTCCACTCGCCGAGCAATGGCCTCGGCCTCCAGCCGCTCATCGCCAAGCTGCAGAATCTGGACCGGAGCGCCGACGCCGGCAGTCGTCCAAAGCTTTTTGCGGCTACGCTGACGGTTATGGGCAATCACGTTATGAGCAGCATCTAAAATATTTTTGGTGCTGCGATAATTTTGCTCCAGCTTGATAACTGTGCAGTTGGGGTAATCTTTTTCGAAGTTGAGGATGTTGCGGTAGTCGGCGCCGCGCCAAGAATAAATACTTTGCCAATCATCACCAACCACGGCAATGTTTTTGGACGAGCCAGTTAGCAGTTTTATCAGGCGGTATTGGGCGATGTTAGTATCTTGGTACTCGTCGATCATGATGTAGCGGAATTGGTCCTGCCACTTTTGCCTAACTTGCTTGCTATTTTTGAGCATAATAACTGTCCGGCCAATCAGATCATTAAAGTCCAAGGCGCCGGCGCGGCGCAGTTGTTCTTCATAATCTGCAAAGGCTCGGGCAGCCGTTTTGACGGCCGGGCTGGAGGCGCTATCGGCATATTCTGCCGGCGTAATCATCTCGTTCTTAGCTTGGTTAATCATGGCCGCAATTTGTGGGGCCGGGAATTTTTTGTCATCAATATGTAGCTCTTTGATAGATCTTTTGATGGCCGCTAAACGGTCGGCTTCGTCCCAGATCACAAAGTTGTGTGGTATGCCGACGACTGAACCGTCTTGACGCAACAGCCTCACGCAAATGCTATGAAAGGTACCGAGGTATGGCATAAAAACCCGGTCCTCGGGATTTTTGCCAAGTAGTTTAGCTACCCGCGTCCGCATCTCGCCGGCGGCCTTATTGGTAAAGGTTACGGCCAAGATGTTATAGGGCGTGGCTTTGCCGGCGGCCAAAAGGTGGGCTAAGCGATGAACCAGAGTTTTAGTTTTACCACTGCCAGCGCCAGCTAAAATTAAAAGCGGCCCCTCGGTTGTTTCCACCGCCCGCCGCTGCTCAGGATTTAAATCTCTCAATAAGTCAGACACTTAACTATTCTAACAGCAGGGCTAGGCGGTGCGGCTGTGTGCTATTTGAAAATTTCGAACGGTAAGTCAAAGCCAATATTAATAATCTCGGCATCAACTAGCAGATAAAGGCCGACTAGGACGAGGATGGCAAAGACAATCAACCAGCGCCAAAGGTGAGCGTCAGGCTTGGCCGACGGCATTTCCAGCGGCTTGTTAGCTTCGCCGACAACCGTTGCCCGAGGGGCATGTTCAATCGGCGCCGGCGTCACCGACGTCAGCGTCGGTCCGGATGGAAAATGACTGCTGGGCGGCTCAGTGTCGTGGGCCGGCGTGGCAAACGGCGGTGATTGCAATGGCTCGCCCTCAATGATGGCTGGCGGTCCGGTTGGTTCATCATCAACTCCTGATTTAGGAGCTTCTGGTGGTCTTAAGATACCATCGATCAGCGGTGGGGGTGGCGGTGGAGCTTGAGGTTCCGGCGGACTGGTTGGTATTTGAGGCCCCGACGGCCGCGGTTCGTGATGCAATGGACGTTTGGCTAACATCGGGTCTGGCATTGTCGGGTGGTGGCCAACGATTACCGGACGTGATGTTGGCTGAGGCTGGACTTTGCCCGGCTCATTAATATCAAATGCACCTTTCCCTTTTCGTCTTCTTCTAGCGCTCATTTTCTACCTCTGCGTGACGTCTCTGCCACTTTCTAGTCGATTCAACTATACCGCTAAAGCTCTCGTAATTCAGGCTAGCGCCACCAACCAAGAAGCCATCAACACCGGAAATACCAAGATAACCAGAGATGACATCCGGTGTCACGCTGCCGCCATATAGAACCCTTAGTTTATTGGCCCCTCTAGCACCAAAAACATCCTTAACATATGAACGGATATAGCTGACGGCATCGGCTACTTTGTCCGGGGCAGCAATATCACCGCTGCCGATAGCCCAAACTGGTTCATAAGCAATAACCGCTGCGCCAACTTCCTTGGCTGTTAGGTTTGATAGGCCACTCATCAGTTGATCATGAAGCACTTGTTTGGTCTCGCCGTCTAGGCGCTCAGTCTTGGTTTCGCCGACGCAAAGTATCGGAGTGATTTCGTTGCGAACGGCAGCCGCCACTTTATCGCGGATAGTATCTAGAGTTTCATCAAATATATGACGTCGTTCGCTATGGCCAATGATAACGTAGTGAACCAGATCACGCAGCATAGTAAAACTGACTTCACCAGTAAAAGCCCCCTCGTCGCGGAAATAGGCGTTCTGGGCAGCCAGGCGGAATTTACGGCGGTCAATTTGCAGGCTTAATGGCTGAAGTGTCAGCATGCTCGGCGCCAGCACCACTTCGATATCGCGGTGAATTTTAATTCTCTCGGCCAAGCGATGCACCAACAGACTAGCCTCACTGGTATTGAGGTTCATTTTCCAATTACCGACGATTAGAATTTTGCGCATTCCACCCGTTATTTTACTTATGTTTATTGTACATTATTTCTTCTTGAGGGCTTCGATGCCGGGGAGCTTATTACCAGCCATTAGTTCCAGGCTGGCGCTGCCACCGGTTGAAACGTGGCTAAATTCATCGGCTAGACCTTCATCTTCGATGTAGGCAGTTGTGTCGCCACCACCAACTAAACTAAAAGGCTTACTTTTATGGCTATTGCTTTCACCAATCATGGCCTCAGCCACCAGCTGGCTGCCATGGGCAAACGGCGCAGCCGCGCCGGCAATTCCCTTAACCTCGGCCATCCCGCAAGTCCCACTCCAAACTACTGTTCTAGACATTTCAACGGTGCCGACTATTTCCGAGGCGCTCATCGGGCCGATATCCAGTATTAGCTCATCGGCTGCGACTGTATGACTGCTGGCCGGTGGCGTTTTTGGATAGGCTTCAATATCAGCTAGTGTGGCGCTATTAAGTTCAACGATTCTGGTTGGTGCCCGGCCGTCCGTCGAATTGCTAACCACGCCATCAACCGGAATCAGCAGCTTAAACGGCCGCTTTCTGGCTTCTTTGTCGGCCAGATCAACAATTTCTTCAGCTAAGTCGATGTTGCCCTTATCAACTAGGCTTTTACCTACTTTGATGTCTTTGGCTACAAAAAAATTGTTAGCCAGCGCACCCACAACAGCCATACAATCAGCCAGCTCAATAAACCGCTTAAGAACTGCGATTTTATCGCTAATTTTGGCGCCACCAATCACGGCCGTCAACGGCCGTTCAGGTTTACTCATTACTTTTTCGATTGTTTGGACTTCTTTTTCGAGCAATAATCCACCTACTGACGGCAGTAGTTTGGTTATAGCCACGTAAGTGGCATGAGCACGGTGGGCTGTTCCAAAACCATCCTGCACAAAAACCTCGGCAGCAGTTGCTTCGACTAATGCTTGGGCAAAATTGTGATCGTTATTCTCTTCCCCGGCGTGGAAACGTAGATTCTCTAAAAGGACAATTGAGCCGGGCTTTAAATCTGCTAGAGCTTTGCGAGTATGCTCACCGACGCAGTCGGCAATAAAATTTATATCTCGATCCAAAAGCCGGGCTAACTCTTTGCCGACTGTTCTTAGGGACAAGGCGTTATCAGGCTTGCCGGCCGGGCGACCAAGATGGGAAACAATTATCAAAGCCGCTGGCTTTTGTTTAAGAATGTACTCAAGAGTCGGGATCGATTGACGCAGCCGAAAATCGCCCTCGACTTTACCACCGTGTACTGGCACATTGTAATCGGCCCGCAGCAGTACCCGCTTGGCCTTAAGATTTATATCCTTAACTGTTTTAAATCCCAATCCCACCATTTATCATAAGTATGGCAAAAGCTTAGCTTAAGCACCACCCTTTTTTACGTCAGGCCTACAAAAAATGCATAAAAAGTACATACTTGTCCCGCACCAAATCCTGAGCTTAAGTAGTCTGCAATCAGATTATGGAGCTTCAAGATTTTGGTGCTGGGATGTCAAAATTATGCATAAATTCCCTGGGTTGGTAAGATTAATGTATTATTGCCAAAATTAAAAAACATCACATCAAATTATTACGCTGGACGCTTCTGGTTCTGACTATATTTTTCTTTCAGCACAGCCTGCGTGACTACTTGCAGTTGCATGACATTAGTAACATCTTCACCGATTTCGCCCACACTTGGAACGCGCCACAATACGAAAAATATAGCTTGATTATTTCGGCTGCTCTCGGCGTATTCTTTTTAGTTTTCTATCTTAGAACTTTCCATCGGCATCTTAAAAGTCGCCGCTAACTCCTACTGACTTTCAAAATATGCATAATTACGACATATGTACCAATTATGCATCATTGGCTGTAGGGCTAAGATAATTCGAAGCCGCTAAGGTCTAGAACGAGGGCTTTGCCGTCGTAGTCGTAGGTGTCGCCGTTATTTAGTTCTCCTTTGTATGGTTCATCTAAGGTCAGGTGGCGCGGGCGGTTAATACCCAAAGAACCGGCTAAAAAGCCCTCTTCCCAGCTTAGGGTTGGGGCGATGTGGTGGGTTGGTAAGACTCCATCATGTGTACCGGCCGCCCGGTCGTAACTGACGGTGCCGGCCCAAACTCGACGGCCCATGATTTTGTAAGGCGTCCGCCATAGCCGCAGGTGGTGTCGGCGCCGGAAAGTATCAGCCTTAGTGGGCTTTTCAAAAGCCAGTGTAAAGTGATGGCCGGCAAGGTAACTATCGGCCATCGGGCCGGCGCGGTAGCTGCGGTCGAAAATGGCCGCTACAAGCGCCTTGCTAAGGCTAACCGCGCCGATTTTATCAGCCCGATACCAGCCGTGTTGCTTAAAATGACTAACTAAGAAGCGTTTGTTGCCAATAATAATCAGATTGACGGGCTCCATCGGATTACCCTCGCCGGAATAGCTGTGCTTAGGCAACAAATCTGTCAGCTCTTTGATGTCCTGTATTCTGCTTTTTCTTTTTCTCATTTTGACTCAATCATATACCAAATACTTGTCTTTTTACAGATAAGAGTACATGCTAGAATGTGTTGATAAAATGCGCCTGGTGGCCCTATCGTCTAGCGGTTAGGACACCAGGTTTTCATCCTGGCAACCGGGGTTCGACTCCCCGTAGGGTCACCAAGCGTGTTTTATGGTAATAAAATCCCTCGACACTGCCGAGGGATAACTCCACCTATCTGTTCGAGAGAGCGGTCAGTCTTGCTTCTCTAACCACCAAGCTAGCACATTTTACCCTTTAGCGCAACCGTTATGCACAGAGGTTGCGCTAAAGGCGCATTAGTTTATTTTTTTAGAGATCGAACTTGCGGCCGCTCCACAGGTAGTGGAAGATACTGGCGAAAGCACTAACTCCTACGAACAAGGCAGCAGCGGTAGAGCCCGGACCGGTAACAGGTAGTTTGGCTGGCGGTTGGACCACCGGAGGAGTTACCGGAGTGGTGAAAGTGACTTGTTTGCTACATTCCACTGATGTAGCTGCTTGTTCCGTGCCGCTTACATCGAACTTGACTGTGGCTTTAACGCTGTACGTACCATCTTTAGCGTAGGTGTAGCTGGCCGAAGTGTTGGTTGTTAGCAATGGGGTACTGCCATCGCCCCAGTCAAAGGTGACATTCTTGAAGGTGGCACCACCTGAAGTCGTATAGTTTACAGCGGCATCAACCTTGCGGTTGGGCTGTGCCTTAACATCCAGAAGTGTACAGGCATATGCCGGAGTTACAATCGACTGCATCTTGACCTTGATCTTTATAGTCACCCAACCACTGAACTGCTCGCAGCCTGGAACGTTGCCGTCGATTGCATTATAGCCAACCAGAGCGCCGGTGGAAACAATAGAGTCGCTCAGGGGAGTACCATTAGGAAAGACATTATTTTGGAGTATTGCGCTGCCAGGTATATATTCAACTGTGAAAGGTTGGCTGCCAGCTAAATCAACCGAATCGCTGACAATTCCAGGATTGGCGTTATCAGCCGAGATGTACGCCGAGCTCCAAGTATATGTGCTTGGAGTTTTTGGTAATGAGATCCTAACTTTAGTGTTTTTTGCTACTAGATTAAGATTCGCCGCGGCGTTATTGTGGAAGTAAACGCGAAGGGTTAGTTGGTCATTGTCATTAACTTGTATTAAGTCTACAACGTTGCCCGGAGCGGATGAAACTTTACCACTAAAGAACGGTCTTTCATCGCCAGCTACTGGGTTGTTAGTAAATGAGTTAAAGGTAATGTAGTTGGGTGGACTGTTCCATGTGAACGACGGACGGCCAGGACCCCAACCAGCTAAAGCAATAGCCGCTGGAACCAAGATAGCACCAAGAACAGCTAACATTAGAGTTGTAAGTTTTTGCTTAAAAGTGAATTTACTCATTGTCATATCTCCTTATTTTGTTCTGCCTTAAGGCGCCTCAGGTGTTAAGCCGCCGCCGTCCCCACCAGAAGGAGAGCCCGGAGTGTTTTGCGGATCCTGACCAGTAGGAGTTGGGTCGTTATCTGGCACCGGAGTCTGATCACCTTTGCCTGGAGGAATTACTGGAGGCGGAGGAATTATTGGAGGTTTTTCCGGTTTACCAAATTTGGCCGGGCCGGCACACTGTGGCTTCTCCTCACCTTTATCCATTATGGCGTTACCGTTCTTGTCAAAGAAAACTGCGAACTGGTAGATTCCAAATTTGTCGTATATGTGTTGAGCGACTAGGTTACCTTGAGCATCAGTCACAACTTTGCCGACTTTACCGTCGCCCCAGTCAATGTACTCTTTGGTGATATCGACATTACCAGAGTTTTTAACAGTCACGTTGATGCCCTTATCATCGATCACATTGGGTTTAGCGGTGACACAGTCCCCCGCCTGTGGAGTTACGGGCGGTTTTTCCGGAGGTGGGGTTTCTTCTTCCTTGTTTTTGTGGGCAAATTCTTCGTCCACCACATTGGCCTTACCATCGTTCTTAACACGCTTGATCACATAAGGGTTTTCTTCGGTATAGTTCTTTATGTTTTTCTCGCGTGAGCTAATTGCATCAGTATCAGCTGGGCAGGTTATGGCTTTTTGTCTATAGTATTCAGGCCTTCGATCGAGGTCTTTACCGTTAAGTTTGATCCAAGCTTGTTTGATAACCTGGCCGTTGCGTAAACAACGCATCAAGAAGTCGAATTTACCAGTTGGCACTAGTGTCGGATACTCTCTAGCCGTAACCAAACTCTTAAGAATCTCCGTAGTGATCGGAGGTTGTTTCGGTGGTGGAGGAGGTGGTGTCTTCTTCTTTTTAGGCAGAATCCAGACCCAGATTTCAACTTGCCCCTGACGCGGGTTGGCGCACTCGTCACCGGCTTTTTCCGGTGCAGTTACAATTATTCGCTTGTAGCCTTCTTTGGGCGTCAAGGAAAAACCTTCCGGGTAGGCCTTCTTCAGACCATCTATTCCAACCCATTCAGTAAAACCTCCGGGTAAAGTCTTTTTGCCCACAGCGACAAATTGGCCGTCTTTACAACCCCAGTTATTAACCGTTTTATCGTTAACTAATGTCGCACGGCCCCAGTGGTTTCTAACAAACTGTTCAACTGTTTCATCAACTGTAGGGATACCGTAGCGGTCAATAATGTCATCAATGACGCCCTTTCGTTCCCAGTTGGCCACAAGACTAGCGGCAGTAAAGGAGTCGCCGCCACAACGGTCGGCCAAGAATTCTGTCGATTGCCCGACCGCCGGTGCAATTGCGTTTAAAGCACTGAATCTACTATCGGCATTAAATGGTTGAATCAAGGGTGTAGCTTCGAGCTTAGGGCCTGAAACTGCCTTGGCGACACCCGCGACGCCTAGTCCGGCTAGGACTGAAAGTCCGGTAGCCATAAAAGTTCGGGCTTCCATATTACGATTCATTTAATAAATTCTCCCTTAATTAACTTGCTTAGTTCTCCACCCTGCTTGCCCTGAGCTTGTCGGCAGGCTGCCCACCAGCATGCGAGGATTGTGCTTATATTAACACAAGCATTAATTTATGTCAATACATAAAAACATAATTTTTTGCAAGCACAAGCACTATACAACCTC
>Ga0155576_132_pt1 | contig 15435 bp, 12 predicted proteins | sample RifCSPhighO2_12_FD_107233 | JGI IMG/M metagenome (GOLD analysis project Ga0155576, IMG submission 107233) | Candidatus Saccharibacteria bacterium RIFCSPHIGHO2_12_FULL_47_17
CGCGGTGGTCAATTTGGCAGGGACCACGGATGTTGCGGGTACACACGTCGCGGTGATTCGGATTGACGGTGCAGCGAACGAGATGCCAATTAACGGCGAGTATGCCAACACCGCCGGCGACAATGCGGTCTGTGACGGCACCGGTACGGACGACACCGCTCCGACAATCGGCGCGACGGTCAGCAATGCCAACAGTCTGATCCTGAATTCACTCCACCCTCGGACCGAAGCTCTTGCTAACATCACCAAAGACGTTGATTACACCCAGCAATATGCGGTCGAAAATATATCTGGTGGCAGTGCTTCGACCATGGTGCTCTACTCACGGTCTAACCCGCCGACCGGGACCGATACCATCGCACATACCCTGGTTAGTGCAAGAGCCTGGGTGATGTCGGTTATCGAGATTAAAGGGGCTACGCCGACATTCGGCAGCAATGCAACTTTCACCCAGAGTAGCACTTTTTTTGCCGAAACTAGGGACGGCCACGGAACGGTAGCCTACAATGGCTACCTCTACGTGGTAGGTGGAGAACGAGGTGGAACGTCGAGTTCTACGATATGTAAGGACCCTGGTCTTGGCGGACAGCCAAACGACTGGGAGTGCAGTGATGTCCAGTATGCCGCTATTAACGCTGATGGCACGCTTGGCTCCTGGACCACCAACTCCACCTATTTTCTGACACCTCGGCACTACACACACATAGCCGCTTGGAATGGCTATATGTATATAGTGGGTGGAACGACTAACGGTAATACAACTTATCTATCAGACGCCCAATATGCACCGATCAATTCCAACGGCAGTCTGGGGTCGTGGAGTAACACCACATCGCTTCCGGAAGGTCGGCAACGCTTCGGGATGGTAGCCTACAATGGTTACTTGTATGTGGCCGGCGGGAAGTGGGTAAGTTCAGGCAGTCCGTCGGCGCACGCTTGCAATAATAATGTCTCAAGCTCCTACTGCAACGATGTGCTATCAGCTCCGATCCAGAGCAATGGGCAGTTGGGTAGCTTCACTCGCAGTACGACCTTCTTCCAAAACCCTCGGGGATATGTCTCCAGTGCGGCCTACAACGGGTACATATATGTAACTGGTGGTTACGACGGGGTGCAGTATGCTAAGACTGATTATGCTACCATCAGTTCCGGTACTGTCGGGAGCTGGACTAGAAACGGCGTCGACTTCACAACCGCCCGGGGGCACCATGCCACGGTGACCTATAACGGTTATATCTACATCATGGGAGGCTGGACCGGGAGTCCCACGACAAGCGTCCAGTATGGCACTATTAATTCAAATGGCAGTATCAGCTCGTGGACGGCCGGGACAGCACTGGGTTTCGCCCGGGAGTCGGCCGGATTCGCGGCCGCTAATGGCTATATTTACCTGACGGGCGGCTTTAACGCTGCCGACACAGCTTGTAATAACGACACTACGACTTACTGCAACAACGCCGAGTATACTCGTATTAATTCTCCAGCTCAGGCAGCCTACTATGAGCGAATTATCGATGTGGGTTCGGTTGTGAATTCGATTGATTCAATTAACTTCGGGGGTATCGCGGTCTGCGGAGCGGAATTAAGTTATGCTGTAGCGGGATCGGATGGGATCTTTGGTGCCAAGACCCGGCAGGCTTTTGCCCTGCCATCCACCAATTACACAATCAGTCAGTCTTCTAAGCGCTACGTCTGGGTTCAAGTGAAGCTGAATGACGAGACTTGCGGCACTAACTCCAGGATTACGGATATCACGGTTAATTATACGAGCAACTCGCCCCCCAACACGCCGACTCTAAGCACGCCCGCCAGCGGCGCGACGAATCAATCATTATCGCCAGCATTTACTTTCTCTACGACCGATGCTGAATCGGACTACATCCGCTATCGGCTTTATCTATACCAATCGGATTGCTCTACAGCCGTCGGCGCCAGCCCCTTTACTCAGCCGGATGGTTCGCCCCAAACCGGTTGGACCGGACAAGATGCCCAGACCAGCACGGCCTATGCTTCTGGTACGACAGCGACATATACTTATCAAAGCACTTTGTCTGCAGGTACAACTTATTGCTGGAAAGTTGACGCTCGTGACCCCGGGGGTACAAACACTTATGGAACAGCCTCTACCACCCGGCTCTTTACCACCAGTCAAGTTCCGGCCACACCGACCTTAAATGGCCCGAGCTCAACCAATACTTCTCGCACACCGCAGTTTACACTGCGTACCACCGACGCCGACAGCGACTACTTGCAGTACTTTATTCAACTTTACGACGCGGCTGCCTGTGGTGGCAGCCAAGTTGGCAGCGACATTGACCAAAGCGTTTCGCAAACCAATTGGAGCGGCCAAAACGCTGCTTCCAGCACCGCCTACATCGGCAACAGCGTGATAGGCAACTCCACCATGGCCACTTATCAATACACCGGCACCCCGCTCAATGTCAGCCAAACTTATTCCTGGCGGGCCAAAGCCCGCGACCCGGCCGGCAGCAATGCCTACAGCTCACTTACTGCTTGCCAAAGCTTTACCACGGCGGGCACCGAAACCCAGATCAAGGGCGGCACCAACATCCGCGGCGGCACCAACCTCCGCTAACTCCCCCCCTCAAACTTCCTCGCACGCCCCGCCACCACTCCTCCGGATAAATGCTCCGGGTACGACCCGAAGTAGAAATCTCCAGAGATAAACCACTTTTTTCTCCATGCTCCGGGTCGTACCCGGAGCAGTGTTGTGCACGGCCCCAATTAATAAAACTTGAGCAATATTATTGGATGCAAAGGTGTGATATAAGATGACTTATGCCATCCAGGAATATATACAAAGACTACGTAGCCGAGAGCTATTATCATATTTACAACCGCGGCCTAAATAGGCAACGAGTCTATAAGAACGATAAAGACTATGAAGTGTTTCTTGGATTGCTAAAACGGTATCTTGGCGATGATCAGGACAAAAAACCGAACCGCCTCACATATCCTAATTATTACAAAAACATTGAGTTGCTTGCGTTTTGTTTAATGCCCAATCACTACCACTTATTTATATTTCAGCATCAGCCCAACGCAATGACTAAGTTAATGAAAAGCCTCGGGGTGGCCTACACTATGTATTTCAATAAAAAATACAAAAGAACTGGGCCTGCCTTCCAACAACGCTACAAAGCTATTCACATCACAGAAGACGATCAATTACTACATATCACCCGCTACCTACACCTTAACCCGAACAATCACACTAATTATGAATGGTCCAGCCTGCCATATTATCTGGGGACCAAACAAGCCTCTTGGTTACGGCCAAAAAGAGCCCTGGAGCTATTCAAAAAAGGGGAGTACAAAATTTTCCTTGAAGATTATAAAGACAAAAGGGATGAACTAAAACAACTTAAACGGCAGCTTGATTTAGCTGACAACTGACAACCCACGCCTCGATTATTTCGATATTTTGATTGCTCCGGGTACGACCCGAAGCAGAAATTTCCAGAGATAAACCACTTTTTTCTTTATGCTCCGGGTCGTACCCGGAGCGGCCCGAAGCAGTCGTGGACAGACAGAAGAGGTCGCGGGCTTTATATGGAGCTTGAACAGAAGGACTAGTTTTTGATAAGATGAGCTTAAGTAATTTGAGGGGATAAAATTGGCAACGGCAGAAGCGGTAAAGGGAACAACCGTTCCAAGCAAAAGCAAAAAAGGCAAACGAGCTTTGTTAGCATTCCTGCTATTTATTATCATTGGCGGTTTAGTAGCCGGTGGCTGGTACTACTATGATAAGTACCAAGACTCGCAAAAAGAGGTTAAGAAGCTGTCCGACCCCCAAGAGGCCTCCAAAGCCCAAGTCCAACAAGTAGTTGATAAGGTATCTCAATTGACCGATTTGCCGATGGGCGAAACCCCAACCCTGGCCACGGTGGTTGAGCCGGATAAATTGAAAGACCAGCCGTTCTTTGCTAATGCCCAAAAAGGCGACCAAGCCCTAATTTACACTGGTGCAAAAAAAGCCTTCCTGTATCGTCCCTCAACTGACAAAATTATCAACATCGCGCCGGTTAACATCGGCCCCGGCCAGAACTAAACTACTCAACCATCCCAGTAACGCTCCTCCCTAAATGTCTACCCTTGGATGGTAGACTTCTATTCTTGCTTAGGTTTAAAAAAGCCGCTATGCTTATGGGCATAAGTAAGTAAGAGAGGGGAAATTTATGGCCAATTTAAGTGGCTTAACAAGAAAAATAAAACGATTTGATGCTGTTTTAGTAGGACTAGGCCTTTTGGTGCTAGTTGTGCTAGCGCTGATGGCAGGCTTCAGCGACAGCGTCAGCTTAGGGACCTATGCAAAGGTAGCCTTTGTGTTAGTGGCTATCGTGGCACTTAAAACCTACTTTGGCTGGTTGGCTCTGCGACTCGGCATAGTCTTTATAGCTAGCGCCGTGATATTGGGCTGTGGGATAGCCTATTTGCAAAAGCCAGCGCCGGCCAATAACTTGTACCAGGCAGTCTTTCTAACCAATGGCCAGGTTTACTTCGGTCATCTTAAGAATGCCGACACTAAAAATCCAGTTTTAACCGACATTTACTATCTGCAATCGACACCGCAAAATCCTCAGCAGAGCACTGATCAGCAGCAACAGCAACTATCATTGATCAAACTTGGTAAAGAACTTCATGGTCCGGAAGATAAAATGGTGCTCAAGGGTGACCAAATACTGTTCTGGGAGAACCTCAAGGATGATGGCAAGGTGGTCCAGACTATAAAGCAGAGTCAGCAGAAGCAGTAGTCAATAAACAGCAAACAGATAATAATCAACAATCAACAATAAACAATAAAAAACAGGCTCCGTGAGGGGCCTGTTCTGTTATTCGCTTATTGCTTTTTGTTATTTGACTTTTATTTTGAGCTTTTGCCGCGACGAGAGATTCGGCCGCCGCGAGCGCCAGCCGTGCGAGCCAGTTCACGATTGGCATAAAAACCGCCGGTGTGGCCGTTTTTACCGCCCATCGCACCGATCCGAGCATAAAAATCTTTGCCGTATTTCTTTTTATTGGTAGCGGCCGCTTTGGCACCGCCGAGTTTAGTTCCTGCCATTTTGAGTATAACCTCCTTTTGTCCGCCAAAACTTCTTCGAAGTTTCGGGCGGGTTAATTATTCCCACATGTTCTAGCGAAAAAAAGAGAGCCAAGATTGACCCTCTTCTTCGCCGAATTAAGCTAATGATAACATTCGAACATGCTCATGTCAATAGGTTTTAAAAAAGAAGCCCTATAATCCTACAGTTCTCTTACTAGCGGTGGGTCATGCGGTAAGGGCGGGCGAAGCGCTCGTGCGAGACGCGCCAAATTGAGCCACAGTTGAAGCATTTGTAGGTTGATGGGCCATGCTGAATAACATGAGTGCCGCAGTTCGGGCAGCGGCTGCGTTTATGCAGCCAATCACGGTAGGTATCCAAGCAATTTTGGATGTGGTTTTCACTAATTCTAACGCCGTAGCGCCGGCCTAATTTGGCTGCCATATGCCAAGCCTCGGACTCCATTTTAAGGAGTTCTAGGTCGCTTGAATAGTTCTTGTGTTCAAGTAAGGCGTGGGCTAGTTCGTGCAGTACACCGAATTTAATTTCTTTTTCGGGCCGTTTCCTATCGAAAGTAATAGTATGGGTCTCGGGTGACCAATATTCGCGTTGACCACCTTTAAAATAAAAGTCCGGGTGGTCGGCTTTTAGTTTGTCTATAAAATCTTTAAGAGTTAACTTTGATGTACTCGTAGCAACCATAAATGACAGCTTCCTCTGGCCGCCTAGCTTTTAGAATTTTGGGCATCGTCACTTGTGAACTACCGATTTTTTTGAGCTCTTTTTCAAGATAAGGCTGAAATTTTTCAAAGTGAGCCCCGACACCTCCGCCGATAACCACAACTTCGGGCTTTTTACTTTCAATCAATCTATTAATGCCGAACGCTAGCCCATGAACATAGTCCTGCCATATCTGTGGCTTAGTAATCTCGGCTGCCTTTTGGCCGTATTTGCTAGTTAGCGCCCGGCCAGATGAAATCTCATCCCAGGCAATTTTCTTAGCTCTCCAGTCGAGCAAAAATGTTCGTCCGCCAAGGTCGTCAATGCTCAAATCGTTAGCTCCGTCTACAATAAAGGCAATGCCGACCCCTGTACCGGGAGCAATATAGAGCAGTCTGTTAAATTCCGGTAGGCTTTTAGCTTCATATAAACCGGCCATTTTGGCGTCATTTTCGACAAAGATTCGAACCTGGCCCAGTATCTGAGCAAAATCATCGGCAATTGGCACGTTTTGCCAAGGCAGGTTACCAAAAACTATCCCAACACCGTTTTCACGATCGACTTTACCGGGTACGGCGCAACAGCAGTGGCTAAATTGATATGTGGCAAGGTCTTCGTTTAATGCCTTCTTAATGCTGGCTTTAAAATCCTCATAATTATGGTCGGTTGCTATCTTATGCTCAGTTTTTTTCTGGCCATCGGCAGAAAAAACCGCAAATAGAGTCTTGGTGGCGCCAACGTCTATTGCCAAAAGCATACTTAAAAGTATAGTCAACAAAAAACAATAAACAATAAAGGCTCTGAACATGGCTTTTTGTTTATTGCTGATTGTTTATTGCTTTACAAGGGTGCGCTACCCCTATACAATATGAATAATCTGCTTTATAAACTTTAAGGGTATTTAAGCGGAAAAGCTTACCGCCATTTGGTGGTTACGGAAGGGAATAGTTCTAATTTATGGCAGAGACTAGCCTAACTATGGACGAACTGCTGGCCAAAAGCCCGCCCCAAATCAAGGCCGGCGATATGGTTGAAGGCGCGGTGATGTCCGTAAAAAAGCACGAGGTCTGGATAGATCTGGGTGCTAATGGCATCGGTGTGATTTCACGCCGCGAAGTTGGCGGCGGCGATATGAAAGAGGGTGATAGTATTACCTCTAGTGTAATTGAACCTGATCTTGAAGAAGGTTATTCGTTGCTTTCCATGAAAAAGGCTTCCAAAGAACGCGGCTGGGGCGAGCTGGATCGGGTTTTCGCCGAACAGGAAATAGTTGAAGCCACCGCTTACAGCGCCAATCGCGGCGGCCTGTTGATTGAACTCGAAGGCATTCGTGGCTTTTTGCCGGTGTCGCAGCTGTCGGCCGAGAATTATCCGCGGGTGTCCGATGCCGATAAAGACGAAATTTTGACCAAACTTAATTCTTTGGTTGGTAAGCCGCTACGACTGCGGATTTTGGATGTTAGCCGCAAAGACAATAAGCTGATTTTTTCCGAGAAAGAGGCCATCCGAGACGACGTCCAAGCCCGACTGTCTGGACTCAAGGTTGGTGATGTGGTTGAAGGTATGGTTACCGGCGTGATTGATTTTGGTGCCTTTATTAATGTTGATGGCATTGAAGGCTTGGTCCATATCTCGGAAATATCATGGGAGCGGGTGGAAAATCCGCGCAAATACGTCAAAATCGGCGAGCGGGTGAAGGCCAAAATTATCGCTATTGATAAAGATCGACTTTCTTTGAGCATAAAACAAATGTCCGAAGACCCATGGCTTTCCGAAGTCAAGCAGTTTAAAAAAGGCGAAGTCGTGGCCGGCAAGATCACTAGAATTACACCGTTTGGCGCCTTTGTGCAGCTATCTCCGGCAGTCGAAGCGCTGGTTCATGTATCAGAGATGAGCGACGATGATGGGGTTGATCCGGAAAAACTGTTTAAGCTTAATGAAACTAAGAACTTTAAGGTGCTGGAGATTGATACCGAAAACCGCAAAATTGCCCTCAGCCTGAAGGATTTAAAAGCTAAAAGTTTACCCCTTAGTAGCTCAAAGAGCTTACTTCGGGGCTCTAAGCCCTCCACCGCCAAGGCTACGAAGGCCAAGCCGAAGGCTAAGAAAGCTATAACCTAGCCATGTGGCCGGCAGGGGAATATCATGGCAGACCAAACACCCACCAAAAAAATCATCGAAATTGATGAACAAATAACTGTCGGCGCACTGGCCGAACTTCTAAGCTTGCCGGTGTCCAAGCTTGTAGGAGAACTGTTCAAACTTGGCGTTATGGCTACTATTAATGAAAAGATTGATTTTGATACTGCCCAGATTGTGGTTGGCGAGCTCGGTTTGGAGGTGGAACTGGCCAAAAAAGAACAGACGCGGTTAATGCGGAAAAAGCGCGATGTAACTGATGCCGACGAGCCACGACCGCCGGTAGTGGCCATGATGGGCCATGTCGACCATGGTAAAACTACTCTCTTAGACGCCATCCGTGGTGCCGAGACTGTGAAAGGGGAATCTGGCGGCATCACCCAGCACCTCAGCGCTTATCAGATAAAACATAACAACCGATATATTACTTTTTTGGATACGCCGGGGCACGAAGCCTTTGCCGCTCTGCGCGAGCACGGCGCCCAGCTGACGGATTTAGCTTTGTTGGTGGTAGCCGCCGATGATGGCGTTAAACCCCAAACCATTGAGGCCATCCGTTTTGCCAAAGGTGCTGGCGTCAAAATCATCGTCGTGGCCAGCAAAATGGATCGGCCGGATGCTGACATTAACAAGCTCAAACAGCATTTGGTGGAACAAAAATTAACGCCCGAAGATTACGGCGGCGACACCATCGTTGTGCCGGTTTCGGCGGCCAAAGGCCAGGGCATCAAAGAGCTTTTGGACATGATTTTACTGGTAACCGACGTAGAAGAGCTTAAAGGCCTACACTCCGGCCTAGCCGAAGGCTTGGTGATTGAATCACATATGGAAAAAGGTAAAGGCCGGGTGGCGGTGGCGCTAGTGGAGCAGGGAGCATTGCGTGCCGGCGATTTCGTGCGGGTTGGTTCAACTTATGGCAAGATTCGGACTTTGCAAAACACCAGCGGCGAGATTTTGGAAAAAGCCGGCCCATCAATGCCAGTAATTATCACCGGCCTACACGATCTGCCTGATTTTGGCGATGAATTCGAGGTAGTTGCTAGCGAGAAAGAGGCTAAGGCTAAAGCCGCCGCCGCGGCGGCCGAGCGCCGCATTGGTCCGGCCACCGGCGCCACCACCAGCAGCGAACTACTGCGTATGATCAGCCAAAAAAGCCAGCTGACAGAACTGAATATCATCGTTAAGGCTGACGTCCAAGGCTCATTAACCTCTGTTATTGATAGCCTCAAAAGCCTTGGCACGGAGGAAGTAGCGGTTCGAATCGTCGGCTCGGGTGTTGGCGTAATTAATGAAAATGATGTACACACCGCTACAACTACCGGCACCATCATCTATGGTTTTCAGGTGGAGCTGCCATCGGCCGTCAAACAATTGGCTGCCCGCGACAAAGTGCCAATTAGACTGTTCAATGTCATTTACGAATTAATTGATGATGTCAAAAAAGAACTCGAAACTTTGCTTAGCCCGGAAATCATCGAGGAAGAGCTCGGTCGATTGCTGGTTAAGGGTGTCTTCAAAACCAGCAAAACTGGGACGATTGCCGGCGGCGAAGTGACCAAAGGTAAACTTTCCCTGCCGGCATTGGCGCGTGCCTACCGGGATAAAGAACTGCTGGCCGATAATTTGGAAGTAACCAATCTAAAAAGCGGCCCGACCGATGTAAAAGAGGTCGAAAAAGGCCAACTCTGCGGTATAAGCCTCAAGACCAAAGACAAGTTGAACCTAGCCGAAGGCGACCGCCTCGAAATTTTCAGTCGCCGCACGGAAACAAGAAAACTCTAGTATTTTGCAACTTCGAATATACTGATATTATGGACATTAGTAATTTAGAGGTGGGAAATGGACGAAGATACCCAAATTCAAGTAAATCAAACAAACAGTCAAGATTCAGAAGATGCTGACGATGTCGAAACCAATAGAATAATTCAGGTTCGTCAAAAAGCTCTTCAAGCCCTGTTACAGAACATAGATCAGATAGATAGCGAACCAAGTCGAAGATTTGAGATATTAATGATGGCCCTTAGGACAACTTTCAGTGAAGATTTACTAGAGAAAGCTCTTGATGCGGCGCTTCAAATCGAAGAACCGAACAGCCGAGCCGAAGCCTTACTGGATGTTCTAAATGAATCCAAGGCTGCTGAGCAAGTATAAGATTAATGCGCGCCTTGCCAGCGCCTGAGATTAGCGACCATGCGGCTGCCATCAAGTATTTTAAATGAACCGTCTGGTTGCCACTCAGGAACGATACCAATAACCGTTAAGAATCTTGTCAGGTTTCTAAGCACTTCGGAGTCGTAACTGGTTATTCGCCCAGTTCGGTAAGAAGACGGGGTCGTGTCAGATGTGAACTCACCTTTATAAACCTCAAGTGTCTGGTTAAGCAAATCTTCAGTGTTGTTGACCATCTGTGAAACAGCGTCTGGATCGTCATAGTTAAAGTTTGACAGTCCGAAATCACGGTTACGTAGTTCATCATAAGCCGTAAATTCGTCAGACCATTGCATTATCGGGGCGCCACCGTCTTTAAGCAATTTGGCAAGAGCTCGCCGCGAAGAAGTTACAATTTCGCTGCTGCGACCGAGGAAGGCAATTGGTCGTCTGGTGTTCGATCCAGACCTGGCGCCGCGAATCATGCGCCCCAGACTGACATCTTCACCCTTGTCGATTTCTGAGTAGCCACCGACTGCCATATAAATATTGGGCCGAAAAGCAAAATTGGCGCCTGATGAACCCGCACCTTTGGTTTTTACCCTGAGATAAGACTCGAACATTTGCATCAATCTGGTGGCAGCCAAAGTCTCCGGACGGGCTTTGTATGCGTCATAGCTCCAGTCGAGAAAGCCCAAGAAGCCATCAACTTCAGGCTGAGCGTCAGCTTTCTTAATAAGAGTACGGATATATCGTCGGTCAATCCATTGGCTGTCAGCGTCATTTGATACAAGCAGCACATCTTTCAGGTCGATGCCACGTTTCATCAGGTCTTCAATTACTGTGTCCGCGACGGTCTTGCGCACCCAACCAATTTTAGCCTCGTTTTTCTGGAGTTTTTTCTCTATCAGTTTGACGACAATTTCGGGATGCTCTTTCTGGAATCTCTTAACCTCTTTAACGGTAGTATCTTTGCGGGTTCCCTCGGGGTAATTTACAAAGACAACTATCTCAAAATCATCTCTAGCAACATCTTTTTGCCGGGCATATTGGGCAAGCGTATGATAAATATTTTTACCTTCCTGGTGGGCTGCGGCAGGAATCATGACAATAACTCGGGGGTTTTCAGCTTTTGGCTGTTTATCTAAATCTTTTTGCAATCTTGCAATTGTCGTGTGGTAGGCTGGCCGGAGAGAATCAAAATACCGTCTAGCGACAACTCTTGGGTCAATATCGGCATCGGGGTTAGTCATAAGCTCAGGCGCAAAAGGCGCTATTCGACGCGGAGCTCCTCTTTCACCACCCACACTCGACATATAACCAACGGAGCGGTAATAAGGCTCCTCAATTACAGGAGTAGCTAAGGCCTCTAGGCCACGGCGGGAGTAAATTGGCAAGACCGGCGGAATCTCAATTGGCAGCGGGCCACCTTCTGGCGCTGTTAAGGCCGTCAGGTAGTGATTGACCTGATATTTCTCAACCCGCTGAATGACTTCGGTGATTGTGCGGCCGGGATTATTCTCGCCGATGTGAGTTGCCAGCATGCGGGTGGCCACACCGCCGTCCTCTGTGCGGCCAACAATTTGGGCGGCTTCGGCGTAGGCACCGGTAAACACGGCATGACCGTCACGGACCTCGAACATCGTCTGCCCGGCGAAGCTCCTTGGATCAATGAACGCGTTACCGTTTTTGTCTACGGGGATAAGCTGAACGAAGTTCTGTGTGTCTTTGGTCATTGACAGAGCAATAGTCATCTTGCCCTCTTGTATCAGTTCTTGAGCGTTAACAGATTGGCTATCGTGGAACGACCACTCCGGCCGCATGTTGGCGATGTTAAAGACGTAGTTGCCGTTTTTATCAATGCCGCTGCCATTTTGACCGCCCCACCAAAGCTTGAGCTCGTTTAGGTCGGCGCCGTACCATTTACCATCAGCGCCGCGATACATTGGCGTGTTATTGTCGAACCACAGCAAGCGGTGATCACGAATGAACTCGGCAGGATGGAGCCGCATGTATTCTTCGATTGAGCGGTTGACAGTTTCAGTAACTGTTCGGCTGTCGGTGTAGGCTAAGCCATGCTGTTCCAGATCCCAGCCCATTAAGGAAAAGGCTTTGCGTGTTTCCCAATCCATATTGCCTTGTGTGTCAAAACCGATACCAAGGTTTTCTTTACTAAGATGATGAAGGTGATTTTGGTTCTTGTCGTTGGCAACGATTTCGCGGAACTTATCCCAGTCTAGTTTCTCAAAAGCACTTTTACCGTCAGGACCGATAACGTCCCAGCCGAATTGTTCACCTGGACGGGCGTGAAAAAATTGGTAGCCTTGCGGCAGGTCGACACCAACCTTATGGATACCGTCTTGCATAAATTCCGGTCCCTCAAAGAAGTGTCGTCCCCAGTAACCAGGACGCAGCGGGACATCTTCCGTACCGGAGCTTGAGCTGCGGCCAAACAGCGCCGCCAAAAAAGTCTGCCGTTTTTGATCATCGCTTGAGCCTTCAAATAGTCCCTGGGTACTGCCGGCGATAGCGCCGCTGACTTCCTGGACGGCCGCGCCCAGCGAAGCGCCCATGATAGCGCCGGCGGCAAACATTTTAACCATCCTTTGAGCCTGATAGCGCCTAAACGAGCGGTCTTTTTGGCTGACATCCTGATTGATAAATTCCACCAAGCCTTCTCGGGCCAGATTGACCAAGGCATCGACGTCGCGAGAGTCATGCAGGCCATCTGGGCTGGCATTAAGGGCGTTTTGTAAGACTTCCTTGGCTTGGGACAGGCTTAGTAGCAGCTGAAGTCGCTGGCTTTCAACTGACGTTTTAGCCGAATATTCAATTAGATCAATGCTTTGAGTGTCGGAAATATTAGTATAAGTATCAGCCGCGCTGATTATGCGTAGGGCATTTTCAAGGCTAGCCTGATCATTGGCATCAAGGCCTTGGATGGCTTGATCGAGCTGGCCGGTTATCTCCTCGGCCGAAATACTTTCATAACGCGTCTGCTCCAGTCGCTCCCGGGCAGGTGAATTATCTTCAATTTGGCCGCCTTCCGCCCGTTGGCGCAGGTGTATCTGACGCTCATCTTTGGTTCTGGTTTTTTCGCGCAGGGCTGCCCACACGCCGGCGGTGGCACCACCGACCAGTGGAGCCAACGCAGCCGATGTTAGCTTCTTGGTAGTGAATTTGGCAGCCGTAAAAAGTACAGTCACGCCTACACCAACAGCTGCTTCATTAAACATCGTTAGATGGTTGCGGTGCATCCAATCGAGTGTGCGATCAACCCCATCGCGGCGAAATTCGGTTCTAGCTCCAACTCGGGCTTCGCCAACGTGACCAGACCTTAATGCAGCATCAATCCTTTCTGTACCTATACCATGAGCAAAGGCGGCTCGGGCATTGACGGCAATGTCAACGATATTATCGACGTACATTATGCCGCGGTTACGATCTTGGGCATGAACAACGGCGCCGTACTCGCCGACAATTCGGTTACGTTCCTCAACCAGAGCGTCATAATCCATGGCCGGATTACTGCGATACTGGTCAATAAGCTGACCGGCCTGTTCAAGCAAGTGTTGACCGGCCGGCGTGGCGGCCAGTTCAGTATTAGCTTCTCCTTGGGCCAGCATGCCGGCATATTCGGAAGTAAAGCGGCCAATTATAGCGCCGGCTGCCTGGTTATGGTCAGCTTGAGAGCCTTCAGCTAACTGGTATAAATTTTGGCTAGCGACGATATCCTGCGTGCCACGTCGCTGCTGTCTTTGTAAGTAATAATCCCGAGCGATGTTACCGTGCCAAATTCGGCGCCAAAGACCGCGTAAACGTCCTAAACCTCGGCCTTCAGGTAACTGCGTTCGGTCATTAATATAGTTCTCGGCGTATTCACGAGCCTCGGGCCTAACACCCGAGCTAACATCCACCAATTGCAATCGCCCAATATCAGCTAACAGTTCTTCTTCTGTTGGCGTAGGTGGAGCAGGTGAAGGTGATGGCGCTTCAGACATCTTTAATTACTTAATCTTCTTACTTAGCTTGTCCTAAATATAGCTGTCTAAATTCCAACAGCGCAGCCGTAATAATCTGCTGCTTATTAGGTACATTATTCTCTATGAAATCATGGACGGTTTTCTGATCAGCATTTTTTTCAGCCAATTTGTTAAACTCATCGAGCGTTTTATCGTCCATAGACTCAATCACTCGCTTGTTTATGAGATCATTAGCCCGTGTGACTAAATCTTTAACTAAGCGAGCTCGGACTGCCGGGTCTAGATTAGGCGGCAGCCCCTGTTCTTGTAACAGTTCTTCGACAAATTTATCTAGCATAATTTCTACCTTATTTTTTTATTTTTTAATCTAATGGCTACTGTAGTCCCACCACTGGCAATAGTCAAGCATATTATACTAAGTTATCAGCAAAATGCAAGTTCCTTTTTTCATACAGCCTAACTGATGTATAATCGAAACTAGAAATATTTATTTGGTGGGAGCATAATAAAGAATATGTTTAAGTTAGACGATGCGCTTTTGCAGGAACTTGGTTTAGGGAATTTGCCGCCGGCGGAGAAGAATAAGATGTTAGCGCACATCTACGAGACCCTGGAACTGCGCGTTGGCATGAAACTGGCTGAGCAGATGAGCGATGCTCAACTTGATGAATTTGAAGCCTTTATAGATCGTAACGATGAAGCTGGCGCCTTAAAGTGGCTGGAAACTAACTTCCCGAATTACAAAGACGTGGTAGCCGATGAGCTAGAGAAGTTGAAGACTGAAATTAAGGAACAAGCTCCGCAAATCGTTCAAGCTACCATGTCCCAAATGAATAGTGAAGGCGGCGCGCCTGCGGCAGGCCAGCCGGCACCAACACCACAACCCGTGACCGACGATTCAGCTACTGCTACTCCGCCGCAACCCCAAAACGACCAAGATAGTGCGTAGTGCGTAGGGGATAGGGAGTGGTTTTTCTACTCTCTACTCTCTAAAACCTACTCACTATTTTTTGTAACCACGTAAGAAATCGGCTCCAGATATTTTGCGGCCGGAGGGCGCGATTAGCTCCTGAATTTCCAGCCAGCCCTCACCGGTTTTCATGACTAGATCACCGTCATTCTCAGACTCAGCTACTCGCACCTTTGTAAGAATTACATCACTACCAAAGATTTTAGCCCAGCTTTTTGGCCAACCTAAATAAGCCCGGACTTCACGTTCAATTTGATCGGCCGGCTTGTTCCAGTCAACCACACCATCTTGTTTGGTCAGACGTCTTGAATAGCTAGGTTCCAGCTTGGGTTGAGGATAGGGTTTTATTTTGCCCTCAATATATAGAGGCAACTTTTCAACAAGGAGTTTATTGCTAAGATTGACAAGTTTA
>Ga0155576_135_pt1 | contig 14348 bp, 15 predicted proteins | sample RifCSPhighO2_12_FD_107233 | JGI IMG/M metagenome (GOLD analysis project Ga0155576, IMG submission 107233) | Candidatus Saccharibacteria bacterium RIFCSPHIGHO2_12_FULL_47_17
CGGGTGTGGCTAGCAGTCCAATTCTCTCAAAACCTGATGCCTTAATCTTCTCAGCAACAAGCTTTGGTATAGACAGAAAAGGTACTTTAGTCACCACCTGCAAATCGGCCAGTAAAATGTGGGCGGTATTACAAGCGATACCATTAACAATACAGCCTGCCTGTTCCAGCAGGATGGTACGTTCGATTAACATTTGTTTAGCTATTTCGATGTCTTTTTTGTCTGAGATGAAGTCCGGTACAGGCACATTCATCAGTACGATTTCCGGGTGGTAATCGCTATCCACCCTTGCGGGTGTGTAGCATTTCGTTCCTCCAATTAATAGTTCGTAAAGTCGCGCACTGGCCTGTGGTCCCATACCGCCTAAAATTCCTATGGCGGCCATAAGTTGTTACTCCTAGTTAAGTTAGTAATTTATAGTAAATTCAAAGAGATTTTTGTAACTAGGGCATTAAGCCCAATACGCGTGGTGCTGAGCAAACAAGGTTTGAATTGGTAAGAATTTGTTGCTCAAATTCATAAAATATACTCTAGCATAAGTAGTATAATTTGTCTACATGTCTTACATAACTGATGGATTTGATAAGAAGGTGGTGGAGCTTTTGAACGAGGGAGCGGTCGGCTTCATGCCGACTGATACTATTTATGGTCTGTCGTGTCGGGCGCTAAACGAAAAGGCAGTCGAGCGCCTGCACCAACTCAAAGGCCGTTCGCATAACAAACCACTAATTGTGTTAATTTCAGATCTTAAAATGCTTGCCCTGCCTAAAAACCTGAGCGGAGTAGTCGGTAATCAGATTACGGAGTATCAAGTTTTTGGGTCGGGGCTAGATGCCCTCGGGGTCCGTTATAACAAAGTTATAACATTGGTAGAGAAGTACTGGCCGGGACCATTGACAGTTATATTTGATGCGCCGCGCTCGCCAAAGTGGTTGCACCGCGGCACTAAAACACTGGCTGTCAGAATGCCAGCCGTAGCTGATTTACAGAATCTTATAAAACAGGTCGGGCCGCTGGTGAGTACCAGCGCTAATGCTGAAGGCGAGCGACCGGCCCAGTCGGTCGAACAAGCCCGTAAATATTTTGGCGAACAACTCGACTTCTACATCGATGTCGGCAAAGTAAAAACCCAGCCTTCAACTATTGCCCGAGTCGAAAAGAGTAAACTAAAGCTTGTTCGCCAAGGCGCCATAAAGATCTAACATAGGAATGATAGCCAATGTCTTGACCTCATCTATCAGCGTACTAGTATACTAGTACGCTGATAGGAAGACTTTATTAGCTTGCCTAGATGAATTCTGTCATTCTTAAGAAGAAAATAAGCATTAGCTCCCGCTAAAGGCTCATGCTAGAATTATGTTCAGGAATATCAGACAAATATTAAGACAACAAAATGGAAACAGCTCAATTAAATCGTCCGTTACCTCGTCCTACGCAAGATACTCAAAGCGCTGCGTCGGCACCAACCACTTCTTTAGCACCTGAAATTGTAGAGGATCTGCCGGTAAAAATCCCCGCTGGCGGTCAGACCACACGCTTTAGCAATACAAACCCATTCCAACCGCCGTCAAACTTCGATTCATCTTTCAGTAGATCACAACCGGAGACTCATGAAACCGTACCTAAATCTCAATTACAAAAACAAACAAGCCGCCAACCGCAAGCTAACACGTCTCACAAGCCGATTACTGAGACGGTTTTGGTAGTAACATTGAGCCTGATTTTGATTGTGGCAACATTTATTTTCCTAGGCTAAAAATAAACATGCACAATTTTGACATATGTACCTTTTGTGCATATTTAAGCTAGATTTATTTTGGTTGGAATTGCTGGCGTAGCCATTCATCTAGGCTGCCACCACCACCGGCTGTCAGGCAGAGGACAAGGTTTTTATCGTCAAGCTGTTTTTGAATCGATTGTTTTAGCTTGTTATCCAGTTGGGTTGTTTCAGCATGCCGTCTTGACTTATCGCTTAACATGTTAAGTAAATCAGCCGGCGCAAGTAATTTGAGGTTTTGGTCTTCGCGGGCTAGATAACTTGGCACAATGTATAAATGTTTAACATCATCAAAAAGATTTTTCAGTTCCTCCTTTATAAAATGCTGCCTTAGGTTATGCAACCCTTCGTACACGACAACTACATTATTGCCACCAGCTTCGTGGGCCATTTGTAAAGCTCCGCGAATTTTGCCGGGCGTGTGAGCATAGTCGCTATATAAACCGGGCGCTATTTCTTCAAAGCGCCGTGATAAGCCCGGAAAGTCGTTAAGAAGTTTAGCCAGTTTTTCAGCCGGTTCATTTAATATTGGCAACAAGCTATTGGCCGTTAGCCAGGCGTTTTGCCGATTAACTTGCCCGGTCAGTTTTATTTGATTTATTCTTGGATCGTCATCGTCTAGGACCATTTGATGGTCGGTTGGTTTGTGGTCTAGGCGTTTGACGTCGCTTTGCCACAATGCGGCATGTTCACTTTGATCAATAAACTGGCGGAAGGCTTGATAGTATTCATCGCGCGAGGGGTAAATATCCGGATGATCCCAGTCAATGCCGGTTATTAAACTCATGTAAGGGTGGAAGGATAGAAAATTACGGTCAAACTCATCGGCCTCCAAGATAAAATATTGGCTTTTCGGATCATAAGCACCCATATCGCCAAAGCTGACCTTGGCGCCGACCGAGTAGCTAATTGGCACACCAAGTTGTTTGAACAGCCAGACGGCCATGGCCGTGGTTGTAGTTTTACCGTGTGTGCCGGCAATGGTGATGAGCTTTAAGCCTTTGTCGGAAATTATTTTATTGGTTAACTCATCTCGTTTACTGGTCTTTATGCTATTTTCTTTTGCAAAAACTAGTTCCGGGTGATTCGGATCTTCCATTGGCACAGCCGAAGTGTAAACCAGCCAATCAATCGGTATGGCTTTGTGAACTGCCGCAATCTGCTCGGCAGTCTGGCCAACGTGGATACGCTCAACGTCATGAGCCTTAAGATAATCAATGTACTGACTGGGTTGTTTGTCCGAACCGCTAACCTCGTAACCGGCTTGTTTGGCAATTAACGCCAGCGGCCCCATGGCTGTTCCACCAATGCCCGAGAAGTAAATATGCATATATAAATAGGGTATAGGGTTTAGGGGCTAGGGTCTAGATACCGGCATCTGCCAACTCACCGTAATATGCATTTTTGGTACATATGTCGTAATTTTGTATATTCGTTTCATCGTTGTTTTGACGGCTAAGCTTTAGCGTGACAAGATGATAATAGCTCATAGCCGTTAGCGCATAGCTCATACCATGATGAAGGATCAACTAAAAAATTTCTGGCGGGTTCCATATCCGGTTTTTGCGGTTTTGTTGGTAATCGGTTTGGCAGTATCAACAATGGCTTTGAGAGCCAATAATCAGCATATGATCCAGCTGCGCTCGGTAGCCTATGAAGCCGATAAGGCTGGCAGTGGCGTCGAGGAAGCGCTTGATAACTTACGCGGCTACGTTTACGCCCACATGAATACCAACTTAGCTAGTGGCGGCAATGCCATCAAACCGCCAATCCAATTGCAATACACTTACGAGCGATTAAAAGCAGCCGAGGACGCTAAAGCCCAAGCCGCCAACTCCAAGATATATACCGACGCCCAAGAATACTGCCAAGCCAAAATACCAGCCAGTGTTTCTGGCAGCGCTCGGGTGCCGTGTGTTTCTGAATACGTCACTAGTCACGGCGTTCAAGTTAAGGAAGTACCGGCCGGGCTATACCAGTTTGATTTTTTGAGCCCGGCCTGGAGTCCTGATTTGGCCGGTTGGGGTCTGGTCTTCACGATTTTGATGTTTGCTTTGGCGGTAGCAAGTTTTATCAAGCAACGGCTTGTCGCAACATAAAAAAACCGTAGTGGCTTTGGCGGCCACTACAGTTTTTGGTCCGGCTTTTTATTGATTAGTATTGGTATTTTGCGGACTGGTTGTGTTTTGGTTTTGAGTACCTTGGTCTGTGGTATTAGTTTGGCTGGCGTTGGGATTCTTGTAGTATTCATTAATCTTGGTGACTACTTGGCTAGAATCTTTTAAGTTCTCCCAAAAGGTAACTTGATCGCGGTTGATGATCATTTCGTCTTCTGGTGAGTGCAGTTCGGTTGTACCAAGCTTACGCAGGGTATAGTTGGTGCTCTGAGTCTGAGTACCGGTGGAGGCATTATTCTCAATGTAGAAGACGTTCGTCAGGTCAACATACTTATTATTTAGACCCTGAATTTTGCCAAAATAGACCTGACCGTTATTCAAAAAAACGGCCTGATACTGTTTGTCGTTGATCTTCTTCGACTCACTGCCAACTCCGCCACTGAAGCCTAAATAGAGAGCGACAGCCGCCAGTAGCAGAGCACTACCGACGATGACGGTAAATAGTTCGATTCGCATTAATCTGCCCATAAAACCACCACGCCGGCTGGGGCCTGGCGCACCGGCTGGGGCATGAGTATTAGTTCGTCCGCGGGACATAAATTCCATAATGATTAACCACCTTCGTTTAAATTTTACTCATCAATAATAGCGCATATGCTATAGCCTGTTCAACCCAGAATGTCTCCGGACTCGGCATTCTCTGCGGTTGTTGTCGTAAATACCTATTGGAGTTGGCTCTTATCGAATGAATAATTAATCTACCATTTACCTCTGTTAAATGATTTCAGGAGACTTGGTCTTGACAATACTAGCTTTGCTAAACTGTTCCACTGGGGTTGACAAGAGAAAACTTATCAGAGTATGTTAGGTGTACATTACTAATCTAAAGGAGAGAGGGAACTATAATGGCTTATAAGCATACAAACAGCAAAGGTGTTACATACTACTTGAATTCAAAGGCTGTCACACTTCGTGGTGGCAAAACCCAAACAATCTATTACTTTTCAAAGGACGAGCGCAAGGACACCGGCAGTGATCTGCCGGGCACCATGAGCGTCAATGAGAATCCTCGCAACGGATTCCTAACCCTAAAGCGAAAATAAGTCCAAAACCAAAAGCCGACAAAGAGCCCACCTAACGGGCTCTTTTTCTTTTGAGCTTAAATCTTGGCACATTGCGTTGTCGACTGCCTGCGATGCTCGCTCACAGTATGTTAAATACAGCTCGCTCACTTCTCGTTGTCTCCTAGCGCTGCACTCAAGCTTTCACCTCAAAAATTTTATGCGTATCGAAACGCCCACTTTTTTGGAATGATACGAGCGGCCATTTATACTAAGAGCCAGATGGTAAATCGATGGCTCAACCGCGCCAACGGACGCATTTCTTTAACCAGCGCTGCTGTCCTGCTTGTGTCTGCCACTTTGGTTGGCCAGCTGCTTGGCTTTTTGCGAACTCAGATTATTAATGCCAACTTCAATCTGCCGGGAAGTATTCAGACTGATGCCTATTTTGCGGCCTTTAAAATTCCGGATTTTTTCTTCTACACTATTGCCGCCGGCGCTCTAGGCGTAGCCTTCATGCCCTTTTTAGCCGACAAGCTGGCGGCTGGTGATAGGCGTTCGGTCTGGCAGCTAACTTCTGGCCTACTCAACCTAATGGGCATCATTATGAGCGTCATAGCTCTTGTTATTCTAGTTTTCACCGAGCCGTTGATTCGTCTGGTGGTCGGCAACAACCTTGACGCCCAGCAGATGCAAGATGCCGTTTTGATCATGCGCATCGTAGCGCTTAACCCGCTGCTGTTCACTATTTCTGGCATTCTGACCAGCGTTCAGCAAACCTTTGGCCGTTTCTTCTTCTACGCCATGGCGCCGATTCTTTATAACGGCTGCATTATCGCCAGCGTCTATGTATTTAAGGATAGTCTCGGGGTTGTCGGGCTAGGCTATGGCGCTGTAGCTGGAGCGTTACTGCAGTTGCTGTTTGTACTGCTGGGGTTGGTCGGTATGCGCTTCCGTTACATTCCGACCTTTAATTTCCGCAGTCCGGACTTTCGGCGGATGTTGAAAAACCTGCCGCCGCGCTCGCTTGATCAAGGCATTGACTCGATTAACTCAATCGTTGAAACCAACCGGGCTAGTACTTTGGGGCGTGGCTACATAACGTTTTATGAAAATGCCTACATGCTGCACCTGGTGCCGATAATGCTAATCGGCACGGCTATTTCTACGGCCGCTTTTCCGCGTCTCAATCAGCGGTTAGCCCAAGGCCGGCCGGACCTTTTCCGGCGTGATTTTTTGAAGGTGCTTAGGGCCATGATTTGGTTAATCCTACCCATCGGGGTACTGGCTTTCTTTGCCCGGTCGTATTTTGCGCGTTTAATCTTTAAAAACATCGCCCCGGAAATTGCCATCATCTTTGGCTTTTTGGTAGGAGCCATAATCTTTCGGACGCTTTACGCTATCATCTCACGCTACTTTTATTCGCACAAAGATACTCGGACTCCGCTATATGTCTCGATTTTTGCTATTTCTTTAAACATCTTTTTGGCCTTTACCCTAGTCCAAGCCTACGGCGGTGCCCAAAATCCTCAAGAAGCCATAGTCGGTCTGGCGTTGGCTCAATCGATCGTTGCTGCCGTGGAGGTCTTAATTTTGATGATAATCATGGTCTGGCGCGATCATTTCTTATTCACCAAAGATTTTTGGAGCGGGGTAGTCCGGACAGTTTCGGTTACCGGCTTCACCATGTTGACTACCTATATATTGGTTACGCTGATACCGCTGGAAGTTGACGACAAGGGTTTCATAACATTGAGCACTAAACTGTCTGCCATTATCGTACCGACACTGTTTGTGCATTTTGCCACATCAGCATTGTTTGGACTCGAAGAAGTACAGCCGGTTATACGCAAGTTAAAACAGCTAGCCCTCAAACCCATCCGCCTCCAGTGAGAGCTTCGCGCCGCAATAACCTGCCGTCGGGCGAAGCCCGCCGCGCCGTTATTGCTTCTGGCGCATCACTGTGTCGAGAATTCCGGTGCTCGCTCAATGTATTACAATACACCTCGCTGCGTTCCTCATTCTCTCCTTATGCTGCATCCAGACGCGAAGCTCTCTCTTGAATGCGGCAACTATCTCTTTTACCTCTGTTATAATCTGTAAGACATGGTCTTAAGAAAAATGAGTGACGTTTGTGTGCCAGTACATGGCAAGGCGATGGCGAGCAGCTCCAGCGAGCTGTATGGAGCAATACAGTGAGCAAGTCGCGCAGCCAATCAACACAGCCAGGTGCTGCAAGCGCCGGCCACAAGGCCGGCTTTGCTGGGCTTGTGGCCGGCGCGGCACAAGCGTCAATCCGGAACTTTTGTATTATTGCGCATATAGACCATGGCAAGTCGACACTGGCCGATCGATTACTGGAGCTAACTGGCACTGTTGAAAAGCGCCAGCTGCGTGAGCAGATGCTAGATCGTATGGATTTGGAGCGCGAGCGTGGCATTACCATCAAGCTGGCGCCAGTTCGGATGAAACATAAAGACTATGAATTAAACTTGATTGATACGCCTGGACATGTTGATTTTTCCTATGAGGTCAGCCGTTCACTAGCGGCCGTGGAGGGAGCGATTTTAGTTGTTGACGCCAGCCAAGGCATTCAGGCCCAAACACTGTCTAATATTTATCTGGCTCTAGCGGCCGACCTAACCATTATTCCGGTGCTTAACAAAATCGATCTGCCGGCCGCCGACGTGGAGCGGGTTTCCGAAGATGTAGTCAAACTACTGGGCTGCAAGAAGGAAGATATCCTACTGATTAGCGCCAAAACGGGACAGGGCGTTGAAAAAGTTTTAGAGCGGGTGATTGCCGATGTGCCGCCGCCGTCAGGCGAAACTGACTCAACCACCCGGGCGTTGATATTCGATAGTTACTATGATGATTACCGCGGGGTTATTCTCTACACCCGGGTAATCGATGGCGCTATCAATAAAGATGACACCATTAAAATGCTGGGCTCTAAGGCTGAAGGCCTAGCGCTTGAGGTAGGCAGTTTGACACCGGATATGAAATCTACCAAATCACTCAACAGCGGCGAAATTGGCTACATTGTCACTAACCTTAAAAGCACCCTCGCCGGCCGGGTCGGCGACACCATCACTTTGGCTAATCAACCGTCGGACAAACCACTGTCTGGATACAAAGAAATTCATCCATTCGTTTACGCCGGCTTCTTCCCCACTAGTAACCAAGATTACCAAACTCTCAAGGAAGCTGTTGATAAGCTTTCTTTAAGTGATTCGTCATTGCAATTCTCACCAGAGAACTCGCCGGTGTTGGGCTTTGGGCTGCGCCTAGGTTTTCTGGGGCTGCTGCACATGGATATCGTCCGCGAGCGGTTGCAGCGCGAATACAACCTTGATCTGATAGTCACTAACCCTTCCACCGATTATCATGTGAAGTTAACCAATGGCGAGTCACTAGACATAAAATCAGCTGCCGAGTTGCCAGAACTTAGCAGCGTGGCCGAAATTCATGAACCTTGGATTAGGGGTGAAGTTGTAACACCAACCGAATACGTCGGTGTCGTCTTACAACTGATTATTGGTGCTCGGGGTGAACAGAAAAAACTTGATTACGTTGACGCCAAATTGGCCGTCATCGACTTTGAGGCACCACTAGCCAATCTGATAACCGATTTTTATGATCAACTTAAAAGTGTTACTTCTGGTTACGGCTCATTCGGCTACGGACTGGCCGATTATCGGCTAGGCGATTTAGTGCGAGTTGATTTTTACGTGGGCGGCGAGAAAGTTGATGCCTTAAGTGTTATCGTCCATCGGACCGAAGCCGAGCGGGTTGGACGCTCGGCTGTTGAAAAACTTAAAAAAGTTATTCCCCGACAGCAGTTCAAAGTTAGCCTGCAAGCGGCCGTTGGTGGTAAGTTCATCGCCCGCGGAGATATTTCGGCTTATCGCAAGGATGTCACCACCGGGCTTTATGGCGGTGACGTAACGCGTAAGAAAAAAGTCTTGGCCAAGCAAAAGAAGGGCAAACAGCGAATGAAGAAATTTGGGAAAGTAGAAATACCTTCTGAAGCTTTTTCTGTTTTATTAAGACGAGATTAGATACCGCCGACCCGTCCTCCGTAGTTTTAACGAAGGAGGAAGCCTTCGCCGTAATGTTGAAGCGGGATTAAGTCGTATAATTAAGCTATGACAATACCGGTTGATCCAAAGAGAGTAGTTGAGGCACCAAAGCCGGTCGTCGATAGACTGACCGCCAGGCGAGATAGCGCCTTTCATCGTTTTCCGATGTTTTTTACACTATTGGCCGGTTTTGGCTTAGTGGCCACCTTTTACGGTTTTGAAAGGCTGATAGACAAAGTTGACTTACTATCACGTAACCCCTTTATTTTGCTGACGGTTGGCATCCTGACCCTGATCCTGACCGGTACTCTTTACAAGAAGCTTTAATGGAAGATGATTATTTGCGGTCGCTAGTTGAGAATTATCGGCCTAACGACGCAACCCTGAAAACCATCTCCCAGCTCAAACTGGTGGCCACGGTTGCTCCAAGTTCCTCAGGCAAAACATCTATCATGCAAGCGGCGGCCAAAGCCTCAGTCGATATTCACATGGTGCTGGGTGAGACCACAAGAGCGCCGCGCCTAACTGAAAAACCGGGGATTGATTATTTGTTTCGCAGTTACGAAGAGGTCTTAGCTGAACTCAAACGTGGTGATCTGGTGGACGTGATTATTGGTCCGAGTGGTGGTCTGTACTGTACCCGGCCAGCGAACTATTTAGCCTCGGCGACTAATGTCATGGCCTTAGTGGCGGCCGCCATCCCAACCTTTCGAAGCTTACCTTTTAAGTACTTCAAAGCAGTTTTTATTGTGCCGGCTCAATTTAAACTTTGGCAAAGCTGGCTAAACAGACAAGCTGAGGTTGGCGGTTGGACCAAGCAGGACTGGCGCGGCCGGCTGGCAGAAGCTAGGCAGTCATACGAAATAGCCCTGGCAGATAGCCAAATGCTATTTATCTTGAATGATGTAGTGGACAAAGCCACAGATCGACTTTTGCAAGTAGTGCAAGGCGAGCCCCCGGCTGACCACGCCGAGGCCAAAAATCAGGCCAGTTTTAACTATCAGCGGCTTTTACAACTGACAGACCTTTACCCGCCAAAAATTTCCTCTGAAAATTTAGGCGGGTGAAATAGAATAGTTAGTATGGCTGGCTTAAGCCTTTATGACGATTTCCAAAAAGTTTTGTCTGGCTATAAAATCTCTGATCGAGCCAAGCAAGCATTAACAGATCTAAAACTGGTAATTATGGTGGCGCCAACTTCTACCGGTCGCAACACAATTATCGACAAGCTGCTGGAGAAGGGAAATTATTACTTTATTGTTTCTGATACTACTCGGCCGCCTCAGATCCGTGACGGCAAGCTAGAAGCCAACGGCGTCCAGTATTTTTTTAGAGATGAAGAAGAAATGCTGGCCGACCTTCAAGCCGGTGAGTTTTTAGAGGCGGCTCTAATACACGACCAGCAAGTTTCGGGTATCAGTATCCGCGAGCTGGAGAAGGCTAAATCTCGCGACAAAATCGCAATAACTGATGTAGAAATTGTCGGGGCTGACAATGTGATGCGTGCCAAGCCTGATACCTTAGCCATATTTGTTGTCCCGCCTAGCTTTGAGGAGTGGCAAAACCGTATTCGTTCCCGTGGACACATGAGCGAACAGGAATTCCGTAACCGGTTGCAAAGTGCCGATAAAGAACTGGTTGCGGCGCTAAAGCACAACTACTATCAGTTTGTTGTAGCCGGCGATCTTGAGGAGACGGTTGCAACCATTGACGCTATAGCCAAAGGACAACCAAATGAAGCTGAAAACCAACAAGGTCGCGAACTCGTCAAACAAATTCACGAACATCTGCAACAAAAAATAGCCCAGTAGGTAACTAGCACTCTTGACAGGGAACTGCTAACTTCGGTAAACTAGCACTCAGTAGTACGGAGTGCTAGTTTATGAGCCCAAGACAAGAGAAAATATTGGCGGCGATTGTTGAACAATACGCCGAAGTAGCGGCGCCGGTCGGCAGCCATCTGTTGGCTAGGGCTTTTGGAGTTTCAAGCGCCACTATTCGCTCCGAAATGGCCGAGCTGGAGAAACAGGGTTACGTTATGCATCCTCATACCAGTGCTGGTCGGATTCCAACCGATAAGGGCTACCGCTTTTATGTTAATCAACTGCCTAAATCTGGCGCCATCAAGAAACCAAAGGATAGAGTGGAGCGGGCTCTAGCGGCTCGCGTAAGCGGCGGCGGCCTGCCAGAACAGACTATTCGGAACACCGTCGATACTTTGGTGGAGCTAACTCATAACTTGGGATTAGCAACAATTGGCGAACAACTTTACATGAGTGGGCTATCTAATCTGCTTGGCCAGCCCGAGTTTATGCATCCGGGCCAAGTCCAGCAAGTTGCGAGGTTGCTGGATAATCTAGAACCTTGGCTTTATGAGGCAGCGCCAAACGAACCACTTTCAGTTTATATTGGTCGCGAAAACCCGATTGGTCGAGCCGCCGGCTGCTCGCTGATCATTAGCCGTTTCCGCAGCCCATTTTCTGACCGCAGTTACATCGGCGTACTCGGTCCGACGCGTCAAAGTTATCGAGAGGTAATGGGCTTGGTTGGTCGAGCCGGCAAAGCCCTGGAGAATACACTTTATGTCTAGACATCAGAAGACAGAAGACAGAAGACGGAAGACAGAAGAGTTGCAGCAGAAAATTGCCGAGTTAACAGAGGCCTTGCAGCGCGAACGAGCTGATTCAATTAACCTGCGCCGTCGGACCGACGAAGAGCGTTCGCAACTGGCTAATTTCTACAAAGCGATGGTGGTGCGCGAGTTTTTGCCGGTTATTGACGATCTGGAGCGAGCCCTTAACCATATTCCCAAAGATCTGGCCAGCCACAATTACATAAAAGGTATTCAAGTTCTGGCTAAAAAATTCGAGAACCTTTTGGCTGGACTGGGCGTAGAACGCATTAAGACAGCTGACCAACATTTTGACCCACATTTACACGAGGCAGTTCATATGGAAGACGGTGATGGCAAGCACGAGATTATTAGCGAAGAACTCCAAGCCGGTTACAAACTTGGCGATGAAGTCATCCGCCACGCCACGGTTAAAGTTAAAAGGGAGAAATAATATGTCAGAACTAGATCCACCCGATCAAGAATTAGTAGACCAAGGAATCATTCCAGAATATCCGCGCGGACTAACAGCTGAAGAGTTTACAATTGCCGCTAGAGGTTTACGCCGTACCACTCCCACCGGGCGGAGGGCAGCTGGTGGAACACCCATCACAGTAGAGGGCGAAGAAGTAGCAGAAATGATGGAGCTTAATAGACTAAGAGTTGAAAGAGAAAGGGGGAAATAATATGGCAAAAATTATCGGAATCGATTTAGGTACCACTAACTCGGCAATGGCGGCCATGCAAGCTGGCAAAGCCGAGATTATCCCAAGTTCAGAGGGCGGGCGCGTCACACCCAGTGTGGTAGCGGTCAACAAAGCCGGTGAACGTTTGGTCGGCCAAGTGGCCCGCCGCCAGATGGTCACAAACCCTAAAAACACTATTTATGAAGTCAAGCGTTTAATGGGTCGGCGCTGGGAAGACGAAGAAATCCAGCGTGATCTCAAGCTGATGGGCTATGAGATGGTTAAGGCTGACAATCACGTCAAGGTCAAACTGGCCGACAAAGAATATAGCCCCGAGGAAATTTCGGCTATGATTCTGGCTAAGCTTAAAGCCGATGCCGAGAAATTCTTGGGCGAACCAGTGACCGAAGCCGTCATCACCACGCCGGCCTACTTCAACGACGCCCAGCGTCAGGCCACCAAAGACGCCGGTAAAATTGCCGGCCTGGAAGTTAAGCGCATCATCAACGAACCGACTGCCGCCTCATTGGCTTACGGTCTGGATAAAGCCAAGAAAAATGACGAGAAAATTGCCGTCTTTGATCTTGGCGGTGGTACCTTTGATGTCTCCATTTTGGAACTCGGTGAAGGTGTTTTTGAGGTCAAAAGCACCAACGGCGACACCCATCTGGGTGGTGCCGACTTTGATCGGGTAATTGTTAACTACCTGGCCGAAGAATTTAAAAAAGAGAGCGGTATTGACGTATCGGACGACAAAGCCGCCATGCAGCGGCTGCGCGATGAAGCCGAAAAGGCTAAAATCGAACTTTCGACAACTACAGAATATGACATTAACTTGCCGTTCCTAACAGCCGATGCCGAAGGGCCAAAGCATTTTGAGCATAAAATGACCCGTGCCAAGCTGGAAAGTTTGGTGGCCGATCTGATCGAAAAGACCGTTAAACCTTGCGAGCAAGCTTTGAAAGACGCCAAACTCAAGGCCGCCGACATTGATGCCATAGTGCTAGTCGGTGGTATGACCCGTATGCCGGCCGTCCATAAAAAAGTCAAAGAGATCTTTGGTAAAGAGCCGATGAAAGGTGTTAATCCCGATGAAGTTGTAGCTGTTGGTGCGGCTATTCAGGCCGGTGTGTTGCAGGGCGAGGTTAAAGATGTACTGCTGCTTGATGTGACGCCTTTGAGCCTGGGCATTGAAACGCTGGGCGGCGTCTCAACCAAATTGATTACCCGCAATACCACCATTCCTACCAGCAAAAGCGAAGTCTTCTCCACGGCGGCCGATAACCAAAACAGCGTGGAGATTCACGTTTTGCAAGGGGAGCGCGAGATGTCGTCTGACAACAAAAGCTTGGGCCGATTTATCTTAGACGGCATTCCGCCGGCGCCGCGCGGCGTGCCGCAAATCGAAGTCACCTTTAACATCGATGCCAACGGCATTTTAAATGTGACTGCCAAGGACAAAGGTACCGGCAAAGAGCAGAGCATCACTATCAAGGAAAGCGGCAGTCTTAGTAAAGACGAGGTTGAGAAAATGGCCAAAGAGGCCGAGGCTCACGCCGATGAGGATAAAAAGAAGCGCGAAATGGTCGAGATTAGAAACCAGCTGGAGAACGCCATTTACCAAGCCGAGAAAATGAAGACCGAATATAAAGACAAACTTAGCGAGGAAGATGCCAAAAACCTGCAAGCGGCAATCGATGATGCTAAAAGCCACGCCGAAGCAACTGACAAAGAGGAGCTGGAAAAAACTGCCAAAGACTTGTCTGAGCGCATCATGCCGATTGGGGCCAAAATGTACGAATCGGCCCAGAAAACAGAGGACGGAGGACAGAAGACGGACGAAGGCAAAGAGGATAAGAAGAAATCTGGCAAGAAAGATACCCGTTCGACAGGCTCAGGGTCTTCGAAGGATGAGCCGGTTGAGGGCGAAGTCGTCGACGACAAGAAGGAGGAATAATGTCGGGTGCTGAAAGTCCAGGCGAGCCACCAATCGTTGAAGATCCGAGTGTGAGCT
>Ga0155576_137_pt1 | contig 12744 bp, 12 predicted proteins | sample RifCSPhighO2_12_FD_107233 | JGI IMG/M metagenome (GOLD analysis project Ga0155576, IMG submission 107233) | Candidatus Saccharibacteria bacterium RIFCSPHIGHO2_12_FULL_47_17
CAAGTTCAGCTTTTTGTCACTCTCTGACCCCGAGCGAAGTCGAGGGGCTGTTATCCAGACTTGGCCATGGCGGCCATTGCGCGTGGGCAAAACGCAATCGAACATATCAATGCCGTGCTCGATGGCAAAGCGCATATCAACTGGTTCTCCCACGCCCATCAAATAACGAGCCCGCTCCGGGTCATAGCGCGGTGCCAAAAACTTAAGCATGTCATACATCTCAGCCCGAGTTTCACCAACGGCTAGTCCGCCGATAGCTACGCCGTCAACCTGTTGCGATTGAACGAACTCTAAACTCGCCGCCCGAAGTTTTTTATCCAGCCCACCCTGTACAATCCCAAACAACAGCGGCCTTCTAAGGGTATGACCCTTAGAAAGACGGTTGAACTCGGCAATGCAGCGTTCTAACCAGCGGTGGGTGCGCTCGACTGCTTCTTTCGACCGGCTTCTTTCTGGCATGGACAGACCGGTTACATCATCAAAGGCCATAATGATATCGGAACCTAAATCTAGCTGAATTTGGATCGACTTTTCTGGGGTGATTAATACTTCTTGACCGCTGTCTAGCCTTTTGAAAACAACTCCTTCTTCGGTAATTTTCCTGATTTTAGCCAGTGAAAAAACTTGAAAGCCGCCGGAGTCAGTCAAAATCGGACCATTCCAGCCGCTAAATTTGTGTAGGCCGCCGAGCTTTTTAACCACTTTTTCGCCCGGTTGAATATGCAGATGATAGGCATTAGCCAGCATCACCTGTGTGCCGGTGGCCGCTACTTCGGCAGGTGTTAGGCCTTTAACCGCGCCCCGGCTGGCACAAGGCATAAAAAAGGGCGTTTTTACCAGTCCAGCCCGAGTTTTGAGAAGTCCACCGCGGCTACCATCTGGGCGCCTTTTTATCTGTTGAAAATGATTTCCAGACATTGCTCATCATTGTATCAGGCCTTGACCCCAGTGGAATTCTACCGCTGTAATTCCACGGGGTTAAGCCCGTAGAACTCCGCTTTAGGCGGATTGTTCCACTAGGCTTGACATCAAAGTGCTTATGTGTCAATATTATATAGTTAATTGTGAGGTAGATTTTGCGTACCAAGAAGCTTGGTACCCCGCTTGACAACTTCAAGCTCTTTTACGAAGAAATAGTAAGGATCAAACGTCCAGGTAACCGTGTACGGAGAGTACGCCAAGCCAGCGTTACGAATTAACAGGGGTACAAGAGTGGGAACCGGCTTCAATGGCCGGTTTTTTTATATCCTAAAATACACTACTTTTTACCCGATCGGGTAATTTTTGAGGAATTTGAACTTATGCCCGGGTCTTTAGGGCTTTTCCACTAGCATTTATATAAGCGTTATGACAACATATTGACATGGTTGATGCGGTTTCGCCTTATAAGACACCCTTTCGCGGTTTCTTATCGCGCCGGGTGCGGAATGAATCCGACACTCGGGCTATTTTCCGGAAGGATAACAGATGAATTGTTTATATTGCGGTAGCAAGACCAGTGTGATAAATAGTCGCAAGCAACGACGGAATAATAATGTTTGGCGGCGGAGGCGTTGCCAGAAGTGTTTAGCGGTCTTTACAACGCAGGAAAGCCCAGACTTGACTTCTACGCTTATGGTTAACCAAAACGGTGCCTACAAGCCATTTTTGAGCGATTTACTGTACACTGAGATACTTTTAGCTCTACAAGACCGCAAAAACTGTTATATTGAAGCCCGCGAAATAACCAATACCGTTATTCGAAACCTGCTAAAACTGCCCTCTTCACCCCTGTTCAAGCCAGAGCAAATCAGTCAAGCAACTGCCAAAGTCCTAAAACGTTTTAATAGGCGATGCTACCTGCGCTACGCTGCCGAACACTCGAGCCTCGAGTAATATAAGTAGTTTATCCCGACAAAATATGTGTTAGGCTGAATTTCATGACAGTAACTAAGTTTACCAAATGGCGAAAAATCTCCTGGGTTCTTGGGATAATAACCCTAATAACCGTAACACCTGCTGTTTTATTATTAGTGGGAGCAGCTTCAGGAGCGCCCGGCTCTGAGTACCTAGCTTTTGCCTCGATTTCAAAAGTCGCCATAGCCGTAACCGTAATCTTGCTCAACTTAATCCTAGCTCTGACTTATATCGTCTTACATAAGCCGCCAGCTAGCAAAGCTATCTTTCCGTGGGCCATAGTACTGATCGCCTCTCCAATTGTGGTTTATTTTGGTCATGCTCTTCTTTCTTTAGGCGTCAATCCTTTTTTGTCGCCGGCAGATATTTATAAATCGTCAGAGGAAAAGTCTGTAAAAGAACGGACTATTTCTAAGGAAGAGGTGCTGGCCAAAATTTATGCTTGCGAAGTTGACTATATTTATCCTCCATCAAAAGCTAGGGAGTATGAGCCAGCGTCAATTTCTCCTAAGCCTGAGAGAGATGGCCCTCTGTTTTACTATTTTGACGAAAAACACTTAAGTGAGGTGGATAAAGCGGCTATCGATGCCAGCAAAAAGTGCGGCTGGATAGAGAATTCAGGAGCCATTAGAGACCTCGTCTTCAGGGATATTACTGCCGAGAAGGCAGCTGAACTAGCTACCAACTGCGAGATCAAAAATATTTACTTCCCGGGTGTTCATCCTCCAGCGCAAAAAGATCAGGCCGCCTTAAACTCATTGAGCAATAACGGAGTTTATTTGGAAGCTCAAGACGATGGCCGGCCATTGTCAATTGGCACAAATGAAAGCCAATTTTATCGGCTCTTACAAATCGTAAAAGAAAAAGCTACCAAGTGTCCCCATCTAACGGTTGTTCTGCGCAACAGCTACTCTCGGGGTGAAGATATACTTAAAGATTTTTAGGCCTACTTCTTAACCGCTTTTTCGGTAACGACGAACCCCAGATACCAACCAAACATCAGGCGGGTTTGCGAGTAAATGGCCGCAAAAGAGCTGTAAATAATAATGGTCAGCGGTAGATAAACCCATTGCAACAGCATCCAAAAAGTCCGGTGCCGCTTGTAGCGTTCCGGTTTGGGCGGCAGGCTTCTCATACTAATAAACAGCATCACCAAGATACCGCTCATGGCTACCATGTTTACGCGGCTGGCAATCTGTGGTAACTGATTAGCCAGATAGCTCTGGGGATTTATAAAAAAAGGTACCAGCGCCGCTAGAGCCAGTATCAGTGGCATGGTAGACCAGCTTAGATGGCTCTCCAGCAATCTTAAGAACTTGCTTATAACCTTCCACTTGGGGATCTGGTTCTTTTTCAAAAAACCCTGATAGGCAACGTAAGCGATATCTGATGCTCCCCAAGCCCAGCGCCGAACCTGAATAAACTGGGCTTTGAGAGTTTTTATGTATTTGTTGGTTAAAACGGCGTCCTGATAAATCGGCACGTAAATCGGATAAACGTCGTGACGGCCGTCGTAGCGGAACCATGTCCGCCAGTACTGATGGCCATCCTCAACAATGGTGCGGGTACTCCAAAAATCGGTATCAATCAGTGAGGCCATCGATTGAGCGTGGGCCGAGAAATTCCGCAGCAGATGCGGCCGCAGGCTAAGCACTAGGTACCACATGGAGTTGCCGGTAGCAATCACCCGCATCGGCGCCGGCGCGTCCCAAATATTGTTCAAAAACATCGGTATGGGTTGATAGGAAGCATAGATTGGTTCTTCAGTTGAACAGTAAGTGTAAGTCAGCGCGCCGAAATATTCCTTGTCAGGCCGATTATCGGCATCTAGGGTGGTGACCAGCACGTGCAGCGGGTTGATATTTTTACGGGCTAAAATTTTCTGCAGCTGTCGGCCGGCAAAAGTGGCATTGCCGCCTTTACCGATGACCTCGCCAATCATTGGCCAGGGATGCATAACCGTCTCGGCATGATAAAAATGTTTACCATACTGCTTAAGCAATGACTTGGCGGTGGCTTCCACCTCCGGCCCGCCACGCTGCTCATAAGCTAATATCAGGATCATTTTTTTATGATCGTAGTTGGCCTTGACCACCGATTTGACTGTCGGTTCCAGCACGTCGTGCGATTCGTTCCAAAAGCAGACGATGACGGCATGATAGACATCGCTGGGCTTTATTCGTTTGGGTGGCAGAATATGGGCCGAAACCCGTTTAAGATTCCGGGGATGCCAGCTAGGTGCATCGTGCGATAGCGGCGCCAAAACTTCTAAATCATGGTTCAGGCTGGGCCAATTGATTTTTTTGTGTTCGTTCATAATACGATAGCCTTGATAGCCACGAATATTAAGGGCAATTGCCCGGGCAAACCACAGCAGTAGATAGAGCATGATGAAGTAGGCCGCCGATTTTGGATTAATCAGGCTCAAGGTGGCTGGTAAGCTCAAGATTATCCAGGTCATAACACCCGGCAGAATCTCAAAAAAACGGTAGGCTGACGATCTTTCCTCGGGCTGTGGGATCTCAATCGAACGCATACGATAATTCTACATTTTCCATTTTCGGTTTTCCATTTTCCATATGTTTTCCATAAACAGTTTTCCGTTTTCCATAGTGAGCAGGTAAAGGTAAATGGTTAATGTATGGAGAATAGTGAATGGTGAATGGTGAACGGATCTCACTGTAGTGAGATCAATGCGTTCGCCACAATCGTCGTGAGAATTATTAGCAGCAAGCTGGAGGCTAGTACAAAGATTGAAATATAACGTTTGATTTGATAGGTGCGAGCCCCTAAAACTATGGCGGCGCACGCCGTTACGGCCATAAAGACAGCCAGAGCATAGATATCTATTGGCTTGCCGCTTTGGTAGCTGGCACCGCTGATGTTTGGCCGCCAAGCCACGATAGTGGTGGGGTTTTTGGAAACGTCGAAACGGAATAATATCAAACTGACTCCCACTACTAACATAACGGCTATGGCCGCAGTCAGAAGAAGAACCAGCCGGTCGTGAAAAAATTGCCTCGTTGTCTCCATAAATTCAGCCCAAAGTCCCAAGCTCAAAGCTACTTGCCATTAGATCTATTTTACACCGGATGGGGCGGACTTGGTGCGGATAGCGGGAGTCGAACCCGCATCTCAACCTTGGGAAGGTCACATTCTACCGCTAAACTATATCCGCCTGGAGCCACCTCGGGGATTCGAACCGGCTCCTTGAGCTTTACGAATCCCGCACCTTTTTAGCCTTGGAGCCGATAGGCGGATTCGAACCGCCGACCTTCACTTTACGAAAGTGCTGCTCTACCAGCTGAGCTATATCGGCATAAAAAGGTGCGGGACTACCAACTGAGCTAAGGTGGCACTTTTCCATTCCGAGTATAACAAAGTTATCCACTGGCCATTGCTGTTAAAACGAGTTAATATTTAACCAATGAATCCCGTTAGACCTCCAGAAGACGACCGGAAATTATACATACGTCATGAAGCAAGCACCGGGTTTCAAAACGCCAACCAAGGTATGGAAGTTAAGTGGAGTCTAATGGGATGAAGTTCAAGAGGGTGCTACTTAAACTTTCCGGCGAACAGTTTGCTGGCGGCCGTGAACACGGTATTGACCCCAATTTTGTTAACAATCTTGCCAAAGAGTTAAAATCGGTTATTGATAAAACTAAGGCCGAAATTGCGATTGTCGTCGGCGCCGGCAACTTTATGCGTGGCGCTTCAATTGCCGGTCATGGCGTGGATCGATCTACCGGTGATTACATGGGTATGTTAGCAACCGTCATCAACGGCATGGCCCTGGTTGAAGCCCTCGAAACCAATGACCAAGTAGCCAGACTCCTAAGTAAGCTCCGGGTAGAAGGCGTGGCCGAACCTTATATTCGCCGCCGGGCGCTGCGGCATATGGAAAAAGGTCGGGTGGTAATTATAGCCGGTGGTACAGGCAATCCCTACTTCACTACTGATACGGCCGCCGTCAATGCAGCATTGGATTTAAAATGCGATGTGACGCTTAAGGCTACCAAAGTTGATGGTGTTTACGACAAAGACCCGACCAAACACGCCGATGCCAAAATGTATGAAGCTTTAACCCATTCCGATGCTCTCAAAAACCCGGACATTAACGTTATGGATAACGCCGCTATATCTCTGGCCATGGATAACCGCATGCCGATTGTCGTCTTTAATCTAATCCCCGGCAACTTGCTCAAAATCATTGAAGGTCAAGCCATCGGCACCAGAGTTTCGTCTACTAATTAATCTCAAGCCGGAAGGCTACCATGATAACTATTAAAAAGGCTAAGTTGCCGCTCAAAATTTGGGCCGAGCGTAAGGATTTGGTCGGCTATGATGAGGCCATTGCCCAAGCCGTTGATTTGGCCAATCATCCCCTGGCCCGCCAGTGGATTGCTCTGATGCCGGACTTTCACATTGGCTATGGTATGCCGATTGGCGGCGTAGTCGGCACGGTTGGTGGTGTGATTCCTAACGCTGTGGGCGTGGATATCGGCTGCGGCGTGCTGGCGGCTCGGACTAATTTGAAAACAAGCCGCTTAAGCCGGCCAAAACTGGAGGAAATCCGACTTAAAATCCACAAATTAATCCCTGTTGGCTTTAAGCATCACGGCCGGCGGCAGAATCATCCGTATTTAGATACTCCAACCGATGATCCGGTGATTAAGACTCAACTGGCGTCGGCTGATAAACAAATCGGTACGCTTGGCGGCGGTAATCATTTTATTGAAGTTCAAGCCGATGAAACTGGCCAAGTTTGGCTGATGATTCATAGCGGATCGCGCAACTTCGGCAAGCAGGTGGCCGATTATTATCATAAAATCGCCCTTAAATACACGGAGGCCAAATCGAATTTGCCAAGCCGCGATCTGGCCTACATTCCCAAAAGCAAACCGCAGTATCAGATGTATCTGGCGGCCATGAATTACTGCCTTCATTTTGCCGAGGCTAGCCGCCAGCTGATGCTCGATCGGATAGTTTCGGCCTTCGCAGCCTGTGGCTTGCCAATCAAAATTGAGGAGCAATTCGATATTCATCACAACTTTGCAGCGCTCGAGAAACACCATGGCCAAAATCTGCTGGTTCATCGCAAAGGCGCGGTTAAGGCCGAAGGCTTGCTATCTATTCCCGGTTCCATGGGTTCGGCCAGTTATATTTGCCAGGGTTTCAAGCCGGCTGAATCTTTTAATAGCTGCTCACACGGCGCCGGCCGAACGATTGGCCGCCGCGAGGCCAAGCGCCGCTTCAGCCACGAAGAGGCCGTCAAATCCATGGCCAAAGTTGTTTACCATGTGCGGCACGGCCAGTACGACGAGCTACCGATGGCCTATAAAGACATTGACCGAGTCATCAAACTGCAAGCCGATCTAGCAAAGCCGCTCCACAAACTCATTCCCCTAGCCGTCGTCAAAGGCTAATTCCAGTACTAAAGTCGGCTAGTTTTGCTTTTTGACCTCTGTTTCTGTTAAACTTACATCTGTTCTGGGCTCGTAGTGTAGTGGCCTAACACGCCTCCCTGTCACGGAGGAGATCGCCGGTTCAAATCCGGTCGGGCCCGCCATGATGCAAAATCAAGACACCCCCTTAGCAAGGGGTGCTTTAATTTCGCATACCGAGCAAGCTCGGCTGGATTTGAACCTCATCGACTTACTGACACTAGGCGCTTTCATATTAGTCAGCTATCACCAACACACGTTTATATAGCGTGAACTCGAAGTGCCACCGGCACTTCTCGGGTTCAAATCCGGTCGGGCCCGCCATGAAAAGTGAGTCACCTTTTTGGTGGCTCGTTTTTCATTGTTGGGCCCAGCGATTTGAAACGGCAACGAGCGAGCAAAGCGAGCGGGCCGGTTAGCTCTGCGCGGTAGCCAGAGCGCTATCCGGCTTGCCCCGCACTAAATCCTGAGCGGAGCAGTCGGTAATCGGATTGCGGAGCTTCGAGGTTTTAGTGTCGGGGTCGGGCCCGCCAGACTAATTCCTAGTTGCTAGTTACTTATTGCTAAAAATGGACGTAGCTGCGGACCGGTTGCTGTTTTTTGAGCTCTTCAACGTAGAGCGAAATATCCTTTAGATTAAAAGAGATGTGCTGGACGTTAATGGCGCTAGGATCACTGCTAGTAAGCTTAACAATTTCCAAAGTATCAGGTCGGTCAATATCCAGACGGCTAGCGACTATAATGTCCGAATAACCACCGATCTGCATTTTATATAGCTGGTCAATTACCTCTGGTGGAACATTGGGATTAGTCCTAGTGATGGCAAAGCCATAATCGCCGCCGGCCTCGCGAGAAGCTGCATCCTCTGAGAACTGTTTAGCGACGGCCGCAAAATCGGCACCGGCTTTCAACTGGTCAAAAGCGGCCTTGGCTTTGGCTTGGGCCTCAGTGTCGAGTCTTGCCTCAACCTTCTGGGCCAGCATTTGATTCTTGAGATCACGCTTAAAATCGGCAACCGACCAGCCCCAATAATCACGCAGCACATCGGCAAAAACTTTGTTATTGGCGCCCAGACGATTCTGGTCGCGAACTACCGCAATTCGCAGGTCGACCTCTTTATCAGAAACGCTCAGACCGTGTTTTTTAGCCAGTTGTTTGATATAAGCATTGCTGACAACTTTTTCCAGCGCCTGTTTGCGGTAAGTATCTATCTGGGCCTGGCCGCCAAATTTGTTCTGTTGCTGAGTCTGGTAATAGTGAATGTAGCGGCGCAGCTCAAACAAATAATTTTCGTACTCTACGAATGATGAGCCGGCTTTGGCTATCGGAAATGGCACGACTTGGGTAACGCGGTACAGAAAAGTATTGTGTTGATAGAACTTATAAAGCGCCAAGCTGGTATAAACCGCAAAGGCAATAATGGCCACCGCCGAAATTATACTGGTGATAACTACCACGCGGTGTTTGGAATGCTGCAGGGGGTAGATGTATTTTCGGGCGCCGGATAGCACTTCCTCGCGGTGCTCGGCAATGCTCTCAGAAGTGATTCGCGGCACATTTTCCAAAGTTAGCGGCTCATCGGGTTTGCCCGACAGGTTAAGGCCGGCAGCTTTCTCGGCCACTACGTCAGTGACTTTTTCCCTAACCTTCTTGACCTTTTTGATTCGGCGCTTTATAAATTTCATCCCGATTAGAACCCACTTAATTTATAACCATAAGGGGGCAGCTGAATATATGTGCATGCTTCAAAACGCATATTAATAATATTGTAGGTCTTTTGGGCTCTAACGGGATAGACCCCGTTAGAAGTCTGATTCGCTTTTAGCGAATCAGAAGATGTCTTTGAAATACTACTTCTAATCGGGGTCATGACTCAATTACGCGCTGGTCATCATCAGACCACGGTCTAACGCTAGCGTGGATACCCAAATCTCTCAGAGCGTGCACCATCTGCTTCTGGATCTTCTCGGGGTGGTGCACTTCATGTATCACCAGGTCGCCCACGTAGGTTTGTACTATTATCGTACCATAGTGCAGTAGTGTCTGTTCCAGGCCAACTATCTGGTAATTAATCATCTGAATTTGTTCTAAGGAGATATCTACCACATTGACTTGCAGCAAGCTGCGGGTCTGCTGAATAAAGCGCTTGTCGGTCATGATGTAAACGCTAAAGTACCAGCGTACCCACCACGGGAACATCAGCAGAGTGGCTAGTAAAAAGCCGAGGCCGAGGCCGCCAAAAAACCAACCATATGTTGGTTTGATAAGCGCCGGAATCATGCCGGCCAACAGTCCGAGCGATGCCAGAATCAGGCCCTTGCGCATCGTAATCGGGTGTTTGCGGAAGACTATTAAGACTTCTTCGTCCTCAAACTGCTCTTTGAAATATCTGGGCGTGGCGGCTGCTTTTTTTTCTGGCTCGGTCTTATCCGCCGTTTTTTTGTTCATGGCTATATTATAGGCGATTAGGCTTTTAGGGCTATAGGGTTGTAGGTTACAAGTTACAGCTTTAGAATAATGACGCGCCCATAGTTCAATGGATAAAATAACTCCGTCAAATTACCCCACAAAATAAATTTCGTGGGGACCCCGATATAATTAGGCACATGGCCCGGTAGCTCAGTGGATAGAGCGCCGCCGTCCTAAGGCGGGCGTCGTAGGTTCGAATCCTACCCGGGTCACCAGAGAAGTTAGAGGCGAAAACTGCCAGTGGTAGTTTAAGTTTTCCTTGCTTGGCCGAGCGAGAAACTTTATTTTCGAGCAAGCACTAGGATAACTCGAATCCTCTCGGGGGCACCAGCTACATCACACCCGCTGCTAAAATGTTTGCTCCAAGCTAATGATAATCAAAACCACAATCGTTAGAAAGAAGGCCAAAAACGCAAATACAATAAAACTTAAACCTTTCTTGATAGGGCTCGCTTGAATTTTATTTTTTCTAAGCTTATCCCAATATAGAGCTATAGCAAAAACATCGATAATCGCTAGTATGGTAATAAATAGAAAGGCCCAAGCCCAAAACACACTTCCTTCATTGGGCATGGTTGCAGATAATATTGCCGCCCCTACGAGACTAAGGCCCCCCAGAACGTTAGCGAACCACAATTTGCTTATCCTTCTTTGAGGAAGTGGTTGGCTTGGTGTAATATTTGTTGGGTTTTCAGGTGACGAATTTGACTGCGGATTCATTCTTATTTAGACCAATATTCTATTGGGTTAGGTGTTGATGGGCGGTTTTGTAGTCAAATAGTTCGGCTTCGGAGAACCAGTGGCCAATCTCTTCTTCGGCTTCTTTGGCATCGCCGGAAGCATGAATCAAATTGGGCAGGCCCCTATCCTTTGCATTAGCATGATCCACACTCATATGAGCGTAATCACCTCTGATGGTGCCGGGCGCAGCGCTTTTTGGCTCGGTGTGTCCAACCATCTTTCTGACCAAGGCAATAGCTTCGATTCCTTCCAAAACAACGGCGATTACCGGCGAGCTTGTCATAAATTCAATATTACGTTTATATGGATCCTCGCCAACGCGGCTTTTGAGCCCGCTAATTGTCTCGTAGTGATGATGATAATATTCTTCATCCGGATGAATCATTTTCATGCCGACGATTTTGAGGCCGGCGCGCTCAAAGCGCATGATAATTTCGCCAACGAGGCCACGCTGCACCGCGTCGGGTTTTAGTAGTACAAGTGTTCTTTCCATAATTAACGTAATTGTAACAGATATAAACCGCTCGTGCTAGAATTGAGCATATTTTTTGTTCTAACGACTTATTCTCTAGCCTGACATATCTATTCTCCTCTGTTCTTTCTCCCTTCCTCCCCCACACGCATTACAACACCCCCGCTTCATTGAAACATTTAAATATTTAAATGTTTCAATGGAAAGGATCGATGTGTATGCAGTCTAGGCTTGTTATTGTGCGACGTGTGAGGTATGCTCAAAGTGTAATCGTTATAAAATCAAAATGAATTACCGCAGCCGTAATACTCGATGCTCCGAAATAGAATTTTCTATTCTCTTCTTCGTTCGGGGATTACAGCTGGGCGAGCGACCAAAATAAATTATGCAATACGACCAAGCTGTTGAAAAATTTCTGGAATACATGGAGCTGGAGCAAAACCGCTCAGCCAAAACCATCGAAAATTACAGCCATTACCTGACCCGCCTCAGTGACTTTGCCGGCGATATCAAGCTCAAAGACCTCGACGTTGAGCTTATTCGCAAGTGGCGGCTGTGGCTTAACCGTTTAGGCACCAATACCTCTGATGAGCTGGGCAAAGTTACCCAGAATTATCATCTGATTGCTTTGCGCAGTTTCTTGCGCTTTTGCGCCCGGCGCGGTATCCCTGCTCTTTCCGCCGACAAGATTGAGCTGGCCCGCACTACTCGGCCGCAAGTTACCTTTTTAACGCCCGAGGAGCTAGATAGGTTGGCCTCACAGTCAAATACATCAAAACTGGCTGGCCTGCGTGATCGGGCCATTATTGAGCTTTTATTTTCCAGCGGCCTGCGCGTCAGCGAGCTTGTCAATCTAGACCGTGACCATATTAACCTTAAGCGGCGAGAATTTATGGTGCGCGGCAAAGGCCAAAAAGACCGGCCGATTTTTATTAGCGAGGACGCCGCCGATTGGATTAACCATTATTTGGAAAAGCGGCAAGATAATTCCAAGCCTTTGTTTGTGCGTTACAGCGGTAGTAAAAAGGCCGATTTAACCGGCGATTTCCTGCGATTGACGGCCCGGTCCGTTCAGCGAATGATCCAAAACTACGCCCTTAAAGCCGGCATCACCAAACACGTCAGCCCGCATACTTTGCGCCATTCCTTTGCTACTGATTTATTAATGAACGGAGCCGATTTGCGCTCCGTCCAAGCCATGCTCGGCCATTCCAACATCGCCACCACCCAAATTTACACCCACGTGACTGATCCTCATTTAAAAAAAGTGCATGAGCAATTCCACCGAAAAACTCGCACCTAAGATTTAGAGAGATTTAGTGCAAACCGTAGGATCCGAGGCGTCTTCGAGATTCTCTATAAGCCTCAAGTTCGACATTGGTCCCAAATGAACCTGTCGCTGGCCGTTCAACTTTTTCATTGGTCGCAACACGGGTTGATTTAGGCTCATGGCCAACATGCGCATAAAATTCATCATAACTTGGCGAACGAGTTACTGCGCCGCCAATTCTTTCTAAACGTGGTCTTGGTATTTGTCGCTCATCGTCAGAAGCTTGCGAGAGCGCCTCTGGAAAAGCCATAAGCTTTTTATACCCCTAAGCGACCTCTAATGCAATAGCTAACTCAAAAAATTACCGCCAACCGCTTGCCTCAAGATTAGCCCGGTAGGGCGGCGCAGACCTCGGGGCTGGGATACCAAGTTAGACCTCTGACGTTGCT
>Ga0155576_138_pt1 | contig 12475 bp, 15 predicted proteins | sample RifCSPhighO2_12_FD_107233 | JGI IMG/M metagenome (GOLD analysis project Ga0155576, IMG submission 107233) | Candidatus Saccharibacteria bacterium RIFCSPHIGHO2_12_FULL_47_17
GATAAAGTTTTTTGAAGGTAGGCTGGAGGGCAGTGTAGCAGACAGACCTCGTACTGATGACGGTTTTGGCTGGAACCGAATTTTTATTCCGGCCGGACAAACCAAGACTAATTCAGAAATGGTCGAGGAAGAAATGCTGCGTTATTCACTGCGCACGGCTACGGTCTATCCACAGCTCAAAAAATTCCTACTTAGCTTCTAAACATCATCCACGAGAGATTACTACTGCGCAAAACTCAATATCCATAATTTTGACATATGTCAGGATTATGGACACTTTTGTTGTGGCAGTCTTATCGACAGGGATTGACATTAAAAAAGCATAAGCGTGTAATTGAGGCAGGCTTCGCGCACCGGGCCCGTCTCTCGCCTTTTGTTCGCAAAAAGATGAGGGATGCGAAGATAAAAATAAATATTTATAGGAAACAAATTTCGCCCGGGCCCACGGGTGGGCTGCGCGAAGCCCCAAGCTCCGTCCCAAACGGGGCTTTTTGCTTTATTATCGTATTTGTTGTAAAATATATTCATGCCAGAGAAAAGAACTCATGACAGGTTTAGACTCAGAGATTTCTGGACCAACCCCACGACAGGCGACAGAGTAGTGGAAAATGATGGCTATAAGCGAAGTAGACTGCAAAGTGGCCTTGGGGGTATTGCTATGGGAGCTGCTTGGGCTGCTGCAGGTGAAGTTTTATTGGATGATAGGGTATTTACGCTAGGCTCTGGCGTAGTTATGGGCATTGTCATATACAATCAACTTCGTGGTAACAAAGTTCGAGATATCTGGCAGGGAATTACAGCACGTTTGAGACGGGAATAACCTTATAATTAAAGCATGGGGCTGTAGCTCACCTGGTAGAGCGTAGCATTCGCATTGCTAAGGTAGGGAGTTCGAGTCTCCCCAGCTCCACCACTCGATGCAGCGAATAAATTCGCCTTACTCGTGGTAAACCAAATTAAAGCATATGCTTGAGGCGGTCTTTCCAGGTGTTCTTTTCGGCCTCGCCGCCACAACTGCCGGGGTCTTGGGAGCCGTTGTACTGCTCGGCGGTTGAGGCAACAGTTTCAAATTCTTTTTGCAGCACTTCTTTGTTAGTCGATCCAAAATCAACTAACAGCCTGTCTTTATTACCAATTACTCGGCCGACGATATTATCTACCTTCTCGCCATTGAGCATAAAACTTACCTTGTTAGCAGAATCGGCCAGCCAGACTCGGTCTGGCGTACGAATAATTTTTGGATCGACTACCCAAGCCATGTTCTGGAAGAATTGTCCCCATGTGACCGCTTCGTCTTCAATGTGAACGACATCATTGACCCTATCATGCATATGCGCGCGGGCGTATGGTGTCATTTGGTGCTCTGTTTCGCCAGTACAGCTCTCGCCGCCAATATAGTAAAAAATATCCTTAAATTCTTCTCTTTGACCATTCAGAAAAACCGCAAAATTAGCGTGATAGTGAATACCTTTGTCTGGCTGATAAGTAGCAAACCTTATTCCAAGAATTATTAAAATGCCAACAACTAGACCAAGCCCGCCGGCTACCAGAAATTTTCTATTTAATTTTCTCAGCATTACCTTATTGTATCTTGGCTAACTCACTTATTAGAACCTCATTTTGAATACCCATCTTCGGGTCGTCAAGTGTATAACGAACAACGCCACTTTCATCAACTATTAGATAGGTATGTCCTGGCTGACTGCCACGATGCATTGATGATGGTAGCGAGAGCATGCCATAGTTTTTGGAAACCTGTTTGTTGGTATCAAGTAGTATCAGGCCTTTGCCGAGTTCTGGCATTTTGGCAACGGCTTGCGACCATTCATTGGCTGTGTCAGTCACAATCGACGCAGTCACAACCTTGTCGGAATTAAGATCAGGCAGGGCTGCCATTTGGTTCCAACAGGCCGGGTAACACATAATACCCTCGTTGAAGAAAAGTATTAACTTTTTGCCTCGCTGCTGATTAAGGTTGAAAAACTTACCGTCATAAGACATCAAATTAAAATCTGGCGCCGGCTGGCCGACCATTGCGGCAAGCGGCTCAGGCGTTTTAGTTTCTTTTTTTCCGCTATCTTTTGTCAAGCTGGCCCCGGCGAACATCAGTCCGGCAATTAGGATTATGATAATAATTAGCTTCTTGTTCATTTGACCTCCTCCTTAGTTGCCTGCTGGTAAGCTTTCCAGCCGATTAACAAGAACAGAGCAATAAACAAAATTGCCCAAGCGACATCCGGTATTGAACTGGTCAGTCGGTCAATAAAGCGAGTGAGGCGGGCGGCTAACAGGTTGATTTGGAGTTGATAGCCGGTTCCAAAAACATCAGGATTAAGGCGTTCGTAAATTAAGATAAATAGGCCAAAAGCGCTAAAGACGATGCCGGATACTAGATGTGACAAACTTATTGAGATTTTACGACCAAATAATGAGTAGTTGACGCGCCGCTTGAGTGATTCAAATTTTTTAATAACCTCAGTTTTGTCAATTAAGACGGCCATGATAAACAGCGGTATCACCATGCCAATAACAAATGTCAGGGCATACAGACTGCCTAACCAGATTGATCCCGGTAGAACTGATAGCGCCAAAACGCCGGCCAAGACCGGTGCGCAGCAGGTGGTGGCGATACCGGAGAATACGCCCAGCACGTAAATCGAACCGAAATCATATTTTTGTAAGCGAGGATGAACGTGCACCGGTAGCATGAAGGACTTACCTAACAGCATCGCCAAGCCCATCAATAACATAAAGACGCCGCCGATCGTAAAGAACAGGCTATGGTTATCTGCAAAGAAGCTGCCGAGCGCGGCGATGCCCAAGCCCAGAGGCAGAAAGATAGTCAGGATACCGAGCGAATAGATGAAGGTCATCAGGAAGATTTTGGTTTTGGTTCGAAAAACAGAAGCTAAATAAGCAGGCAGTAGCACGCCGATACAACACGGCGCAAACAGTGCCGCCATGCCGGCAATGAAAGCGGTAATTAGTGAGGCGGCAGCGACTAACTCCATAGCCTAGAGATCCTCACAGCACTTAGCTAAAACCTTGCCGATGGTTGTCTTACCCGGATCGTGGCGATAGGCAAAAATCCCCCAGGCCATCAACCATAAAACAGCCAGTAACCCAAAGACCGTAAGTTCAACATCGCCAGCGATTAGGGCATAGGCAAGAGCCGTCAATGTTAGGAAGAAGGGTAGACTGAATATGCGTAAAGTTTTTGGTAACTTACGATAAGCCAAATAATAGATACCGGTAATACTTTGGCCAATTAGTAGCGCTAACAAAATCTGATTGCTGAAATTTCCACTTTTATATAAATACAACAGAATCAGCCAAACCGAGGCAATAGCTACACACAGAGCGCACAGCGGCTTTTTTATTACATTTTTGAGGACGAGACTGGCGATGAAGATCAAGCTGATAGCGAGAAAGATATAAAACATTAACTTCATGCTACATTAATGCATAAATATATTCAAGTATTCGCATATAAATATAATTGTGCTATTATGGTGGAGTGTATCAGCAGATCATCGGCCTAGAAGAAGAAACTTTTAAAGTTTTGGCCAATCGCAAACGGCTAGAGATTTTGCGTCTCTTGAAAAACCGTAATTTGAGTGTTAATGAGATGGTGACTATGCTCGGCATGCGTCAGCCAAACTTATCGCAGCATCTGACGCTGCTGCGCCAATACAAGCTTGTCAAAGTTAGTCGTCAGGGGCAAAAGGCCTACTACTCACTAGCCGACAACAAGATTACAAAAGCTGTCGAGATGGTTTATCAGTTCTTGCAAAGCCAATATGGTTTTAATGATGAATTTCCCGCAAAAATACTGTTTCCGATTGTTCAAGATATTGTCTGCGGCATGAGACTAAGCGCTTCGGAAGCCTTTGATACTAAAGATTACGCTGGACAAACCTATTATTTCTGTGCCAGTGGCTGTCATGAAAAATTCGTTAAAAGTCCTAGCCAATATATGAAGCGAAAGGAAGTGGTCAGTGGATCACGGGCATAGCAAGAGACTAATAGTTATAAGTTTGATTGCAGCTTTGGCGGCACTGGTGTTAGCTAAGCTGTTTGAAATTGATGCACTGCTGTTGCTGCTATTACTATGCCCTATCATGATGATAGTAATGATGGTCAAGATGGGCAATAATCATAAGCATTAGATAAGGAGAACATAAGCCATGAAACTTACAAAAAATAAACTAGCAGGCGCTTTTGCCCTATCAACGGCGGTACTCTGGACTTTGTGCTCGGCGTTGGTAGCAATTTGGCCGGATTTTTCCTTCAAAGTTTCCAAATGGTGGCTGCACGGTATGAACATTGATAGTTTCGGCGAGTTTAACCTAAGCTGGAATAACTATCTATCGGGCGGTCTGACGCTGGTTATTTCGCTTTGGGTTATAGGCTATGTTCTAGGCTGGAGCCTGGAGCTTTTCAGCAAGTCAAGCAAGTAGTAAAGGGGGCTAGCGATCATGATGGGCGAATCAAACTGGGGACACGACATGATGGGTGGTTACGGCCTAGTCGGCACCATTTTGTGGGTTGTCATTTTAGTCGACCTAGTTTTGCTAGGTATTTGGCTATTTAAAAAAATCCAAAAGAAATAATGAGGTCATTCAAAGAATTAGGCTATTGGTTGTGTTGGTTAATCTTGGCGATTCTTTTAACTCTAGCAGTCGTAAAAATCTAAGGAAATCGTATGGCGAAGAATAGCGATTTAATAAAAGCAAAGTATCGCGTTTGGCAGGCTTCATTGTTTGGAGCTACGGCGATTGCTTTCGGATTAGGTATTTTAGTAGCGGATTATTTTAGTAATAAAATAGCTTGGACTGTCATTATTTTTGGTGTGCTGCTACACGGTTACGGGATGTATAAGATGTATAAGAAATAAAGCATATGGATCACGAACCCTATCATGAAGACAATGAACCATAATCAGCCAATTTACACTTGCCCGATGCATCCAGAAGTCATTCAAGATGGACCTGGTTCGTGCCCCAAATGCGGCATGTCGTTGGTCCCACAGGCAAAAAAACCCGATGTTGAGCGCCCATCTGCTGAGGCTAAAAAAGACGAACATGCGGAGCATGATAAGCATGCCGGCCACTCCGTTGCCATGTTTCGTGACCGATTTTGGTTAAGCCTGGTTTTGACGATTCCGGTTTTGGCCTATTCGGAGACTATCCAACAATGGTTGAATTTTAGTCCGCCGGTCTTTAGCGGCTCACGCTATATTCCGTTTGTCTTAAGCACAGTTATTTTTCTTTACGGCGGCTTGGTTTTTATCAAGAGCGCGTTTGGCGAATTGAAGGCCCGCCGGCCGGGGATGATGACCTTAATTAGCTTGGCTATTTCAACAGCCTTTATTTACAGTGTGGCTGTACAGTTCGGACTTTCGGGCGAAGCTTTCTTTTGGGAGCTGGCTACTTTAATCACAATCATGCTACTAGGGCATTGGCTGGAAATGGCTTCCATTAAAAAGGCCCAAAGTGCTTTAGATGCCATTGCCAAACTACTGCCGGATAAGGCCGAAAAATTGGTAAATGGCCAGCCCCAGGCGATCTTAGTCAGTGAATTAAAAGTAGGTGATTTAGTTTTGGTGCGGCCGGGGGCGGCTATGCCGGTTGATGGCGTGGTGACGGAAGGTACTTCATCGGTTAATGAAGCAGCCATTACTGGTGAGTCCAAACCGGTCAGTAAATCAGTTAATAGTGAGGTCATAGCCGGCACTATCAATCAAGATGGCTCGCTGACGCTCAAAGTTACTAAGCTAGGCGAAGACACGGCCTTGGCCGGCATCATGCGTTTGGTAGCCGAAGCAGCGGCTTCCAAATCCAATGTTCAAGTTCTGGCTGACAAAGCGGCTTACGTGCTAACCATAGTGGCTATTGCCGTGGGCTTGGCTACTTTTTTGATTTGGCTGCTAACCAAAGATTCCGGCTTCGCCTTGGAGCGAAGCGTGACGGTGTTAATTATTGCCTGTCCGCACGCTCTGGGTTTAGCCATTCCGTTGGTGGTGTCGATCTCGACTTCGCTATCGGCCAGTAATGGTCTGCTGGTACGTAAGCGTTTAGCCCTGGAATCAGCCCGTCAATTGGATTGGGTGCTGTTTGATAAAACCGGTACTTTGACTCGCGGCGAACACGGCGTGACTGATATTTGGCCGGCCAAAGGTTACACCGAAGAAGATATCTTGCATCTCACAGCTAGCCTTGAACAGAACAGTGAGCATATCGTTGGTAAGGGTATTGTGAAAGAGGCTCGAGATAAACATGTACACTTGGATAAAGTCGAAGAATTTGCGGCTCTGCCTGGACTTGGTGTCAAAGGTAAACTGCACGGTAAAGATAACTTTGTAGCAGCAAGTTATCGCTATATCAGCGAACATAAGCTGGCTTTGCCTGCCGAGATTCAACAGCACAGTAAAAAAGCTGCCCAAGAGGGCAAAACAGAAGTCTATCTAATTAAAGATGGCAAACAAGTTATCGGGGCCATTGCCCTGGCTGATATTATTCGTGATGAGTCCAAAGCCGCGATTGCGGCCTTGAGAAAGATGGGTTATAAGACGGCCATGATAACCGGCGATTCACAAGATGTGGCAGATTACGTGGCCAAACAACTCAATCTTGATCAATACTTTGCAGAAGTTAAACCCCAAGACAAGTCCGCCAAGGTTAAGCAGCTTCAGGCTGGCGGCCAAAAAGTGGCCATGGTGGGGGACGGTATCAACGATGCGCCGGCCCTCACTCAAGCCGACATTGGCCTGGCGATTGGTGGCGGGACAGACGTGGCAATCAAATCAGCCGATATCATTTTGGTCAAAAACGATCCACGCGACGTCGTCAAAGTTATCAAGTTGTCCAAAGCCACTTACGGCAAAATGAAACAAAATCTGGCTTGGGCGACTGGCTACAATGTGGTAGCCATTCCGCTAGCCGCCGGCGTATTGTATAAAGCCGGCATTTTGTTAGCACCAGCTCTGGCCGCCGTTTTTATGTCGTTATCTACAATCATCGTCGCCCTCAACGCCCAACTCCTCCGCCGTCTCCAACTCAACTAGCCATAACAGGGATATTTTTGTATAATTATCCCTGTTCTAAACACAATTTTGCAAAATCGTACTTTAGCAGAGCTTTGTAAAATTGAGAGGAGGAACGTAGCACTAAGCCGAAGCTTTTGACTACAGGCAAAACGAGGCAGACGCATAAGTTACGACGAGGGGCATTGGCGCAGCTGGCTAGCGCGCTTCCATGGCATGGAAGAGGTCAAGGGTTCGAATCCCTTATGCTCCACCATTTTTCATAGAATTTCGTTAGAAATCCGATATATTTCTAATTCACTTAGGTGTATATTTTAGACATAAATTGGAGTTTGAATGGAGCAAAAAATCGTCAGCCCGATGGCACCTGAACAGCCGCAACAAGTTCAACCGGTGCCGATCTCCAATCCATCTGGCCAAACCAGTCGGTTGAAAGCCTTTTTTAGAAATCCCAAGAAACTAGCCATCATTGCTGGGGTAGCAGTTTTCCTAATTGGCGGGGCGGCCGCGGCCTACTTTAGTAATTATTTACCGAACAAACCAGAAAATAGGTTAATCTCGGCTCTGGCTAATGCCGCTAGCGAAGAAAAGGCCACTATTGAAGGAACTGTTAATGGTCAATATATCCAGGATGGCTCCAGCAACGAATTCGACGCTTCCTATAGCCTGGTTGCTGACAATGATAACTTGGCCATAAGGGCCGAATCGAAGATCGCCGGATCCAACTACGCTGCCGAGGTTCGTCTTATTGGTCCCAGCTTGTTCTTTAAAATTACCGGGGTCTCCGCTAGCGTTCTGAAAGAACTATATCCGTCTGCTAACACGCCGCTTTGGACCGAAATTTTTAAGGCAGTAGAAGGCATCAATAATCAGTGGTACGAATTTGAACAGACACCGACCGAATCGGACATCAACTGCCTCAATAGCGTCAATCTAAAATTAGGTGAAAAAGATAAGCAAATCGTCAAACAGGCCTTTAAGCAAAATCCGCCGCTTGTCATAAAAAATACCAAGGAAGTTACTGTTGATGGTCAGCCGGCAACCAAATTCGAAGTGACCACGGCCGACGGCAAGAAACTAAGAGGCTTTGTTGACGGTGTGGCCAGCACTAGCTTTTTGCAAACTATCAACAAATGCGACACAACCGGCAAGAGCTCTCCCCAGGCCATACGTGACGAAATAGACGAATCTACCAAATCGAGCTCTCCATTTTCTATCTACATAGATAAAGACAACAAACTGAAAAAAATCGAATTTGACTATAAGGATAATTACGGTACTGCTAAATTGGTAGCTAACTTTAAATGGGGCGTTGGCTCTGTCAGCAAACCGGAGGGGGCTAAACCCGTCCAGGATCTGATAAATGACGTTTTTGGTGCTAGCTCACCCGATGAAAATATATTTGATGAAAGCATATTCAATGATGTACAGCCTGATGCTTTGTTAAACTGACATCTGAGTAAAAAACCCAAAAAACAGTCAATCGATTAGCGTAAAATATAGGCATGAAGCAGATCAGGCCCATGCCTCCGTTTACCTTTCGCCATTCGCCGTTCACCATGCGTTTTCCGTTTTCCGTTTTCCGTGATCAATGGTTAATGGCTAAAACATTGAAAATTGATAATTGTAAATTGATAATTGCCTCCGAAGGAGGCTTGGTATGAACGTTGTAGTCAACGGTCTAATGACTAACTACCTCAAAGTTGGTAGTGGCCGCCGAGTAATTATTTTATTACATGGCTGGGGAGATAGTTCAGCGACTTTTGCAGATTTTGGTCGCAGGCTTGCCAAAAATTACACTGTTTTAACTGTCGATTTACCGGGCTTTGGCGCCACCCAGGAACCACCCCGGCCTTGGGGCGTTGATGACTACGCCAATTTTGTAGTCACTTGGCTCAATAAAATCGGCCAGAAAGATGTTTACGCCCTGATTGGGCATTCCAATGGCGGCGCCATCGCTATTTCAATGCTTGGCCGCAAACTTATTAAATCGAAGAAGTTAATATTGATTGCCTCCAGTGGTATTCGCGATATTTACAAAATGCGACGCGTGATATTACGAAGCGGCGCCACCATTGCCCGGTTGCCCTTGAAAATTTTGCCAAAGCGAACCCGAAACCGAATTAAAAGGCGAGCTTACGAGGCTATCGGCTCGGATTATATGATGATGCCGGAGCTCGATGCCAGTTTCAGACGACTTGTTAATCAGGATATGCAAGAAACAGCTACACACATCGACACTCCAACGCTGATAATTTATGGCAGCGCTGATGACACTACGCCGCTCAAATATGGGCAACTATTTAAAGATGCCATAAACCAATCGAGACTAGAGGTAATCGAGGGCGCCGGTCACATGATCCATCAGGAGAAAGCTGAAAAAGTGGCAGCCCTTTCAAAGGACTTTCTAAATGCTTAAATCACTGGTTTATATGTATCGGCTGCGTTTTGCAGAAACGATTATTTATATGTTGCAAGCAACTGAATATGATGTCAAAGCTTACCTACGGTGGCTGTGGAGAGTAAAGGATTTTGAAAAGGTCAGCTATAGAAGATCGCTTATCAAAACTCGCCGTTCATCGATGCTGCTTTTGGCAATTAAGCTGGGCATGTTGGTGCAATTCGCTGTAGCCATAGCCTGGGCTTCCTTGGCGATCAAAAATAAAGAGCCCGCTGGAATATTTGCGGTTGATTTGTTTCTAAGTACCCCCTTAGTGTGGTCCCATTTGGTGGTCCTACCTTTAGTATTAGCCCGATGGTTCTGGGTGCAACCACTCAACCGGGTTGATGTGGGGCGCTCAAAAAAAAGCTTCCAAAAACACCGCGCCATAAAAATCGCCGTGGCCGGCAGTTACGGCAAAACGACAATGAAAGAGATTCTGCTGGTCGTTTTAGCCGAAGGCACAAAAGTCGCCGCCACGCCGGCTAACAAAAATGTAGCCATCAGCCACGCCCAATTTGCCAAGCAACTGGAGGGCGATGAGGATATTCTGATTGTTGAGTTTGGTGAAGGTGCGCCCGGCGATGTAGCCGGATTTGCCCAGACTGTCAAGCCGGACATCGGTATCATTACTGGACTAGCCCCAGCCCATCTGGATAAATACAAAACACTGCAGCGCGCCGGCGAAGATATTTTTTCGTTGGCGCAGTACCTAGACGATAAAAACGTCTATGTTAATGGCGAGAGTGAGGCGCTTAAATCTTTTATCAAGCCCGGACATCAATTATATGACGGACGTCAGGCCGCCGGATGGGCTATAAAAGCTGTCAAATCATCAATTAACGGTCTTAGTTTTGAGATGACCAAAGACGGTAAAAACCTAAAAATCAAGAGCCAGCTAATTGGCGAACACCAGATTGGGCCGCTGGCCTTGGCAGCTGCCCTGGCGGATAAACTTGGTCTCACTAAGGAGCAGATTGAAAAAGGTATTTCCAAAGTCGAATCATTTGAACACCGCATGCAGCCTCGACAAGTGGACGGCGCCTGCATTATTGATGATACCTACAATGGCAATATCGATGGTATGTTGGCCGGCTTAAAACTTCTCAAAAGCCTGCCAGCTAAACGCAGAATCTACGTTACGCCGGGCTTGGTTGACCAAGGTGCTGAGAGTGCAAAAATCCATCGGCGCTTAGGCGAGGCAATTGCCGGCTCCGATGCCGATCTGGTAGTACTGATGAAGCATTCGGTTACAGATGATATAGTTGCTGGCATCAAGCAAGGAAAATTCAAAGGTGAGCTAAAAATCGAAGAAGACCCACTTAATTTTTATACCAACCTTGATCAATTTGTGGCCACCGGAGACTTGGTAGTTCTACAAAATGACTGGCCCGATAATTACAATTAATTGTGGATAATTGTATTGACTAATTGTAGTATCAGACTATATTAAGATATATATGCGAACAGTTGCAATTATTTTCGGCGGGCGGTCCACTGAACATGACGTCTCTATAATTACCGCCATTGCCTCTGTTATTAAACCTCTCGAATTAGCTAAACAGTACAAAGTTGAAGCCGTTTACATTGCCAAGGACGGATCGTGGTATTGGGATGACAAGCTCAAAGACATTCAACTTTATCAGAGTGGTGAAATTGATGAATTTATGCGCCGGGCGGCTAAAGTCCACCTGTTATTCGACAATGGTCTGACTTTGGTTAAATCCAGCCAATTTGCCGGGCGCAAAATGTATAAAAAAATCGACATCGTCTTTCCGGCCATGCATGGCACTCATGGTGAAGACGGTGAACTGATGGGCCTGTTGGAAATGGCTAACGTGCCATATGTCGGTTGTGATTTTAGAGCCAGCACAGTCGCCATGGACAAAGTTTTGGCCAAGCAGGTAACGCAGGCATCGGGCATCAAAAGCCCGTCATACATCTGGTTCCGTTCCGACCAGCTGTCTAAGCCGAACGAGCCGTTGAACCGGATCAAAGATTTGAAGTACCCACTGTTTGTGAAGCCAGCGCATCTAGGTTCGAGCATTGGTATCTCAAGGGTCGAAAAAGAATCCGAGCTGATGAATGCTCTGGAGGTAGCCGTCCACTATGATGACAAGGTTATTATCGAGGAAGCCGTGCCGAACCTCATCGAAGTAACTCTGCCAATTATGGGTAATGATGAACTGAGACCTGCCTTACTCGAGCACCCACTGACCAAGCCCAAGGATTTCTTTGATTTCGATACCAAATATATAGGCGGCGGTAAGAAAGGCGGGAGCAAAGGCAAAAAAGGCGCCCAAGGCTATAGCGAAATTCCAGCCAAATTACCAAAGGAGCTTTATGATAAGGCCGAAAAAACCGCGCTGGATGTTTACCGAGCTTTGGGCTGCAGCGGCATTGCTCGAGTTGATCTGCTGATTGATAACAAAGCCGGCGAAGTTTATTTCAACGAAGTCAATCCACTGCCCGGCGGCCTTTATGCTCACAACTGGCGCAAAGCCGGCGTATCAAACGTCGATCTGGTAACTAAACTAGTCACTTTGGCTGAGCAGAAGTGGCAAGCCAAACAAAAACTGACTACCAGCTTCAGCACCAGTTATTTAAAGCAGTTTTAGGTATGCGAGTAAACATTGTCCATCCGGGAGCGGGGGAACTTAGCTACGAGATTAGAGGGATTGTCGATTTCGCTCAAAAGCTAGCTGCGACTGGCATTGATATTACTTGGGAAAATATTGGCGATCCGGTGGCCAAAGGCGAAGAGGTCCCAAAATGGATAAGAGATATTGTTAAAAACGCGGTAAACAATGGTAGCCGCTCGTACGCTTATTCGCCGACCAAGGGGCTAAATGAAGCTAGGGAATTTTTAGCGCGCCAAAGAACTAAGGAAACCGGCAATACTCTTAAACCAGATAATATCTTGTTCTTCAACGGTCTTGGTGACGCAATTAATAAAACCTACACCTGGCTTAATCCGGTGGCGCGTGTTT
>Ga0155576_111_pt1 | contig 11816 bp, 13 predicted proteins | sample RifCSPhighO2_12_FD_107233 | JGI IMG/M metagenome (GOLD analysis project Ga0155576, IMG submission 107233) | Candidatus Saccharibacteria bacterium RIFCSPHIGHO2_12_FULL_47_17
TGACGACCTTTGGTTCGATTTGCTTGATAACCTTTAGCGCACCAATTCCATCCATCGTATAACCACTATTGCCCATCGGTACAACAGCAACATCAACATGCCCAATTTGCTCCACTTGATCGTCGCTAAGCTCCGGATAAATATGCCCCAAAATGGCTATTTTGATATCTTCTTTACCCACAACATAGATAACTGCACTTTGCTCACCCTCACTATCCATATGTGCCCGGGCGGCAATGCCGTGGACCACCACGCCGGCAATTTCGTACTCGCCAGGCGTCTCGGCCGAGAAACGAGCTTTGTGCTCGGGGATTAATTTGGGAGATGTTCTAAGAGCAATATCATTTTCTTTTACGATGGTCTTCTGGCCGAGTTGCGCCAGGTTATCATCAACCACGATCGTGGCCTTCTTGGTCGTTATCTTCAGACAATTGCCGCCGTAGTACTGCAGCTCCATCACTTGCCCCCTTCGGAATGAGCGCCAGAGCTAGATCGGACAGTTGCAAGGATTTCTACTCCTAAAAAACGCAGTACTTTATCGGCCACGGCCATAAATCTATTATCTTCTCGCTTTGGGTGTATGTAGCCATCAATACCGTCAGCAAGCGCCACAGGAAGAACGAGTCCAATGTAAGCAATCTTTCGCAGGCGATTAAGTTGATTAAATCGTTCGCCTATAGCAAAGCGGTCGAAATCTTTCATTTTTCTCCTATTTAACAGTCAGTTCGGGACTGCTAATTATTATTTGTTTCTTGGCTTCCAAAACTTTGCTAATGAAGCGGTCTTTTATCTGGACGCGATATTTATAGTCACTCAACTTCATTACAGTGTAGCGGATTTCTTTGTTTTCCGACTTTTCGAGTTCTTCTATAAACCTAGCCATCTTTGAAGAGTTAATATCGCCAACCGCCAGCAGATCTATGCCCGAACTCTCATCGCGGGTGAACTGCCCGGTTAAAAGCGCCAAATCGATATGACCGGTTGCCCGCAGATCTTTGGCCATTGGATGTTCGGGTGCCACGTCGGCCGCTGGTTTAGGTACAGTTGCTTTTGGCTTGGCTGAGCTTTTGGTGTCAGCTTTGGCCACAACCGCTTGTGACAGGCCACCAAAAATCATGGCTAGCGGCGGGTAGTGTTCAAACTTTTGATTAACTTCATAATAAAGCCGGTTGTTATTGGCATCGGAAGTGATGATGCCAATGCTAAGCAAGTTGGCCAGCTCGCGCCGCACAGAATTTATCTGCTCCTCGATTTTACGCGTAATTTCGCGCACATAAAACGAGCGGTTGGGGTTTTCGAAAAATAGTTGTAATAACTTTACTCTGGTTTTTGACCCAAATAATTGCTCGATCATCAGTCTCCCCTGAATAACTGCTTTTATTGTAACAGAATTTTGTGTTCAGCGGGGTCTTGATTTAGCGACATTGGCAGCGGCTAACTCTAGCTCGTCGCTAAGAGGTGTTAACTGCACTTTTTGGCCGGACTTTCGTTCTATCGTGCGCGTGATCAACTCGTCAGCAAAGTGCGGATTTTTACTCAATATTGGACCGTGTAAGTAGGAGCCGAACACATTTTGCACCGTAGCGCCTTCGTTTTGGTCTGCTCCATTATTGCCTTGGCCCTTCGGGCATTTGCCTAAAGCTGCTAGACCTTTAGCCAATTCGGTTAGGCCACTGTGATTCTCATAACCAACCAACTGCCCAAACGGCGTTTCGCTAACAATATTGCCAATCAGGCGCTGGTTACTACCGCGGGTAACTAGGTTAAATACGCTTATGCCAGGCAGCTTATCGCCGTCTTGGGTTAGAAAGTAATGTCCAAAAAGCTGGTACATACCGCAGATCATCAGCATGGTCACACCGTCATCGGCCATGGCATTCAGCTCGGCTTGACGCTTGGCTAAATCATCAATAACTAAGGCTTGGCCGGAGTCCTGGCCGCCGCCGCCCAAAATTATATCGGTCTCAGCCGGTAGCTTATCGCCCAGTCCCACCAGATGAACAATCGGCTCATAGCCGCGCCACTTCAGCCTTTGGCTAAGCACCAAGCGGTTGCCAGTGTCGCCATAAATATTCATCTCTTTTGGATACAAATGGATAATGTGGACTTTCATCCCGATTAGACCTCAGCCTTCAGCTTTAAAGTTAGTTTATTACTGAAATAATTCATGATTTCCAGCATTCCTAAAAATCCAAAAGGCAGTAGGTGAGGTCTAACGGGATAGACCCCGTTAGAAGTCTGATTTGTCTTAGACAAATCAGAAGATGTCTTTGACATACTACTTCTAATCGGGGTCATACTTTCTCCACTTTGGTCAGACGGCCGATTGCTTTACGGGTCGCCAGCATGGCAGTATAAGTTGCAAAAATAATAGCTGTTTGCCCTGGCTCGGCTCGCCTGCCTACTTCATCAACCATTTTTTTCAGATCTGATTCGACTCCTTCAACGCTCACGTCGTCATATTTGAGCCGGTTAGCCATGTCAAAACCCCGAATGCCGCTGGTCACAACCGGCAGGCCGGCTAACGGTTTAAAGTCAATGTCCCACAGCCACGAAACATCACGGCCGTCGGCGTGGTTGTCATTGATGACAATGCCGACAGCTTTGGGTTTATGGATATCCAGCACATGCAGGGCTTGGCGGAAGCTAGCTGGATTCTTAATTAGCTGAAGTATCAAGGTTTTGCCACCAAAGTCAATCCGTTCGCCACGCCCGAAGGCCGGCTTGATATTGCTCAAAGTTTTAACAAAATCATCAAGTGGCACGTCGGGATAAAGCTGATGGACGGTTGCTAGCGCGGCTGCCCCGTTTAGAGCGTTATGCTGGCCGTCAATCTGTAGTTTGGCCTCCAGAGTTTTGGCATCTAGCTTATATTTGGCTAATTTTTCGCCCGTTGCCTCAAGTTCAACTGTCCTTTTATGTTTGGTCAAATCCTGACTCAAGGCTCCATAAAGTTGCTCGTCATTAGGAAATTGAGCTTGTAAGTTTTTGCTAACCCCAAAATAAACAGCTTTAACGCTGCCTGTGACCACTATTTTGTTAAGACGGATGTCATCGTCATTTACAACCACTGCCTGGCTAGTGTGATTAGCTACCCTTTGCAGCAGCGCGGCAGTAGTATCAATTTCGCCAAAACGATCTAGTTGGTCTCTGGTTACATTTAGTAGAACGGCGGCGCGGGGTTCGTGAAGTTTTACAAATCTGACAGCATAAGCTTCGTCCTGCTCATAGACAGCCACATCATATGGCAGCCGGCCGGATAGTGTGGCGGCTTGAACAATGGTTGAAAAAACTCCTCTGACAAAATTGCCGCCGGTCCGATTGGTTAGCACCCGCTTGCCTTGCGATCTTAGAAGCTCGGTGATCATTTTGGTGGTGGTGGTTTTGCCGTTGGTGCCGCTAACAATGATTACCCCCTCCGGCAACTTTGTCAGCATGGAGTTTAAGAACTTCGGATGAAGTCTTTCAATAATTAGCCCTGGCAGGGCGGCACCGTGATGTCGGCTTAAGCGTAGCAGCCAGCTTAAAGTTTTGCCAAACCAAATAAAAAAGATATTAAACACTATCTAATTCTAGTACATCCACACCGCACTGTCCTGCCAACCGGCGGAGCCGATTGCACCGCCAGTGCTTCTAGCGGTCTAACTGCGTTGCCGGCTGCGCTACTCCTTCACTATATCTCTATATACAGCTCAGTCCGTTCCTCGCCGGCGCCTTGTTTTACCGCTAGCTGTGGATGTCCTAGATAGTTTCAAAGAAGCTAAAAGCATCCTCGGCCGACTTGAACCACTTGATGTGTGGGTTGCGCTTAAACCATGTCCGCTGACGCCGGGCATACTGCCATTCATCTGTTAAGATACGTTTTTTGGCATCGGCTGCATTGATCTTACCATCTATGTAATCGATGGCTGTCAGGTAAGGTATGCCAGCCGTTTTTTGAATGTTCTGGCGTCCATATTTTGCGAGCAGAACTCTGGTTTCTTTAATGATAAGCTCGAAATTTTTGGCCAACCTGGACGAAATTCTCTGTTTAATTACTTCGGCCGGCGGCATTAAACCGATAATCGCTGTACCGGCTTTTGGCTTTTGGCTTTTGCCGCCAATTTGCCCGGACGACTCAATCGTCCTTATCAAGTGGCGGCGGTTACGTAGATTCTCCGGCATTGGATAACCCTTCTTTGTTACAAGTGCTTGGAGTTCTTCAATACCTAGTTTTTCCAGTTTTTGTCTCAAGTTTGCATCAGCGGCTTCTCTGAATTTGAAGCCAAAGATAACTGAGTCGATGTACAGACCGGTGCCGCCGACCAGAATTGGCAGCCTGCCCCGTCTTTGAATGCCGTCAATTTTGGCGCACGCGTATTTTTGAAACTGGGCGGCACTGAAAGTTTCGCCCGGCTCAACTAAATCGAGACCCCAGTGCGGCACTCTAGCTTGCTCGGCCACGGATGGCTTAGCCGTACCAACATCCATAGCCTTGTAAATAGTTCGCGAATCAGCGGCGATAATTTCACCGTTAAACTCCCCGGCAATTTGAATTGCCAGCGCAGTTTTACCAGTCGCCGTCGGACCAACTACAACAAGGAGCTTTGGCCGGGTGCTTCGGGTCGCCATGCTAACCTTTCAATATCCACTTTGTAATCGGCTGTGACTTCGGCTTCACCGTCCAAAGCCTTTTTATGACCCTCAAAACCACCGGGATAACCGCGGGCTAAGCCACCGTTTTTGTTGACCACCCTCTGCCACGGCAGATCAGCCGGTCCACGATGTGCCAGCTGGCCGACTTCCCAGCTAGCCCAGGGCGCGCCGGCCAGTGCGGCAATCTGGCCATAAGTCATAAACCGGCCTTTGGGGATCTGGGCTACCAGCCCGTAAACCCGCTTTTTAAAATCGGCGTCAACTCTTTGCATTTTACCCGCCTAAACTTTCATTTAATTTTGTCTCGCCCTCGGCTCTGACATCAGTTTTTATCAGCATTTAACTAAGATCTCCTTTCAGCACATTTATAAATGTAAGTTTGTGCGGGTAAAATACTCCAACACTGCCTGCCAATCTTTAACCCGAGTAACCCTCGGTGGCAATTTCTTTAGCCTGTTCCAAGTATAATCGCCAAAAAGTAGTGCTTCGATACCGGCCTCAGCCGCCGCCAGGCAATGTTTTATTTGATCATCTATCAGATAGTCTGCGCCGATTTGAGCAGCCACTTGGCTTTTGGTGTATTTAATTTTTTCCCGGCTATGTTTTTGCCAATCATCCCAGATACCAGAATGGTGAATTTCCGAGAAAATATTGGCAAAATGCTTATCCAACCAGATTTTAGTATCCTTGTTAAGCAGCCTCTGCCTGGAAGTTAAAATGACCAATTTGTAACGTTTGGCTAGTTGTTTGAGTACTGGGACGGCATCTAGAAACGGCCGGTAGTTGGCAAAAATGCGCGAGTTATAAACTTCCAGTATCCGTTTTTTCTCTTCCTCGTACTCCACTTGCCAAACCTTAGCCCAGTGTTCGTCGTAATCATCAATCGTGAGACTAGTGCCCCAACGCTGGTTGGTAAAATCAATAAAAGCCTCAGCATTGGCTGCCAGCACGTCGTCGATGTCTACGGCGATAGTTTGCTTACTTCCGGGCTTTGGCATCCTCTGCAACTTTTTCGAGAAAGGCATCTAAATTCATAGTTCCTGGCTCCAGTTTGGCTAAATCAGTTCGTACCCTCGGAGTTACTTTGCCGCTTTCTAGTTCCTTGTTGCCAACTACTATTACGTATGGCACCTTCATCTGTTCGGCCTGCAGGACCTTTTTAGATACGGTTTCATTACTGTTATCCAAAGTAACCCTAAGTCCTAATATCCTAGCCTTTTCTACAACACTTTCGGCCAGTTTTAAGATAGGTTTTTCGTCATTTAGAGTTGCGATTCGGAGTTGTTCGGGCGACAGCCAGACCGGTAAATGACCACCGGTGTGCTCTAGATAAACACTCAAGAAACGCTCCACCGAACCAAGTAAAGCTTTATGGATAAGCACAATTGGTTTTTCCTTACCGTCAGCGTCAATATAGGTTAAGCCAAAACGTTGCGGTTGGTTAAAGTCTAATTGTTCAGTGGCACACTGCCACTCCCGCCCCAGTGAATCGGTAATCATAATGTCGATTTTCGGACCGTAAAAGGCAGCATCGCCCACCGCCACATCATATTTAAGACCAAGCTTTTTGGCGACTTTTTCCAGTATTTCTTGAGCTATTTTCCATTGTTTGGAACCGCCAAGGTAAGCATCGGAGTCATCTCTAAAGGATAGTCGGGCCCGAAAGCTCATAGCAAAAACAGCGTACATTTCCTCGACCATCTTAAGAATGGCTTTAAACTCCTCCTCGATCTGATCAAGCCGGCAGAAAATATGGGCATCATCAATCGAAATTGCTCTAACCCGCGCCAGTCCCGCCAGCTCACCTTTCTTTTCGTCGCGGTACTGAACAGTTGATTCCATATAACGGATGGGTAGTTCCCGGTAACTGCGTGGTCGGCTAGCGTAAATCTGGATGTGGTGCGGGCAGTTCATCGGTTTTAGGACCATTTTGTCAGAAGTTTCTTGGCTTTTAACCAAGAAAAGTTCCTCGCCAAACTTATCCCAGTGGCCAGATTGTTTGTAAAGCTCGTCTTTGGTAATGTGCGGTGTAAATACTCTCTCAAAGCCGTTTTTAGCCTGTAATTCCTCGGAAAAGTGCAGCAGTTCATCCCTAACTAAGGTGCCGCGAGGCGTAAACAGAGGTAAGCCGGCTCCCACAAGGTCAGAAAATACAAATAAATCCAGCTCCTTACCGAGCCGACGGTGGTCGTTTTCAGCTAGTTTTTGTTCATCGTCCATATTATTCCTTTCATCATACCAACTTTAGAATTAAAAAACCTCCCGTTTTGGGAGGTTTTCTCTTCAAATCTATTTGGATATTAGGACGTGACAAAACCTCCCATACTGGGTGTAGTTGTTGTCGTGGTGGTATTAACAGATGCTAAAACTAGCATAGGCTAACTTTATTATATTTTGATTACTTTAGTCAACAAAAAAACCGGTTTGAGGGCTCTCGCAAACGCTCTCAAACCGGCTTTTTAGGATGCGCTTTAACACATCGCAAAACTCAACCTGGAACCTAGTATATTCAAGCTGGCCTTAAAATACTAGTACTTTTTTGTTAGTTTATCCACAATTGTGGATTACCCAATTTTATATCACATGTGATACATGTCAATACCTTGCCCATTTGGTCTATACCAAATAGGGTATAGGCTATAATGTTTTAGGCCTTAACAATTTTACAAGATCGTGCTTCAGCAGATTCTTGTAAAATTGAGAGGAGGAAGCGAGCCAAGGCTGAAAGTAAGCAAGCTTTACGCGCTTATGGAGGCCGATGCCTCGATTCCGACGAGGACGGTTGGCGCAGTGGCTAGCGCACCTCTTTGACGTAGAGGGGGTCACAAGTTCGAATCTTGTACCGTCCACCATTCGACTCACTTCGTTCGCTCATGGTAAACCAAGTGAGACGAATGATCCCGAGCAAAGTCGAGGGACCACTTAAATTTATGGGTTCAAGTCCCTCTATGCCCACCAGTTTTTAACGCGATTTCTTGGTTTCACCAAAATACTTTGCCAACCGAACAGCAAAAAGTTCTGATACTTCCTCATCTGTGAAAGCAGGATATTTAGTCCTCTTCAATAAATGCTGATAGCGCCTTTTCGTCTTCTGCATTTCAGCTTCTTCTTTGGCTCTTAATCCCGGATCTGGCATACGCTTTTCGCTGACAGTCGGATGCATTTCAACCTCCCTTACTTCCCATGCTTTAAGCGTATTTTTTAAGCGTAGTAAGGTTTCTCTGTCAAATTGGCCGGCCTGTCTTAAATCCTCTGCGTAGTTGGAGGATTTTTCATCCCAGTATCCCGGACTTACCCAGTAAAGCCCGTTATACAATAAATCCTTTTTCATGAATTCGAGAATTCTTTGGTGAGTTTCGTGGCTATAAACTGCTGGGTCAGTCCAAATACTCCAACCGGATGAATCAACTAACTTTGATGTTTTTTCTTTAAATCTGCCACGACTAACTGATAGACCCAAACTTGGGTAAAGCCTGGCAATAGTGCTAAATAGGATCGCTTTTGCGAATTCTGTATCGCCAATATTATCAACTGGATAAGGCCCCTGATAGCCTTCGCCAAAATCAATCTGTCTTTGTATGAAATATGGGAACTCGTCCCTATATTGAACCTGAAACTCTGGATCTTTCCAATCTTCGGCAGGCCTGATGATGTGACGGCATTTATCCGAACCGCAGTTACAGTCTTCGATTTGGGCCGTATCGGAAGCGAAGGAGACGGAATAGTCGGTTGTGACTTCTTCACCCCGCGAAATATCGCGTCTTGCTAGTACAAAAGCCAGATCTATCCCCTCAAGTACTATAACAATTCCATTAGCATCACAAGAATGGTTGTAGCCAACTTTGCTTTTCTTGACCTCTTCCTCTGTTTTGCCAGCCAAAAATCTATCTGGGCCGATTTGTTGTTGCGATCCTCTAATTACGTGTGCGTATTGTCGGACTTCATCCTCGGTTAATACCTGACCATGTTTTATCGCAACTAATTGTCCGCGAGTAATATCCTCGACAGATATTAAACCTTCACCGTCAATTTTCGATTCGCTCAACTTAACATGATTGGAGCGCCAGCAGATTAAACCATCCGTCTCACCTCTTTCTACTCTCTGTAGGAAGTTAATTGCCTCCTGTGGAGGAGCGTAGAATAACCCATCGAAAACCCTGCTTACTAAATTAGGATTTTTAGTCGTTACAGTTTCCACAAAAGTTAATTATACAAGATTAAGGTGTATTAAGCAAGAGCACTATGCTTTTAGGCAATTCCCTGTTATATTAGCGTCACTTTGGGAAAGCAAACACCGGTTTTCGAAGTAGAAATGGTGGGCTTTGGACAAAAGTTACCCCGAGAGCGCTATTCTAATCGGCGTCTAATAAGAGAATTTGAGTTAGACTCAACAGCCAAGGAAACTTTTGACCTCACGGGTATGAGATTTCGTCATTTATGCACTGGAGGTGAAAATGTCGTGACTTTAGGAGCCGAAGCCGGACTTCGAGCTCTTAGGTATGCAGGGATTGAGGCGCCTGCAGAAATTGACTATCTCTTTGTGGCCAGTTCCACAGCCGATACTTATAGGCCTATCAACGGTGCCCATCCAGGTATTCATAAGCTATTAAATGAAAAGGGTTACCACGCCGTAGCCAGCGATGATCGCAATCTAGCCTGCACTGGATTTGTGAACGCGCTAGAAGCCGGCTATAAAAGATTCAATACTGACGGCATTGATCTTGCTTTGGTTGTTGGTACTGAAGCTTTATCGAAAAAAATAGGCTTTTTTGACAAACCTCCAGCGACTATAGATGCCCTGGAAGCCGCTTATGAAACATCAAAGGATAGCGGGATAGAGATAGATCCAGATTTAGCTGTGGCTATAGAAGCTCTGTTGGGAGAGTTAGGACACAGAGACAAGATAGACAGGGGTACAGCCAGTGTCTTAGCTGATGGCAGTGGAGCAGTTGTCTTAGCACGTCAGCCTGGTAGTAAAAGTGGTATGCACGGTTGGTGGCAGGAAACCGATAGTAGCGAAGAGGAAATTCTCTATGCTAATTCTGGAGAGTACGTATATATGAATGGCCGTGAAGTGCTAAAGGTAGCTAGGAGAGTGATGGTACAAATTGGAAACGCCGCACTAGAAAAAGCTAATGAGAATACCGGTTTCAAAAGAGAACAAATCGACTGGGTAGTTCCCCACCAGGCTAACATCCGAATTATTGAATACGCCAACGAAAAACTGGGCTTTAAACCAGAGCAATTGATAGTTGATTTAGATAGGCACGGTAATACTTCAACTGCCTCTATACCGCTCGCACTACGCCGTGCTGTTGTAGACGGCAGAATTAAGAAAGGAGATAACATACTAATGCCTGGTTTTGGCGGTGGAATGACATACGAAGCATTAGTATTAACAGTTTAATATGGCGGAAGTACTCCCTTTCCAGGAACGTGAGGACACAGATAGATTTGTCGTTATAGGCATGGAGGCTATCACGCCACTGGGTCCAGACAAGGACTCTAGCTGGACCAACCTGATATCGGGCAAGCATGGTTTTGTGCCGTTGAGCGAACTGCCGTTTTCTAAGATGCCTGGCATGGAAGTAGTTAAAAGTAAAATAGTCGCACCGGTTCATTCGGACTTTGATTTTGATAATTATCCTTCAATTACCGAGAGCCTTAGCCCCCGCCAAAAAAGAAGCATCCATAGAAGCGGGGAGTTGGTAACGGCGGCCATGTATCAAGCTCTTTGCCAACCAAATCTAATTGGTGAAGGTTCTTGCAAGATCAATTCAATCATCGATCCGTGGAGAGTAAGCAGTTATGTTGGCACTGCTTTTAGTGGTGCTCACACCCTAGCTGAAGTAACCGGTCGAGCTAAGACAAGCGATTTATTCAACACTCTTTATGGCAGAGCGGCTACGGCTCCTGCTATGATCTTGGGTATCAAAGGTGCAGTAAGTGCGGTAAGCACTGAGTGCGCTTCGAGTTCCGGTGTAGTTCATGACGGCCTTCGATCGTTGTGGCGGAAGCCATGGGGAGCGGAACCGGATGCCGATATTCTGGTGATTGGTGGCACCGAATCGGTATTATCGCCCAAGCCGATTGAATTTTTTGAGTCATTACAGGTGGCCGTAGATACTCGCGATGTTGACGAAATTGATATTGTTTCCAGGGCGCTCGATAAAGATCGTAGGGGTCTTATTTTTGGTGAGGGCGCTGGGGCGCTGGTTATAACTAGCCTCAAAAAAGCTAGAGAACTTGGAATTAAAGATGAGGATATTATCGCCGAAATAGTCGGTTCAGCACATCTTACCGAAGCCGAAACTGAGACGTTAAATGGTGAAGAAGGGCAAGAAAGAGTTGTGTATAGTGTCTTAGAGCAAGCAGGCGTAACCGCTGGTGAGCTTGGATATATAAACGGGCACCTGACGGCTACTCCTGGTGGCGATGAATCAGAAACTCGAGCCACCAGGAAGGCTTTGGCCGAACTAGGCTTGAAGCCCGAAAACTTTTATTACGGCTCAACCAAATCTTCGACCGGGCATAACCTCGGAGCGGCTGGCGTAATTGAAGCAATTTTCGCGATCATGGCCCTTCGCGGTAGCGTCATACCACCTCCACGCAATCTGGAAAATCCTATAGATGAGGCTGAAGAGTTTATGTTAAATATGAATTGGTCTGCCGAAAATCCTACAAAAGCGCCTATTTCAGTCGCTGTAAGTAACAATTTTGGGTTCGGCGGTAGCGCGGTTGCCCTAGCCTTTAGAAAATTCCAGCCCTAGCCTACCGGGCGTACAGCTATGTCATGATTATTCTTCGCCGAGACCGCCCTCGTTGTTAAAATCGGCCTTTAACTTCTCGTCTAAGGGGTCAACCTCGACCGTTGAATGACTGGCAATACCGCCAACTCCCCGTACCAACCCTTCGGCCGAACCTCCCGATTCTAGGCCGTTATCACCACCGGGCTCATCGTGGTGAAATCTGAGTCTATCTAGACCGAATGGGTCCAAATCTTTCAGCGGATTAAATTCGAATGATCTGCCCATTGGTGCCCCCTTTTTTTGTATAGCTAATAATTTTTTATTTTAACATGAGCATTTTCAGCGATAGCTCTCGCAGAGCCGAGCCAGATAGCGAAGATTATGAATTGAGGCCAATCTGCCGGCCAGCGGGTCGCCGACCTTGAATAGGTG
>Ga0155576_123_pt1 | contig 10227 bp, 9 predicted proteins | sample RifCSPhighO2_12_FD_107233 | JGI IMG/M metagenome (GOLD analysis project Ga0155576, IMG submission 107233) | Candidatus Saccharibacteria bacterium RIFCSPHIGHO2_12_FULL_47_17
GAATGCTTTGAGACGCTGGGTGTCGACGAATATATGTGGGATTGGGAGGGCAAACAGGCCGATGCGGCAGTTGTCGATAGGCTGCTTAGCAATTACCATAACTTCTTTGTTAAAAAGCAGCTGGGGCGCGATATATTTTTGACCTTCAGACTGCCGAATATCTGGACCGAAAAGGGCTACAGCCTAATCCAAGCCATGACGGCTATTCTGATTGCCGAAGATTTTGGCAAGGATCTGGGTTTTAAACAAAGACCACTATTTGAAGTTATCTTGCCAATGACCGAGGGGGCCGACCAGTTGATGAAAATGCACGAACTGTTTGAAAAACTGGCAAGATTCAAATCCAAGACCTTTAATGGTGGCCGCATCAACACTGACTACCTCGAACTAATCCCACTAGTTGAGGGCGTTGACAATCAGCTTAAAGTCGGCGACCTTCTTAAAGATTATGTCGCTCAACATCAAAAACATTTTAAGCGAGCGCCGGCCTACATTCGGCCCTTTTTGGCTCGTTCCGATCCGGCAATGGCTTCGGGACTGTTGGCAACTGTGCTGGCCAATAAAATTGCCATCTCGGAAATGGCCGCTTTTTCAAAGGAACAATCAATACCTATCTTTCCAATTTTAGGGGTCGGCAGCCTATCATTTCGTGGCGGTCTGACACCCGAAAATGTTAATGAATATATCAGAAATAATCCCGGTATAAGAACCGTCACCCTGCAATCATCTTTCCGCTACGATTATCCAAAACAGCAAGTTATGCGGGCGATTCAAGCCTTAGAAAAAGGTTTAGCAAAATCTAAGCCACATTCGATTGACAACCATGATGTGGGGATCCTAACCAAATTAGCCAAGACTTCTGAAAGCTACTACCAAACAACACTTGAAAAAATCGTAAATGATTTGACTGGTGTTTTTCAAGCAGTGCCGCGGCGGCGTGAGCGCCGCCTGCATATCGGTTTGCTGGCCTATCAGCGCACCATCGGCCAACAGAATCTGCCGCGAGCGATTACCTTCACCTGCGGTTTTTACTCGGTTGGCATACCGCCGGAATTTATTGGCTTGGGTAGGACTTTGGCCAAGTTGCCGGAGGCTCAATTGCAGACACTTCAGGAAAATTATCCAAGTTTAGTGCAGGACCTACAGCGAGCCGGTCGCTATTTAAACAAACAAAATCTAGCCAAACTGGCCAAACGCAACCGGGCATGGCGGGATGTGCTAGAAGATATTGAAATGGCTGAATCAGTCTTAGGCTTGAAATTCGGACCACGAACCTATAGCCAGAACGCCCATGTCAATCTATCCGCCAATGTTCTGATGGCCAAAAATAACCAGGCAATTTTACCTGGTCTGATCACGGAACTGGCTCAACTTAGAAAAAGTCTTGGCTAATCTGGGGCGAACGATGGGACTCGAACCCACGACATTCGGGACCACAACCCGACGCTCTAACCAACTGAGCTACGTTCGCCATAAAGACTTTAACGTCTAAGCAGATGAATTATAACAGATTGAATGGTCGAGAAACAGGGGTAGTTTCAGGTTCCTCTAGGCCAGCCGAAGAACTAATGTTTAAATTGTTTCAGTATGGAATCGGTGGCCAACACAGTTATTAGCGTTTTCTGGTTTTTCTTACCAGCCGGTATTGCTAACATGGCGCCGGTATTATTTACTTGGCTGCCTTGGCTGAACCAGCCGGTAGATTTTAACAAGCAGCTTTGGGGCAAGCCGATTTTTGGCCAAAACAAAACCTATCGAGGGTTTTTGGTTGGCATAATTTTTGCAGTTCTGACGGTCTATTTACAGCAACTAATTTACCCTGAGTCCAAAGGCCATACTCTTTTAAATTACGAACAGACAAACAGTCTTTACCTAGGCTTCTTACTCGGCTTTGGCGCGCTCGGCGGCGACCTGTTTAAAAGCTTTATCAAACGACGCCTCAAAATCCCGGTCGGCTGGGTCTGGGCACCTTTTGACCAAGTTGATTGGATTTTAGGGGCTGTATTACTCTCCAGTCTAGTAGTCGATTTTCAGATTACGGACATCATTGTCGCGGTGATTATTTTTGGCTTGCTCCATCCGATAATAAATCTTGTCGGCTACGCGCTGCATATTAAAGCCAACAAATTTTAACTACCTTTTAAGGGAGGGCTTTGCCTTTTGGATAATCCAATAGTCCGTGATGATCCGGAGCACCAATGCTGCCGAAAAAATTTGCGCTGCACCATTTAGGTAATTACCACCACCAAAAGCGTAGATTGCAAAAAGAACATACGATGCATAGACGAGATTATATGGAAATGAACCAGCACTGGCACGGAAGAACCACTCGCTTCGGTACTTGAAATTGTAGCGGATAATCATCAGCACAATCATTAACTCAGTCAAGAATAAATAGCTGGCGCCAATCGAACCATCCAGCACCCCAGCTTTGATTACGCCAAAAATAAAAAGCGCAAAACCAAGATTATCCATCAGAACATCAACAAATTTGCCACGGTCCGAATCAGTTTTCTGGTAGCGAGCTAGCGGTCCATCCAGAATATCAATTAACATTCGAGCAAATAGCAGCCAAAACGCAGTTATAGGATGACTTTCCACGATAAACATAAAAATAATCATAACTAAGACACCTAAGTAACTCACCATGTCGGCGCTCACACCAAGTTTTGTCAGCAGCAAGTTTAACGGTTTGAAAACTAGGTTTCGGATATTAACCCAAAAATTATAAATTTTTAATTCCGATGGCTGCATATAGAACAATTATAAGCACAGATGAACGGTTTGGGTTAGTATAGAAAAATGACTGCCACCAATCACGTGCTAGCAGGCGCCTTGCTGGGAGCTTATTTGCCGCTGCCTGTTGCCATACCGGCCGCCTTGGCCTCGCACTTCGTGATGGATTTTCTGCCCCATTTCGGTTCGCCTGCCCATGAGCGGAACAACTCAAGATTCTATCGGGAAATTATCGCCGCCGATACCCTTATTTCTCTAACTTTCGGTTTTTGCGCCTTGCTTTTAAATCAATGGGTGCTTTTTATTTGTGGAGCGATAGCCTATTCGCCCGATGTCGCGCTGGTGCGGTATTACATAAGCCGGGGCGGCAATCTTAATATTCAGGCGACGGATCGCTTTACCGCCTGGCACTTAAAAATTCAGCACGAATATCCTTGGGGGCTGATTGTTGAACTGCCGCTAATAGTTGTTATGTTGCCGCTTTTTATCACTCAGCTTCTGAATAAGTTGTAAGACTAAATATCAATATTTGGTTCAACTGCAATCGCCCCCAGCAAAACAATTGCCAACGCCCCACCAAGTTCTCCGCTTCTAGCTTGTTCCGCCATGGTTAATTGAGGATTGTAAATTGATAATTGCTTTTTGTTTAACAAAAAGCCTGGTACCCCGGGAGGGATTTTCGAGTCACCTGTCAAAAAAACTTTGTTTTTTGCAGTCGACCCCGTCTCGCGGTTTGCCTAAACTGGCAAACATCGCTCCGACTGTTCGAATCCCACTCAACTAAAGCAGTTCAGTTGCTTCGCCGGACCAATGCAATAAACTTTCAGTTCTGCATTGGTACCCCGGGAGGGATTCGAACCCCCAACCTTGACGTTAGAACCGTCCTGCTCTATCCGTTGAGCTACCGGGGCGTGGTTTATCACGAGCGCGTCGAATGGTGCGGGTGGGGAGAGTCGAACTCCCGTAATTTGTTTGGAAAACAAATGTAATAGCCGTTATACCACACCCGCGTGCCGAACAGACCAACTATAGCAAACTTACCCCTGTTAAACTAGGCGAGGTCGTGCATGATGCTGATGTTGGCACCGAGATCATTTAACCGGGCGGCCAAGTCTTCGTAGCCACGGTTGATAGTATAAACGTTTCTAAGCATCGAGACGCCTGGGGCTGCCAACATACCAATAAGCAAGATAGCGGCTGGCCTTAGCCCGCTCGGCGCCACAATATCAGCCGCCCGCCAGCGGGTTGGCCCGTTAATAAAGACGCGATGCGGGTCAACCAGTTCTAGATCAACGCCGAGCTTTTTCATTTCGGTATACATTAGCGCCCGGTCTTCATAAACCCAGTCATGTATCAGGGTTCGGCCTTTGGCCACAGCCACGATTGGTACGAAGTAGGATAGATTATCAATGTTCAAGCCGGTGCCGGGCAGGGGATGGAGTTTTTCCTCTGGTGCTTTTAGTTCACCGTTATGCGGATAGATGATTAGGTCAGCTAAATTAGTGCGTCCATTATCGGATTTATAGGTTTTGCCAAGTTTAAACTTCAGGCCCATCTTTTCCAGTTTGAGTAATTCCAGTTCCAGAAAGTCTACCGGTACGCGTTTGATGGTTAAGCCCGAGTTGGTGGTAACGGCGGCGGCAATAAAGGTCATAGCCTCTACCGGATCCTCGCTGGGTGTGAAAGTAACATTTTTTTTAATGTGCTTAAGCCCATTGACTTTTAGCGTACTGCTGCCGACGCCCTCAATCTTTACACCGAGCCGCTGCAAGAAATGGCAAAGGTCTTGACCCATGTAGTTGGGACTGGCCATTTTGATGATGGTTTCGCCGTCAAAACCGGCGGCTGCCAGCAGGGCATTTTCGGTGGCCACGTCGCTCATCTCATAAAGGACCACCGGTCGCTTGGGCAATTTGGGCTCGGCCGTAATGTTGTAGTGTCCTTCGTGGGCAACGATTTGGGTACCAAATTCTTCTAGAGCATAAATATGCGGTAAAACCGTCCGCCGGCCGAGTTCGCAGCCACCGGTGTAAGGGATTTTGAATTCACGGACTTCGTGCATTAAAGCGCCGGCTAGCATAATCACAATCCGGGTTTTACGAGCGGCCGTCTTATTCATCTTTTCCAAATTGAAGGTTTTCGGCGGTTTGAGCTCGAGCGCATTGTCTTCCAGCCAGCGGATATGCACACCGATGCTTGTTAAGACCTCGATCATTCGGTTGACTTCTTCAATTCGCGGCACTCGTTTGATCTTGGTCGTACCTTTGTTAAGTAGACTGGCGCACAAAATGGCGACGGTCGCATTCTTAGAGGTCTTCAGCTCAACTTCGCCTTTTAATTTCTGGCCGCCTTCGACTCTAAGATTAACTGCCCCCTCGCCGAGCGAAATGATTTGTTTATTTAATACATCGCTAATGCGTCCCAGCGTCTCGAGGCTCAAGTTTTGTTTGCCGCGCTCGATCCGGTTAACGGCTGATTGGCTGGTGCCGAGTTTTTTGGCCAGACCGGCTTGGGTTAAACCTCTATCTTGCCTGATTTGATAAATTAAGCGGCCAATTTTCTGATTTGTCTGCGGCATTGGTTCAACAATCATATCACATACGATATAAAATTCTCAAGCCGCTGAAGGAAGTCTGACCTTGTAAAAAGCAAAGAGATTTTATGCAAAATCACAAGATTTTACTTATCTTTTTACAAGGTTAGACCTCTCCGCTACAATGAAACTATGATCTAGCTACTCCAAATCTTTGTATAAAAATAATAAAGATGAGGAGTATTTACTATGAGAGACGATGAAGTTGCAAAACTAATCGCTGGCGAGCGACAGCGAGAACGCGAGGGGTTAGAATTAATTCCAAGCGAGAATTATGTTAGTCGGGATGTTTTGGACGCCCTCGGTAGTGAATTTACTAATAAATATTCGGAAGGCTATCCTGGGCGACGTTACTACGGCGGGCAGGACTTTACCGACAAAGTCGAGCAACTAGCCATTGATCGGGCCAAAAAGCTATTTAAGTCCGATCATGCCAATGTTCAACCTCATTCCGGTGCGCCGGCCAATATTGCGGTTTACTTTGCCTGGCTGGAGCCGGGCGACACTGTCATGGGTATGCGGCTTGATCACGGCGGCCATTTGACGCATGGCCACCCGGTCACCTATATGGCCAAACTCTATAATTTCGTCCGTTATGGCATAAAGGATATTGAGACCGGCGAGATTGACTACGACGAAATGCGCCGAGTTGCCAAAAAACAGAAACCAAAAATCCTGCTGGCTGGCTTTTCGGCCTATCCGCGCAATTTGGACTACGCCAAATTTGCCGAGATTGGCAACGAAGTTGGCGCCGTGTTGATGGCCGACATGGCCCACATTGCCGGTCTGATTGCGGCCGGTGTTTTAGACAATCCATTTGACTTTGGTTTCCATATCATTACAACTACCACTCACAAAACATTACGCGGTCCGCGTGGCGGTATGATTCTCTCCCAGGGTAAAGTTGGCAATCCGCTCAAACCGGTCGATAAAACTATACAAAATCTTCCGACACTGATCGACCGGCAAGTCTTCCCGGGCTTTCAGGGCGGTCCGCACATGAATAACACCGCTGCTAAGGCGGTGGCCTTTGGCGAGGCCATGCGGCCGGAGTTTAAAACTTACGCCAAGCAGGTACTAAAAAATGCCAAACGTTTAGCAGACGAACTAATGCGACGCGGTTTCAAATTAATCACCAATGGCACTGATAATCATCTGATTCTGGCTGATGTAAAGACCAGCTTTAATCTTGATGGTAAGGAAGTGGAAGAAGCCCTCGACAAAATTGGCTTGACCCTCAATAAAAACTCGATTCCCAATGACACCTTGCCGCCGTATCGGCCAAGCGGCATAAGGTTAGGCACGCCAGCCATCACCACTCGGGGTCTAAAAGAGAAGGATATGGAGACGATCGCCGAATGGATGCTGGCGGCCATTAAAAATCGCAAGGACGAAAAGAAAATGAAAAAGTTACATGCCCAAGTCCGTGAATTTTGCCTAAAGTTCCCTCTACCAAGCGACTAAGGTAGCAGTTCCGGTTCTTGCTCGAGCATAATGCCGAACATTTCATAGACTTTAGCGACAATTTTTTGCTTGAAGGCCAACAGATCGGCCGTCGTCTTAGCCTTCTCATTAATCATCACCAGAGCCGAACCCCACCACGTGCCCATGCCAGTTTGTTGGTCATGAACATCTTTAAAACCGGCCTGCTCAACCATCCAACCGGCCGAAATTTTAACCCGGCCGTCGTCGCGCGGCCCCGCACCAAAAACTTGACGTTCCGCAATCCGATTACCGACTGCTCCACTCAGGTTTTGGTGCGGGGCAGGCCAGCCTCTAATATCTGGATATTTTTTCTGTAATCGCTCAAACTCAGCATGGCTAATTATTGGATTCGTGAAGAAAGAGCCGTTGTTGGCGACTACCGACGGATCCGGCAGTTTAATTTTACGGATTTCGGTTACCGCCTGACGGATATTCTTGGGGGTGTAATTGCGGATTTTGTGTTCATCTAAGTAAAGCTGCAGCGATTCATAAAAAGGCGGCTTGGGATTTGCCTTTATCAGGCGAAGCGTGATGGCGGTAATCAAAAACCGCCCCTTATCAACTGTTTTAAACCGGCTGGTTCGATAAGCAAAGGCGCAATCTTTGCTGGCCAGGGTTACAAATTTATTGAGGTTAGTGTCGTAGGCTTCAAGTTCAACTAGAACGCTGCCAAGCTCGGCGCCGTAGGCACCAATGTTTTGAACCGGCGCCCCACCAACGCAGCCTGGAATGCGCGACAAAAATTCAATGCCCGACAAATCCTTCTTAACGCTCCACTCCACCACTTTGTCCCAAATTTCGCCGGCGCCCGCTTGCAGTGTCAAACTATCATTGTCTTCTGACAGTACTTTGATACCGGGAATTTTATTAACAATAATCAACCCCTCATAGCCTTCGTCACGCCAGACAATGTTGCTACCCTCGCCGATCATAACTACCGGCAAGGATCGTTGCCGAGCCCAGTTGACTAGATTTTTGACCTTCGTTTCTGAATCAGCTTCGGCCAGATAGCGCGCCTTTCCACCTAGGCGCATAGTGCTATAGGCGCTTAAATCAACGTTTTCTCTTATATCCATCCCGTTAGAACCTCACCCTTGGCTTACATGTATTGTTTATCGTTGGAAGTTCAAAGCAGCTCCCATGCAAAGTGAGGTTGATAGTTGCAGGCTGAGGTCTAACGGGATCCATCACGTGCCTCCTTCAGAGGCATTAACCATCTTCCATTGACCATTTTCCATACGTTTACCATTAGCCATTAGCGATTGATGACCATGGATAACGGTAAACGGAAAACGTATGGTGAATAGTGAAAGGAGAGAGGAAAACGTAAGCTTGGCTTTAGCAATATGCATTTGGCTTAATTATACTTGGATTTACTTGCGGATAGATGCATGGGCACGGTAAAATGTATGCGATATGTTGGATGGGAAGAGGTCTTCGATTCCTTATAAGCCTTTGGGCAGACGACTTAAGGAATTACGAACTCGGCTTAATGAAACTTTGGCCGATGCTTCTGGGGCTGTGGAAATTGATGTCGGTGAACTGGCCAGCTACGAATTTGGCCAAAGCCGGCCGAGCGAAGAAGTTCTGCTTTTGCTGTTAAGTCATTTCGGCGTTAATGATGATGAGGCTATCAAGCTTTGGGAAATGGCCGGCTACAACATGACCAAAGTCGCCTCGGCTCACATGGTTAGTGAACCGCCGCAAGCGCCGGCCGATGATTCTTCTAAAAAAGGCGGGCAGATAATCTTTACCGACGTGGTAGATGTTATTGTCAATAACTATGGTGTTGTTATGAACTTCATGCAGTCATCGGGTCCGAATTTGAACCCAACGCCAGTTGCCCGTGTGGGCATGAGCCGAGAACACGCCAAAAGTGTGCTGCAAATCCTGCAAATGACACTAGCTCAAACTGAGAAAAATATGCCGAAACAAATTATTTCGCCTGATCCAATCAATCCGGAAAACGTCGCTTAAACGCCCTGTTAGTTCAATGGATAGAACGTCAGTTTCCGGAACTGGAAGTTGCAGGTTCGAGTCCTGCACAGGGCACCACACCTGTTAGAATTGAATATGTTCTTACGAGCCCGCGTAGCTCCCGCCGTCGCTAAAGCTTTGGCGGACAAGCAGCGGATTAGTCCCTCACCAATTAGTGCCCCCTTAGCTCAGCGGATCAGAGCGTGTGGCTTCGGACCACAAGGTCGGCGGTTCGAATCCGTCAGGGGGTACCAATTGGTGCGGGATCGGAACAAGAGGTCGTAGGCTTGCCCCGCATCAAATCTTGAGCGGAGAAGAGGTTGAATAAACCTATTTCGGAGCATCAAGATTTTGGTGCCGGGGTTCGAATCTTGCCGCGGGTACCAAGCTTTTTGCTAAAGCAAAAAGCAATTACCAATTACCAATTCACAATTTTCAATGAGTTCAGAAAGTGATCTGATTGATGGGCAGCTGACAAACGAGTTCAGCATTATCTTTAATTTGAGCAGAAAATGGGCAGAAAAAGTTAATCAAGCCAGGGAGCAGCTCCCACCTTCGCCTATAAGAATTGATCGTCCGCATATGACACTGATTAGGGCAGTATCCTCGCCAAACTTCAGAGCGGATGAAGAATTAGTTAGTGCTGTAAAGTCGTATGCGTTTAGTCTTTTAAATCAAAAGTTAACCGTCACCTTGGAAGCAATTGACAATCATCCGGACATTAAATTATTCGGTCTGACAGGGGTAGCTATGCTTAAGGTGCCCCAGTTAATATTAGATGTTCGGAAGTCACTTATTAGCAGTCTTGAAAAACAAGGTTATTTTATAGAAACATCAGTCAAGAATAGCTTTATACCTCACGTAACGTTAAACATTGGTGTAGCTATATCAAAAGGGCAGCAGGAGACTATCGAAAAAATTTTACCAAAAGGAAGCATCCTAAATTTTGACAGCTGGTCATTGCTCCGGGATATTCTAAAAGATGGCAAAAGGTTAGCTCTTGAAGTGCCCGGGTCCAATTAACAGATTATTTTCGGCCGCCTTTTTGCCATTTGACGGAATTTAGAAACGGCGCGAACAGGTCGTCCTTTAGAATCGGAATATAAAAACTATCCAACTCTTGTTTGGTTGGGTTGCGGCCTTGAAATTGCACAAAAGGCACATCGGTGATGATGGCAATCGGTGTTTGTTCGGTGCCTTCACCCATCACCACGCCGGCGGCCGCGGCTATGCCGCCGGCAACGCTAGAGACACTGACCTTAAACGGCCGACCGAATAAATCCGGTTTTCCGCGGTAGTCGTGTTTGGCTAAAAAACCACTATGAGCGATTGGAATCACCACCGTGCCATAACGCATTGGGTAAGCACTGCTATCAGTTATTAAAACGCCGACTTGTCTAAGCGCGAAACGCTTAACTAAATATTGCCGAATCTCA
>Ga0155576_136_pt2 | contig 9204 bp, 2 predicted proteins | sample RifCSPhighO2_12_FD_107233 | JGI IMG/M metagenome (GOLD analysis project Ga0155576, IMG submission 107233) | Candidatus Saccharibacteria bacterium RIFCSPHIGHO2_12_FULL_47_17
TTAATAATGTAAGAAAGGCCAAACTGAATCGGAACGGGTGGGATATCAACTTATGCGCAATGCTTGCCCGTTTTGGTATGCCTGGCAGTGATGCTATCGGCGCAGCTTGTTGCGGTTCTGTTGTAGGCTCCAGCGAAACAGGGTTGGCTGACGTGGCAAAAATAGATTCTGATGGAGTGGTTGCGGCGGTACTGGCCTGTGGTGTTAGTTCGGTCGTAATTGGTTTTGGCTCGAAAATCTTAGCTTCGCTAAAATTATCCGGCAGATGTTCGGCCGGCAATGTCGGCGCCGGTGGTCTCTCCAGTCGGTAATCGGATTGCGGAGTGTCAAATTTTGGTGTGGAGTTTGGCATTTTTTATCCTATGGCGCCTTCCCCTGGACAAGATAATCGAATTGAAGCTCTTCAGCCGCTGCGGCGGATAGGTGAATGGTAAAGTCGTTTTTAGTTTTTGTTACCCAGTATCTAATCGCTCCAGGATTATTAGTCGGAGTTACTGCTAAGCTCGGTGCACTTTCATAAGGCTGTATAAATGTATATGTAGCCGTATTTTGTCCTACAGGCACGATCAGCTCGCCATTAGTATCGGTGTTACCGATGATATGGCCGGCCAGAGTTAGGTTGCCCTCAATGGTGGCATCGCCAGAAACTACTAAGTCTACTGCGGTTAGTTGGCCGGAGACTACCAGGCTGTCGACAGCGGGGTTTCCACCCTGTAAGTCAGTGCCACTACCGCGAGTAAGGTTGACAAAGACTAGGATTTGACCGGTTCCGCTGCCATTAAAGCTCTCTAAGGCAATGCCGACAACCTGGTCTGATGCGCTCGCTTTCATGCCCACTCCGGCGACAGATGATAAGGTAATGCGGTCACCAATGTTGATAGAGCCGCCCTCACCGCTGACTTTTACCGGAACACGACCAGTCAAGGCTACGGCTACCTGGCGTTCATCGGCAAATTGGGCGCCATTAAAGCCACCTAAGTGAACAGCCGGGTTGGCAGAGATGACACCGAGCAAAATGTCGGAGTCCGAATTCGCCCGTTTGACGAATACTCCTTGGGTTTCATCAAGGGCTACAATTTCGGCTGGCGTCAATGTAAGGTCTTTGGTTGGATAATCTTCAGCGACATCGTACAGGGTCATGGAAGTGGAAGAGGAATAGACTACGCCTTCGGAGTTGTTGTCAGTATTACAATTAGCATCCGTCCCCACGCATAAGCCGCCGCCCGAGACTTGAAGTCTTGCTTCAGGTCCGGTGGTGCCGATACCAACGTTGCCAGCGCCGGTAATACGCATCACTTCACTTAATGCCCCGCCAGTGGAGCGGGTTTCTAAAGTAATTGCTGAAGCTTCTGAATTGGCGGTGGCGGTAGTTAGCAGACTGGAAATACGGCCAGTATTTACTGCGCTACCGCTAGTATTCTCAGCTTGGAAAAGGATGCCGGAACCAATACCCAGAGTGGCGGCGCTAACTTGGCCGTAAGTGTTTCCGCTACCGGAGTTGTAAAGGTCAGTTTTTTCTTGGCTAGAAAGGACTTTTTTCCAGAATCCTGCTTCATCAATCCGGCCATTAAAGTAGCCCCCCGTATGCAAAACAGGGTAGGTGCCAATCGTAAATTCATAAGCTGTATTGTTGGCGCCGGTAGTCCACGCCGCAGAATCTGCAGTGCCATTGTTTACCGAAATATTTATTGTATTGGCGGTAGCATCGTGCCAAGCAACTACAAAATACCAGGTTCCAGTTGATATAGCTCCAAAGTTGTTGGCGGTTACGCTACCCGAGCCGCCAGAAGCTGATATCGAAAGCATGAATCTACTCGCACCGTTATCATACTGAAGAATATATTCATAGGTGTTACCGGCATTTGGGTCGCCCTTGCCCATGATAACGCCGTATGTGTTGGAATCTAAATAAACCCAGGCGGCCATAGAAAAGTCTATGTCTCCGGCGCTTAGGTCAGATTTATCCGTAGTGCTCAAATACTCACTATTGGCCGAGGTGAACTGCCCGGCATTACTGACTTTACCTGTAGCAGAAGTAACGGTATTATTATCAGTCAAATCATAGCCGTTAACAGAATCGGCCCGAGTCCCTGATGTTTCGTCCAGTTTCCAGTAGCCTTTAAGGTTGGTGGCCAGTGAATTGTCGGTGTCAGGATTAAAGTAAACGGCGTCGTTTGCCCCTGCGGCTGTCCCTGTTGTAGTGTGGGCTAGAGTAAGTATATTAGTGATACTACTGTTAGTGGAATCATTTGTAGCTACCTGCAGTTTAGTCGAGGCGAGAGAGGTATTTAGATAGCGGATTATGACGATGCCGGAACCGCCTGTTCCACCCGCAACACTAGTTCCACCGCCAGCTCCACCATCACCGCGATTTGTCGATCCGGAGTCACCATTTGTCGGCGTACTGGCGACTCCATCACCCCCTACGGCGTAAGTGACACTAGAACCTGATATTGAATTGGCCCTGCCCGTTCCGCCGGTTCCCAATCCACCGCCAGCATTATTCCCCACCGCTCCAGCTCCACCACCGCCGGCTCCAGCATTGTTGCTTGAATTTCCTCCCGCAAATCCGTAACCCTTCCCACCACCAGAGTCACCTTGCGTAGCCGAACCGCCTATTCCACCAACGTTTGATCCGGCGCCACCGCCTGACCCACCGTTCCCGCCGTTGGTGCCTCCAGCAGAGTATTGTGCTCCGTAGCCTCCGCCAAGAGCAGTTATGGTATCAAATACAGAATTATTACCCGGGGAACCATTTGCCCCACCAGCTCCACCCCCGACGCCTCCACTCCCAACAGTTACAGTGTACGCTTGGAGTGTCACACTATGCGCCCAGTCTTCAACCATCCCACCCGCACCGCCACCGCCAGAATAATAATGGCCACCACCACCTCCACCGCCAGCGACTACAAGAGCTTCGACACTCCCTGAACCACCAGTAACGGTGAATGTACCCGACGATGTAAAAGTATGGATGGTATAGTTACCGCTTGTCGTTATAGTGCCGCCGGTAGCTGTTATTGGGGTTGATGATAGGGCGAGCGTCCCTATACTGACACTCGAATTCAAGGTATCGGCAGTAAACAGACTTGTACCAGCAGAGTTCTGGATTTGGAAAGCGGCCGTGGAGTCACTCTGGTTCTTGAAGGTAGTTGGTGAACCAATATTGCCGTTTAGGTATTGAGTGCCTTCTTTGTACGGAGTGGCTGCGGCAGCGGCTTCAAGTTTAACGGCATCTAAGTAGAAAGTGTGGGCAGCGGCGTCGGTTTGTTTAAAGTAGACATAGGGTGAGCCGGAAGTTGTGCCGGTAGTAAAGGTACAAGTAAATCGTGTCCAGCCGCCAGTGACTAGGGTTTGGGCGGTTAGGCAGGAAGTGTCGGTGCTACCGTCATCGGCCCTACCCATCTGGAAGGTGGCCATGGCGGCACTGCCGGAGTCTAACCGGGCAAAGCCGGTAAGGCTGTATTGGGTGGTACTGGCTAGAGCATAGGCATATTTAGCGCCATCGTTAGCCGCTGCAGTAGTTACAGCCTTTAATTGGCCCAGGCCGAGATATGGTGTGGGGCTAGAAGTAGTACGGGAAATAGTGGAACTGCCTCTAGCTGTCCAGCCAGTGGTATCGACTTCCAAGCTACCATTGGTGATGAGGTTGGCAGTGTCGGTAGTGGTGTCTACCTGAGTTAAGTTGATACCAGCGGCATTTTGGACCTGGAAGGCTGTGGCTGAGTCTGCGGCATTTTGGAATAAGCCAGTACCGGTGAATTTATTGTTGCCTGTAAAGGTTTGAGGACCAGTGCCGTTAAGCAAGGCAACGTTACTGCTTAGGGCCGTGTCTGCCACTTTGCCGGCGGTGGCGATGGTCAAGAGTTTGGAGTCAGCGATAGAGCCGGCTAAATCGCCGTTAGCCACCGAATTAGTCAGATTAAGTTTGGAGTAGGCTATGGCCGCTCCAACTGCTATGTCGGCGTTAACAATGCTAGTGCCTAGATTTAACTTCGAATAAGCAATAGCTGCGGCTGAGTTAACATCAGCGTTAACTATTGAATCATTAACAATTTCTGCAGAGTCGATGGTCTGGCCAAGCAGTGAGACGTTGGCTGAAAGTCTGGCGTCGGCTACTGTACCGGAAACCAGGTTTGAGGCATTTAGGCTGGTCAGAGCTGAACCGTTGAGGGCTGGTAAAAGACCACCGGCATCAAGTTGAACCAACTGGCTGGCGCCGTTAAAAGTGTTGCCCTGAATAGTGACGCTAGCAGCGAGACGGGCATTATCTACTGTACCCGAGGCTAGGTTTGAGGCATTTAGGCTGGTTAGATTAGCGCCGGATAGGACTGGTAGAATGCCACCGGCGGTTAGTTGAACAAGTTGCGATGCACCATTAAAGGTGTTGCCTTGGATGGTGACATTTGTAGATAATCGTGCATCAGCTAAAGTCCCGGAAGACAGATCGCCTGCACTTTTGGTAGCCAAGTCAGCTAAGCTGGAGCCGGTCTTACTTATCTTTGTCCAATCAATGGCGGCGGCGGCGTTAATGTCAGTATTAGTAATCGAATCATTAGTAATTTCCGCGCTCTCAATGGTCTGGCCTAGCAGTGAGACGTTGGCAGATAGTCTGGCATCCGCAACAGTCCCTGAAGCAAGGTTTGAGGCGTTTAGAGTTGTTAGAGCGGAACCGTTGAGGGCTGGCAGCAGACCTCCGGCATCTAACTGAACCAGTTGGCTGGCGCCATTAAAGGTGTTGCCCTGAATGGTAACGTTGGCGCTTAATCTGGCATCAGCCACGGTACCGGAAGATATATTGGATCCATTAAGGCTAGTGAGGTTAGCACCGGATAGCACTGGCAAAATACCCCCGGCAGTCAGTTGAACTAGTTGCGATGCGCCATTAAAGGTGTTGCCTTGGAGGGTGACATTGGCGCTTAGTCTGGCATCAGCTATTGTGCCGCTTGCTAAATTGGAAGCATTCAGATCAGTCAAGTTAGCACCACTTAGAACTGGCAGTATGCCTCCAGCGGTTAATTGAACTAGCTGTGAAGCACCGTTGAAACTATTACCCTGCAAAGTAACATTACTGGAAAGTCTGGCATCAGCCAGAGTGCCAGAGGACAAGTCGCCTGCACTTCTAGTAGTCAGATCGGCTAAAGATGAGCCGGTTTTGCTGATCTTGGTCCAGTCTATGGCAGCAGTTACATTGATATCGGCGTTAACGATTGAGTCATTGGTAATTTCAGTACTATCAATACTACTCCCGAGGACTGAAACATTAGCAGAAAGCCTGGCGTCGGCTACAGTACCGCCAGCTAAGTTAGAGGCATTAAGGTTGGTCAGAGCCGAAGCGTTTAATGCAGGTAGCAAACCACCAGCATCGAGCCGCACTAATTGGTTTGCCCCATTAAAAGTGTTGCCTTGGAGGGTGACATTGGCACTCAATCTGGCATCAGCTATTGTGCCGCTTGCTAAATTGGAAGCATTCAGATTGGTTAAGGCTGAACCGTTAAGGGCTGGCAGCAGACCTCCGGCATCTAACTGAACCAGTTGGCTGGCGCCATTAAAGGTGTTGCCCTGAATGGTAACATTTGCGCTTAGTCTAGCATCGCTCAAGGTTCCGGAAGACAAATCACCAGCCGAACGAGTTGTTAGCTCGGCTAGACTTGAGCCGGTTTTGTTTATTTTTGTCCAATCAATGGCCGCGGCCGCGTTAATGTCGGCGTTAATAATTGAGTCATTAGTTACCTCAGCTGAATCGATGCTTGGACCAAGCAGTGAAACGTTGGCGCTTAAGGCGCTATCAGCTACTTTGCCAGCGGTAGAAATGGTCAGTAGTTTAGAGTCGGCAATGGAACCGGCCAGGTCGGCGTTGGTAACGCTACCTGCCAGATTAAGTTTGGCATAAGCAATGGCCGCCGCACTGTTGATGTCGGCATTGGTAATTGTACCGTCAAATATTTCAGAAGAGTCTACGGTGCTACCTAGCAGCGAAACATTACCACTCAACCTGGCATCAGCAACTGTACCAGAAGTTAGATTAGAGGCATTGAGGTTGGATAGATCAACTGCCGTGACAGCGCCTGTAGTTGTGGTAGCGGTTGATGTACAGCCGGCGGTTGTACAAACTTTAACCGAGTTAATGGTTAGGCCGGTGTTGTCTAGGCTGGTTTGACCATTACTGGCTAAAACGGTGGAGCTGGCTTGAATCGAGCCATTTACCTCAAGTAAATTGCCCGCAGTGGTTGATGCGCCGGTTAGTTGACCTAAGACGCTTAGGAGTTTGCCTTCAGCAAGCTCGGTATCAAGGTTAAGGACAATTTTGCTGTCTTGAGTCTGAATTGAATCACCGGAAGAGGTGGAGACTGAACTTAGGTTAGCGTCTGATGGTTGGTTGCCAAGGCTATTGACCACTAAAATTCCACCGCCGACCAATGCTAAAACAGATAGAAAAACAGCACTAAGTCTGAATGGTTTGGCGATTAAATTATGGAACAAGCCTCCTTTAGGTTGAATATCGATTGGCGGTAACGGGTTTGCTGGCGCAAAAGATGGCACCGGCTGTTGTGGAGTTACCGATTGAGGAGTTGATGATGAAGCATAAATTGTAGCGCCAGGGGCGGTAGTACTGGCCAAGGTGCTGTCCGAAAATTCCAAGCTGTCTGCGGTTTGATCTTGCGGTATTGGTGTCTGTTCAACCATCGAAGCCATGGCTCGGCTGGCCATCATAGAGTGCCGATAGTCTGGCAGTCGAGACGATTCTGCTGGACGATTTTGTACCGGTGTGTGTAGATCTTGACTTGTCATTTTTTGTTTTTGTTTTTGCGAACCGTTTTTATTGGCCGATAATCACTCCTCCGTTATATCCCGCATCGCCCACGCCGGCACCGGTCGTAAAGGTGAAGATGCTTGAGGCCGAACTAAATGTATTAGTGCCGCCAGGATCGATGGCATAAGCTCGCCACCAGTACTGAGTATTGGCGGTTAGCTCCGGTGTCTGATATTCGTGTGCAGCCAGCTGCCCAGAAGCGTAGGCCGTCCCGGTTTGCAGGCTCTGTCCCAGCCAGCCGGTTTGGGAGCTGGTTTGGTCGATAGTCCGCACAATACTCGAACAGTTGGAAACTGAACACACTTCTATTTTGTACTTGAGGTAGTCGGTGTCGGCGTCAGAAGAACTCAATCTAAATTGAGGTGCTTTGACTGTACCGGTTTGGGTATCCAGTGGCTGTGTTAGCGTTGGGGCGGCCGGCGAAGTGTTTGCCAGCGTGGTGAACAGCCGCGTTGATGATGCCGAGCTGTAGGCATTAGAACCGCCGGGGTCAATGGCGTCTACCTTCCAGCAATACTGGGTGTTGTAGCTCAAAGTGCCCTGATAAGTATAGGTGGCCAAGGTCGAGTTGCTGATATCAGGAGCTCCTACGTAAGCCGTGAAGTTTTCCCTATCCTGCCCGCTCCAACCGGTTTGTGAGCTGGCTTGAGCGAATGGACTAGCGCCAATTGGCGTTGAACAGTCACTGGCATATAGATATAGACGATATTGGAGATAGTCGCTATCGGCATCAGAGGTTCTGAAGGTAAAGGCCGGTGTGCGGGAAACCCCCGTCGCGCCTGATGATGGAGCTGTAAGTGTCGGTGCCGCCGGCGTTTGGGTATAGCTAACAGTTATATCGGTAATCGTGCTGGCGTCGTTGCAAGCATCATCGTTCATGGCGATCTTAACGAAAACGTAGCGCTTTGAGGTTGCATTGATGGAATAAGCAGTGCCCGGATACGCCGGACTTTGGGTAGTCGCCGACCCAAAGACTCCACTTGACGGCGCAGTAGCGTAACTTAAACTGACCCCGCAAGCCGACGAGCCATTGAATGTTAGGTTGTTGACTAGGCTTACACTTGAGCCCAGGTCGATTATTTTTTCGTATGTCGCCTTTTTTGACGGCAAGTTCAAGAAAGCGTACTGAGTGTCATTACAATACTGGTTCGTGCCAGAATTCTTGCAGTTGGTATCTGATGCCAACTCAAAACCGCCAGTCATATAGATATAGCTTCCGTAGACTGCTATCTTCGGTCCGAGCCTAGCAATCGATATATAATTGGTGCTTGGGTAAAACACCCCTGTACCGCCGTCAGGTCTTAGCTGGGCGTGCTGGATATCATTACAATAAATGTTATTACCGCCGTTTTTGCAGTTCGTAGACGAAGCGGCTATTTGGCCAGATACCACATAAATCACGCCGTTAGAAATCGTAACTGTATGGTCATAACGTGGAAACTGAATGTAATTCGGGTTAAGGGACCATGTGCTGGTACTGCCATCGGTATTCAATTTGGTGTATTGGACATCGTTACAGTAGTTATTGGTACCGCCGTCCTTGCAGTTGGTGTCACTATTCCACTGATAGCCACCAACTAAATAAAGGTAGCTGCCGTAGGATGCAGCGCCGTGCCAGCCGCGAGGCACCGAAAAATAGTTTGGACTAGTCGTGAAACTACCCAGGGTCCCGTTAGCATTTATTTGGGCGTATTGGATATCGTTGCAATAGTTGGTGGCTATTGGGAGATTTTTGCAAGTCGATGTAGTGTCTGCTGTGGATTTTTGACCACCGATTATATATAGGTAGCCGTTGTTAGCAGCAACGGCGGCTAGAGCACTACGCGGATATGTGAAATAGCTGGTATTGGAAAATGTACCGAGAGTGCCATTGGCGTTTATTTGGGCGTACTGGACATCGTTACACTTATCAGATGTGCCGCTATTTTTGCAGGCCGTATCAGAATTGGCTTGCTGACCGCCGATTACATATAGGTAGCCATTGTAAGCCACGGCCGCAAACAGCGCCCGTGGCACTGAAAAGTAGCTGGTAGTCGCCCAGGTACCGATTGTCCCGTTGGCATTAATCGGCGCGTAGTATACGTCATTGCAGTAATTCGACGTGCCTGAGTTTTTACAGGCGTTGTCATTATTCACCTGGTAGCCACCGATGACGTAAAGATAGCCATTATAGGCGACGCTGGTGTGGCGGTAGCGTGGAGTTGTGAAGTAGTTTGAATTAGTCGTCCAGCCAGATACTAAGGGATAGGAAGTGTTATAAAGTTGACTGGGGCTACCGAGATTGAATTTGAAATAGTTAGTGTCGTTGCAGTATTGGTTTGTGCCGGAGTTTTTGCAGTTGGTATCGGAATCTGACTGGTAACCGCCGGTAGCGTAGAGATAGCCATTAT
>Ga0155576_129_pt1 | contig 9198 bp, 12 predicted proteins | sample RifCSPhighO2_12_FD_107233 | JGI IMG/M metagenome (GOLD analysis project Ga0155576, IMG submission 107233) | Candidatus Saccharibacteria bacterium RIFCSPHIGHO2_12_FULL_47_17
GACCGTGGCCGACGTTCCTTCTAGGACGCCGTAAATGTAGAGCCCATCTTTTTTGGGCTCTATTTATTTTCAAGACCGACATCGGCTTCCGTGTCTTAGGCTAGACATAAACCTGCTTTAGGTCTCGGCAAGGGCGGTGCTGCCGAGTCCTTGAACCGGATTCGGCGGAGTTTGGGCGTCTGTTTGTTCAACTGCGACTTCGCCGACAAAATCTCCTCTCATCACCAATCGACGCGCCCTGGCTTGTCGCTGCCAATAACCATCGTCCTGGCTTGCTTCGCCGGAAGGATAGGTTATTCCTGTATCTTCTACATCTTCTCCAAGATTGTCTCTCATTGGTAAATCTCCTATTAATTTTTGAATTAAAAAAGCTGCCTTCCGGGCAGCTCAAAAGTCCGTAGGAGATTTTTCAGCTAGTCCCGGCAGGCTATAGCCGGGCTGTCGACGAAACTAGAACAAGTAAAAAGGTGTTTGTTGTGTACCATAATGCTTATATTATTACACAAAAAGTTGTTCAAAAGTATATAATTTTCTTATGTTTAAAAATAAAAATCAAACCTCTCGACACGGCTCGGGGCAGGAAGGTCTTGGGCATGTTGTTCTGATTCTGGCAGTTGTAGTTGTGGCGGTTGTCGGTTTGGCTGGTTGGCGGGTATTTGGCGCAAAAACAAATAAGGCAGCCGATGCTAATCAAACCAGTTCTTCTCAAGCGAGCAAGAGTGGCGAAAAGGTGACATGGCTGCAAACCGAAAACGGCTGGACGCATACCGGCAATTTGCCGGCCTGCCCCGATCCAATAAATCTACCAGTTGACATCAACAAAGTAACCTCAATCTTATATCCCGGCCAGTACCGCGGCGGGGAGTATAAGCCGCATGGTGGTTTTCGGTTTGATAATGAGACCAGCAACAACGTGACTATAAGCGCGCCGTTTGATGCCGAGATAGTCAGAGGTGCCCATTATTCAGTCGGTGGCGATCCGCAATACGTTTTTGATTTTATAGCGCCGTGCGGCTATATGTACCGGCTGGGGCATTTGCTGACTTTGAGCCCTAAACTGAAAGCGATTGCCGATGAATTGCCGGTCAATAGCGAGGGCGACTCGCACGATACGCAAATTAATCCGTATGTGGAATTCAAGGCTGGCGAGACTATAGCCACCGCCACCGGCATAACAAAAAATGGTTCCGGCATAGGCGGCATAAACGTTTTTGTCGACTGGGGCGTTTATGACTTGCGTAGCAAAAACAAGGCTTCCGAGGATCCAACTTGGGCGGCCAAACATACTGCCGATACTGAAACCCATGCCCTCTGTTGGTTCGACCTTTTGAGTTCGGAAAATGAAGCCAAAGTCCGCGCTCTACCGCCGGCCGACGGCCAAAGCGGCAAAACCAGCGACTACTGCAAATGATATGGTAAAGCTACTACTAATAATTTTAATCGGGCTAGCCCTGTTTGCCTGGGGCTTTACCAAATTCGGCTCGGGCGATAAGTCATCCTCAAGTGGCCAAACACCAACTGTATCAAACCCGGCCGATGCTCTTGATAGTGCCAAAGATGCCGTCGATCAAAGCCAAAACCTGCAAGATAAAATCAACCAAAAAGCCGCCGACCAACTCAGCCAGTAGTTTTACCGCCACTACCGCATCGGCCTCCGCGTGCTCTAAGGATTGAATCACGCTATAATTCAGGTGATGAAACAGGTAAAATCAGTGACGATCGATGAACTTAACAAGATGTCGCAGAAGATGTATGGCAATCTGGTTAAGGCCGATGTTGATGTCGCCAAGAAAATTGTTGTCTTGGATATGGGTATGCACGCCGATGGTGAAGCCTATCTGCTGGAGGGAGGCTCTAAACAAAATGATATATGGGGTATCAACCTACACCCGGATAAATATGGTACTGACGAATTCGTTGAATTTGATTCAATGATTAATTTGCGACCCAGTCAGGGTAACCTTTCTAAAGGAATCGATGACAAAAAGACCAAACAGCAAGTATTGGATCTGATTGCCGGGGTTGTACATGGCTAGCTATGTGTTTGATAAACGGGCTTGGGAAACAATGAGCCTGTTTGAGCAAATGGGTAACATTGGTTCTGAAGTTGGAAGGGCGCTGGCTGCCAAGCGCCGCAATGACAAACAAAGCACAGAGTCTGCCCTATACCGTGGTCTTGACCTGATAGATTTTACCGCACAGTTGTGGGTCCGCCGCAGTCCGCATCGTCTTAAAGAATTGCTCAGGGCTCGTGAATTGTTTATCCAAAGTGTTACAACGACTCGAGAGGATAAAACCCTTGAGCCTTATTTTATGCAGTTCGCCATCGCCGCCCGCCTTCGCCGATAAGGCTCCGGCGGGCAGGTTCGCCACCATAAATAAGTTACAACAACAAAGTTGTAACACCGGGTGGTGAGTGAGGCGGTTTGAATTTAGGCTGGGGAATATGGACTAGGGACTTTAAGCTAGTTATTGCCGACATCGGCCACCGCGTTAATTTAGTTTGTTATAACGAAGTTTTAACGCCAGCTGCGTCTAATTGATAGCAAACGGTTGCAGTACAAAATTGGTGGAATTTCATCTAAAGACTTGGCCGATATAAGAAAAAGCCTCAGGCAATTACTTTCCTGAGGTGGTTTTTACCCCTTTCGGGGAGAGCCTTACGGCCATTTGTACTTATATACTACACCTAACTACTCTATCTGTCAATGGGCGCACCCAATGTTATTGCTAGTTTCTAATTACTTGTTGCTTGTTACTCCCGCCTGCGGCGGGCTATAATTAGGCCGACCGGAGTTTTGAAATAAACCTGGCGGTTTTATCTGTAAGGAGTCGGATGGTTTACTTCTGCACACCATATCCACAGGAGTAATTTTTGACTTGTGGAAAAGCTTTGACAGCATCTCGAGTGAGGTATAAAGTTATCCGTACTGCCGAAAGGCGGTACTGGTGAAACCCCGCAAGGGGCGACACCAAGCAAGATTGAGCCCGTCAAAAGGCTCTTTTTTGTTTTCGGAGTCCAGTCCTTAAGAAATACTAAGACTTTCCCGGCGAGAAGCTATATAATTTACCCAACCGAGGAGCTTATGCTTTGAGAAAGATATTTATTGTTGTAGCTGGTGGAAATCCTGCAGCCGAACGTCACTTTGAAGATACAATTCAGAGAAAAAGAAGCATTGCTGAAGTTGAAAATTATCTTCCGCCTGATCAACTTAATAATTTAAAAAATATTTATCATGGCGCTGATTTTATAGTTTGGGGATCAGTGCCGGGGCTAATGAACACGCCACGCTGGGATAGGATGGATCCGGGCGATGTAGTTCTGATATATAATAGCGGCCGAATAAGATTTGCGGGGGAAGTTGCTGCGAAAGTCCGAAATAAGGATCTTGCGCGTTATTTTTGGCGAGAAACAGAGGATAAAGCAACCTGGGAATTAATGTACTTTATTGTAAATGAAGAAACTGTTGACGTCCCACTTGCTAAGCTAAACCCGTTTTTTGGATATAGCGAAAACTATGCTCCACGAGGCTTTACCCAGATTGATCAAGAAAAGGTAAAGTCTTTTGCCGCGAATTATGGCGATATATTGGGGGTCTTAAAATCACTTGAGAATAATGAAGAAATCATTCCAGTAGCGCCAGTTAAAACAGAGATAATTGAAGAGAAAATTGAGCAAGCAACGACCGAACATGACGAAATGCAATGGCGCCTTATAAGACTCGGTGAAATGGCAAAGTTGGATGTGTGGGTGCCAGCGAATGATCAAAATAAACAATATAAAGGTAACATTTTCCGCGATCACATCCTTCGTGAATTTCAGCAGGGTTTAGATGTAGCCCCGACCATCAAAAATATAGATGTAGTATGGAAGTTTGGCCCATACTCAATCAAATCTGCATTTGAAATCGAACATTCAACTTCTGTCTACTCAGGCATCTTACGACTCTCTGATTTACGCGCTGAGACACCAAACTCAACATTTCCATTATTTATTGTTGCCGATAGAGCTCGGAAGCAGAAAGTATTAAATGAATTGTTAAGACCAACTTTCTCAAGCCCAGCGCTTCGACTGAACGAAGTTGTTAAGTATCTAAGCTACGACGATGTTCGCCAAGTTGATAACGAAGCACGACAGGAATTTAATCCAGAGACTTTTCAGATAGCGGGCGTTTCTCCATAAGGAGAGTATAATCAGAACTAACTAAAAGGGGGTGGGCATGCTCGGTAGGTTAGTAGGCTGGTTTGCGGCTTTATCTACTATTGGAAAAGTTGGACTGGTTACAGCTGCTTCAGTAGGCACTATTGCTGTTGTTGGTGCTCCAAGTAATAGCCCTAACTCGTCATCTCAACCTGCTCCAACTGTACAAGGTGAGCAGACAAAGATTGAGAAAAAAAATGAGACGAAAACTGAGCCAATTCCATTCGAGAGTAAAACGGTCGACGATCCGACTCTTGCTTCCGGAACTGAAAAAGTAACCACAGAAGGTGTCGATGGTATTAAAACTTTAACTTATGACGTGACATTTACGAATGGTGTAGAAACTGACCGTCAGCAGATTAAGGTAGAGATTACCAGGCAGCCAGTCACAAATATCATCACTCGGGGTACAAAAGTTATCTCAAATTGTGATCCAAACTACACGGGCTGTGTGCCTATTGCGTCTGATGTCGACTGTGCCGGAGGATCCGGCAATGGCCCAGCTTACGTTAGTGGCCCTATCAGTGTCATAGGTTCAGACATTTACGATCTAGACCGTGACAACGACGGCATCGCCTGCGAATAAACGTAAGCATATTAAATAATGTAAATTCTACATTTGCAACGGCCTGGAGTTTATATGACTATAAACACATGGCCAACGACAATGGTTATATTAACATTGACTCTGTTGATAGCATCGGTGAATCAGATTACTTAAAAATTGATTTTCGTTCAGTCGAAAATAAGTTAGAAAATCCTCAGTTTACTGAAGCTCTTGGACGATTGTGGGATGCAGGCAGGGCAATCGAAAAAATTATAGAAGACGGGCTCACTGAGAGAATTGGTAATATCCATACCTACTACTACGAAGCAGTTAAATGGCTTAAAGGACAAGACCAAACAACTAATTTTGTCTCTCTACCTCCTTTTGGTTCTAATGAAGGTGAAATGCCGAATCATGCCCAACAATTTATTGACACATGGATGAGGGAGTTTAGTAACCACTTCTTTGGAAATTCGGTAACAGTTGCATATTTTGCATCAACAAAAGAACTCGACAAAAATAGAGTGTTTAATTCTGCAAAGAGCAAATTCAACACTTATGTTTCCTCAGCTAAAGCTGAAATTGAACAACTAACTCAAAGCGAAATCAATAAAATTACTCAAGCAAAAGGGCTTGAGGAATGGCAAAGTTACTACGATAGACTGATAAGAACTACTTTTGATGAAAAAGACACAGATAAAAACAATCCTAAGAGCACCTTTGCAAGTGAATTATTGTCAAAGGTCTCTTTTCCTTTCAATATAATCTTTATACCCTTTGTACTCATTCTGAAAATACTCAAAAAACCTATTCGTTATCTGAGTCAAAATATTCTTGAAGCAAGGGAAAATTATTATTTCCAGATGAAACACTACAAGCTTTGGAAAAATATATGGTTAATTTTGTTTGTACTATTTGGAATCGCCGATATTGTTCTTAGCACCTTTGTTTTTAATTGGACTCTAAAGGATAATCTTGCTGAAATTCTGGCATTGAAAATTATAGCTGTTGTATTCTTCGGCACACTGTATGTAACTTCAAATAAGAACTATAGAATATATGCAAATTTATATGACCAAACTTTATTCAGATCGATTGTCAGTAAAACTGTCCAGGGGATTATTCTGCTAGATGAAACAAAAATTGGCTCTGGATACAAAAACATATTACTAACAGTAGCTGCTCAATCTATGTTTGAGATGAAACCCAACGGACATTTAACTAAGAAAGAGGCTGCAAGTCCAGTAAGTGATTTATTGGCAACTATACTCAGTAGGCAACAATAGATACGAAATAGCTTTGGAAATGTAACGCTCCGGCTGGCAGGCAATTTTAGACAACTTCAAAAAATACGTCGAGACCAACTAAAATTTATTGTCGCTTAATTGCTTCTATAGCGACTAGTGCTTCGTCGCGCTTCGCTCTCAGTTCTTCGTAGTCGGAGCCCGCCAGCTCTTCCTTGATTCTTAATTCAGTGTCCCGCCAGGGTCCTTGAAGGCCCACTTGATCCATCATTTTGTGATATAAAGCGCTAAAAGCAAGTGTGGTAGTAAGCCGTGCAATGTCATACAAATTAGGGTCAATGCCTCTTAAATAATTACCATAGACTTCTTGCGATACTGGGCGGCCATCTCTCTCATGGTTCGGCACAACACTGAAGCCAACGGGCTCACTCATTACCGCTTTTTGTGTAAGTGCATCAAAAAGAGATAGGTGGTCCGATCCATAAAACATCACTGCTCTGAGAGGTTGTTTAGCCCTCTTCTCTGTTAATTCCGAGCTTTTAGCAACAGTATGGTCTATTGATGGCGCTAGATGTTCTAGGATATATTGATCTCTCCTACTCATAAGCTTCAAACGCCGAGCCCATAACTCTGCCGCTGAATTTACGGCAAAATCAAAATCGCTATGAAGTGAAATAGAATCGATCTGTAGTGATGTTTCATGCCGCCTCGGAGTTAGAGGGTGACCGATAAGTAGGTCTGGTGATGCTACAGCTATTCCCGATCCTTCAAGTGCATCGTAAAACACTTCTTTCCAGCCAGCTTGTATTCCTCTTTTCTTTGCAATATCTATCCAGGCATTAACAGCTTGACGCGCCTGTGGGTCCCCCTGACTCAAGCGGTTCAATAGCACTTCTTCTGTTTGATCTGCACCCTCTGCTTCTATTACTACGATATCGGAATTTCTAAAGATCTGCTTGAGCTCTTTTTTGGCCGGCAAATCGGCTTCAGTCATATGGGCAGCAAAATAAATTTCAAGATCAATGTTTGCCGGTATATCAAACCGGCCATAATCAAAAAGGATAGGTGGACCTTGTTCAACCGGTTCACGATTACCAAGCGGAACTCTCTGCATCTGTATACTTAACCATAATTAATAAAAAAAGCAAAGAATCGGCTATTTAGGATAAGATTTAGACTTTAACCTGGACCTATGGATTTTTCTTCCAACTGCTAGCAATGCTTTTAGCTTTTTGAGAGCCTAAGCCCAGGTAGTATTTTTGCGTCTCGGTGATGGTTTGCTCCTCGACAGCAAAATAATAAATAGATTTACCCCAACCCCCAACAACGTCTTGACGTCAAAACGTCATTGAAAACACTACAGCCATAGGATCTTATTTGCGGCTTTTTAAAAATTCTTTAGGTGTAAGTCCGATATCTTTGCAAATCTGTCTGAGTAGAATTGGTGAAATGTCGCGGGAACCATGCACCGGTACGGTCGTGGCGCGACCGTCCGGATGGCGGAATTGCTGATGAGAGCCACGCTGACGAACCATTATAAATCCGAGTTTGTTCAAGATAGCTATAACTTCTTTTGGTTTAAGGATGGGCAGATCGCCAGCCATTTTAGACAGCGACTAGTTGGGTGCCTACAAAATATGATTCGGGTTTTTGATTGCTGTCATCTTCAAGCACCAAGGCCACCACTTCTTTAAGGTTCTTGCTTAATTCTTCGAGGGTCTCACCTTGTGTATGGGCGCCGGGCAAATCGGGAATATAGGCCACATACAGTCCAGTGGCTACGTCTTTCTCGATAATAGCAGTATAGTTGCGAATCGTTTTCATTGGTTTAATTATAACATGATTTACGTTGGACCAACAGAGAAGGCACCAGTCCCACGCCGGCCATCAATGTGTTTTCCAGGCAGTTGCTATAGCCTTAGCTTTTTCGGCAGCTAGACCTAGGTAGTATTTTTGCGGCTCGGCGATGATTTGTTTTATTCCGGTTCAGCGATTTTGGAAATCCAAATCGCACTATCAATAAATTTGAGATGCTGTCCTGCATTAACATAGCAAAGTCGCAAAATCTTTGCTGATACAGCCGCCTGAACACCCGGGTCTAGCCCGTCCCAATCCGCGCGCAAAATAAACGATAGTATCAGTTTACCTTCATCATTCGGATTGAAGTCCCCGTTCTGGTCAAAACAACTACTTAGGTTGACTTCGGAAGTTATAGTGCTCAGGTTGTGCCGAATATCTACCAGAGTTGCTGTTTGCGACAGCTCCTCACCCGAAAGCTCTGTCTCTGATGGGTCCGTTAGTTCTAAGTAGAGTGAACGCAACTTGAATCGGTCGCTGGCCTGTGACTGAACGGTGATCAGCCCCGCCCCGTCGGACTTTATCGCTCGAGCGAATTTAAGCAAGCTGTCCTCAATACTTTTTCGGTCATTATGATTACCGATGTAATACCAAACATGTGAGGCGAGCGCGAAATCGGCCTCAGGCGGTATGTAGGCAGGATCTTCAAATGGGATGACAGCGTAATCAACCAGTCTTGGGCTGACAAGGGAATCTGGAAAAGACCTCTCCACTGCTTGCAGTGCTTCCCGGAATTGGGCTTCCATCTCCGCAGAGGGATCTTCACAGTGAACCTCAAAGTTCGCATAGCTGTCGCGGGCTTGCAAGAACCGGCCAGTCAAAGGTAATTCAATACCACCGTTGCCTGCACCAACATACAGGACACTAAAGGGGACCGTAGGATCTTGTAGCCGCTGCCAAAGTCCGGGAGGAAAATCTTTCAGCCATTCAAGTATGGCTTCCTGTGTTCGAACTTTCTGATTGGTATTTGCTAAAAAAGCTCCAAAACGCTCGGAGTGCTGCCTGAATGCAGCTTGCTCCGCATCACTTTGGCCCAATCCTTCGTTAGGTGGTGTGGCTCCTGTCATGGCAGTAATATACAGCCGTCATACTCGAAAATAAATTGCTTAAGTTTTAAGAGCTAGTTAGCTACTCGAGCTTTGTTTCCAAGTGCTAGAAATTATCTTAGCTTTTTCCGAAGCCAGCCCCAGGTAATATTTTTGCGGCTCGGCGATGATTTGCTTTTCGACTTTATAATCTCACCCTCGAAGAAATCCAAACCGTCGAAGGATCCACCCAAAAATAAACATAAACTGATATCCACAGAGCCGAATAACATATTGACAATTTTGTAAATAGGGTTTATCATA
>Ga0155576_106_pt1 | contig 8538 bp, 7 predicted proteins | sample RifCSPhighO2_12_FD_107233 | JGI IMG/M metagenome (GOLD analysis project Ga0155576, IMG submission 107233) | Candidatus Saccharibacteria bacterium RIFCSPHIGHO2_12_FULL_47_17
TAAACGTCTTGCCATTTTAACCTCCATATAGTCTAATTTTCCGACAGTTTCGGTTTGTTGGCAAGTGCAATTAGCAGGCGTTATGATGGAGATATGTTTGAGGAAGTTATTAATAGACTGACACATCGGCCAACCACCGCTCATAAATATGATTTTGGTCACGTATTAATCATTGGTGGATCACCCGGCATGGTCGGCGCACCGCTGCTAGCTGGTCGTGCAGCGCTGCGGATTGGCGCCGGCTTGGTAACGATCGCCTCGACTGCAGACGTGACTGACAAGTTAGAAAAACGAGTCGAAGAAATTATGACTTTGGCCATTTCGGCCAACTCAACAGAAGCCTTGGCCAAGCTCAGAGATTCTATAAATGAGCGCAAAGTCAATGCCGTGGTTGTTGGACCGGGCTTAAGCCCTGACAAAAGCGAGTTAGTTAGACAGTTAGTTAAATCGATTGAACTACCGATGATTATTGACGGTGGGGGCTTAAGCGCACTAAAGGAGGTTAAGACCCTTCAATCTAAGGGTCGTACCCTTAGAGATGTAGTGTTGACGCCACATGCCGGCGAATTCAAAAGATTAATTGGCCGGGATTTGCCTAAAGATGAAAATGAACTCAAAAAACTAGCCAAAAACTTTGCCAAACGAAATTCAATAATTTTGGTGCTAAAAGGTCACCCAACCTATGTGACCACCGGAGCAGGCGATTTATATGAAAATCGAACCGGTGGTCCGGGATTGGCTACTGCCGGAACAGGCGATGTTCTGGCCGGCATGATCGCTGGCTTAATTGCTCAAGAAATTGAACCGGCAGAGGCCGCCAAAGCCGGAGTTTATATTCATGGACTAGCTGGCGATTTGGCCGTCAAGCAAAAAACCCAAGCTGGTCTAATCGCCTCCGACGTTATCGAATTTATTCCATCAGCCTTAAAGACTTTAGAGTAGTTCAGTTAGTTATATCAGCGTACTAGTACGCTGATATGGGGAGGTAAGAAGGACAGTAAAAAATACAATTTGCAAAAACTCTCCCCCGGTCTATTATTAGGAAGCTTAACCCGTATGGAATTTTCGTCAAAGACGAATTCCACAGGGTTAATCCAATGGAACTCCCGCCTTGGGCGGGACGGCCAAAGCCGGTTCCATTGGGATTAACAACTAATCGCTGGAAGTTGGTGAAATTCCAACACTGTGCCGCAACGGTGAATTTCGTAGAAATTCACCCTGAGCGAATCCGTCTTTTGCGGATGAGTCGAAGGGTAATACGAAGTGAGTCCGATACAGCAAAAACCGCAAGTAGCGGGAGTCTCGAGCAAGACTAAAGGATTTGGCAATTACATCCTCTTTGTCTGCCGGGGCAAGGAGGATTTTTTATGAGCCGAGTAGCTCACTCTCTCAAAACAAAATTATCAACTTTAATGATTGTCTTGCTGGTGATTGGCGCTGGCGGCGTAGCGTCGGTGCTCACTCAAGATGAAACGCCCAAAGCTCAAATTACTACTGAGCAATCACAAACCACTTACGTTAAATATCATGGCGTCGAGGGCCAGACCGCGCTTGATCTTCTAAAAAAATACGCGCTTGTCGAAACCAAACATTACGACTTTGGTGATCTTGTCACCTCGGTTAACGGTACGCCCGGTAACGGGCCAAAGTATTGGAGCTTTTATGTTAATGATAAACTGGCGGAAGTTGGGGCTGGCACCTATGTTACCAACGACGCAGATACAATCGAATGGAAACTCCAGTAAGAAAATTTAGGACTTTTGATATCGCGATAGCGGTCTGCTTGATCGCCATCGTGGTGTCATTGCGCTTACTGCCGCATCCGGCCAATTTTGCGCCGGTGGCAGCCGCCGCCATTTTCGGCGGTGCGGTGCTGCCGCGCCGTTTAGCTTTGGCGGTGCCCCTAGCCGCCATGATAGCTTCCGATTTAATCATCGGCCTGCACGATCTAGTCCTTTTAACTTGGGGCAGTTACGCCTTGTTTGCTCTAACCAGTAGCTTCTGGCTGCGTAAGCTAACCTTGCTGCGTGGTGCCACATTAACCATTAGCGCTTCGCTTTTCTTCTTTGTCGTTACCAATTTTGGCGTTTGGTTAACTTCTGGCATGTACGCCCATACCTGGGCTGGCCTAGTCCGTTGCTATGAACTGGCTTTGCCATTCTTCCGAAATACCTTAATGAGCGATATTGTCTACACCGCTGTTTTGTTTGGCGCCTACGGGCTGGCTATCAAAGTTGGTCAGCGCCTGCTTTTGCGAACTAAAGCAGACTTTTAGAAGTTAGTGAGGTCAAGCCTTTGACAATTGCCCGGCCGAGTTTTCGATCATGTTCGGCTTCTTCGTCAAGCGCCCCAAACTCATCCTCCAATAGTTTGAGGTGCTGATCGCGGAATTTTTTGAAGGCGCTCTTTTTGAGACCGGATTTTTTAACAAAGGCGCTGATTTTTTCACTGCCAATGTAGTGAGGCAAAATTACATAGCTGGCACCTTGGCGGTAAAGCTTAGCGGCCTGTCGTGGGTTTTCGGCTTCACAGATAACCACTGCCTCGGGATTTCTTGTTTCGACGTGCGTCAGCAGAATCAAATTAGTCTGAAAGTCGGTGATAGTTGAGACAATCAGTTTGGCTCGTTCAATGCCAGCCTCCTCCAAAAGTTCAATGTCAGTGGCGTCACCGTAGAGGTAGTTAATCCCGCGGTGCTCCATGGTTTCGATAACTTCCGGATCATAATCGACCACCACATAACTTTTTTTGAGCTCTTTGAAAACGTTAACAAATTCATGCCCGCCCTTTTGGTAGCCAAACAGGATAAAATCATAACGGCTTGACGGGTAATGTTCGTGGCGAGTGTGCCGTCTTTCAAATAGATGAAGATGTTTTTCAGTGAGACCGTAAAGTCTATCGCTAAAGGTCACCAGATAGGTTGATATGGCAATTGAAATTAGAGCAACAACGGTTAGCAACACCACGATATGTTGTTCGATTAAACCTTTTTCGTAACCTAAAATTACAAAAATAATCGAGAACTCACTGACCTGAGTCAGATTTAAACCAGTCTTAAAAGCCGTGCGCCTAGTGTAACCAAGCAAACCAAGTCCGGTCATAATGATCAGGGGTTTGAGCATGACGACAATTAAAATTCCGGCAATAATTAGGCCAACCGAATCACTGAGCTGGCTAAATGATAGCTGTGTGCCAAGGGCGATAAAAAATATAACCACAAAAAAGTCGCGCAAGGGGCGCAGCCGGGCGGCAATTTCTTGGGCGTACGGCAGACCGGCCAGGAAGATGCCAGCCGCCAATGCGCCAATTTCCATTGAAAAACCGACTTTGGCAAACAAAGCAGCTATGCCAAGACCCCAGGCAATGGCGAAAAGAAAAAGCAGTTCTTGGTCAGCGGCGATCAGTTTTTGCAGATGCGGCAAGACATATCGGCTGACCCAGTACATGCCAGCACCGATCAATAGGCCCTTAAAGGCTAGTGAAACTAAGGGTCCGGCGGCCAGCCACTGGCCTTCGTGGGCTGAGGCTACAAACATGATGGCTATGGCGGCGACAACGTCTTCAACCACTAAAGCACCAATCGTCAATTTGCCGTAGAGTCGGCCCTGTTCCCGTTTATCGCTTAGCAATTTTAGGGCCACAATGGTACTGGAAAGGCCAAAGCCCAGACCAACGAAGAAAGCTTCGGCGCTACTTAGGCCAAAGGCTGAACCAACTAGCCAGCCGATGATGGTGGTAATGGCTATCTGGGCCGAAGCAACAGTTATTGATGGCCGTACTACCTCAGCAATGACTCTCGGACTCATGCCCAGTCCAATGATGAAAAGCAGCAAGGCGATGCCTAGATCGCCAAAGATAGATAAAGTTTCCGGCGATTTGATTAGCTTAAACAGGGCCGGTCCGACAATAATACCGGTAATAATGTGTCCGATTAAAAGCGGCTGGCCGATGCGGCGCATAATCAGAGCCACGCCGGTACCAATGGCGATAACTGCAGCTAGTCCCGCAAAAAGGGTTTCCACTAAGCTATAGATTACAGCATAAGAACAATCATCGGCTAGTTAACAAATTAAAGATAAAAAGTAAGCCCTTTGCTATGATTAGCCTAATGGACGCTAACCATCAAAATAATCGAATCAAACAAAACGCCCATAACCTATTAGCTAACGAGCTAGTTAATCTTGAAGAAAGATGGAGCAAGTGGCCTTACAAAAATACAACCCTACTGCTAATCAGTCTGGTAGTCTTCTTTTATCTGGCTAAAACACCGGCGGTCGACAATTTAATTCGCCAAGCTGGCGACCTCGGCTATTTTGGCGCCTTTATCGCCGGAATTTTCTTTGTCTCAACCTTTACCATCGCGCCTGCGGCGGTTGTCTTATATCATTTGGCCGACAAATTACAGGCCGTGGAGATTGCCATTCTGGCCGGCCTAGGGGCGATGATTGGCGATTATTTGATTTTCAGGTTTATGAAGGGCAGGGTATTTGTGGAACTACGACCTTTGTTTTTAAAATACGGCCGGCCCTATTTTAAGGTTCTGTTTAAAAGCCCATACTTTGGCTGGTTACTACCCGCTGTCGGAGCCTTTATTATCGCTTCGCCTCTGCCCGATGAAGCCGGGGTTAGCATTCTTGGCCTGTCAAAAATAAAGCGCTGGCAATTTTTCATGATTGCTCTGGTGCTTAATGCCGTTGGTATCTTTTTTGTGGTTAGTGCCGCTAGACTAATCTAGGAAGCACATCTCTCTATATAATAGTGCTTATGTATCTTTGGCATACGCTGCTTTTACATGATTTGTTTTCGACCCTAGATTCGAACGAGCATGGTCTTTCAACTGTTGAGGCCGACAAACGGCTGCGCCAATTTGGCTATAACGAAATTGCCGCCAGCAAGGAGCCTTTTTGGAAAAAGCTGCTGGCACCCTTTAGAAGCATTTTTATAATAATTCTGTTGATAGCGGCACTGATAAGTTTTATCAGCGGCAAGCAGCTTGACGGCACGGTTATTTTGATAATCATTGCCATTAATTCGATTATTTTCTTAAGCCAACAGCACACCACCAATCGGGTTTTAAAAAGCCTGAAACAACATTACGAACAAACTGTCCAAGTGTTGCGGGCCGGTCAAGTTATCCAGCTTAATTCCAAATTTTTAGTACCCGGCGACATCATTTTGCTAAGTGAGGGCCAGAAGATACCGGCCGATGCCAGAGTCATTAAGGAGGAAAACTTATTCATTGACGAATCATCTTTGACCGGTGAATCTTTGCCGATTAAGAAGAATGTTAGTGTACTATCGGCTGCCAAGAAACTGTTTGAGCGCGATAATATGCTATTTGCCGGCACCTACATACTTTCTGGTAGCGGCCAAGGCCTGATTGTCAGTACTGGTTCACAGACCGAGTTTGGCAAAATTGCCAAGTTGGCCGTCAAACAGGAGCCGAAAAGTCCTCTCCAAAAAAAGATCGATCAGATAGTTAATAAACTCATCAAAGTTTTAGCTGTCTTAGCTTTGGCGGTTTTTTTGTTAAGCCTGGCCCGCGGCATTGAAATAAATGAGGCCTTGCGTTTTGTATTAGCCTTCGGGGTTTCGGCAGTGCCGGAGGATCTGCCGATAGCCCTGACAATCATTTTTGTCTTGGGTATGCGCCGCCTGGCAAAACATAAAGCACTGGTTAGATCGATGTCGGCGATTGAGAACGTCGGTTTAATTACAGTCATCGCAACCGATAAAACCGGCACCTTAACTAAAAACCGACTCAAGGTAGCACAGGCGTGGTCGACTCAGCCAAAGTTGGATATCAAGCAGGTCGCCTTTAAGGCTTTAGGCGATGCCAGCACCCTTGAACCCTTTGACCATGCTCTTAAACAATTTGCCGGCTCAGGTTTTACCAAAACCAAACCCGAAAAAAACTATCCATTTAATCAGCAGCAGCGGGCCAGCGGCGTGCTCTGGCAGGAGGCTGCAAAGCACCGCCTTTATCTAAAAGGTGCGCCGGAGCACATCATCAAACTTTGCCAGCTTAATCAAGACCACCAAACTAAGGCCGAGGCACAGCTTAGACAAATGGTGGCTAATGGTTTTAGAGTAATCGCCATAGCCAGAACAGAGCTTAAGTTGGTTCCGCCCAACCTCGAGAATCTAAAAAGCTATAATCTTGAACTTTTAGGACTGGTGGCTTTTGCCGATGAGCTAAGACCGGAATCGGCTCCGTCAATCGCCGCCGCCCAAGCTGCCGGCATATCGGTCAAAATGATTACCGGCGATCACTTTGACACAGCCTTTCACATTGGCCGGCTTTTAAATATCAGCCGTCGCCGCGACCAAGTTATTGCTGGCGATGAACTGCCGGCAAATGAGGCCGAGTTGGTAGCTTATGTAAAACACAAGAACGTTTTTGCGCGCATCCTACCAAAACAAAAATTCAGCCTGCTGGCCGCCCTGAAGCGATCCGAGATAACGGCCATGACAGGCGACGGTGTCAACGATGTGCCAGCCCTGACCAATGCCGATATTGGTATTGCCATGGCTTCAGGCAGCGATATCGCCAAAGATGCCGGCGACATTGTGCTACTCGATAATAATTTTGCGACGATTGTAAAAGCCATTAGCGAAGGGCGGGTGATCTACGACAACATCCGCAAAATGCTGTTTTATCTGCTGTCGACTACTCTTGGGGAAGTTTTGACGATAATCGGCGCACTTCTGCTTGGACTGCCGCTACCGGTGACAGCCATTCAGATATTATGGGTCAATCTAGTGACCGATACGGCTTTGGTGATTCCGCTTGGCCTAGAGCCGGCGGAAGCCGACCATATGAACCGACCGCCGCGCCAACCTAAAGCGCCAATTCTTGATAAGACGATTTTGACTCGGATTGTAATTGTTGGCGGAGCCATGGCCATTAGCATCTTGGCCTATTTCACCTTGTTGACCCATTGGGGCTACTCACACGAATATGCTCAAACTGTTGCCTTTGCTATGTTGGTTGTGTCCCAATGGGTCAATGCCTTCAATGCCCGGAGTGAAGGCCAATCTCTTTTGAGCCGTCTGCGCACGCCAAACTATAAACTTTTGGTTGGCTTGGCGCTGGCAATGCTGGCTCAAGCTCTGGTCATGTTCGGCCCACTGCAAGAGGCTTTCGACATTCAAGCCGTAAGCTCGGCTCATTTACTAACAGGATTGGCTATAACCAGCGCGGCTGTTTATTTGGCAGCCGAAATTCACAAGCAGCTGCATCGCAAGATCTCGATTTAGATTTTATCTTAAGCAAGAATAATAGTTGCCAAGCCCAAAAAGGCCATAAAGCCCAGTACGTCGGTAGCCGTGGTTATAAAAACGGTGGCCGAGCTGGCCGGGTCTTTGTGGAGTTTGGACATGACTAGCGGCACAATCGTGCCAAACATTGCGGCCACTAGTAGGTTTATAACCATTGCCAGCGCCAAGACTAAAGCAATTGCCGGCTCGTTGTCTTTAGCTAGCACAACTAAAGCGACAATAAAACCATTAATCAAACCATTAATAAACCCAGCGCCAAGTTCATTGCGGAGGGTAGCGTAGGCACTTTTGAGATCTATTTGCCTAAGAGCAATACCGCGAACGACGACCGCCAAAGTTTGGGTGGCGGCATTACCGCCCATGCCGGCAACAATCGGCATATAGACGGCCAGCAAGACATATTTAGTTATAGTCTCTTCAAATAGACCAACCGTAAAGGCCGCCAAAAAAGCCGTGGCTAAGTTTATGATCAGCCATTTGTAACGGAATTTAACTTTGCGTTTGGCCGAATCTGTTACCGTCTCTTCGGCGCTAACACCCGCAAAGCCATACAGGGAGGCCGATTCCTGCTCTTGCATCAGGTTTAGCACATCATCCGAGTAGATAATGCCAATGGCATCACCGTTGTCATTGATAACCGCCACTTTAGAATGCGGGTGGGAGCGAAACTGTTCGGTGACTTCGTCATGGCTGGCCGAATGCTTGATGGTATGAATCCGCTTAATGTAGCGGGTGATCTTCTCACCAGGCCGGCCAAAACCAAGCTCGTGCCCCGGCAAAAAGCCGGTTAGTTTCTCATCCCTCATAACCAGAATAATTGGCAGCCGGCCCGTCCTTTTCTCATGCAGTTTAAACTTTTTGGCGACCGTGGCAACCTCATCATCAGCATCAACTTGGATATAGTCTACATTCATTAGACCGGCAGCCGTATTCGGATCAAATTCCAGTAGCTGGGAGACCATGTCGCGCAGTTCATAACTAAGATGCTCAAGTATTTTTTGCCGTTTGTGCTTGCCAAGTAGCTGGAGCATGTCAGTGGCGTCATCGGGGTCCAGTTTTTCGAGTACTGCCACCAAATCTGTTTCTGGAATCCGGACTAGCAGATCACGTCTGATATGGCGAGTTAAAGTCAGCAGTAGTTCAGCCCTTTTTTCGATTGGCACATTCAAAAAAAGCCGGAGCCGGCTTTCGGGATGAAAGGAAATTTCATGAATTAGCTGATTAAGTCTTTGTTTAGACTTTTTGTTATTTGCCATA
>Ga0155576_108_pt1 | contig 8294 bp, 8 predicted proteins | sample RifCSPhighO2_12_FD_107233 | JGI IMG/M metagenome (GOLD analysis project Ga0155576, IMG submission 107233) | Candidatus Saccharibacteria bacterium RIFCSPHIGHO2_12_FULL_47_17
CAAAAGAAGTGTGCCGAACCTGCCGTTTTAGCCGAATTGAAAGGTAAGAGCAGGTCCTATAACAGAACCCGGCTTACGGTCTCTCCGACGCCAATAAAAAATCGCTCTAAGTGAGTGATTTTTTATTTAAAGCTAAACTACTTCTTGGAAGCAATCTTTATGACAGCCTCGAAGGCCTTGGGCTCATTGACGGCCAGTTCGGCCAGAATTTTGCGGTCGAGATTAATATTAGCGGCTTTTAGGCCGGCAATTAGACGGCTATAAGTAGTGCCGTGACTGCGAGCCGCCGCGTTTATCCGGGCATTCCAAAGGGCTCTTAAAGATCGTTTTTTGTTGCGCCGGTCGCGGTAAGCAAATTGCAAGGAGCGAACTACCGCCTGTTTGCCGCGTTTATAACTGGAACGGTGGGCTTTGGTCATACCCCGCGTGGCCTTGCGGATTTTGGCATGCCTTTTATGTCTAGTAACCCCTCGTTTGACCCTCATCGCTGCGCTCCTGAGTGCAAATTTACCATTTGCCATTTACCGTTTACCATACATTTACCGTCGACCGTTTTCCATGCGGCGGCATTGATAAATGATAATTGATAATTCATTGAGGATTGATAATTGAAAACTGAAAATTGGAGTGACACAGGCACGGCTAGACTCCCAGCTTCCGGCGGACGTTACGAACCGCCGCTCCTTTAAGCGTTTCCACTTGAGCCAAGCGCCGCTTGCGCGAGGCGCTTTTCTTCTCCAAAAAATGATTAAGCCGGGTATGCCGGTGCAGTATTTTCCCGGTTTTTGTGACTCTAACCCGTTTCTTGGTCCCGCTGTGGGTTTTTAGCTTTGGCATGTGAAGTCGTCCTTATCGTAAATGTGAGAAATCGGCCGGCGAACTGGGGCTGCTGATCAACGGCGATATTATCACCCAGCTCTTTAACAACCCTATCGGCCATCTTATAGCCCAAATCTTTATGGGCTAACTCACGTCCCCGATAGACTACCGCAATTTTTACCTTGTGTCCAGCTTCTAGGAAACCTCTGACTTTGCGCAGTTTAACCTCCAAATCGTGCTCGCCGATTTTCAGGCCGACGCGCATTTGCTTCATTTCCAGCGGCTTGGACTTGGCCCGGCTCTTTTGCAGCTGCTTAGTCCTCTGATAATTGTATTTACCCCAGTCGACAATCCTGGCCACCGGCGGATTGGAATCTGGTGAAACTTCTACCAAATCCAATTCAACTGCGCGAGCTGCTGCTAGCGCCTGCTCTCGGCTTAAGACGCCAAGTTGCCGCCCGTCTTCGCCAATAACTCTTAGACTATCAGCCCTAATTGCCTCGTTGATACGGGGTCTATTGGCTATTTTGTATCTCCATATTCGCAAGCTGATAATACCAGAGTGAATGGTTGATTATCAATCCCGGTGGAACCGGCTGTGCCGTGTCGCCAAAGGCAACAGTTCCACAGGATTGACCTCGTGAAGTTCGCTAAGGTGAGTACTTCACAGGGGTCAATGCTCAAACCAGCATGGCTTCCATGACCGGCTGGCGGTACTGCAAGGCTTCAGATATGTGCTCCGGTTCGATAGTATCGGAGGCGGCCAGATCAGCAATGGTGCGGGCTACTTTGACGCTGCGTACATAAGCCCGGGCCGAAATATCCAGCTTTATAGCTGCTGTATCGAGTAATTCTTTGGCAGGATATGATAGCTTAGCCATCTGCCTAATGTCTTTATTAGTCATAGAATTATTAAATCTGGCTTTGCCAAAGCGAGCCTTCTGCCTGTCAAAAGCTCTTTCCACCCTCTGCTTAACCAGGGCCGATTCGCTCACCGAACTTCGATTTTGCAAAAGCTTAGCATGCTCTACCTCATTAACGTTCAGGTGCATATCTATCCGGTCGAGGATCGGTCCAGATACCTTCTTTTGATATTTGGCTATTTGAGCAGCCGAGCAAACACAGGGCTTAGAGGTGCCGTAGTAACCACAGGGACAGGGGTTTTGAGTAGCCACCAAGATAAAATCGGCTGGGTAGGTGGCCGTGTCCTTAGCTCTAGCAATCGAAACTGTGCCATCCTCCAGTGGCTGACGTAGCGATTCCAAACAGTCCCGATTGAACTCCGGTAGCTCATCCAAGAATAAAACACCTCGATGTGCCAGACTGACCTCGCCCGGCCGTGGCCGTGAACCACCGCCAATAATGGCGACGGTACTGGCGGTGTGGTGGGGCGAACGGAATGGCCGCCTGGTGACTATCTCGCTAGTGACTGAATTGCCAAGACTATGTAGATGGGTAACCTCCAGCATTTCACTTTGGTCAAGATCCGGCAGGATACCACACATGGCCCGCGCCAACATGGTTTTGCCAGTGCCGGGCGGCCCATAAAACAAGAGGTTGTGGTGCCCGGCGGCGGCAATCTCCAGGGCCCGTTTGGCAATTTTGTTGCCAGTTATTTCGATAAGATCCAACACTTCAGCTTGAGGACTAGAACCTATCAACTGGCCGGCGCCAGTTTCAATAGTTTTTAGGCCTAAAACACCGGCCAAGTCCAAATAAACATCTCTTAGCGATCTAGCCGCCTTAATCTCAATATCAGGGATTAACAGAGCTTGTCGCAGATTGGCTGCCGGGATAATAAAGCGTTTTGCACCAGTAGCGCGGGCTGTCAGAATTCGTCCAATCAAACCTCTGACTGGCTTTAGTGAACCATCCAGCCCCAGTTCGCCAAAGAAGATCCAGCCAGATGCCTCGGCCAGCTTAATTTGTCCGGAGCTTGTCAGAATCGCCATAGCCATAGCCAGATCTAAGCTGGTTGTATCCTTTGGCACATCCGCTGGCGACAGATTGATGGTTATTCGCTTACGGGGCATCGGCAGTTGAGAATTAGCAAAGCTGGCACGCAATCTGTCTTTGGCCTCATCGACGGCGCGGCTGGCGTACCCGATGATAACTATGGCTGGCAAGCCTGCGGTTATATGACACTCAACTGCTACCGGCAGGCCGGAGAAACCGGCGTTATCAACCACACTTTTAATATTGTCCGCCATAATACTGCGGACATTATGGCGCCGGTCTGGTGTAAAGAAAATTGCTAATGTTTGAAAAGCAGAACGAGCCAATTTTTGTGGCTCGTTCTGCAGTGTTTGGTTGGGTGTTTGGAGGTTGCTTGCAGTTGTTTGTTTTAACTGCTTTCTTCGTGGAACAACGGCTTGCGAGAAGCCGTTGTTACACTTCGTTTTTGTTTTGAGCACTTTTTTTACTCAAGTGCCACCATCATCTTATAAATAGGAAAAATGCTTGTCAACATGTTTATGTTAAAAAAGCTGTGCATAACTTTTGACAAAAATAGCCATTATTTAACCAGCCAAGTTCAACCGCGTGCCAAAACCGCCAATTATTTATCACGTCAGCCGAGCCATCATGGCACTTATTAGCAATATTGCCGTGAAAGACAGAACCCAACAGCCAAGTTTGGCATAATCGGACTTTAGCTTTCGAATTTACAAATATTGTTGATCATCAAGTCCGGTCCCGGCAGTCAATAATTTCACGGACTTAATTAAAATTTTCTATGCTTCAGAATTAAAAATGCCAGGTCGCTGCCTGCTGCTAATTGCGCCGATCAACCGGCGCCTTTTTATTAAAAACCAGAATGTGGCTGCCACAGCAGCCAAAAACTGGCCGGAATATGCTAATAACTACAACCTACCAGCACATTAGCTGTAAACAGTCTAGTAAAAGCGAACACCTTAAATTGGGCTTTTGACAAAATTACAACATGCATTTTCTAGATACCCAATCTATTAAATGTTTTTTGTACAACAAAAATACTTGACACGCCGTAAGCATTATAGTATGCTGTCCGCGTAAGTTACTAAAACAAAAAAAACTTACCGTTCGACGCGCTACGCTTGCTCACGGCAAGCAGTAAAAGCTAGAACGACCCCGAGCGATTAGTCGAGGGGCAACTTATTATCGCTCAATTCCGCCTAAAGCGGATGAGAGCGGTCAGTCAGAGATTCTTTGCGAATCTCAAACACGCCAAAAGGCGGTAAGCGCCATTAAGTAATAATTTATTGCGGTGCATTTTACCGCCTGCGGCCTTGTCGGAATCAACGTTCCGACATCCGAAACCCGCCTTCTGGCGGGTTTCTTTTATGTTTCGGGGTACCCGAATTAAGCCAATCTGTACATAGATAGTTCTTTGTATTTGCTCAGATTGGTAGAATGAGTAGATGAAGCTGATTAGATTCCGTTCCGCTCCGGTCATTTTTTTCCTCTTGAGTTTAGCGGCTATTATCATCTTGGTGGCCGCTACCAGCCCGGTAACAAATATTTTATTCTCAGTCGTTTTTTTCCTGCTTAGCTTAATTTTACTAATTAACCTCGGTTATCTGATAGGCGGACTTAGCGGCCGGTCGTTATCACTAAAAACCAAGCGTCGCATAAAGATTGTGGCGGCCTTTATTGTTATAACTGCGATGTTCCAAAGCAGCCAGTCTCTTAACTGGATAAGCGCGCTAACACTTTTGATTCTAGCTGCAGGCTTTTTGTTTTATAGCGACAGACGCGGCGCCGGTTGAAACGCGCCCCTTTGCCTGGTGCGCTGCGCAGGTCATAGGTATAATAAAAGTTATGGATAAAGTAAGTGGTGGAGGCGAGGCGGGCTTTTATTATGAAACGCCAACGCCATCAGAGAGTTTAGAACCTGGAACAGAGAAGCAGGTTGAGAAAGGTCAGCCCGCCCGCCAGGAGACTACATCGTCTAGGCTTAAACAGCCGCCAACCGCCGCACCTGCTTTACCTCAGATGCCGCAGGATCAGACTGTCGCGATTGACGATAGTCAAAAAACTAGTACTGTCGCGACAACACCGCCAATAACAGCCGGACTTGCAGCCGCCGACTCCAATTTAATTGAGAAAGAATGGGTCGAAAAAGCCAAGCAAATCATTGCCAAAACCAGAAACGACCCCTACAGCCAAAAGACTGAGGTCAGCAAAATCAAAGCCGATTATATCCAGAAGCGTTTTAATAAGCCGATCAAGACAGACGATACGGTAGATGCGGTAGCGGCATGAGCGTTTTACTTGTTTTGGCGAGTTTTTTGATACTGGTGGCCGCCGGCGCCGTCTTCGCTTATGCCTATATCCGCGGCATCTTCCGGCAACAGAAGAATTACGAGCGGGGCCTCAAGATGGTACCATTGCTCATCCACCTGCCACCGCCTAGTGATGATATCGAAAAAGGCCAGCGTGATACCCGCGATGTTACTGATGAGAATATTTCCCGAGCTCAAGTTTTATATGGCATTTTAGCTAGTACCTTTCAAAAGGGCTTTGGGCCGCGTTTTTATGGTCAGCGGCACGTCGCCTTGGAAGTGGTCGCCAGTCACGGCGTAATTCATTTTTATACGGCGGTCCCGGTTAATTTGCTGAGTGTGGTGGAGCAGGCGGTGGTTAGTGCTTACCCCACAGCTCGACTTGAGGAAGTGGTTGAACACAATATTTTTAGTCCAGTTGGCCGACTGGCCGGGACCTTAGGCGGCGAGATGACTCTCAAAGAAAAGTCCGTCTATCCGATTGCCACTTATCAAGATATTAAGCGCGATACCATGCAGGCTGTCCTAAATGCCCTATCTAACTTGACCAAGGAAGACGGGGCCGGTATTCAGATTCTACTTCGGCCAGCTGGTGAATCTTGGCGCAAGAAAGCTAAAAAAGAGTCCGACGCCAAGCGCAAGGGTAAGGGCGCCCGTCCAAAGGGCATAGAAGCCTCTTTCTGGTACGTCGGCCAGATTGCCATGGCCTTGCACAAGCCGCCGGAGGCCAATGCGCCGGACAGGTCCAAGGAGGCTCCGCCTGATGTATCCAACCTTGATCAGTCCATCGTGGCCGCCATTGAAGAAAAAAGTAAACAACCGGGTTTTGAGGTGCTGATACGCTTGGTGGCTTCATCGAATATCTCACAACGGGCCCAGACCATTTTGAACAACTTGGTAGCCACTTTTGCCCTATTTGATGCACCGGGCAAAAACGGTTTTAAGTTTGCCCCGGCCCGCGATATTGATAACTTCGTCACCGCCTATATCCTGCGTTTTTTTCCACAAGCCCGCGATCAGATGATTTTAAACGCCACTGAGCTGGCCACGCTATTCCACTTTCCGGACCAGTCCAACATCCCAACCTCCAAATTGGAGCGCCAGGCTTCCAAACAAGTTGACGGACCGCGCAATGTGCCCGAGGAAGGCTTACTTTTGGGTTATAACATGTTCCGGGGCTCCAAAAAAGCCATTCGATTGAGTCAGGCTGATCGGGCTCGCCATCTATACGTAGTTGGTCAAACCGGTACTGGTAAATCGACTTTTTTGGAGAATCTAGCCTTGCAAGACATGCTGGAAGGCCGCGGTTTTGCCTTTGTCGATCCGCACGGCGACACGGCCGAGAAACTGCTGGCCATGGTACCCAAAGAGCGCACCGAAGACGTTATTTACTTTTCACCGGCCGATACGGACTACCCCATGGGACTGAACATGTTTGAGTTTCATACGCCAGACCAAAAGGATTTTCTGATTCAAGAAGCTATCAATATGCTTTATAAACTTTATGATCCGGGCCATACCGGTATCATCGGCCCCCGGTACGAGCATATTTTTCGCAATGCCGCCCTGGCGGTGATGGCCGATCCGGAAGGCGGTACCTTTGTGGATATTCCAAAGCTGTTCCGCGATCCAGCCTATGTCGATAAAAAACTTAAACACGTCACCGACCAGCATGTGATTGATTTTTGGCGCAAAGAAATGCCCCAATCGCAACGCAGCAGTGACTACGGGGAAGTGATTAGCTGGTTTGTTTCCAAATTCGGCGCCTTCCTTTCTAACGAGATGATGCGCAACATCATTGGCCAAACCAAGAGTTCGTTTGATCTGCGCCAGATTATGGATGAGGGGAAAATTCTGTTAGTTAATTTGAGCCGCGGCCGCACCGGCGATCTTAACTCTAAGTTGCTGGGTATGATTTTTGTGATGAAATTTGAGGCGGCGGCCATGAGCCGGGCTGACGTTCCCGAAGAATACCGGCGCGACTTTTGTCTGTACGTTGATGAGTTCCAGAATTTTTCAACCGATTCGTTTGCCGACATTTTGAGTCAGGCTCGCAAATATCATCTTAATTTGATTGTCGCCAACCAGTTCACCACCCAGTTGTCCGATGAAGTGCGTGATGCCGTCTTTGGCAATGTTGGCAGCGTGGTTTCCTTCCGAGTCGGCACTAACGATGCCGAGTTTTTGGCCAAGCAGCTAGCGCCGATCTTCGATATTGACGATTTACAATTTTTACCAAACTTTAATACTACTGTCCGGATGATGATCGGCGGCGTGCCAGTCCAGCCGTTTAGCATGGCTACTTTGCCGCCGCTGGGCGATCCCAACAAGCAGCTGGCTGATGCCCTCAAACAGCTGTCTTATGCCAAATACGGCCGGCCTCGGGCCGAGGTTGAGGCCGAGATAGTGGAGCGGCTTAAAACGCTGCCGAGGCCGTCTTTTGGTGGTTTGTCGCGGCCAGGCGGTGACCCTTATGGTGGCGGCTTTGGCCAACAGCCGGCACCGGCCGGTACCATCGAGGCCCCGGCCAGCACAGCGCTATCTCCGTCGCCGGCTCGCCCGACGGCTGGTAGCGGCAACCCCTTTTTGGATGAATGGCTATCTAAGAGGCAAGATTATCGGCCGCGGCCGCCGGTCTTTGGTCAAGGCCAACCACCGGCCTCGGCGCCAACAACTCAACCACCGACCAGCACTGGAGCCTTCAACCCGCCTCCGTCTTTTCAACCACCCATGAGTGCTAATTCACAGCCGACTCCATTTCCACAGCCAGATGATAAATTACATGGCTTGCCCGCCAAAACTTCGTCGGAAGTTTCGGAGGGGGAGTTCAAAATCAGGCGCGATGACACTGCCCAGGCCTCGTCAACCGAGCTGCCGGAAGAGCCAAAAGCTGTGCGCATCGACAAAGATGGAAACATCGCCTCGGCCTCATAATTTGACAGGCGCGTCGCTAACTTGATATAGCTGTTGTTTAAAACAGGCTCGCTGCGGAACTCACCCACCCAATTCCCACTGGCAATTGGGTTGGTTCAGACATTCCTCACGCCCAAGGACGCCTCTTTTCAACAACAGCTACTCAGGTTAGCTCCTTATGCCTGATCAAATTAGAGGCCTCGCTCAGCCCCTAGAAGAAGACAACACTAGTTGACTTTTAAGCTAATTATGGTAATATGTTGGAGATGGACAGACCAGATTTACACGAAACAAGACGAG
>Ga0155576_106_pt2 | contig 7881 bp, 5 predicted proteins | sample RifCSPhighO2_12_FD_107233 | JGI IMG/M metagenome (GOLD analysis project Ga0155576, IMG submission 107233) | Candidatus Saccharibacteria bacterium RIFCSPHIGHO2_12_FULL_47_17
TTTGCCATATATGACCCTAATTATAGAATAAAAATCCTAAACCTCGCACCGCCGCCCTGCCAGCCAGCGCAGCCGGCTGCACCGGCGGCTCTTGGCGCATTGCGGCGTCAGCGGCCTGCGGGGCTCGCTCACCGTATGTGAATATACGGCTCGCTCGCTCCGCACGTAGCTTTTCTTGCACTGCATCCAAGTGCGAGGCTTAGGGGGTTGACCTACTAATACGCTTATGTCAGACTTACTCTACTGATTGAGGTTCTGAGAGACTTCTATCAAATCAAAAATCCAAAAAAAAGGAGAAAACCAGGAATGCCTATTAAGGTGGTATTTAGGTCCTCAAGAGAAAAAAGGATTAGAGTCGCAATCGCGCGTGAAAGCGCTTGGCACGACTACCTAGTTTACTGAATAAATTTTCAAGAATAACGCTGCTGGATGCTAGTCAAGACGCAAGCGAGCAGCGGAACTTGCAACACAGACTAGCGCCAGAAGCAATAGCGGTGCGGCCGGCTGCGCCGGTCGGCAGGCTATTGCGGTGCGTTGTTCTTGGCGAATTCGGCGTCCAGCAGGGCTTGAAATTTAGCAACTGTCGGCCGGTTAGTCTCATCAGTCAGCTTGGAAAGTTCAATATATTGGCCGTTTAAAAAGAAAGTTGGGGTGGCCATTTGCTGGCCGGTCTTTTTAAATTCCGCCGAATCGGCGTTGATTAGGTCATTAACTTTGGAGCTTTCATAGTCGGCCCTAAACTTAGTCAAATCTAAGCCTAAACTTTGGGCATAACCATCAAATAGGCTGCGGGCATTATTTGAATTCGTCCAAGCACTCCAATTACTCGACTCATACAACAGATCGTGCATCTCCCAGAACTTATTCTGCAGGTCGGCGGCTTCGGCAGCCCGCGTCGCAGCAAAGGCGTTTTTATGGACGCTGATGAGTGGCAGATTACGAAACTGCAGCTGCATGTTGGCAGAGTTAGCCTCAAATACCTGATTAACTATCGGTTCGTAAAGCTCACAGACGGCACACTCATAATCACCCCATTCCACTAAGGTCACGTTTTTGGCGTTACCGCCCTTGACATGATTAGTCGGCTGAACCTGCGAAGAGCCTGTTTGATTGTTTCCCGAATCATTTGAATTTTTGCTAAAGACAAAAATCCCGACAAAAATCAGAATTAAGGCCGTCAAAATTACTAAAAACCGTCTGTCCATCCCGTTAGAACTCACACTCCAATTTACAAACATTATATAGGGTTGGATAACAGTTTTGGTGTCCAACGTACGGACTTATATCGAAAATGAGGGTTTGAGTTCTAACGGGATCCATCCAGCGTCTCCTTGTTCCTTTTATAATAACATGTCGCAGTATAAATTCAGAAAAATGGAGTTGGAGTAAGATAAATATAGTGAATACGCCCTTGATTGCTCTGCTGGTATTTTTGCTGCTAGGTTCGCTAATTCTGGATTGGGCGATTAACGCTCTGCCGGCTAGGGAACTGCGCCGCCGGGCTCGGTCTGATTTGCCTGATGCCAGGTCAGCTTACAGAATTAGTAAATTAGTAAATTACGGCTGGGTGGTTAAATTTTTATTATGGCTTTTTGGCACCGCCACGGCCGTGGTCTTGGTGCTTTGGTCAACAAAAACGTCTTATTTATTGGCGACGGCAATTGCTTCATTGATTGGTTTGTTGGTACTTTATCGCCGACGGCTACCGAATAGTTCTGGCTTACTAAATAGTCTGGCTGGCTGGTTGGCAGTTGGAATGGCTTGGCTGCTCCACTTTATTGAGCCGCTACTCAATAAATTACCCCATAAAGAAAACCGTCAGTTGAACACGGGCTTGTTCGAGACGGCCGACCTGGAAGATTTGCTCAAACTCCAGGCTCACCAGCCCGACAACCGCATATCATTCGAAGATCTTGATACGGCTCGCGCCGCTCTTAGCTTCAGCACTAAAACAGTGGCTTCCGTGATGGTTCCAATTAAAGACGTGCGTATCGTTTTGCCCGATGAGGCCATTGGCCCGCATTTGATGGACGAGCTCCACGCCAGCGGCTATTCATCTTTCCCGGTCGGCAAAAAAGTTGGCAAGAAATTACCACTTCAAATTGAAGGCACGGTTTATTTAAAAGATCTGGTGGCCAATCCGCTAAAAACAATTGCCAGCCAGGTAGCTACCGACGAGGTCTCTTACATTGCCGCGGACAAAAAATTAATAGAAGCCCTGGAAGAATTTTTGCGGGGCCATACTTTGCTGCTAATTGTCAGCAATGAACGAGAAGAACCAGTTGGCGCAGTGTGGTTGGAAGATATCTTAGAACGATTGCTGGGACGCAAAGTCTTGCCCGAAGTTGACAACCCGGCTGATGCTGACATTCGCACGTATCCGAGCAGGCCGAAGAAAAAATGGTAAAATAACACCGACCTGTCCCGTTAGAGGCCATGAGGACTAACTTTAATAAATATCGTATTATGATTAAACTCCGAGTTTCGAATATGACTAATCTAACATTCATAAGGACTTTAATGGGATGACAAGAGTTTTGAGCCGCGATGTTGCCGGTTCGGTTGGCAAGACGGTTAAGCTACAGGGCTGGCTCCATAAAAAACGTCTGATAGGCGGTATTAATTTTATTTTGGTGCGAGACCGCGGCGGTTTAATTCAGATCGTCCTGCAGGATGAGAAACAAGTCGAAAAGCTTCGCGGTTTGCAAATCGGTACTATCTTGAGTGTTCAGGGCAAGGTGACCCGCGAACCCCGTGCTCCTGGCGGCGCCGAAATTCACGATCCGCAAATTACTGTCGAAGTTGCAGTAACTGATGAGCCGCCAATCGAAATTGATAAACCGCTTAGCCATCAGCCGGACAACTTAGATACATTATTTGATAACCGCCCGGTTGGTCTGCGTAACATTGCTGAACAGTCAATATTTAAGATCCAAGCCGAGGTCAAGGAGGCCTTCCGTCAATTTCTGCGCAGCCAAGAATTCACCGAATTTAACTCACCGAAATTACTGGCCGGTGCCACCGAGGGCGGGGCGGAGGTCTTTAAACTGGATTATTTTGGCAAGAATGCCACCTTGGCTCAAAGTGCCCAGTTTTATAAGCAAATTATGGTTGGTGTATTTGAGCGAGCTTTTGAAATTAATCCAACTTATCGAGCCGAACCAAGTGCCACGACTCGGCATATGACCGAGTTCATTCACATCGATGCCGAGGTAGGCTTTATAACACTCTCCGAATTACTTGACTTGTTAAGTAATTGTTTAAACTTTGTAGTTGATCATGTTTGGAAAACTTCCAAAACCGAGCTGGAACTTTGGCAAGCCAAAAAACCAGTCTTGCCAGCCAAAATCCCGGCTCTGACTATGACCAAAATCCACAGTTTATATACCAAGGCCACTGGCGAGGATACGACCAAAGAGTTGGATTTGCGGCCAAATGAAGAGCGCTGGATTTGCGAATATGCCAAAAAGGAGCTAGGCTCCGAAGCCGTCTTTGTGACTGAGTGGCCCAAAGCGGATGCCAAATTTTACCACAAACTATATGACGACAAACCAGATATAGCCGAACGTTTTGATCTTTTATTTCGTGGTGTCGAACTGGCCACTGGCAGTATGCGCGAACACCGCTATGACGTTCTAGTAAAGCAACTCAAGGAAATGGCCAAAGGCGATCCACAGTCGCCCGGTTTTAAATACTACTTGATGGCCTTTAAATATGGTATGCCGCCACACGGCGGTTTTGGTTGGGGACTGGAACGTACCGTCGAGAAAATCATCGGTCTCAGCAACGTAAAGGAAGCAACTTTATTCCCGCGGGATATCAACAGGTTGACACCATGAGAAATCTGACGATTATTAAGAGGTCGCACCTTGTGACTTCGCTACAAGGAACGACCTCCGAGCCAAAGGCTCGAGCCACCTTATTCCCACGCGACATCAACCGTCTAGCTCCCTAATGAATCCGTACGAAAAAATTATTGAATTATTGAAATCGAACAAGGTTTGGTTTGAGAAGTTGGAGCATGAGCCGGTCTATACAAGCGAGCAGGCCGCGGCTGTCCGCGGCATGGATTTAGAGTCCGGCGCTAAAGCTCTGCTTTTTAAGGCCGATAATGATTTTGTTTTGGTGGTGCTAGGCGGTCACAAGAAAGTCGATTGGAAAAAATTAAAGACGCATCTTGGTGTTAAGAAAATTCGGATGGCTACGCCAGAGGAAGTTGTCGAGCAAATGGGCGTAGAGGTTGGCGCTTGTTACCCGTTTGGCAATGTGGCCAATCTGCGAACTTTAGCCGACAAATCATTGGCCGAGCCAAAAATTATTTCCTGCAACCCCGGCCGCCATGACGTTTCGATCAAATTTAAATTTTCTGACTTCCAGAAACTAGTTCAGCCAGAAGTAGTTAGTGTCACATAAATACAAAAGCAGAAACATGCTAAGTCGTAAAGGGCGGACTTTGATAATATAAAAAGAATGTTTGGTAGGGTTTGGAGAACGCTGCGAGGTGATCCGCGCAACAAACGGTTGCCGCGACTGAGCCTACATTTCTTTACTCGACCCAAATTATCTCTAGCTATTTGGCTGGTAGTGGCGGCCTTTGGTCTAACCAGCTATAGTTCGCTACTTAATCGCGAGGGCTGGCCGAGCGTCAACATCCCATTTGCCGTAGTTAACAGTAGTTATTTAGTAAATGATCCGGCCAAAGTTGATAACGAGGTGGCCCAGCCTTTGAGTGAGGCGATTTTAAAATTTGATAAAACCAAACGCATTCAAAGTCAGAGCTTCGCTAACTTTGCGACCATAGTTGTGGAGTATGACAGCGGCACTGATAGTGAGTCGACCACGCCGCGCCTGGAGCAAGAAATTAAAAGTAAACTCAAACTGCCCGAGCAGGCCGCCTTAAAATTTGAAAACCCCAAATTTGGTTTTACTGAACGCGGCGATGATATGGTTATCTCTTTTTACGCCCGCGATAATTCAAGCTCGGCTCTAGAAATTGCTGGCAAGGCCAAAGAGGCTGAAGCCTTTCTGAAGCAGCAGAATTTGAGCTTGGTTCAACAACTATCACTGATTGACCAATTTGTGCGCGGCATTGATCTGGCTACCGGCCAAGAAGCTGTAACTCAGCGTTATTTCGACCGCTACGGTGTGAGAGAAAGTAGTCAAAATAATTTCTACCCCTCGGCCTCGATTGGCTTAAATGCCAAAGCCGGTGCCGATATCGTTGAATACGACAAGCAAGTGCGGGCGGCTGTTGATAAGCTAAACCAGCAACCCCAGTTCAATGATAACTATCAGGCAACCATCAGTGCCAGCTATGCGCCGGATATCAAATCCCAGATAAACGAGCTGCAAAAAGCCCTGCTCGAAGGCTTGGCGGCCGCCTTACTTATTGGTGCCATTGTCATAGCTTTGCGAGCATCCTTAATAACCGTTATCTCGATGGTGACGGTCATTGCTATTACGCTCGGCATATTATTCTTGATTGGCTATACGCTCAATACCATTACCTTGTTTGCGCTGGTGCTTGGTCTGGCGTTAATCGTCGATGACACTATCATCATGATTGAGGCAATTGATGCCCAACGGCGTCGTACCAAGGAGGCCCGCCAGGCCGTTAAAGTTGCCACCAGCAAAATTAGCCGCGCCATGACGGCCGCGACCTTTACAGCGATTTTGAGTTTTGCGCCGTTAATTTTCGTCGGCGGTATTTTGGGCGACTTCATCCGGGCCATTCCGGTAACCGTCATTATTGGACTGCTGACCAGTTTGCTGGTAGCCTTAATTTTCATTCCGACGTTTGCCAAATATCTGCTGCTTGGCAAGAAACAAATGGGTGAGGGTAATGTCGTTGAAGTGGCAGCCGGCGTCGAGGCTCGCATTGCCCGCTTTATCGGCCGGCCGCTGAAGTGGGCTAAACATTCCAGGCGGCGCGTCTGGGGCACTGGCATAGCGGCTGTCTTAATCGGTTTAGGTTTTATCATGGCCGGCGGCTATTTATTCTCTAAAGTCACTTTTAATATTTTCCCGCCGGTTAAAGACAGTAATGGCCTGATGATTAACATGACTTTCCCCGATGGCACCACCATCGATCAAGCTGGGCAACTGGCCGATAGGATTGACTCTGTTGTCGGTAAAACCGTTGGCACGGAATTTCGCGAGGCGGCTTATTATTCTTCCGGCACCGGCCAAATGGCAAGGCTGCGGGTAATCCTAACGCCATATGATCAGCGCGACATTAGAGCGCCGCAGATTGTTAATAGCGTTCAGAAAGCGGTCGAAACGCAGGTTAAGGAAGCCAAAGTAAAAGTCGGTCAGGAAGACGTTGGCCCGCCGGCGGCTGCCTTTGTTGTTCAAATCCGGACTGACGACCGAACCAAGGCTTACGCTCTGGCTAAAGACTTGGCGGACTTCCTGCAAAAGACAATCTTAACTCGGCCGAGTGGCGAGAAAGCCAAAATAACCACCACGACCGTTGGCACGCCAGAAATTATTACTCGCGCCGATGGCCAGCAGTATGTTTCGGCTAGTGCCGAATTTGATGGCACCGATACCTCCACGCTAGTAACGCTGGCCCAAAACGCCATCAATAAAGAATTTGACGAAAAAAGGCTGGCCCAATATGGCCTAGGCAAAGACACTCTTAAATATGATCTCGGTCAGGAAAGCGAAAACCAGGAATCTTTCAAAACCTTGCTGATTGCCTTTCCGGCGCTGCTAATAGCCATTTATGTTCTGCTAGCATTTCAGTTCCGCTCCATGTTGCAGCCGGCGCTGATCTTCATGGCTATACCATTCAGCTTGTTCGGCATCACACTCGGTCTTTATCTGACCGATAACGCCTTTAGCTTCTTTGCCATGCTCGGCTTCTTTGCGCTACTGGGCCTGTCAATTAAGAACACAATTTTGCTGACCGACTATGCTAACCAAGCCCGCGCTGCTGGGATGGGTCCGGTCGATGCGGTTTATGAAGCGCTGCAGGAGCGCTTCCGGCCGCTAATTGCTACTAGCTTCACGGCCGTGGTGGCTTTGACGCCGCTGGCACTGACCAGTCCATTCTGGGAAGGCTTGATGGTGGTGCTGATCTTCGGCTTGTTATCAAGCACCTTTTTGGTAGTGACCGTGTTTCCTTATTATTATCTGGCGGCCGAATACCTACGACTAAAGATCAGCCGCCAAAGCTTCCTGGTTTGGCTAATTGCCAATGCCGGCGGAATATTTATCCTTAATCTATTTGTTAGTATCGGTTTGGCTTTTCAGGTTATGATCGCCTTCAACCTCGGCCGCTTGGCTTGGCGGCTGGGCCGGCGTTTCGGTCTCCGTCGTACCTAGTATAATTTAAGTATGGCAGATGAGCAGGGAAACGAAGGTGGCCAGCCGGAAGTTAAGCGATCTGAGCTGGAATATTCAACGGCCGACTACGACAACTGGCAGCCGCCGCAAAAACCGCGCCGTAATTACAAAAAACCTTTGCTTATCATAGTCGCCGGACTATTAGTCTTGACGGCCGGATTTGCAATTTATGCGTTAGTATTCAAAAAAAATCAGCAGGCCCCTAATTTGGAAGCGCCATGCAAGGATGGTCTCTGCCAGGCAAATCAAAATCAAACCAAGCCGATTTCAGCCACAACCAAAAACTATGCCTCACAAAACTTTACCCTCAGTTTCGATTACCCTGAGGACTGGACAGTTAGCGATGAACAGGGCAGTGGAATTATGAGCGTCAAATCGCCGGCCGTTTCTCTAACTGACTCCGCCGGCCAAAAAATCACAGGCCAAATAACTCTAACCTTCAGAAACAAAACTCAAAAATTGACCGAATTTGACGGAGGCAGTGCGGTGGCTGTTCGTGATTCCGAAAAAATTGCCTACACTAAACCAACC
>Ga0155576_112_pt1 | contig 7814 bp, 5 predicted proteins | sample RifCSPhighO2_12_FD_107233 | JGI IMG/M metagenome (GOLD analysis project Ga0155576, IMG submission 107233) | Candidatus Saccharibacteria bacterium RIFCSPHIGHO2_12_FULL_47_17
ATCTTCGGCCCTTTTTTCTCCTGGCTCAAAATCTTCTATCTCGGTCATTTGATTGTTTCCTCCGAAGCTAATTATTATCCTCCCGGAAAAAAATGCAAGCGCTAGCACCTTCCAATCCGGCGGGCTCTACTCCCTCCGCCCCTCCCCGCGTAAAATTTTTCTATATGCCTGCTCCGGGTACGACCCGAAGCATTAAGGGCCGGACTCGACCTTCGATCAGACTCAGGTTAAAAGAAAACCGATGAAGTTAATGGGTCCGGGCCTCTGACGAGACCCGAGTAGCTGTTGTTGAAACCAGTATTCGTAATTGCGGACTCTCAAAAACAGAGGGAGTGATATGATGAAACCATCGCTAAATCACTTCAAGAAATAGAGGACTATTATGTCAACCAGGGTCTTATCGGGGCCGAGCTTCGCCACGCCATTGAAAATGACAGTGATTACAAGGAATTGTTGACTGAGAGAAAGACTAGGTTGAAACAAAGGGGACATATTTCCGACGATGAAGCTAAGAAATATGTTTTATCAACTTATACCGATTACGAAATTCTAGCTAAAATTCACCAGTTAGAGAAACAGAACCTATCGCCAGGAGATAAAGAGTTTGTGGAGTTTATAAAAACGCAGCTTGAACTTGATTGGCGTTCGCCCATCTTAGCCAAACTACACGAATTGCTGGACAAATACAAATAGGGTCCGGGCATCGGCTAATTGGGCATATGGGGAGCCTGAGCAAGCACGTCAAACGCACAACTAATCAGCCGAGGACCAGTCGAGCGAAAGCCTATGGAAAAGACAAAGAGCGAGACCGGACCCGAAGGGCCGTTCCGCAGGCTGTTAGTGCGGCTTGACTGGTGATTGCATCACGTGAGCCATCAGCCCAGAGTTTGGCGACACCTTTTCGGCAAAAGGTGTCAAAAAGTGTTTGTTACTTTTCAAAAGTAATTATTCTTTGGCGTTTTCTTTAGAAACGCCTTCTTTGTCTCCGCCCTCTGCGGCAGCAGCTTCTCCGGCTTCGCCTTCGACAGTCTCGCCTTCAGCGCCTTCTTCACCTTCGACAGCTTCAGCTTCGGCAGCTTCTTCTTCCTCAGAAATTTGAGCTTTGGTCTCAACTACGGTGGCAATCGGATGTTCGGCTTCTTCCAAAACTATTACGCCTGCCGGAACTTGCAAATCAGCCACTGTAATTTTGTCGCCCAATTCGGCAAGTACAGTGGCATCAACTTTGAGTTCGTCCGGCAGGTCGCTGGGCAGAGCCTCGACGTTGACATGGTCCAGCTGGTGCAGAAGCATCAAGCCAACTTTTTCGGCCGGAATTTCGCCCTCCAAATGAATTGGCACTTCGGCCTCAACCTTCTCGTCTCGCTTAATGGCCTGAAAAACAATATGCTCAATCTGCCGCTTGACCGGATGGTAATGGACGTCTTTAATTAGCGCCAAGAAATCTTGGGAGCCAACTTTCAGGTTTAGGGGATGGTGTTTGCCGGCCTCGTGATAGATAGCCGTCAGCTGCTGCTCGGGCCCGGTCACTAAAACAGAAGGCTGGCCGTGATTATGAATCACTGCCGGTACTAACCTGTCACTACGCAGCCCAGCCAGTTTCTTACGAACCACCTTGCGTTCTTGCAATTCTAATACCGCGTCTAAATTAACCATGTAGAACGCTATTATAACAGATGTAGGGTACGACCCTGTGAAAAGATAAGTAAAACTTTATAGTTTTTATCAAAAAACTCTTTGCTTTTCACAGGGTCGTACCCTCAATAAGTAGAACGGCAAACGGACTAAGGCTGTTAAAATGGGTGCGTTATGTTCTTCGATCCGGAAACAATCATTACTGCCGGCGGCCTATTGTTAATTGCTTTTATTGTTTTTGCTGAAAGTGGCCTGCTGTTTGGCTTCATTTTTCCGGGGGACACACTGCTACTGACAGCCGGATTCTTCGCCGCTCAGGGCAAGTTGCCGATTATACCACTGCTGGTAATCATCGCTGTTTCGGCTATCTTAGGTGATAACGTCGGCTACCAGACTGGCCGCAAATTCGGCCCGTCAGTTTTTAAGCGCCAAGACGGCCTGTTTTTTAGGCGTGAATATATCCTTCAAGCCCAAAGATTTTATACACGCTATGGCGGCATTACCATTGTGGCAGCCCGTTTTTTCCCCTGGATACGAACTTTTGCGCCGATTGTGGCCGGCGTTGGCAAAATGCCATGGTATCGGTTTGCCTTCTTTAATATTTTTGGCGCGGTGATGTGGACGCTGTCAGTAACCATGCTGGGCTACTTGATTGGCACTGCCGCACCGGATGTTGACCAGTATTTCTTCTGGGGCATTATTATTATCGCTCATATTTTCATGCTAATTATTCTTTACAATATCTTTAAAAATCCGTTGGTGCGGCAGCGGTTGAAAAAAAACCTAAAAGAAGAATGGCATCATTTTTTCGGTAGAAAAAAGTCTAGTTCCTAGCGTGATAGCATTTTTGCTAAAAACTGGCCGGTGTAGCTATTTTTGATTTTGGCTACCTTCTCCGGTGTGCCTTCAGCCACAACTCGGCCGCCCTCGTCGCCGCCCTCCGGCCCAAGATCAATAATGTGGTCGGCCGATTTAATGACGTCCAGATTGTGCTCAATCACAATCATGCTGTTGCCGGTATCGACAAGAGCGTGCAAAACGTCCAGTAATTTAGCCACGTCGGCCATGTGAAGACCGGTTGTCGGCTCGTCTAGAATATACAATGTTCGTCCGGTTGGCCGGCGTGACAGCTCGGTGGCTAATTTCACTCTTTGAGCTTCGCCGCCGGAAAGCGTTGTGGCGGGTTGACCGAGTGTTATGTAGCCAAGCCCGACATCAACCAACGTTTGTAATTTACGGGCAATGGCCGGTATGTTCTCAAAAAATTCCAAGGCTTGTTCGCAAGTCATCTCCAGCACATCAGCAATTGTTTTGCCTTTGTAATGAATTTCCAGCGCCTCGCGGTTATAGCGCTTGCCGTGACAGACTTCGCAAGCCACATAAACGTCCGGTAAAAAGTGCATCTCAATTTTGATGACGCCGTCGCCAGAACAGTTTTCGCAGCGGCCACCTTTAACATTGAAACTAAAGCGACCAGGCTGATAACCGCGCAACTTAGCCTCCGGCGTCTGAGCAAATAGTTCACGGATTGGTGTAAACACGCCGGTGTAAGTGGCTGGGTTGGAGCGTGGCGTCCGGCCGATTGGCGATTGATCAATCACGACCGCCTTATCCAGCTGCTTGATGCCTTCAATATCATCATGCCGACCGGGAACAGTTTGGGCCCGCATCAACCGGGCCGAAAGTTCACGCGCCAAAATGTCGTTTATCAGGCTGGATTTGCCCGAGCCGGAAACACCACTGACTACCACTAATTGGCCAAGTGGGATTGTTACATCGATGTTGTGCAAATTATTTTCACGGGCTCCACGGATTACTAACTGGCGACCATCGCCTGGACGGCGGCTCTTGGGTGTTGGGATGAGTTGCTCGCCGCGCAAGAATTGAGCGGTAACGGAGGTCTTACTTTTGGCTACTTGGTCTGGCGGACCAGTGGCCACAATTTCGCCGCCATGAATACCGGCCCCCGGGCCAATATCAACCAAATGGTCGGCACTGCGGATAGTTTCCTCATCATGCTCGACAACCAAAACCGTGTTGCCCAAATCGCGCAGCCGGACGAGAGTATTAAGCAGACGCCGGTTGTCACGCTGATGCAAGCCAATGCTTGGTTCATCCAGCACATACAGCACGCCTTGCAGGCCAGAGCCGATTTGAGTAGCCAAGCGGATGCGTTGCGCTTCACCGCCGGCCAGCGAAACCGCACTGCGGGCCAGCGTTAAATAATTTAGGCCAACGTCCTGCAAAAATTTCAGCCGGGCTTTGAGTTCCTTCAAAATCTGCCTGGCAATCTCGGCACTGGTAGCATCAAGCTTAAGGATATTAAAGAACTCTACGGCTTTATCGATATCTAGTTCGCAAATATCCATGATCGAAAAGCCATCGACCGTGATGGCTAGAACCTCTGGTTTCAGCCGCTTACCCCGGCACCCATGGCAGGGCCGCTCTTGCATAAACCGCTCGATGTCGCGGCGGATGAAATCGCTCTCGGTTTCGCGGTGCCGCCGCTCCAAATTTGGAACCACGCCCTCATAAGTCGTCGAAAAGGCCCGGCCCATGCCAAGACTAATCTGGTAGGTCTCATCATTGGTGCCGTAAAGAATAACCTCCAGCTGTTTTTTAGTCAGCTCGCCGGTCGACTGATGAATAGAAAAGCCATAACGATCGCCAACTGCCTGTAATTTTTTCATATACCAAGCATCGGTGTTAATGCGATTGAATGGCCGAATTGCCCCTTCGGCAATGGTCAGCCGACCGTTGGGAATAACTAACTCCGGGTCAACTTCCAGCCGACTACCCAAACCAGTACAAACCGAGCAAGCCCCGTGTGGACTATTAAAACTAAAGGTACGCGGTTCCAGCTCGGGGATAGCCATATCCGGATGATCAACACAGGCATAACGAAGACTGTAATGATGGTCGTCATTTTTGTCAGCGTCGTGAACTGTCAGCAGCCCATCAGCCATATCAAAAGCCTGCTCCACGCTTTGGACCAATCGGCCCTGACTATCTTTATCATTAACCAGCCGATCAATTACCAGCTCAATGGTATGCTTGTATTTCTTATCAAGCTTTGGAAACTCATCGAGCGCGTAAACCACGCCATCGACTCGCACCCGTGCAAAACCGGCCTTCTGATATTGCGCCGGGACATGCTCAAAGGCGCCTTTTTTGTCGATCACAATTGGTGACAAAACTATCAGGCGAGTACCAGATAAATTCGTTTTAATTTGATCAACTACTGCCGCCGAGGTTTGCCGGGCGACCGGCTTATTACAGACCGGGCAGTGCGGAATACCAACTCGGGCAAACAACAGGCGCAGATAATCATAGATCTCGGTGACCGTTGCTACCGTACTGCGCGGATTGCGGCTAGTTGATTTCTGATCAATGCTGATGGCGGGACTCAGTCCGTCAATTTGGTCCACATCCGGCTTTTCCATCAAACCCAAGAACTGCCGGGCATAAGCACTCAAAGATTCAACATAGCGCCGCTGGCCTTCGGCGTAGATGGTATCAAAAGCCAAGGATGACTTCCCGGAACCGGAAATACCGGTTATGACCACCAGCTTCTCCCGCGGTATCTCCAGACTCACATCTTTAAGATTATGTTCCCTAGCCCCGGTGATTTTTATAAAATCAGCCATCAAACCTCCAAAATTTTGGGCGAATGCTTGCCCCGCCCTAAATCATGAGTGAAGAAGAGGGAGAATATCCCTATTTCGGAACACCAAGATTTAGTGCGGGGATTATACAGGTTTTATCGGTTTTTTTCTAGACCCCACCGTTTAAAAGCTTAAGCGATATAAACTTATTGATATTTTAGCAACTTTGTAGTAATATTAGTTCTCAGACCAAACTCTTTGGGATAAAAAATGTTAGATTTTCTACTAGTACTTGGCCAGATTCCTGGCACTAATATTCAGCTGAATTTTATTCAGATCTGCCTGATAGCGCTCTCAGCTATTTGGCTGCTATACCATAAGCATTACCGGACGGTCTGGGTCAAAGTCCGGTCAGTGACTAAAAAACACATGCTAGTTGATAGTTTGCGAGCACTCGTTATCTGGACTTATCTTACTATCCAAAAATTACCTCCTATCCAAAAGTTTACCCCGTAGTAGTTTGAAGAGCGAACTTCGGGGCCACGTCAACGTTTAATTAGACATTAATTTTGCCTAGACAACCATGAAATAAGGTTGTAAACAGTTCGCCCTCGATCCTCATATATCAGCGTACTAGTATACTAGTACGCTGATATATGAACTTAGCAATTTAACAATTTTATCAATAAATTTCGGTTATATTTCTAGGTGTTTAAGCTGCCGGTAGGATTGACTCACCGTAGATTTCTAACTCTTTAAGGACATGTTTCTGCTGTCGAGAGGTCATTGGTTTGGAGGCTAATTCGGAAATACGCTGGAAGTATTTGGCAGCTGCGCTGCCTTCACCGCCGGCCAAGAGTTTTCTAGCTTTGAATTTTTCCCAGTTGGCCGCCTCGACAGATGTTAGGTTTTTAGGGAAGTTCCGAGCTTTGTAAAGCGGCAAAAGGGCGGTTAGTCTTTCATCATCAAAATCGACTGTCAGATCGGATATGGTCTCGGCATCGGCGGCCCGCACCACACTCATTCTAGTTTTATCAGGCTGACTGACAAAACCGTCATATAGCAGCCCGTCAACCTCATCTTCATTAACCACTAGCTTGGGCTGCTTGGGCGGATGAATAATCTCTAGGGCTTTGTTTAGTCGGTCGGCGAAGCCGTCGGCGGCTTTGAGTTTAGCCAGATGCTTGTCTACCTTTTTCAAGTCCAAGCCTAATCGCTTAGCGTCTTTTTTATCTAAAACATTCAGCGGTGCGATGGCCGGACAGCGGTTATAGGATAGGATTTTGACTGGAAAGTATTTGGCCTCTTTAGAGTGGTCGGACCATAGTTTGGCCAGTTGGGCCGGCTCAAGTTTGAGGAATGGTTTTGGGTCAATCCTAAGATCGTACATCAAAGCACCGGGTTGATCGGCTCTCGGTCCGACCATCATCGCCATGGTCGTCTTTTCATATTCATTCGGATAATGGCCGCTGGTGTAAACGACTGGTTCGCTGCCATTGACCAGCACTTCGACCTTAGTTTTGTTCCGCAGATTCAAAAGATATTCAAATAGTTTAGGTTGCTTTAGCCTAATTAATCGAGCTAGGGCAATTGAGACTCTAACGTCGCTGGCCGCGTCATGGACGCTGGAATGACTTAGTTTATTGATGGTTGCCATCATTTCAAGACGGACGGTCGGTTTGCCGTCCGGTGCAAATGGCCATTGGATGCCGTCCGGCCTAAGCGCCCGAGTCATTCTGGCTACATCGAGCAAATCCCAGCGGCTACAATTCAGTTTCCACTGCCACTCATAGGCATCGAAGAAGTTGCGCCACAGCGAAAAACGGATGAATTCGTCATCAAAGCGGATGTTATTGAAGCCAACAAAAATGGTTCCCGGTTGCACGATTTTATCAGTGAAAAAATGCAAAAATTCTCGCTCGCTGAGGCCGTCGGCGCGGGTCTTTTGGGGTGTAATATCATGCGTCAGAATGGCGTCCGGCTGGGGCAGAACGTCGTCGTCCAGTTTGATGATGAAATTATCAGGCTTACCAATCGGTTTTAAGCTCAAATCGGTCCGCTGGCCGCCAAACTGCATAATCCGATCCCGGCGCGGACTTATTCCACTGGTCTCCAAATCGTAAAAGTAAAATGTGCTTGCCATCTTATGTGAAGTATACTTCCGCGTTAGCTAAAGTTATAATGCTTATGTTAGAACGCAAGGTGGAAGCAAACCAAAATGTTAGTTTATACGCTGGCTGTGGCTGTGAAGGGAAAATCAGAGCCCGAGTGTCGGATTCATTCCGTGCCCGGCGCGACTATTGTCGGGGCCCCCGCAAAATTTATTTTGTGGGGTGGCAGAGAAAACCGTAGGTTGTCCCTCATAAGGCGAAGCTTTAGCGGAGCCGCAATATGATGCCCAAACTTTACGCCGCCATTGAGGCGGCCATAGCCAGCGGTACACCGCCGCAGTATTTAGCATCGACGCTAACTTCTCAAGGCTGGCCGCCGGCCATGGTCAACCAGGCCATCAACGCTTACCTAGCCAGCCATGGCAGATTGCAGCAAAAAACTGGCTTCCGCGATTGGGTCAAA
>Ga0155576_113_pt1 | contig 7241 bp, 6 predicted proteins | sample RifCSPhighO2_12_FD_107233 | JGI IMG/M metagenome (GOLD analysis project Ga0155576, IMG submission 107233) | Candidatus Saccharibacteria bacterium RIFCSPHIGHO2_12_FULL_47_17
GATTCCGGATTGGTGGCCGCGGCCCAAGTTTTTGGATATTTTAGTGAGTATTTACCTTCTGTGGAAGAATAAGCTACCCAATCGGCGGTTGGATCTTTTTGTTCTTTGACCACCTCCTTTTTACCATATTTGAGCTGCGAACTATTGGCAGCATCAGCATCGCTGTAAGTGCTAGACGCTTTATCTTTAGCTTTTAGAACATACCAGCCGGTACCAGCTAGTAGCACCGCAATGAATAGAATTAACAGCACTTCCAAACTAATAAAGCCCTTTTTAGTTACACGCATTACATACCCCCTTATATTTCTTTTAAGCATATATGTTTTGAATCCTGCGGGCAATAAAGGGCGACCCCACCCAATTTTTTTAGACTATAGACAATCTGGAAGTCTGCGAAGATTCGGAAAAAATCGGGTGGGGTGATGCGAGGTAGTAGGCAGTAGAATATATTAGGTGAAGAGGATTGTATTCGTAGCTATTGCCGGCCTGACGGCTGTGAGTTTGTGGCTGATATTGGGTCGTCCACCGACAACGCCGCCGCGGCCGCCTGGACCAGCTACCGGCGATAGTTCTCAATCATCAACCCCTCAAGCGCTACTATCGCCGCCAACCCAATCAGCCGCGGCGGCTAGCGCCAAAAGCCAAACCCAAAAGGGCCAGACGGTAGTTACCACCTCTGACAAGGCCGCCGTCGAAGCCTACGTTGCCGAGCACGGTCTGCAAATCATCAATTCAACAGCCTTAACTGGCGGCCAAAGCTTATTGACGCTTGCCCAGCCGTCGGAAGATCCAGCTATCAAGCAACTTGCCAAAAGCGTACCTGGCACCAAAGTTGACAAAAATTACAGCGTCCGGCCAACTTTCATCCCAAATGATACTTACTACCTTTCGGACCAATGGGCGTTGCCGAAAATCTCGGCACCGTCAGCCTGGGATGTATATACCGGCAGTAGCTCGACAACTATCGCTGTTGTCGATAGCGGCATTTTGTTTTCGCAAACCATCAACTCAACCACCTATTCACATGCCGATTTTCCCGATTCCAAAAAATGGACCAATCCCGGGGAAACCGGCATGACCGCCCCCAACGATAGCTGCTGGACCGGCGTTGCTGTCGACAAATCGACCAACGGCTGTGACGACGATAATAACAGTCTAGTTGACGACTGGCAGGGCTGGGATTTTATGGGTGGCTTCCGTGGTAATTCCGGCTGTCCTAACTTTGGCTCGCCAGCTACATATCAGGACCCGGATGATCCGCAATATATCTTGCAAGATAACGAGCCGCAACCATACTCATGCGATAACCCCTTTAGTGAAACGCAGTTAAATAAAAATGATTCAAACGCCGATACGATAGGACACGGTACTGCTGTAGCATCAGTCGCGGCCGCGGCGACCAATAACGCCCAATTTATAGCCGGCCTTAACATCAATGCTAAACTGATGAATCTGCGAATTTTTGACGGCTACGGCAATGGTTATCTGTCGGATATAATCGCCGCCGTTGATTATGCCGCTGCTAAAGGCGCCAATGTCATTAACTTGAGCTTGGCTTTTAATGACTGTAGTAGCGGTTTTAGCATTTCGACCTTAGAATCTGCCTTAGCCAACGCCAAAGCCAGCGGCATCATTATTGTCGGGGCAGCTGGTAACGAGGGTCTGACATCGCCGGGCAGCGTTTGCTATCCGGCCAGCTCGCCGAATGCCGTAGCTGCCGGTGCTAGCGATGTTAATGACAATCGCGCTAGTTGGTCCAACTTTGGGCCGGAGCTCGATGTCGTGGCGCCCGGCCTTTCCGTTTTGGCAGATAATGCACCTTCGGCCGCCAACTCTAATGCTAGTGTCAACTTTTTTTCTGGCACTTCGCTTTCGGCTCCTTACGTTTCTGGACTGGCAGCCTTGCTGCGCGGTCTGGCGCCAGCTGCCAGTGCTGATGACATTGCCCGTTTTATAACGGCTCAAGCTGACAAAGTCGCCGGCATGGGCGGCGCCAACCGAACCGACAACTATGGTTACGGACGTATCAATGCTTGGCGCAGCCTGAAATTCGCCGTTGTTGGCCATGCCGATGGTACCTTGGTTAAACACCCGGATAGTCCGGCCGTCTATCTTGTTGAAGATGGCCAGCGCCGCTATGTGCCGCAAGCCCAGATATTCTTCAGCAACTGGAGTCATGTGGATTCACGGGTTAAAACCATAACGCCAATTGACTTAGCTTTGTCAAGCGCGGAGGATGTTGGCTGGCAAGAAGGCGCACTGCTAAAAGGTTCCGGTCCGGAAATCTACGCCCTGGAACTTAGCGGAGCAATTATGCAAAAACGTCATATAACTTCGCCGGTAGCTTATCAAAGCCTTGGTTATGATGACAATGACCGCATTAACGTGCCGGATTCGTTGCTGCCAGCCGGCAGCGGTGCCGATATTAATTTTGGCTCGCGCCATCCGCAAGGCACGCTAGTTCGGCAAACCGGTCAATTAGCGGTCTACCTTATTGACGCCGGCCAAAAACGCTACGTGCCTAATCCGGGTGTTTTGCAAAGTTTAAATAAAGGTAACTTTAAAGTTTTCCCGGCCACGGCCGCTGATTTAGCGCTAGCTGACGGCAACCTAGTTACACATGATGAGGGTACGCTACTTAGGGGCAGTGGATCACTGGCAGTTTATATAATTGATAATCAATCCAGTGTAGCGACCAAACGCCATATCTTGTCGCCGGAGGTTTTTACCATGCTAGGCTATAGCGGAAGCGATATTATCGATATACCCTCAGAACAACTCCCGGCCTCTAACGGTTCGGCCATTGATTAATAAAGAAGAAGCCTCGCGTTATCGCACTCCCATGAGGCTTTTGTGCAAAGCACTGCCCATGCATAAGCTAAATGTAGCAAGCAGCCTTTAAGCCTGCAGTGATTTTGCTCACAAATCAGTTCAGTCGTTGCTCGCCCGGTTCCAGTCTCAGACTAACATTGCCAAGTCTTTGGGCAGCCTTTCGTGTCGGATCTCGATCAAGCTCATAGACAACATGCGGTCCGTCACCATGGCGGTCAGCGACGACCCCGGTGCCTCGTAGAACATGGATACCAGTCCTTTCTAAAATGTCGTGTGCTCGAGTTCCGTCGCCGACTAGATCCTCAGTGTATAGACTGTAGACATGATTGACATGCTCAATCGAACCGTCAGAAGGATCGGTTTCTGCTGTTGCGAGAGTAGGCATAAAAACCTCTTTATTTAAAGATTAAACGCTATGCAATTAGCATTATCTGCCCAAATTTTCTAAAGTCAAGCCAACCTGACACTGCACCTAGTTGTTGGTGTCTGGGCGCTATCAGCCTACTTCATGGGCGGCGAAAAAACCATGCCCAAAATGACCGACAAAACCGACCAAGAAGAGTAGTTAATCCTAATTAATCTCCAGCCGTAGGCGGGATGACAAGTCGCTGCCATTGGGATTGACAGTTTCAAAAATAAGCATAACAATTACGGTTAAGATAATTAGCTATGACATTTCATCATAGAGTCAAACCCCACCATCACCTTGCCATCTGGATTCTGGTGGCCCTGTCCGTACTGATTGCCGGCCTTGTCTATAGCACTACCAGTTTAGATAAGGCTATTGCCGAACAAGGTCCATCCGAAAAAACCATGAAATTCTTTGGTTTTGATGAAGCTGATGAGGGCGGTAATTGGGCAATGCCGGAAGCTTGTAAAATGCAGGCCGAGCAAGATCTTATGCAGCAGCTGTCGGCCGATATGCAGTCTGTTAGTAATCAAATGAACACACTCAGCCAACAAAGTCAGGATCCTAATCTGACGGACGAACAGCGCCAAGCCAATCAACAAAAAATCCAGGAATTGCAAACTAAGCTTGCAGCACTGCAAGCCGAAATGGAACAGCTGAGTAAAACTTTCCAGAGTGGCCCAAGTGACGCCTGCAAAGCGGCCATAGTTAATCAAGCCCTAACCATGATGCAGGACATGTTGTCTAAAATGAACAATCGTTTCCCGGCAACTTTGACCAAAGTCGAAACAGTCGTGACTAAAGTAGAAAAGGCCATTCCAACTTTGAAGACGGCCGGTGTGCCCGCCGCCGACATTTCTAAGCTGGAGGCCGACGTGGCCAGTATCAAAGTGCAGCTCGGTGTTTTGCGCAGTTTTTTTGACAAGATGAAGACGTCTATGCAGAACTTCATCAATGAAGCTAAAGCCAATCCGGTGGCTGCCTTTGCCAGAATGCAGAATGGCAGTCTGGGCATGGACGATGCCAGCGCTAATCAAGCTGCCAACGCTGCCGACACCATGGTCAGCGCCTTTGAAGACATAGTTTCAATCCTTGATAAGGTAGAGGCTAAGGAGCAACAGTGATGGACATATCAAATTTTAATCCAACCCATTTTCATCCAACTCACAAGGCCAAAACTTGGATGTTGATTACCATTATTGTAGTTGCGGTAGGTGCCGGCGGCGTTTATTACTTCGCCAAAAAGACTTATGATTCCAAGCAAAGCCAGACTAAGCCAACTACTTCTCAACAGGAAACAACACAGGTGGCTACCAAACCGGCCGAACAGGCTAAGCAAGTCTCCGAAGAATTAAAGGCAGTTGATCTGGCCGAAATTAAAGCGGCCATCAAAGATATTAAAGATATAGTAGCCGCCTTCTAGCAGGACTTAAGTGCCGCGCTGGCCGGCGATTTATCAGAATAAAGTTACTTGTTCGCTCGAACTAGGAGCCAAACGTTCCTCGTCGGAAAAGACATGGACAGTACCATACTCTCCGTCATAACCGGGCTCGATGTGGAGCTGGCCGGCCCGCACGCGTCTGACGGCTTCGGCTATGGCCGGCGTGCTGGCGGCCTCAATTGATTTGATTGGTGTATCAAGCAATATAGTTAGTTCATCGCCAAAGGTTTGTATGAGGCTTTCATATTGAGCGGAAACTTTTTTGGTGCCGGTTTGAACGCCAAGCGCTTCGGCTATGATTTCTTCCAGTGGCACTAACGACCAATAGTCCGGCGCGCCGGCTGGCTTAAAATTGGCCGGTCGATCAGCTAGTTCTTCAACTCGTGATAAAACCCCAACCGTTACCCGCCGGCCGCAGTTAGGGCAGAGGCCTTTATTTTGTTTGGTTTCGGCTGGACTAAGACGGACATTATGAGCACTATGGCCATCAAAATGATACTTGCCTTCCTGCGGAAAAAACTCAATCGTGCCGAGCAGCTTAGTCGGACTGGCTGATCTTTGGCCGGCGCGACTGGGCGCTGCGCCACGCAAGGCATCGGCTATAGCGCTGTAGCTTAAATCACCGTCAAATTTGACAGCTTCACGACCGATTTTGGCCGCCGAATGGGCATCCGAGGAGGAGATTAGCGCCACATTATCCAACTGGCTCAAGCGCCAGTTCATTGGCGGGTCAGAGCTCAAACCAGTTTCAATGGCCAAGATTTTGGGAGTTAGTTCTTCAAAACATTCCTCCAAGCTATCAAAACCAGACATCGAGCCAAAGACGCTAAACCACGGCGTCCAAGCGTGAGCCGGTATGACCAGCGCTTGAGGATGGGCGCTAAAAGCCAACTCAGCCAACCTTTTGGCGGACAGGCCGGTAATTGGCCGGCCATCGCTGGACAGCTTGGCGCCATGGGTACTCAACATATCATTGAAAGCAGTGGCCGCCTCAAGCGTTGGCAACATAATAATGGTATGAATTCGTCGGCCTCTATCGCCTTGTCTATAAATACTGGAGATTTCGACACTCAAGATAAACCGGGTTGGATTGTCACCAGCCGCGTCCTTCAATATAAACAATCCTTTCTCGGGAGCCGGCGTCAAATAATGTTCAATCTCGGCCAACCACAGTGGGTGGGTGAAATCGCCAGTTCCAAGTAGTTTAATGCCTTTTTTGCGAGCGAACTCGTCAAGCAAGGGCAGAGTCAGATTTTTGGAAGTCGCCCTAGCAAACCGCGAGTGGATATGAAAGTCCGCGTAGTATGACCCCATCTCATATCTCCAATTCGTTAAGTGAGATGAGTTGGAGCGAAGCCGAAGGCAATATCAGGCGAGGAAGCGTATATGGAATATACGTTGACGAGCGGTATATTGCCTGCAGGCCGCTACGGATCATCGAAGCTGAAGGGAAGATATGAGATGGGGTCTTTGTCACACTTCTATTTTAAAGGAATCAGAATGGTTCCGCCCAGCAGACGGTTTTTTGTAAGTGAACAGCTACGATTTTGTGCATAGCCAGAATTCAACGCCTCGATGTCTTGACGCTACAGTCTCTACACTAAATTTTGCCTCGGAGATTAGATCCGGAATCCTGCCTTCCAAATTATCTTTGGCGCAGTTCATGCTTTCAAACCCGAGAAGCTCACCGAACCTGATCGAGGTTTTCAACCAAAAGCTCTTAGATTTTCCAAAGTCAGACAGTAAGAACCTACCGCCTGGCTTTAAGACCCGCCAGATTTCTTTGAGCGCTGCCCTTTTATCGGTAGTAGACATGTGGTGAAAGGCCAGACTGCTATTCACTGCATCAAAGCTATTGGTGGGGAAGGGCATGTCTTGGGCTGTTGACGCTATGAACTTAATATCAAGTTTTTTACGGTTGGCTTTTTTGTTGGCAACAGAGATTATTTTTGTATCTGGCTCAACGCCCATAATTGTTAATTTCGGCTCAACACTTTTGGCCAGAATCGCAAAAGTACCAGTACCTGAGGCTACATCCAAAACTATCTCGCCTCTTTGCGGCTGCAGCAGTCTATAAACTTTTGCCTGAAAATTTCTACCTAGTCCAATAAGATCTGCAGCCACGTCATAAACTGGCATATAGATTCCAACACCCAAGATTTTTGGCTGTCCTATTGTTTGATCTGACATTTTACAATTATGGCTCCGGAGGCCGGATTCGAACCGGCAACACTCGCCTTAACAGGGCGGCGCTCTACCGTTGAGCTACTCCGGAATGTAAATACATCAAGTATTATACCTTGTTGAAAACAGGTACGGATTCAATTTTTTTGCAAAAATTATTTAGCAATACCGATGCGACGGGCGAAACGGACAATGTCGGGCCACCAAACCAACACCGCTACGGCTAGCCAGACCAAACCGATTGTTACCGGATCGGCCGAATCAGCCAGAAATAGATAATTGTAACTCACCGCCACCAGCACGATGCCAAGTAAACGTCTTGCCATTTTAACCTCCATATAGTCTAATTTTCCGACAGTTTCGGTTTGTTGGCAA
>Ga0155576_116_pt1 | contig 7005 bp, 8 predicted proteins | sample RifCSPhighO2_12_FD_107233 | JGI IMG/M metagenome (GOLD analysis project Ga0155576, IMG submission 107233) | Candidatus Saccharibacteria bacterium RIFCSPHIGHO2_12_FULL_47_17
AGCCGTGCTAATTTTGACATTTTCCGGCAGGGCCGGCAGCAGGCCGAGGATTGCCACCGAGCCCGAAGAATGACCGACGATCAAATTATCATCGAAGCCCCAGTCGCTACTGAGCAAAAACTTGTTGTAGCGTTCAATATCCGGATTATCGGCGCCCGGCAAATCCGGCACCCAGACCTCATAGCCTAATTTCTCAAGTTCGGTCTTGGTCCATGGAAACCAGCTGTTTTGGCTCGTCGAATTAGTGCCATGTAAAACAACAGCTCTTTTTATCTCCTACTCCCTACTTCGCATATTCAATCGCGCGAGTTTCGCGAATGACGTTCACTTTTATCGTACCCGGATACTGCAAAGTGGACTCAATTTTGTTGGCAATGTCACGAGCCAATTTAATAGCATGCAGATCATCGATCGCTTTCGGTTGAACTATGATACGGATCTCACGTCCGGCGCTAATGGCAAAGGCTTTGTCTACGCCTTCGAAACTGGTGGCCGTATTCTCGAGATCTTTCATTCGTTCAATGAAGTTTTCGGCGCTGATATTGCGGGCACCCGGGCGGGCACCAGAAATGGCATCGCAAATTCGGACAATTAGAGCCTCTAAGGTTGTGGCCTCCATGTCGTCATGATGCTGTTCAGCGGCTTTAGCCACTTCTTCGGGCGCACCGTATTTTCTAAGCATTTCGCCGCTGATGTGATGATGTTTACCCTCCACCTTGTGGGTTAAGGCTTTACCTAGGTCATGCGTCAGGGCGGCGTACTTGGCAATCTTGGCATTAGCGCCCAGCTCCTCGGCCAGCACGCCAGCCAAATGAGCTATTTCAATGCTGTGGCGCAGCACGTTCTGGCCGTAACTGGTTCGGTATTTAAGTTCGCCCAGTAGCTGGAGGATTTCCTTGGGCACGCCAACAATACCAACCTCACGGGCAGCATCCTCACCGGCTCGGACAACTTCCTTCTGAACTTGATTTTGAGCCTTTTCAACTACTTCCTCAATCCGGCCAGGATGAACCCGACCGTCTTTAAGCAGCATCTCCATGGCTTGACGGGCTACCTCGCGGCGCACCGGATCAAAACTGGAAAGCACCACCATGCCCGGTGTTTCATCAACCAAAATGTCCACGCCAGTGGCCCGCTGCAGAGCTTGAATGTTGCGGCCTTCCTTGCCGATAATCCGGCCCTTCATTTCCTCGTCCTCGAGCTTGATGGCGGTAACCGTCCGCTCGGCTGTGACCTCCGAGGCCATGCGCTCCATGGTTGTAGCCAAAATCATGGCCGATTGTTCCTCGGCATTTTCCTTGGCATCATTTTGCAGTTTAGCGACCATACCTTTAAGATCTTCCTTGATGTCGCGCTCGGTCATTTGCATCAGCTTTTCGGCGGCGTCAGCCTTGGTCAGTTTGGCGATTTTTTCAAGTTTTTCCTGCTGCTTGGCGCGGATTTCACGAATCTCATTTTTCAGAGCCTCAACTCCATCTTCGCTCTTACGCAGTCCCTGGCCGCGTTTGTCCAGTTCATCTAATTTTTTATCAAGCGATTCTTGCCGTTCAATGACTTTTTGCTCCAGCTCCTTGAGCTCACTGCGTCTTTTGGTCTCTTCTTTGCGTGCCTCGTCGACACGTTTGTCGGCCTCTTCCTGAGCTTTACTTATCATGGCCTCGGCCTCTTTTTTAGCTTTAGCCAGTTCTTTTTTAGCCTCTTCGGCTGCCATGCCTTGAGTTCGGCGAACGTAGTAATAAGCACCGCCGCCGCCCACTAGAAGACTAGCTATTGCCAGCACAATAGTAAGTACTATCATCACATCCTCCTATTCCGAGCTGCTCGCCTTCAGACGGTCACTATCACTTCTTTAGTCTGGTAGCTCACAGCTATGATCGTTCAAAAATTGATTAAAATTTCGGATTATCCAACCAAACAGAAAATCCTACTAATAATATACGACTCGGCTCAAATATTATCAAACGATTCAGTCATTATTTTTTGGGCTTGGAGATGTTTGCCGGATGGCCGTAGCGCGGCAGCGCGATCTTGTCGTTTTTACCAGCCTGCAAGTCTTTGATGCCGGTTTGGATCCATTTTTGGCCGCTGCGCGCAACTATTGGAACATTCGAAGAGTAGGCCATGGCATTAGCCACTGTTAATCCGATTCGCAGTCCAGTGAAACTGCCCGGCCCTTTAAAGACTACAATTCCCTCTATATCATCCAATGAAAGGACTTGCTTGCCCCGCACTAAATCCCGAGCGGAGTAGTCGGTAAGCGGATTATGGAGCTTCGAGATTTTAGTGCTGGGGTCAAGTATTTGCTGTAATTTTTTGTGGATTGTCGCAGTCAGTTGTCTGTGGGCTCGCCACCTCTCATAAGCAATCTTTTTGGAATCTTTAAAAAGGCCTATTTCGGCTACCGGTTTATCAGTTCTAATCGTCAAAATCATGACCGACTGGCTGTCCATTCTGCTTCCAGTTTTTTAAATAATTTAATTTTGGTTTTGGTATCTGGATATCGAAAAACGATCTGGCGTTCATTCTCACTTGCGGCAACTGGCTTGAATTCAACAGTTAGCCTTTTGGCTGGTAAGACATCCAATACAATGCCACCCCACTCCACCACCGTAATAACCTGGCGCTCCTTGAGTGATTCAACCAATTGGGCGCTCATAATATTGGCCTCGGCCAGTCGGTAAAAATCAAAGTGGTGAATTTTAAGGCCGCCTCGGCCTTTATAAACATTATTTAAAGTAAATGACGGGCTGGTGACAAAGTCCTTACTTCCCAAACCGCGCGCTAAGCCACGTACGAAGGTTGTCTTGCCACCGCCCAAATCGGAGACTAGTTCCACCGTTATTGGTGGCTTGAGTTGCCGACCGAGCAGTAGCCCGAGCCTCTCGGTATCGTCGGAGCTGGTGGAGACGGTTGGCCAAGTCATGACGGTATTCATACATTGCATATGCTACCGCTCCAGCACCTACCCCGGCAAGCACTAACGGATGCAGTTTTGAGGTCTCATTACCAGAGCTTGTCGGATTAGAGGACGTTGAAGCTCCTTTGACTTGACCTGTTGAACTGTTTGATTTGGCAGCCGAAGACGTCTTCTTGGAATTCGAACCGGCACCGGCGGCCGCTGGGCTGTTAATAACGTTGGCCTGGCTTGGAGTCACTGTCTTTGTCCAATACCATTTGCCGTTGGCCAGTGCCCAGCTTTGGCCTTCGGCGGCCGAACTATAACTGTCTGACTGGCTGATGACATTACCCGAAGGATCGAGCAATTTGGCTTGGCTACCGCTGTTGGAAAGAGTTAGATTGGTATCAGCCGAAGAAAAAGTGGTGAACGATTTGGCCGGCAGCATTGTTCCAGTTGGAAAAGTGTAGCTGCGTAAACTGGTGATGCCGGTTTGTAACTTAAAACCGCTTAGATCAAAGGCTACATCATTGGGATTATAAATTTCGACGAATTCATCTTCGCTATCAGTCTGGGGTTCAACCGGGTTCGGCAATAGCTCATTAATAACCGGTGCTTTTAGGCCGTTATTGGCCGATGATCCAGACGGTTCAGTTTCATTAACAAAACTGACCGGTGGCGGATCGCCCGGCAACAGTGGACTGCCAGGATTGATGGGGCCGGGTGTGGACACACCAGATATTACAACATTCAACTGACAGGGGTTGGAAGTATCTTGATCGGCCTTCTGCCACAGATAAGATGTTCCTTCTTGATAGCGGTAGTAGGCATTGTTTGGTGCTGAACTGTTACTTGGCAGGTTTGAAATCATTCCGCTCGCACTGTTTGTGCCGCTGCTCCAGGATACGGCGTCGCCGGCAGTCTGCACCAAGACACCGCCGACTAGGCTGGTTTGGACGACTTCCAAAAATCCGCCGGAATCGGTCAGGCTGATGTTCAATTTGCCGGTGACTGCCGCACCGCAAGTAGCACCACCGTTAGCCGATAGCAGAATTGTTTGACCGCTGCCCAAGTTAGCTGCTGGCAGTTGCTGGGTAGAACTACTCACGCCGGGCGCTAGTGGGTTAACATTATTAAAAACATACAGCCAATGCTTGCTCAGGTCGGTTATGGTTGAGCCAGTGTTGTTATACAGCATTAAAAACTCTGAGCCAGTTATTTTGATTTCGGCCAGGCTTAAACCGGAAGGCACTGCTAGCGCCGGCGGTGTAATGGCCGAAACCTTCGCCGGCCAAACCCAGAAAAGCATAAGAAATAATGTTATATAATATTTCTTCATTAATATCCAATTATCCGCTACAGATATGGCCTGTCAATTGCTCATGCTTATTTTCGGCTACGCTTTCGCTCCGCCTCATAAGACACCCCTTCGCGGTTTCTTATCCTCGCCGGGTGCGGAATGAATCCGACACTCGGGAGATTTTCCGGAGGACAATTAGCTACTTTAGCGCCCAGAATCGGAGTAAAATAATGCTAATGCTTCAGTTGAGCAAATCTCTTACCAATGTACCGATACTTAGCTTGCGTGTGGGCGGACCGATCGCTATAGCGGTTGAGCCAATCATCAATCCGCACAACCTAAAAATATTGGGTTGGTGGTGCAAATCGCCGGGCTCAACTGTCTTGCATGTCTTACTGGTTGAGGATGTCCGCCAAGTTAGCCCAAATGGTTTGGCCATTAATGACGACACGGATTTAACCAACCCCAATGAACTGGTCCGGCATAAAGAGGTCTTGCATACCCACTTTGAACTCATCGGTAAAGACGTCAAAACTAAAAGAGGCAAACTAGGTAAGGTTAGCGATTATTCCTACGACAGCGACAGTATGTTGGTGATAAAGCTTTATGTGGCTCGGCCGCTCACCAAGATTTTTTCGTCCGAGGACACATTGATTATTGACCGCTCCCAAATCATCGAAATCACCGATCACTATATTTTGGTCAAAGACACTGACGTTAAGGTAACCGAGGAGGAGATAGCGCCGGCCGCCGAAGCCGCGCCCGCCGCCTAAATTTAATCTATATCATAAATTAGTTACAGGTATTAGTTAATATGAAAATATGCATAAATGGTACATATGTCAAAATTATGCATATTTATTGGTCCGGTTCATCTTGGCGGAGCTGACCTTTTACTAGGTCCCAACTAAACCCCTGTGCGACTAAATACTGCGCTAATTTTTGGGGATTGCTTTTGTAGCGTGGTAGTTTGCGCTTTTTGGCAATCACAGCCTTTAGGCGATCGGCCTCATCACTGGCTTCTTGGCTCATTATTTCGTCTACTAGTTCCCTGTCGATTCCCTTTTTGAAAAGTTCAGATCGGATGGCTCGGTTACTTTTGCCGCGCCGGCCCAAAAGCTCGACTAGCCATTGGCCGAATTTCTGTTCATCAAGATAGCCTCTGTCTAAAAATTGCTTGATCAAGTCCTGCGTAAGTTCCGGCTCAGCTTTTTTGCGGTACATGTAATCGCGAAATTCGCGGATGGAACGTTGGCGGTTCAAAATCCACTCCAGTGCTCTGGCCCGCAGCTTGCCGTCGGCCGAAATTTTTTTGAGCCGCTTAACATCGGCTTCGTCGAGCTCGTTACCTTGTTTTAATTTCTCGTCCAATAGTTCGTTCAAACTGAGTGAAAAAGCGTACTTGCTATCAACAAACACACTCACCCGCTCCGGATTCTTAACCTGTGACCGTATGGCGGTTATTCTCATTTTTTGGTCACCCTGAGCGGAGTCGAAGGGCTGCTTGATAGCCGTGATTTTCATATGCTCAGTTGTCTTATTAGTAAAATCATTAAAATAGCCAATCCGACTTCTACCCAGATTCCCCAAAGCTTTTCTCTTTCTATGGCTAAGTGAAAACGCATAAGAGGACTAGTAGGTTTATCCCATTTGCCTGTTTTGATTTCTCGGAAGAAGCGATAAATAATACCGATATCTGGCAAAAATGAAGCAAGCATGCATGCCAGTAATATTAAAAGTGATACCTTCCCCGACAAAGTCATCAAAAGTATGGTAGTTGTCAGAACTGTGAAAAAAATATCTGTAAAAACGATGATGCGAAATATTCTCTTCTTGTTTCGATTAAAAACATCCTCTGTACCGTCCCCGAAGTGCGGTATGGCATCCAAAGCAAAATGGGATACAAAAGCAAGAGGTATGGCTACTGCCGGATGGTTAACAGCCAGGGCTATGGTCGCTCCAGTAAGTATATGGTTAGTAGCAGTCATTATCTCTCAATGATTTTATAACCAATCCAGAAGAATAAGGCGCCTAGGGTGTTGGCCAGAAGGTCCCACCAAGTGTCACCGGAAGGAATCTCCCCAAATCCAAGTTCATCGGCCGCGAACTCAAAAAGCTCGTTGGCTACGCCAAGGCCGCTTACCAGAAAGTAAAGGCTTAAAAGTTCAAGCGCCGGGCCAAAATCCAGTCTCAAGTTTTTCTTAATGAATAGCCAGACCAGACCGCTAAAAATTCCGCCACCTATAAAGTGCGTACTGAACTGCGTGTCCTGGCCGTGAATCAAAGGCGTAGGCAAGAAATGAGATATAGAAAACAGCACCCCCGCTATTAGCAATAGTTTTTTTAACACTACTGGCTTTTTTGAAAATCTCTGGGTATATCTGGGCAATAATAGATATACCGCCACCGGAACCGCAGCATAAACTAAATATACGAGCATTATCTAAATCATAACAAAACTACTGTGCATCTGATCGGTGTGAATCTGGAAAAGTCATTTCAATTCCTACTGCTAACGGGCCGCACATAATCAAACGGCCGAGTATAGGTGGAGGATCTTCAAGCCTAGCTTGAGGCTCCGGCGTTTCCTCGGGTGGTATATCCGGCGGTTCAAAACCGACAATCCTGCCGTTGGCGGTACGAGTGGGGTTTCCGGTTTCTCCCTGATAAACATTAATCCAAGGGTCGTTGATTTCTGAACTTCTCAATTTATTCAGCCTTTTCGGCGGCGGTGCGGGTTTCGGCGACAATTTTTTCGAAGACTTTCGGGTTTTCGCGTAGGAATTTTTTGGCGGCTTCACGGCCTTGA
>Ga0155576_121_pt1 | contig 6980 bp, 6 predicted proteins | sample RifCSPhighO2_12_FD_107233 | JGI IMG/M metagenome (GOLD analysis project Ga0155576, IMG submission 107233) | Candidatus Saccharibacteria bacterium RIFCSPHIGHO2_12_FULL_47_17
CCTACGCCCGAACATCAAATGTCGGCGTTGAGCCTAACCAAAGTTTATCTGTGGTGGTCGGGTCGGGTGGTACAAGAGATGACGGACCTGGAGGTGCGGGCGGCACGTCTTCAGTTACAGGCAGTCAGCCAAATCGTGTTTTGGCTAAGGGCGGTTCAACCGGTAGTGCCCGTAGTGGTGGTGCCGGCGGTGCGTCCGGTAGTGGACTAGGCGTCACTAAATTCTCTGGTGGCACGGGCGGCACATCATCTGGAGCTTCGGCCGGCGGTGCCGGCGGCGGTTCGACAGGCGGTAGCGCGGCCATTGGCAATAACGGTTCAGCTAACTCCGGTGGCACCGGGGGCTCTGGCGGCTCGGCGCCAACCGATGGCTACGCTGGCGGTAATGGCGGCAATAACGCTGTCTCCGGTAGCAATGCGCCGTCGATTGGCGGCGGCGGTGGGGGCGGTGGCGAAGGCGCCAACGGCGGTAACGGCGGCGGCGGGCAGGTCAGAATCAGCTATAACACACCACCACCGGCACCGACCCTGTCATCTCCGGCCAACGGAGCGCAAGTAACCACCACTACTCCGCAGTTGCAGATGTCGACCACTGACGTCGACTCCGATTATGTTCGTTATGTGGTCTATGTTTACAGCACCAGCGGCATTACTGGAGGTAACTGTACTGGCAGCTTGCTGGAGACAGGGGATCAGACGGCATCACAAACCGGCTGGAGCGGGCAAGATGCCCAATCTGGCACCGCCTACAATTCTGGTAGTACGGCTACATACACTGTTCAGACACCACTGACTACAACCGCCAGCTATTGCTGGCAAGCTAAAGCCATTGACCCTGGTGGCGCTAATAATTTTGGTAGCCTGGCTTCAGCCAAGACTTTTAGTATTAATTTGATACCAGCCGCGCCCACACTAAGTTCACCGGCCTCCGGCGCGACCTTAGTGTCGACTCTACCAGCTTTTCAATTCCGAACGACAGATGCCGATAGTGACTATTTAAGATATAAGATCCTGCTCTATGCTTCGGACTGCAGCTCAGCGCCACCGCCATATGGTAGCGTTCAGACCTTCGACCAAACGGCTTCGCAAACTGGCTGGAGTGGTCAAGATACACAAACCAGTACGGCTTACATCGGTTCGGCGACAATAGCCAGTTCGACTATGGCTACATTTACCCTTTCTGGTACACCCCTCAACCAGGGAACGACCTATTGCTGGAAAGCAGCCGGCATTGATCCTGGTGGGACTAACACCTTCTCCAGCTTCTCGGCCACACGCTTATTCACGACCGAAAACACCAATTTACCGGTTGAAATCCGCGGTGGTAGCGAAATCCGCGGCGGCAGCTTGATTGGAAATTAGATAATGAGTGACTAGTTTACTGCTTACGTTAAAGGTGTTAATCTTACAGTAGTTAAAGAACATAAAAAGTGAAACACATAGTAGCTATTCTTAATCAGAAGGGCGGGGTGGGCAAAACCACCACGGCCATTAACCTGGCGGCTTATTTAGCAAGGGCCGGTCGTAAAGTTTTAGTGGTTGATTCTGATCCACAGGGTAATGCCACTTCCGGGCTAGGTCTTGATAAAAACAACTTGAATCTAACATTGTACGACGTACTGTTTTCTAAGGCGCCCAAGCACAAAGTTATCCAAAAACATAAAATTGACGGGCTGGAACTGCTGCCAGCTAACCGTCAACTAGCCGGCGCAGAAGTCGAACTGGTCAACCATCCCCGACGTGAATTTCTGCTTAAAGAGCTGCTATCAGACTTAAATTACGATTTTATTATTATTGATTCGCCGCCTTCTTTAGGTTTACTGACAGTCAATAGTTTGGCAGCTGCCACAGATGTAATTATCCCAGTTCAAGCCGAGTATTATGCTCTGGAAGGATTGGGGCAGTTGCTATCTGTTTACCAACAGGTCCGCCAAGCTATAAATCCGGACTTAAACTTACTGGGTGTAATAACTACTCTTTATGACAGCCGCAACAGCCTTAGTGAACAAGTCCGTCTGGAGTTGGCTAAACACTTTGGCGATAAACTGTTTACAACAGTTGTACCGCGCAGTGTCCGCTTGGCCGAAGCCCCCAGCTTTGGTAAAACTATTATGGAACATGACGTTAGCAGTAAAGGGGCTTTAGCATACGAGCAATTAGCCCGGGAATTAATGGAGAAAATAAATGGCTAGCAAACGACAAGCACTTGGCAAAGGTTTCGATGCGCTTATTCCAAAAGAAATTGACGATTCTATTTTGGAGGAAAATAAGCACCGAGTACAGAAAATACTCATCACCGATATTGTGCCAAATCCGGATCAGCCGCGACGTTCTGCTGACGAGGAGCTAACCGAACTCGTGGCTTCAGTTAAGCACCATGGTGTCCTGCAACCAATCATCGTTATTCGGCACGGTGGCAACTATCGAATCGTGGCCGGCGAGCGCCGCTGGCGGGCCGCTAAAGCCGCTGGGCACACCAATATTCCGGCCATCGTCCGTAGTTTGGAAGAATTAGAGCAGTTAGAATTTAGTTTAATTGAAAATATTCAGCGAATTGACCTTTCGCCATTGGAGCAAGCATTAGCTGTTTCAAAATTACAACAGCAATTTAGCCTTAAATTAGAAGAGATAGCTAAAAAACTTGGCAAAGCGCCAAGTACATTGAGTAATTTAACTCGCTTACTAGAGTTACCACAGGCCGCCATGGCGGCTTTAAGGGAAGGTAAGATAAGTGAAGGCCATGCCCGGGCTGTATTGGCCCTTAAGAGCATACCGACTAGACAGTTAGAGTTACTCTATTGTATATTAAACAACGGTTGGACAGTTCGTCAGGCCGAGCAATTTGCTGTCAAGGCCAAAAGAGTAAAAAGTGGGGTTCAAACAGCTTCCATAAGTGCTTCGGATCAGACAATTATAGCCAAGCTAGCCAAGAAATTAGCCACTGGCATTAGAATCAACCGTAAAGTTCAGGGCGGGCAACTAGTTATTCAATTTAAAGACGACAACGAACTAGCCAAAATCATCAAAAAACTAGGTGCCTAAGCACATATTGCTGTAGGATTGATTTTAGCCAGGCTGGACGCTTATTAATAATTAGGTCGACCGAGTTGCAGCGCCGAACACAAAAATAGTTCAATGGTTATGGACGATGAGGTTTGTCGAGCGGCAATAGCCGGATTGATAATTTGCCAACAATATTACGTTCGTTGACCGGCCCAAAATAGCGTGAATCTTCAGAATTGGCCCGGTTATCGCCGCTAACAAATACTTCATCGTTTTTAAGCTCAACATCCACATTACCGGGAGTGTTTTGAACCGCTATTTTATAATCACCGGCTACATCTGGGTTATAGCCATCCGGATGCTCTTTATTAATAACGCTAATTGCACCATCCTTGACGATGACACGTTCCCCCGGCAGGCCGATAACTCTTTTAATGAGTTGTTTGGGCCCGGCAAAACCAAAAACTACTCCAGACTGATTGAAAATAATGATATCCCCCCGCTTGGGCGTATAGTCGTTGCCTGTGATGCGGGCAATCGTACGTGGTAATTTGTTGACTATCAAACGGTCGCCGTGGGACAAGGTCGGTTCCATACTCTGTCCATCAACCTGATAAGACTGCAGCACAAAAGCCGATATAAACAGGGCAATCAACGGCGCCAGGGCAATTAATAATATAGTGCTGACGGCTGAACGCCAGTTTTGGAAATGCGGTCGCTTTAACCGCTTTTTAGGCGGCCGGTGGTCTTCATTAGTCATCAATCAGCTTATTATATCGGATAGCCGCTAATGTTTTTAGACAAAACCAGAATTCCAGAGTCTCGCACTTGGATGCAGTGCAAGGAAGTAGCGAGGAGCGAGCGTCGTAGCGTTACTGACGCCGCAATGCGCCAAGAGCCGGCCGGTGCCACCGGCTTCGCCGGTGGGCAAGGCCAGGCGGTGCGAGACTCGGGGAAATGTTATACTAGTGCCTATAAAGATGCAGGCCAAGAAACACCGTAGAGCGCATGGACGCCGTGACCGCTCCATAGATGGAATTATCACAAGCAATCCTCATTTAGGTACGCCAGCAGCACCTAGTGGAGGAGCAAATGACTTTTCGGGAGAACTCGGCTCTTTGGCGTCACGGGCCGAAGGTTTCCACCCCATGCGCGCTGGTAGCCATCCGGTTGGTACCTTAGCTCAAGAAATAAATCCCGACCCTCTAGAGGAGCCTATAGTTTTGGATGATATTAAACCCCAAAAAGCCAAAAGACAATCTAAGCATCCGCGCCGCCGGCGCTTCATTAAACGGCTAGCACTTTCACTTTTAGTTATCATTCTAGCCGCTGGCCTGTTTCTAGGCTTTAAAGCCTATAAAACCCAGCAGCAATTGCTAGCCGGCGGTGGTGCGGCACCGGCCGTTTGTAACGGCAACGTCGACATTAATAAATTGAAAATTGAGGGTGATGGCCGCGTTAACATTCTCCTGCTGGGTATTGGTGGCGAAGAACACCAAGGCGGTGATTTAAGTGACACTATCATCATCGCCAGCCTCGATCCGTTAAATAACAAAATTGATTTGCTGAGTATCCCGCGCGACCTATGGGTCAAAATACCAAATAACGGCTATCAAAAACTAAACGCCGCTTTTGCCTATGGCAAGCAAAATTCTAAAGCCAAGGACGCAACAGGCGAAGTTCGTGACGGCGTGAATCTAGCCGATCAAACAATTGAGTCAGTGCTTGGCGTGCCAATTCACTACCACGCGGTGGTGAACTTCAGCGCCTTTGAAGACATTGTCAATGCCCTCGGCGGTGTTGATATGTACGTTACCCCCGAGATGGCAGCTTACGAGCGACTATGGATTGAAGGGACCAACCAGCACTATACGCTAGATGTTAAAGCTGGCCAGCAGCATTTTGACGGCCGAAGAGCCCTTTATTTTGCCCGTCAGCGGACTGGCACCAGCGATTTCGTCCGCGGCCAGCGCCAACGGGCACTGCTAGTGGCCATTAAGGATAAGATATTTTCGGTCGGTACCTTCAGTAACCCAATCAAGGTCTCAAGCCTGTTAGATAGCCTTGGTAAAAATGTTTACACCGACTTCGACTCTGGTAGTATCAAATGTCTGTACCAGCAAACCAAAGAAGTTAGTTCGGCCAACATTCGATCGCTGGATTTAGTTACGCCGCCTAACGATCTTTTGACCACTGGTAGTGCTGGCGGCCTATCGATAGTCAGACCCAAATTAGGTTTGTATGATTTCAGCCAAGTCCAAAATTATGTCAGAAATACCCTGAGGGATAGTTATTTAGCCAAAGAGAATTCGTCGATAGCTGTTTATAACGGCACGACTATCGCCGGGGTCGGCAAAACCAAGGGCGATGAGCTTAAGTCTTACGGTTATAATGTGACACTGGTTGATAACGCTCCAAAGCAAACCAACCCTCTTAATACAATATTGGTTGATCTCTCTGGCGCCGCCGATAAGTATACCCGGCACTACTTGGAGCAACGCTTTAAGCTGTTTGCCCGAGATTCGATACCTGCGGAATTTGGCATCACAGCGCCGCAAGGGACGAAGTTTGTTATAATTGCCGGCAAAGACGTGCAGCAGTAGGGGGTAGGCATGCTAACGGCTCTAATGGATAAAATTAAGCCCATCCGTGGCTTTTCGCATACTATCCATTTGACCCTTACGGCGGCGCTGCCAGTCCTGGCCTACATCCTTGTTCGGATCGATTTTGTATCTGTAGCTATACTACTGGTACTGCTGGCCAAATGGCGGATCGTGGCCGTCAGACCGCGCTACTGGATGGCCAATTTGATAGCCAATGGCGTTGATATTATTGCCGGCATATCGTTTGTCATCTTTATGTCAACCACGGCCGTCAAATGGTGGCAGATTGGCTGGACGATAGCTTACATTGGCTGGCTGGTTTGGTTAAAACCGCGAAGCGGTGTCTTAAGTGTGGGGATTCAGGCGATGCTCGGCCAACTACTCGGACTAGCTGTTTTGTTTTTGAAATTTGGCGACGGGTCAATTGTCGCCTTGATGGTTGGTACGTGGGTGATTACCTACCTAGCGGCTCGGCATTATTTGACCAGTTTTGACGAACCGCACGCCCCACTGCTGGCCCATGTTTGGGCCTTTTTTGCGGCTGGTTTAGCCTTCGTACTGGGGCACTGGCTGCTGTTTTATGGGCTGGTCGCCCAAATAATTATTATCTTAACCACAGTTGGTTACGGTTTAGCGGCCCTTTATTACATGGATGCCACCGAAAAATTAACGCCATCGTTTGAAAAACAAGCCCTGGCCTTAATGGTGGCCATTTTGATTGTCGTCATTGCATTATCCGATTGGTCAGGCACCACGATTTGACGCTTACGCTTTTGAAGGAAAACCCTGGTTGTCCTTCAAGAGCCGTCAGGCGCAAACAGCTGAATAAAGTCCGAGGATTTCTTTAGTTTGTAGCCGACTATTTTGGCAATTGCGGCCAACTTTTCATGCTGTGGCGGTAGAGATTCAGTCAAAATATATTCCGTTCGTTCGCCTCTAAGGGTCGTACCCTTAGATAGTTGATCAAACAGACGGCGATAAACGTCAAGGCCGTCGCTACCGCCAAAAATTGCCAATCTTGGTTCCACGGCTGCTGCTTGATTGATACGAAAGTTACGAGGTACGTAGGGCAGGTTAGCTAAAAGGATAGTAGTCGGTAGTCGGTAGTCAGTAGACAGTAGAGGAGATAGGAGATCGCCTTGGAAGAATTTGATTTTAACACCATGAGCTTTAGCATTTTGACGGGCAACGACCAGACATTTTGGATCAATATCAACTGCCAAAACTTTGCTATCCGTAATTTCCAACTTTGCCGTAATTGCCAAGGCTCCCGATCCGGTCCCAACATCCACAATACAAGGAGTGTCCCTGTAAATAGCAGAATCGTGGCATAGCAAGTTTTTTAGGAGTTCAATCATAGTTTCTGATTCCGGCC
>Ga0155576_130_pt3 | contig 3973 bp, 6 predicted proteins | sample RifCSPhighO2_12_FD_107233 | JGI IMG/M metagenome (GOLD analysis project Ga0155576, IMG submission 107233) | Candidatus Saccharibacteria bacterium RIFCSPHIGHO2_12_FULL_47_17
TTAATTTCGCTGAATTTTTTGTAACACTGGCGATTTCCATTACATTCTTCCTTGCTTTGCCGAAGATTGATCTTGCGATTGTGGTCCCCATGATCATCGGGGGATTGATAGCGGCTCCAATTGCTGCGCGGATCACGAAGAAATTGCCGCACCGAACTGTGGGCATAATGGTGGGAGTGCTGATCATGCTATTGAGCCTGCGGACTCTTATAATGGCGATGATGCCTTGACAAGGCGATACACATGGACTAACATTAGTTTAATTATTTTCTTTACTATGCGCGTCATTAATACTCACTACGCAAAAACATACTTATCAAAAATCCTTGATGATGTTTCTCATGGTGCTGAATTCATCATTGGAAAAGCGGGGAAACCGATAGCGAAACTAGTTCCAATTCAGCAAATAGCATCTATAAGAACAGGCGGCCAGCTTAAGGGTAAAATATTTATCTCTGACGACTTTGATGAGTTACCGGATTCTTTCTCAAAGCATTTTATCCTCCATGACAAGCCGAAAATTAAACGGTAAAACGTCATCGGTAACCTTTATTTTTGTATGGCATACTTACTTGATACCCACGTATTGTTATGGTGGTTTCAGAAACCCGGGTCACTTTTACAGAAAGCCCAATCAGCAATTCAACAGCGATCCCAGGGCGTTTATGTGAGCAGTGTATCAACATGGGAGATACTAATTAAGCGGTCACTGGGGAAAATACGAGTGCCAAATCGACTCTTTTCCTTTATTAAATCTCAAGGATTCCTTGAACTGCCAATTACAATCGAGCATACGCTTGGATTAACTGAGCTTCCGTTGTACCACCAAGACCCCTTTGACCGGCTTTTAGTTGCACAAGCACAGGCGGAAAATTTGATATTGATTACGGCTGATACTCACATAATGGAGTATGACGTTCGTATTATTAAGGCAAAATGACAATGCACAACCAAACTTTAATCGTTTTTCATCGCGGTGGAGGAAAGTCACTAGACTACGCGCCTAACTGTTTGGTTACTTTTAAGTGGGCTGTCTCATTTGGTGCGAAAGCTGTCGAATATGATGTTGTCTATTGTAAGGAGAATGATGAAGGTTTCATGGTTGTTGTAGAGCCGCAACTAATAAAGGAGAACAACCTCAATATTAATAATTTGCAATGGAAGGATGTCGCAGCCTTAGATACCGGCAATACAGTTATGGGGCTTAGCAGGGTTGCAAAATTCAATACAGTTTTCGAGCTATTTCAGGGAGCTGGTATAAGTCAGCAAATACACATTAAGGGTGGTAGTCAGCGCACCGTAGCGACTCTAGTAGGGAATTTGCGCAGTACCGCGAACATCCTTGTTACTTCATTTGATTTAAATACTCTGGATAAGGTCCACGAGGCGAATAGGAAAGTTCCTATAGGATGGATTGTAAAACCAGATAATACAAGTGCGAGCGAGGGAGGCGAGGATCTCACAAAGCTTGTCAGTGCGCATCCGGAAGCCTTCGAAATGTATAACGAAGAAGAGATCCGAACAATAATTTTACGAGCAAAGCAACACAAAATAGACACGATCATTTTGTGTGGGCCGCGTGTGAGAGAAAAAAAGATAGTTACACGCATTCAGTCAGAAGGAATAAAGGTTGGCGCTTGGGGCGTCGGTTCAAATGTTGGCATCGGAAAGACACTCATTGCATCCGGTATTGATAGGTTTACTATCGATAATCCAGAAGAATTATTCCAAAATTTGTAGCGTATGCCAGTCAAAATCACCTATTTCGTCCACGGAACAACTACAGACAACGAACAAGAACTCACCACTGGCTGGGCGCCAGGGGAGTTGTCGGAGTTGGGGCGAAAACAGGCGATTGAATTAGGTACACTCGTTGCTGATACAGAGTTTGATGTCGTGTTTTGTTCTGATCTAAGGCGGGCAGTTGATTCCGCAGAGCTTGGATTTGGAGATACATATAAGATTATTCAGGATGCACGCCTACGCGAGTGCAATTATGGCGATTTAACAGGGAAACCATCCGATATTGTAAAAGGGGGCATGCTTCAGCGGATTAATGCGCCTTTTCCTAATGGTGAAAGCTATATAGACGTGGAACGGCGAATTGCTGAGTTTCTTGATCTCCTTAAACAGCAATACAAAGGGAAGCATCTAGCCATTGTTGCACATCAAGCTCCGCAACTAGCCCTTGAAGTATTACTCAAGGGCAAAACATGGGAACAGGCGATCAATGAGGACTGGCGGAAGACTGGATCATGGAGGCCGGGGTGGATCTATGATATTTTATGAATTCGAGAGGGACGTATATTTTTGCGATTCTTTTCTCTCGAATACGCCTTTTATTTTGAGGCATTTAGCGATTCGAGTAGACAGTTATATTGGTGATTATACGAGACTACATTATTTTTTTGTCAGTCAGCATAGTGTGACAAATATCAAGACATAACCCACATCTTCCACTTCTCCGGTATTATTAGGGCGGGGGAGTAGTTGGTTTTTTCGCGGCAGTTCAAGTAAAACGTGAAAACCTTGCTTTATTTGTAATTTTTTTGTACATTAAAGAAAAGTCCTTTATCGCATTATGATATATTATCCACGGAGAGGTGGTTGAGTGGACGAAAACGCAGCTCTCGAAAAGCTGTAGGGCGATTACGCTCTCGAGGGTTCGAATCCCTCCCTCTCCGCCAGTGATTTTATTCAGCAGACAAAGAGTTTTAGGCCACAGGGTTAAAGAGATTCGAATTATGAGAGAAAAAGCAATAATTCACATGGATTCCAAGTATCTTTTGGATCTCTACTCCAAGCTAGAAAGTATGGGGATTAAAATTTGGATTGACGGCGGCTGGGCGGTTGATGCTTTGCTTGGGAAACAAACTCGCCCTCACGAAGACTTAGATATTGCCATCGAGCGTAATAAGCTTTTGGAACTTAGGAGTTATTTGATAGCTCACGGCTACCGAGACGTCGAAAGAGAAAAAAATAAGATGTGGGACTTAGTAATGAACGATGGCAATGGGCATGAAATTGAAGTTCACACCTTTGATCTTGATGATAATGGCATGGTACTCAAGGAGGATTACTGGGACGGCTATTCTGTGGATTCACTCAATGGAGTCGGGTATATCGAAGGGTACAAAGTAAGATGCGTGAGCGTAGAACAACTTATTAAAACTCACCGGAACGACAGGCGAGAACTAAAGGAAAAGGACTATAAAGATATACGAGCGCTATGTGATAAATTCAAGATTGAATATCCGGAGGGATTACGCATATGAAGAATATAAATTTTCAATTATCTCAACATGGCTGAAATTGAAACGTTGCACCGAATAAAAACATGCATTTAGATAATAAAATTGTTGTAATAACGGGGGGTAGCCAAGGATTTGGCAAAGCGCTTGCTAGATTTTTTATTGAAGAAGGCTCTAAAGTCGTTATTAGCAGCAATGACAAAGAGGGTCTAAAAACGACTGCAAACGAACTTTTCGCTGATTGTTTCTTCGCAGACGTAACATCGAAAGAAGATGTAACGAAACTCGGCGAGTATGTTTTTCGGAAATACGGTGTAATTGATATATGGATTAATAATGCCGGGATCCAGGTCGCCCCAGGGCCGATGGAAAAAATTGACTCTCACGAATTGCATCGTTTATTCAGCATTAACTTCTTTGGATATTTCTATGGTTGCCAGGTTGCGCTTTCCTATATGAAACAGCAAGGCCATGGCTTAATTATTAACGTCAATTCCACTGCTGGCCTTGAAGGAAAGGCCGAAATCTCCGCATATTCTTCTTCGAAGTTTGCGATACGGGGTTTAACTGAATCAATACGTAAAGAAATAAAGGACTCGAATATTAAAATGTACGGAGTATTCCCAGGAGGCATGCAGACAGAGATATACAAAGAAAACCATCCTGCCGATCTGAATGAATACATGGAAGTAGAGCCCGTTGCGAAAAAGGTAGTTGAAAAT
>Ga0155576_134_pt1 | contig 3662 bp, 3 predicted proteins | sample RifCSPhighO2_12_FD_107233 | JGI IMG/M metagenome (GOLD analysis project Ga0155576, IMG submission 107233) | Candidatus Saccharibacteria bacterium RIFCSPHIGHO2_12_FULL_47_17
CGCGCATCAGAATGAGGTGGAAGCGGAGAGAGGAGGAGGTGTCAAAATTGAGGAACTGTCGACTGGCCGTTTTGCCCCGTATCAAGACTATATGTCAGGAAGTTACCAACACATCGGCACGGATTTAGATGTGTCTCCTGGTACCATGATTCGTTCCTCGGTGAAGGGTACAGTAGTGTATGCGAATTCACCACCTTCAATGACTTACGGCACAATGGCCGTTACCATCAGAGTTGATCTGGATGAAGCAGTGTCCCTACCCTTACGTTACGGAGGTGAAACTAAGACAAACGTAGTCTATCTGACATACGGGCACATGCGGCCATCGAGGAGTCAACAACCGTTTAGTGTTCCCTCAAAACGATTTGTGGAGGGATTATCAGATCCTGACTTCTCTTTAGTGATAGGCCAACCAGTTCAGATCGGCCAAACCCTAGGCTTTATTGAAGGGTTTGGGCCGTCCGAAGTACCGGATGGGAAAATGCATCTGTATTACTTCGGAGAAGGTACCGACCCACACCTGCACCTCACCGGCACCACTTCTAGTGCAGCTGGTGATTACTTTGCAGGTAGAGCATTACCAGGTGATTTTGGTATCTATCTGGATGTGTTGAAAGCTTTACCGTTAATTAAAAAACACATGAAGTAGCATGTGTTTAGTCGTTCTTTTGTTCTAACGCCGATCACTTTCCGTGATCGGTTTTTTCTTACTCAATAAATCGCAATGTGCTAACCATTGTTTGTGCTATGCGGGAGTTTCGGGGGTAGCTGATATTAATAAATGATCCATTCTTTGTTTCAAAGAAAAGATAGACGATCTCAGCACCTGCCATATTATCTTTGTTAACATACGTGTTTTCACATTCGCTGTAGGAGTCTTTTGTCACAAAGCCGTAGCCTGAGTTGTTTCCAATCTTAATTGGCAATGTTTCACTACGTCGGGCAGAAATATCGGGATTCGTTACATGCCCTAATACTGATAACTCAATTCTTTCCTGAAAAGATAGCCTTTTCATTAAAACCATCTTTTGCTCATATGTATATCCGGGATAAGCTATTGCATTAAGACCACATAGATATTCATCTTCTCCTCCCGCAATCACCATAGCGCTTGGATTCATTCCCTCTTCTAATCCGATTATCATGCCGTGGGCTTGCTCATCGTATGTGAATAGATTCGCCTCGTCCGTCACCACATGATGTCCTTCCTCCCACAAGTTTCTGAAAGTTATCCCATATCTCGTGTTAGTGTAGCTGCCCCACCCATTCGCGTCGGTGGCAGAAAGCAACGAGCCTTCCGGTATCGCCGGTGGTTTGATACTTGGATCCACTTTAGCTACCGGTTGTATTTTGCGTGTCGGTTCTTCTACAAATGGATCCTGCCCCTGCTTATCTGCCCATACAACCGCCACGCCAAACAATACTACCACCATCACCGCTATATATATGTATGCTTGGACCTTATTCATAACCGTTCAATATATGTTAAATATACACGAAAAACAAGTGGCCGTTCTAGCGCATTAAAAGTATTACCGAACTTAGCTACCGTGCCTATCTGCTAACCACGATAATTATTAGCTAAATTGCCTCTTTTGTTGCTATAATCATCGCATAAATACCCTTACTTATATGAAGGAAGGCGTGAATTAAATACATTGTCATGTGGCCACTTACTAATAATCAACCAATCCAACGCATACCCTTCCCGTTGCCTGTTTGCCCACCGTCCGGCACGGACGTCAAACAAATGAAACAGTTTACCCAGTCTCTCTATAAAGACTTCTGGAATTTCTCCGTTGACGAGGCCAGCCGGCTGCTCGAACAAAAAGAGCCAAGTTATTGGCAAAACCAGGGTGAGCGCTTGGCCTTAATACTATTTCACCAAGCTGCCGAACGGGTTCCTGCGTATAAAGATTTCCTAAATAAGAATCATATCAAACACATAAAAATAAAAACGATACAGGACTTTCAAAATGTCCCAACCGTTGATAAGAAAAACTATCTTGAGAAATACCCCTTAGAAGCACTTTATTTTGAAGGAACACTTTTTGAAGCGCAAATGGTGTCTGTCAGTTCAGGCTCTTCCGGTGAGCCTTTCCTTTGGCCACGTGGCGGGTTACTTGAGATGGAAACAACATACATTCAAGAAATGTATCTCAAGAAATTTTTTGAAATAGATACATTGTCAACCCTTTATATAGACAGCTTCGCTATGGGCATGTATATAGCGGGCCCCATCATTCTCAATAGTGCTTTACGAATCTCCCAAAAAGGATATCCGATGATGGTGATTACTCCGGGACTATCTATGAATGACATCATGCGCGTCTTACCAAAGATTGGTAATAAATTTGATCAAATCATTATTGGCGGCTACCCACCTTTTGTAAAAGATATTATCGAAGAGGGTAGACAGCGTGGCTTGTTTTGGAAGCAACTTAAACCTCGATTGATTCTCGCTGGCGAAGGATTCAGCGAAGAGTGGAGAGATAGGGTTTCAGAACTAGCGGGAATAGATGATTCCTATAATAAAATTATTAATATCTATGGCACAGCTGACGCCTCCATTGTCGGACACGAAACACCAGAGTCAATAATTCTCCGCCGTTTCATAAATAGTCAACCTGATATACAAAAAAAAGTCTTCAATAGTCACTACCAGAATCGTCTTCCGACTCTCGTCCAATACTTCCCAACCCAGAAATATTTTGAAGTAGTTGACCAAGAATTACATTTTACAGCAACTTCCGGTATCCCCTTAATCAGGTACAATATTCACGACAATGGCGGCATCCTTCCCTACGATCAAATTACCCAACTATGTGACAAAGAAGGATTTGACATAGACCAAACCATGAAGAACAAACCAACTCCTTGTCCGTCCTGGAAGCTTCCTTTTGTTTATCTGTACGGTCGCAGTGATTTCACTGCCGTAGTTTATGGCGCCAACATTTATCCCGAAAATATAAAAAATGCCTTGGAGTGCAAAGAAGTAATAAACTCTGTCACGGGACGATTTACCATGTCTACCGAATATAACAAAAGACAAGATACATACCTTTTGATACATGTTGAACTAGCTGACGGCATAGCCAATACCAAGTCTTTGGAAGATAAAATAGAAAATGTGATTACTGATACCCTCCTGCGGCTGAATGATGAGTACCGATCATCATATCAGGCAAAAGAAAAATTAATGCGCCCCACTATACAGCTTCACGACAAGAAAGACCAACAATTCTTTAATCGCGACCAGCGTAAACAGAAATGGACTAATAAAAAGTAGTCTGGTTTTTCCTTCTAAAAATACTCCTCAATGTCTCTTGCTATACCGATCTTAATTATCACAGTCATTGCCAATATCAGCATTGCTTCGTTCGCTTATACTCGCAATCCTCGTAGCGCTACACATCGTTTATTCGCTGCCCTTACTTTTGTTCTAGCGGCCTGGAGTATAGCAACTTACATATCAACTACGGTGGATCATCAAGAAACAGCTATTTGGCTAGTTCGTTTTGTTATGTTCTTTTCAGTCCCCGTCGGTATTCTGTTTTTGCTGCTAATGCACACCTATCCTAGAGCTTCACTTTCTATTTCACACCCTAAACTAATATTGATAGTGACTGCAATGGTATTAACAATGATAATTTCCTTATCAC
>Ga0155576_136_pt3 | contig 2787 bp, 2 predicted proteins | sample RifCSPhighO2_12_FD_107233 | JGI IMG/M metagenome (GOLD analysis project Ga0155576, IMG submission 107233) | Candidatus Saccharibacteria bacterium RIFCSPHIGHO2_12_FULL_47_17
TCTCCAGTTCCCGAAACTGAGTCCTGGGTCCGGTAAGTGGTTGTCCAAACGCCGACGTTACCATTCGGCGTTATGACCGTAAATTGGATATCTTGGCAGTAAGTCCGTGCTCCATAGCTGCTGTTTTTGCATTGGGTGTCGTTGGTTACCTGATAGCCGGCAGTAACATATAAGTAGCCGCCGTAGGCGAACGTGGTATGGGCATAGCGACGGGTGTAAATATAGTTGCTGCTGGTGGTAAAGCTACCAACGCTGCCGTCAGCCGCTATAGCCGCGTATTGGACATCATTACAGTAGTTGTCGGTGCCGGAGTTTTTACAGTTAGTATCGGAATTGGCCTGATAGCCGGCTGTCAAGTAAAGGTAACCATTGTAGGCCGCCGCCCCAAGGTTCTGGCGTGGGTAGGCAAAATAGTTCGCGTTGGTCGTAAATGTACCGACAGAACCGTCGGCGTTGATAGGTGCGTATTGTGTGTCATTGCAATAATTATTGCTTTGGCCATTGTTCTTACAATTGGTGTCAGCTGTGGCCTTGCTTCCGCCAATTACATAGAGAAAGCCATTATAGACTACCGTGGCGTGATTAGTTCGTGCATACAAGAAATTAGGCGATGGATTGGTAGTCCATGACCCAATGCTGCCATCGGCATTTATCACCGCCCGCTGGATATCATTACAGCGGGTGCTTGAGCCGGCGTCTTTGCAGGTGGTAGTGGCGTTGGCCTGTTGACCACCGACGACATAGAGGTATCCATTGTAAGCAAAAGAGCTGTGGCCGGACCGAGGTACGGCAAAATAGTTGGAGCTTGTAGCCCAAACACCAATGCTACCGTCGGAATTAATCGGCGCATATTGGGTATCATTGCAAAGATTGGTGCTCTCCCCTGTATCTTTACAGTTGCTGTCAGCGTTAAGCTGGTAGCCGCCCACCACGTACAAGAAGCCCTTGTAGGCGACTGTTTGGTGGGCGTAGCGTGGGAAGTTGAAGTAATAACCTGAAGTTGTAATCGGGCTGACACTGCCGACGCCTTGACCGCGACTGATCTGGCCAGGCACTGAATAATTTACACCCCCATCATCTTTACCTGAACCAAAATCAGATGTCGAAGTGACTACCACTGTGGATGGGTCAATGCTAAGAGGGTATTTTTTAGCCATCATATTTTTGGCACTCAGTGTCAAAACATCGCCATTTAATGAATAGCTGACATCGGCGTAGTTAACCTGCTGGTTGCCACTTTCGACGATATAGGGTTTTGGCAAGCTATAGACTAGGTAACTTTTATTTTCTGAGTTCCGAGCTTTCTCAACCAGCTCTCGGCTTTTATCGTCAGCAATTTGCAGGTTGCCATAAAGGTAGGGACTGGCCGAGAAAATGCCAACGCTACCATCCGCCATTAGCTTGGCTGTGAGTTTAGAGCCAAGCTCCAGCCGCCAAGAAAAACTGAAACTGTCCTCGCCTGCCTCGCTCAGCAAGATGTCTTCCTTGATACCGTTTTTCTTTAACGTGATAACATGTGAAACTTTGGGATTTTGGCCATAAGTCATATGGCCGTCGGCATATTCGCCTGTCGCTAAGGACGTCAGTGGCACGGCTTTAAAAGGCAGTTCACCCTTGGCGTCAGCAAAAGTCGTACCTTCTTGGGCTTTTTTCGGCAATTCCACCTGGTAAGGAAACTGGCCGGTGCTGTCTTGCTGGCCGTCAACGGTCAGTTTGGACTGTAAAGATTTATCTTCACTGCTATTATAGGCAACTTTGTCCGGGCCGATGCTAACTCTGGACTGATCGATCGAAGCCGCTGATATTAAAGCGAAGGCCTTAGTTTTGGCTGTTTGTGCCTGCCGGTACTGCTGGACAGTTAGCCCAATTGAGCCTATGCTCAAGCCGAAAATCAAAGCAAACAACAAGATTTTTTTGAATCTGTTTGTCTTGGTTCGGACTGGCGCTTTGAATTGCATCATTTTTATTTACTTACCTTCAGATTATTGAAGAAGGCTTCCCAGTCGGCTTGGCCCCATGACTGTCCGTTCAATAATTGAGCGGTCACCAGCGTGCCATCAGATTCTAGTATAGCGCTTTGGCTTACTTTCGATAAGTCATTATCGTTATAAAAATTGGTAATGGCCACCTGGCCTAATTTGGAACTAATTAAGCCGTAGCTCTTGCCTTGGCTCAGCAATTGGCTAGCACCTTGGACAGCTTTTCCCAGATCAAAATTAGCCGGCGTTGGTTGCTGCGACAACGATATGGTCTGGCTACCGTTTGTAACCTTGAATAATAAGGTATCGGCTTCATCTAAGTAGTCGTAGCTGTTCTTATCAATTTTGTATTGGCCCTTGGCTGGATAAATAACCTCGAAATTGATGCTATTTTTTATATCCCCTGGTAAGGCCAACCCGGTGCGAGACATTATCCAAAAGGCTGCCAAAATTGCCCCTAGCAATACTACTAATGTGCTGAAAAGTCTAAAACGACTACTGTTTACCATGATATGACTACTACCCTTCCCGGCGCGCCACTGCCACCATTGGCGTTATAGCCGCCTCCGCCACCGCCACCTCCGGGGAAGCCGCCGTTGCAGCCCTGCTGGCCATAACCACCACCACCGCCGCCATCGCCGCCCATGTATAGACGTGAGGCACCAATAGAACAGGGTTGTCCAAGTCCACTGCTGGTATCATAGCTGCCGCCGGAGCCGCCGCCGCCGGTACAAATGCCTCCCCCAGCCCGGCCGCCGCCGGCTGATCCGGTATAGTTATTGCCGCCGACAGTGCCGCCGCCGCCGCC
>Ga0155576_130_pt1 | contig 1073 bp, 1 predicted proteins | sample RifCSPhighO2_12_FD_107233 | JGI IMG/M metagenome (GOLD analysis project Ga0155576, IMG submission 107233) | Candidatus Saccharibacteria bacterium RIFCSPHIGHO2_12_FULL_47_17
GTGGGCAAAATCTGAAATATCTCTATGATACGACAAATATCAAGTTCATCATTTCCGGATCATCTTCACTTGAGCTTACATTTCAGACGGGACGCTACATGGTCGGACGACTACTCACATTCAATCTTGGGCCGTTTTCATTTCGCGAATATCTTTCATATGTTGAACCGGAACTATTCCAGGCACTCACAAAAAAAATTAGCCACACAAAATTGTCGAGCTTCAAGATCGAACAGGGTTTTGGCGATGTGCTGCATGAACGTCTGACACACGCACTCGAAATATACTGCATATATGGGGGGTATCCCGCAGTTGTTTTGGCGAGAACAATGGCAGAAAAACAGAAGCTACTTGAAGGCATCATTAACACGTATCTGTTGAAGGAAATAAAAGGACTTCTACATCTGGCATCTGAACGGGGGTTACTTACTACTACGCGTTTACTTGCTGCACAGATTGGTAATTTAGTCAGCTACCAAGAATTGAGCGCCAGTTCATCGCTCTCATATCAGGAAGTGAAGCGGCACATTAGCATACTGGAGAAAACGTTCATTCTACGCATTGTTCGACCATTTTTCAAGAACAAGCGCACTGAAGTTGTCAAGAACCCCAAGACCTTCTTTCTCGATCTTGGGTTGCGTAACTTCTTACTATCTGATTTTCGTCCACTGCAGACACGGAACGATTTCGGCGCGATTATGGAAAATCATGCGTATAATGCGCTTTCCTCGCTCCATCCAGGAAGGGAGATTCGATTTTGGCGCACAAAAAGCAAAGCAGAAGTCGACTTTGTTATTGAAAAGGAGGGACGTCTCTATCCACTTGAAGTAAAATATAGCGGTCGTCCAAAGATTGGCAAAAGTCTATATAGTTTTATTAATAAATTCAACCCCGACAGCGCGTTTGTACTTACCAGGGACATCCAAGACAAACAAAAGATCGGGGAAACAACGGTGAGGTTTACGCCACTAAGCTATTTGTAGTAGTATTCATCCATGGAAAAACTACTTATCATTTTTTTATTCGCCCTGATTGCCGAGCTAATCGACGGCGGTATCGGCATGGGGTATGGG
>Ga0155576_134_pt4 | contig 1065 bp, 1 predicted proteins | sample RifCSPhighO2_12_FD_107233 | JGI IMG/M metagenome (GOLD analysis project Ga0155576, IMG submission 107233) | Candidatus Saccharibacteria bacterium RIFCSPHIGHO2_12_FULL_47_17
TTTTAGCATTGATGATCTACGCGTTTTTTGGCAGGAAGACTCCTCTGATAATTTGAAATCGCAAGCGGCGTATTATGTGGAGAGAGGCAAGCTAATACGCTTGAGGCGGGGTGTTTATGCCTTAGATTCTTATAATGAGCTTGAGTTAGCCAATAAACTGATTGTACCCTCATACATATCACTGGAAACAGCTTTATTGAAACACAGCGTTATTTTTCAGCCGGCGCCAGCGATAACTTCGGCAGCTGGTTATGACAAAAAAATTATCGTTGATGAGCATATTTTTCGTTTTTATAAAATGGCTACAGATATCTTATTAAATACGCAGGGATTACAACGGGCAGGAGAAATATTAATAGCCGGTCCGGAACGAGCCATCGGCGATTGGTTATACCTAAACCGCCCGGCTGAATTTGTGAATTTACATGGTATTGACGAGCAAAAATTAAGGGAAATTGCGTCCATCTACGCTGACGATAAAGTTGAAAACCGAATATTAGATATAATTAACCGGATAAAAACATGAAGGATATCAATCGTCACCGTACCGTCTTATTGAATATTCTGAAGGATGTCTACCAACACCCGCGGCTGGCTGCGCAACTTGGTTTTAAGGGCGGTACCAGCTTGTATTTCATTTATGGTTTGCCGCGTTTTTCAATCGATTTGGATTTTAATCAATTGCCGGACGCCAGCTTTAATCCAGAAGACGTGTCAGAACTGCTTCTTCGACACTTAAAAATTATTGATTCTCATAACAAGAAAAGTACTTGGTTTTGGCTGGGTGATTATGGTGCCGGACAATGGAATTTAAAAATTGAGGTTTCTAAAAGAAAATACGACGACCAGTATGAGATCAAAGACATTTATGGTTTGTCGATTAATGTTATGACTCTATCAGATCAATTTGCCCACAAATTATCAGCCATTGCTGACCGGCCAACTATAGTCAACCGGGACTTGTTTGACGCCTGGTGGTTTTTTAAGCGGGGGATTAAAATTTCTGAAGATATTATTAAGCAGCGAACCAGGAAGGACGTGGGAGACTATCTACTGTATTTAGTG